>Ga0209382_10001044_pt1 | contig 44716 bp, 41 predicted proteins | sample SoiMetdeltSBSDD5_FD_187599 | JGI IMG/M metagenome (GOLD analysis project Ga0209382, IMG submission 187599) | Bulk soil microbial communities from a Populus tree surrounding site in Tennessee, USA - Soil MetaG P. deltoides SBSDD5 (SPAdes) (version 2) | ecosystem: Environmental > Terrestrial >...
TCTGTCCACCGGTACCCTCCCCGGGACCCCGAGCGTTGCCGCGCTCGGCCCGGTGTGAGGGTGCCACTCCTGTCTACCCCGCGTCAGCCCACCGCTGCTTCTGCCGCCACTATCGTGGGGCGCACCCACACCGCCAGATCGTGACGTCACCGCGTCAGCCGGCGCTGCCGGTCAGCCGGCGTCGCCGTCCTCTTCCTCGACGAGCACGCCCAGGTCGATGAGGTCCTGGTACAGCTGGCGGTTGTTCGCCTCGATGGCGGCGGCGATCAGCACCAGGACCGTCTCGTCGTCCATCTCCTCGTCGCGGTCGCGCATGTCGCGCAGCGCCTCGGCGAGCATGATCGCCAGCTCCCGCGACGGCAGCCCGATCGGTGGGGGACCTTCGAGCTCCTCGACCGACTGCTCATCCATCGGACGGTCCCTTCTTCAGCGCATCGATTTCGGCATCCAGTGATTTCAACGCGTCGTAGTCTTCGGCCGCGAGCTTGTAGCACCGCTGAAGCAGCAGCTCCGCCAGCTTGCCGCTCTCCGGTTTCGGGTCGCTGGCCGCCGCGATCAGGTCGGCGATCCGGTAGCGGAACGCCAGGTGCCGCCCGACCCGCTCCATCTCCTGCACGGTCTCCGCGAGCAGCGCCTCGTCCTTCCCATCGACGGCGTAGCGCACGGTGCCGGTCATCTTGGCGATCCGATTGACCTTCTCGGAGTCGCTCATCAGGCTCATGAACAGCTCGTCCACGTCAACGCTCGGGACTGAGCTGTCGTCCGATGCCGGCGGCGGACCGTCGACCTCGAACGGCACGCGATTCTCGTACAGCTGGCCGTACTCGTTGGCGACCTCGGTCATCAACGTGAGCAGCCGCTGAATGTCCATCGGGTCCACAGACCCGCAGTGCACCAGGTCGTCCTCACGGGAGGCCGCCAGCGCCTCGATCCAGGCCATGCTCTCGACCTTCTCGGGGATCGGCGGCAGCGGGACGACCTGTGGGCCGCTCGGCAGGAGGCCCGGCAACTGGGCAGCGAACATCGGCGGGATGAACTTGCTGAAGTCCATCGTGATCGGCGGCACGATGACGTAGCTCGCCAGGATCATGTTCGAATCGGAGGTCGCGCGGAAATACACGACGGCATGGCCACGTGGCTGCTTCGGGTCGCCGCGCTCAAACGCTAGCTGCATGGTGGACTAAGTATAGGGGGACGAGGGGCGAGGGATGAGAAGGATTCTCTCCGCCCCTCGTCCCTCACCCCTCGCCCCTCGTCAGATCCCGAGGGCGACGCCGCCGGCGCGTGGGTCGCTGGCGCCGCGCAGCACGCCGTTCTCCCGATCGAGCTCGATGAGCTGCACCGCGCCGCCGCCGCCCCACGGCCCCTGGACCTCGATCACGTGGCCGCGCGACTCGAGCTCGCGGAACGTCTCGCTCGGGATGCGGCTCTCGGCCCGGATCACCAGCGGCTGCTCGATCGTGGCCGGGTCCGTGCCCGGGAAGCTGAACCAGCGCGGCGCCTCGACAGCCTCGCTGACCGAGAGGCCCTGGTCCACGATCGACGTCACGATCTGGGCGTTCATCTGGGTCTGCTGGTCGCCGCCGGGCGTCCCGCCGACCAGCCAGGCGGTGCCGTCGCGGAGGCACAGGTAGGCGTTGAGGGTGTGCATCGTCCGCTTGCCAGGCTCCACGACGTTCGGGTGCCCGGCTTCGAGGCTGAAGCCGCGACCGGCCCGGTTGTTGAGGGTGATGCCGGTGTCGCCGGCCACCACGCCGCTCCCGAATCCCGCCGAGAGGCTGTGGATGAACGAGACGGCCATGCCATCCCCATCCACGACGCAGAAATAGGAGGTGTCGCCGCTGTGCTCGGCGACCAGCGGGCGGCTCGGATCGTAGGCGCGGCTGCGGTCGATGTGGGCACGTCGGCCGGCCGCGTGCTCCTTCGAGATCAGGCGGTGCAGGTCCCAGTTGACGAACTTCGGATCGCCCGCGACCAGATTGCGGTCCTCGAACGCGAGCTTCTTCGCCTCGACCATGGAGTGAAGGCGGTCGGGACTCAGCAGGCCGAGATCCTCCAGCCCCAGGCCTTCGAGGATGTTGAGCTGCTCCAGCATCAGGAAGCCCTGCGAGACTGGCGCGGTCTGGAGCACGGTCACGTCGCGGTAGGTCGTGCTCAGTGGCTCGTAGACCTCGCACTCCTGCCGGGCGAAGTCGTCCAGCACGAACGGGCCGCCCTCCTTCGTCAGGAAGTCGACGATCCGCTCGGCCAGCGCGCCGCGGTAGAACGTCTCGGCGCCGCCCTCGGCGACAGCTCGCAGGCTGTTCGCCAGGTTCGGGGCCGCCCAGCGGGTGCCGGGCTTCGGTGGCTGGCCGCCCGGCAGGTACTGCGCCGCCGACCATTCGAAGCTGCCAAGGACGTCGGCCCGCCCTGCGATCTGCTTCGAGGCCCGCGATCGGATCACGACGCCCTCGCCGGCCAACCGGATCGCCGGCTGCCAGAGCTCCGCCCACGGCTTCGTGCCGTACGTCTTCCAGAGCGTCTCGTAGACGGCGACGGCGCCCGGCACGGAGATCGAGTGGACACCGTTGAACGGCATCTTGCTGAGCCCGGCGTCGGCGTACCGCTCGCGGTTGGCGTTGGTGCCGGCCACGCCGCTGCCGTTGAAGCCGGTCGCCTTGCCGGTCTTCGGGTCCCAGACGAGGACGAACGCATCGCCGCCCAGCCCGCAGGCAGCTGGCAGCACCACGCCCTCAGCCGCCGCGACGGCGATCGCCGCGTCGATGGCGTTGCCGCCGTTCTGGAGCACGCTGGTGCCGATCGCCGCCGCGACCGGGTGAGCCGATGCCACCATCCCGTACAGGCCGAGCGACTCGACCGGTCCCGGTCTGCTGCCGTCGTCAAGCCGCCACGCGCCATCGTCCATCATCGCGAACACCTCCAGGCCGAGCGCCAGTCCTCGTGTGCCGGCATGGTAGCGCAACGGCGAGGAGACAGGAGTCAGGAAGGCAGAGCGTCAGAAACCGTCTCACGAGGACGGACGGCGTAGCGCGGGGGCTTGTCCCGCGCTGACATCGACAGAAGGATCGGGAATCGGGGCGTGGGAATCTGGGTTACCATTCTCAAGGATCGGGCCCGTCCGGTCGAGTGCAGCGTTGCCATCCAGGCTGAAACCCAGAGTGCCAGGGGAGATCATCGATGGTCACGATCACGCGCCTGAATCACCTCGTGCTCTACGTCCGCGATGCCCGGAAGTCGCTCCCGTTCTACCGCGACGTCCTCGGCTTCCAGCCGACCGCCGAGCCGACCGACCGTGGCGTCTTCCTGCGCGCCAGCGGCAGCGACAACCACCACGACCTCGCGCTGTTCAGCATCGGCGAGCAGGCGCCCGGCCCGACGCGAGGGCAGCAGGTTGGGATGTATCATGCCGCGTACGAGGTGGCGACGATCCAGGACCTGGCCGAGGCGCGAGAGAAGCTGATCGCGGCCGGCGCGCTGGTCGGTGAGACGGACCACGGCGCCAGCTTCAGCCTCTACATCCACGATCCGGACGGCAACGAGCTGGAGATCTTCTGGTTGCTGCCGCGCGAGGAGTGGGACCGCAAGCCGGCGACCCGCGAGCTCAACCTGGCCGAGAAGGTGAAGGAGCGGACGGCAGCGGCGGTCTGACGACCGCCGCTCCTCCCCGAATTCACCAGAGTGGCTAGCTGAGGAAGCCGAGGAACTCGGCCGGGCCGGGATCCCGGCTACCGAGCGCCTGGAGGTGCGCCCGACAGGCCGCGTACTCGTTCGGGTCCTCGCGATTCTGGCGGCGGGCCTGCTGCCACTCGGCGACCTGCTGCCGGAAGCCGGGCGTCGCGGCTTCCAGCTCCTCCAGGGTCGGACGGCGGAAGCCGGTCGGCTCAGACTCACCCGGATCGGCCATGCCGATCGCCGTCAGGTGGGTCCGGCAGGCGGCGTAGTCGTTCCCGTCCTCCCGATTCCGGTACCGCGCGCGCTGCCAGTCGAGGATCGCCTTGCTGATGCCCGGCTGCTCGGCCTCGAGCTGTTCGAGCGTCGTCGAGACGGTCACCCAGACGGCGTTCCAGCCGCCCCAGGTGTCCCACTCGCCGCGATCCATCTCCTGGCCGACACCTCGCCAGCTTGGCGCCGGGTTCGCCAACAGCAGGCGCTGACCGTCCGTGCCACGCACCGCCGTCCAATGGTTCCAGCGTCCGCCGCCCATGCAGAACGGCTGCTGGGAGGCCAGCTCCACCGCCCGCTCCCAGGTGATCGGCCCGAAGTCGGCCTTCAGCCCACGCTCCTTGAAAAGCGCCGCCAGCATGCGCCCGCTGCCCTCTTGCAGGCCGGTCGCCTCGGTGATGTTGCGCGGGCCGAGCCACTGCACCACGTCGTCCTGGCTCCAGGAGATGCCCACGCTCCGCAGGACCCAGGAGGAGCTCGCGGCGCTGCACTGCCAATCGCCGGATTGGAAGACGGTTGGCGTGTTCGGATCGTACGTCATCGTGAGCTCCCTCTCCCGCGCATCCGTACGGATGCATTCTCGCAAGACCGACCGTTCGCTCCCAGACTAACGGTGATGGCTGGCCGGATCTGTCGAACCGCCGACCTTCGGGATGTCGGCGGTCTGTCACTGGCGCGACGGTGCACCCCGGCCGAGTGCTCGGAGGCGACGTTCAGCGCGACGAGGTCGTCCTCTCCGTGAGTAGAGTGGCCGCGCGAGTCAGCGGGCGTTCACGCGCACCGTCGTGAGCGGCACGGAGGTCGCGGTCGGATCGAGCCGTTGCAGCACCCGGCCCGTGACCTCGTCGACCAGCATGACCTCGAGCGTGTACTGGCCGGGGGGCGTGCGCTGCGGCACCGAGAAGGCGTCCCGACGCGCGACCATCCAGTCGCCCTCGCCGACGACCGGCAGCGCCCGGTCGGGCTGCTCCGATCTGACCGCCTGACCGTTTGCGTCCACCAGCCGTAGCGAGACGATCGGCCGGGCCGCGGACTGACTGCTGAGCCACCAGAACGTCGTCACGGGCAGGTCGTCGCCAGCCCGGACCTGGCGCTCGGCCCGATACCCCATGATCTGGACCTGCCCCTCGTACCGTGCCGTGAGCCGTGACGGCGCCAGCGCCTCCCAGCCTTGCGGTCCCCGGGCCGGGATCACCGTGATCCGAGCGCGGGACAGGCCCTCACGGTTGTTCAGGCTCGGGGACGGGACGCTGGCGCGCCGATCCCCGAATCGATCCGTCGACTCGATCGGATCGAGGTCTGGCAGCTCCACGACCACGGTCGGCTGGATCATCCGAAAGATCAGGGTGTCGGCGGGGAGGAAGCGCGGCTCGACGCGTGGACGGAGCAGGTAGTCCAGGACGGCCGGTACCTCGGCGATCAGCGGATCGGTCTCGCCCGCCAGGATCGCGACCTGGCTCGTGCCGGCCTCCCCGGCGGCCGCGATGGCGCGGTCGGCGATCACCTGCCAGTAGCGGATCGGCGGCTCGACGCCGTACCGCTCGCCCGTGCCGAGGAGGTCGGACTGCTCGCGCGGGATGCCAGCGGCGGCGAAGCGCAGGGCTAGCGGAGCGCTCGGCGGCTCCTCGAGCTCGTACGCCTCCATCACGCGGTAGAGGGCCGCCGTGGTGGTGAGCTGATAGAGGGCGAGCAGCCCGAGGAGCACACCTCCAAGGGCCGCGACAGGCCGCCTGGGCCGTGCCAGCAGCCAGCCAATCGGCAGCGCCAGCACCAGGAAGATCGACGGGAACAGCGCGACGAGATAGTGAAGGTAGACCGACGAGGACTGCCCGACGAGCGCGCCGACCGGCAGGAACAGCCAGATCACCGGCAGCAGCGACGGCTCCCAGCCGGGGGCGCGGCGCACGGCTCTGACGATCGCCATGAGGGTGCCGGCCAGCAGGAGCAACCCGACCAGCACCAGGGTCGCCTGGCCCGCCGTCCCGAGCGGTGCCAGCCAGGCGGCCACGTCGCTGGTCGCCGGCAGCAGCCCGAAGCCGGCCCCGACCCAGAGCACGAGCTCGGCGGCACCGTGGTGGGGGACCTCGGCTACGCCCCGGTTCCCTTCGGCCAGCTTCGCGCTGATCTCCCCCCAGTTCAGCCCGACCCATGCGAGGTACGGGGCCGTGAGCAGCGTGCCAAGCGCGATGCCGAGCGCCGGCCAGCGGACGCCCCAACGCCGCGGCCACAAGAGCACCGTCAGCAGGGCCGCCGGCCCGAAGATCAGCGCCAGGATCCGGACCTGAACCTGAGCGGCCAGCGCCACGAAGAACACGACGGCCCAGCGGGCCCGCCGCGCTGCCACCACCTCGTACGCTCCCCAGAGCGCGATGACGGTGAACAACGGCATGATCTCCGCCCACGAGCGGCGGCTGAAGTAGACGGCCCACGGGTTGACGGCGAATAGCAGCCCGGCCGCGAACGCCACCCCCCGACCGTGAAACCGCTCGGCCAGCAGGTACGTCAGGACGACCGCCGCCACGTTGAGCAGCGCGACCCAGACAACGGCCGCCGGGGCCGGGGCAGGCGCAATAGCGGCGGGCAGCATCAAGTAGACGGAGCCCGGCGGATCCGGGACACCCCAGGACGTCAGCGGACCGGTCAGCGTCAGCCCGCGCTCGAGCACGTCTCGCGCACGGGAGAGCACGTCCACGTCGTCGTAGCGGAGCGGGGCCAGGTCCACGCGCCAGAGCCGCGGCACCGCCGCCAGGACGACGACAACCGCGAGCGGTGCCAGCCGCCCCACGACGCACCAGCGGACAGCTGCCCGACCTACCGCCCGACTCCGATCGTCCGCGATCGATCCGCCGAGTAGGGACGTGGCTCCTCCCGACGCACCAGGCCGAGCGTCACCACCAGCGCGATGGCGAACGCCAGCAGGTTCATCACCACGTTGATCACCTGTCCGGCGACCACCCAGCCCGGCAGCGGCTGGTCAGGATCGGGCCCGGCCGCCCAGTTGGCGACCAGCAGCGGATCGTGCAGCGCAAGATTCAGCAGCAGGCTGGCCGACACCAGCGCGAACAGCAGTCCATACCGGCGATCCAGCGCCCAGGCCACGGCCAGGAATGGCAACGCCATGAACAGGTGGTTCTCGTGGGCGCGCACCGTCACCACGAACCAGCCGACCGTGAGCAGGCCGACGAACGAGAAGAGCCGATCGCGCGGACGCAGGCTCGGCAGCTTGTAGACCACCAGGCCGACCAGCGCCAGGACCAGCGCCATCGCCACCAGCCGGTAACTCAGGGGCCCGGCCAGCGTCTCCCAGTCGTTGATGAAGCGCCACTCCAGCAGCGTCGGGATCCACCAGAGGTTGTGGGCCTGGGCTGTCAGCGCCTGGGCGTTGACGGACTTGTTGTCCAGCGCCTCCAGGAACCGCTCGGCGTGGTGCAGCCGGTTGGTGACGATCCACGGCAGCAGCACGATCGCCGTCGCGGCCAGCCCGCCGAGCGCGCCACGCACCACCCCCCGCCGGCCGTACCAGAACACCAGCCCCAGGCCGACGATCGGCAGCAGGATCCAGGCCTGCGGTTTGGTCAGGGCGGCAAGGGCGATCAGCGCGCCGGCCCAGAGCGGGTGTCCGAAGACCAGCGCCCCCACGGATAACAGCGTGAACGCCGCGTGGACCGGATCGGTCTGCCCGAGATGGGCCACGTCGTACGCGACGGCCGGATTGAGCGCGTACGCCGTCGCAACGCCGAACGCGATCCCCGGACCGAACCGCCTGACCAGCAGATAGATCGCGGCGGCGACGACCGGATGGAAGATGATGCCTGGCAGCTTGATCAGGAACGTGAAGAGCTGACTGGCCAGCATCGGCTCTTCTCGGAACGGCGGATCGACGAATCGCTCGTACAGCTCGCCGGCGGCCCCAAAGAAGTACAACAGCACAGGTGGATAGTCGGTTGAGATTCGGTAGATGTTATGAATGCCCTCACGGGCCACGTGACGACCCCAGACCTTGTTGGTGTTGATGTCCGAGATGTAGCCCGGACTGAGGGCAGCCACCAGCAGATAGACGATGACCACGCCCACCAGGAGGACCGCGAGCAGTTGTCCCCAGGAGAGAGGCGCCCGAGCGAACATGGCCTGACGCCCTCCTCGCATGGGGCGAGCGGGCTTGAGGGGTAGGACACGCGAGAGGCCATTGGCCGGCATACTGCGCGCCGATTGTAACAGCCACGCTCTGGAACGTTCACGCACTTAAGTGATGATGCGCCGGTAACCTATGCAAAGGGTATTGCCGAGGCCCATCACCTGTGGCATCATAGCCGAGAGCGTGGCGTTGGTGCGCTTTACGAAATGGAACGGGCGCGTCACCGCTCATCGCATTACTCGTTATAGGGTCGGACTCGTGCAGGCGAGGACGATGCACCAATGCGATATAGGCCTTCAGGCTCCTCTTCTGGATATCGAGTACGTCGGACTCCAGGACGGTCAGCGGGCAAGGCGCGGAGCGAGTTGGTGCGGCGTGCTGGGTGCGACGTCGTAGCTGAGAGAATCCCTGTCGGTGGCGACAGGGCTGGAGCGTGAAGCCGTGACCGCACCCAAGGGAGCTCAGAAGATCTCTCGACGGCGATTCGCCGGCTCGGCGACGGCGACGCTGCCGATCTCCGAAGATGACGACGACTTCGGATTCGGCGACGACGACGATGACGACCGGACCAGTCAGATCCCGCCGATAAGCTACCCTGGTGTCCAGAGCGCAGCTCCAGGCGCAATCTACCCTGGCGTCCTCTCGGCGGCGCCACGGCCAGCTCCTGGCGTAGCGGCGGCCCAGCCGGTCCCGCCGGTGGCTGCCAACGTCCCGCGACCGGTCCAGACGCCGTCCGTCCTGCCGGTCGCTGGTCAGATCGGCGCTGACCTGCCGCGCCTCGCGGCCCTGGCGGGCCTCGGCCTGGTGGCGTCTGGCCTCCGGTTGCGGCTACGCGAGCGCCTGCTCGGGCGGCGCCCGGCTGCCACGCCGCCCACCGAGCCGCAGTATGAGGGTGAGGTTTCGGACACCTACCTGGACGACCGCATGTAGGCAGCCGGAACGGCTGCGTTCAAGGAGCGGCGAGGCCGCCCCGGACGATCTGGCAAGTCCCGGTCACGACGCTGTGACCGGGGCTTTCGTCTGGGAGGGGCTGGGCAGACCAACGTTGCGGTATCCTTCCTCGCCGTGCTCGGCGACGGTCTGTGCCTGGGCCGATGTTGGCCGGCAGTTTTCAGACTGGGGTGGTCATGCCAGACGTCGTGACCTTCGGCGAGACGATGGCGCTCTTTTCGCCCCGGGAGACCGGGCCACTGCGCTACGTCGCGGAGTACCGCCTGAAGATGGGCGGCACCGAGAGCAACGTGGCGATCGCGCTGGCGCGGCTCGGCGTTGAGGTCGGCTGGTTCAGCCGCGTCGGCGACGACGAGATGGGCCGCTTCATCGTCCACAACGTGCGTGGCGAGGGCGTCGACACCAGCCGCGTGATCGTGGACTCTGGCGCGCCGACTGGCATCTTCCTGAAGGAGATCAGCGGCGTCGGGACGACCACGGTCTACTACTACCGTTACGGCTCGGCGGCCTCGCGGATGCGACCAGGCGATCTGGATACAGAGTACCTGACCGGCGCTCGCTGGCTGCACGTCACCGGCATCACCCCGGCCCTCTCAGAGAGCTGCCTCGCGACGGTCGAGGAGGCGATCGAGCTGGGGCGCTCGGCCGGCCTGGAGGTCTCGTTCGACCCGAACATGCGGCTGAAGCTCTGGACCGTCGAGCAGGCGCGCGAGGTGATGTTCCCGCTGATCCACCGCTCGACGATCCTCCTCGGCGGGATGGAGGAGCTGAGCCTGCTGCTCCAGGTGGATACCCCCGACGCGGCGGCGGACTGGGCACTGGAGCAGGGGCTGGGCATCGCGGTCGTCAAGCTTGGGGCAGACGGTGCGCTGGTGGCTACGCCCTCAGAGCGCCGCACGATCGCGCCGTTCACGATCTCGCGGGTCGTGGACACGGTTGGCGCCGGCGACGGCTTCGACGCCGGCTTCATCGCCGCCCGGCTGCTGGACCGCGATCCATGGCAGGCGGCCGAGCTGGGCAACGTCGTCGGGGCGCACGCCCTGATGGTCGAAGGCGATTACGAAGGGTACCCGACGATGGCCGAGGCGGAGGCGTTCATCGCTGGCCGAAGGCGTGTCGAACGGTGACGCGCTGGGATCGCCGCGATCCTCGCGGCACCCCGCGAAGCGGGGTCAGCGCCGGAAGTCGGGCCTTGCGGGGACGCCCGGGACAGGGAGGTCGAGCGGGCTGCGCCCGCTGCCGCGAGGATCGCGGCGGTCCCAGGGGACGAATGCGGCTCGAATACTCTGGATGTACAACCGGTGACAGTTCCCGACAGAACGGCTGTGGCACGATGACGTTGGCGCTGTAGCGGCGGCGCGGTGAGCGAGGGGCTATGAGCGAGCAGTGGCGGCTGGTCTTCCTGGGCGGCGGCCAGATGGCCGAGGCGATAGCGAGAGGCGTGATCTCGGCCGGCCTGCTGGAGCCGGGCCAGATCGCGGCATCCGAGATCCGCGCCGATCGGCGTGACTATCTGGAGACGAAGGTCGGCATCAAGGCGGTCGCCACCAACGCCGAGGCGATCGGGCTCGGCGACGTCATCCTGCTCGCGGTCAAGCCGCAGGACACGGCGGTCGTGCTCGGTGAGATCGGCGGGCACGTCCGGACGGACCAGGTCGTCGTCTCGATCGCTGCCGGCGTGCCGCTCTCGAAGCTCGAAGCGCCGTTCGAGGCACCAGTGCCGGTCGTTCGCGTGATGCCGAACACGCCGTGCCTGGTCGGCCAGGGGATGGCCGCCATCGCCCGTGGAAAGCACGCTGCGCCCGAGCACGAGGCCCGGGTGCTGAGTATCTTCAACGCGACCGGGAAGGCCGTCGCCCTGCCGGAGAAAGACCTGGACGCCGTGACGGCGCTCTCCGGCAGCGGACCGGGCTACGTCGCCGTCGTGATCGAGGCGATGATCGACGGCGGGGTCCGGGCCGGGCTGGCGCGCGACGTCGCCACGACGCTGGCGATCCAGACCGTCCTGGGGTCCGCCCAGATGCTGTCCGAGACCGGCACGCATCCGGCCGTGCTCAAGGACATGGTCTCCTCGCCGGGCGGCACCACCATCGCCGGGATTCACGCATTGGAGCAGGGCGGCTTGCGTGCCGCCTTCATGGACGCCATCGTCGCGGCGACCGAACGGTCACGCGAGCTTGGGAGCTACTGAACGACATGACGGGGATACTGGACGGGAAGACGGCGCTGATCTTCGGCGTCGCGAATCGACGGAGCATCGCCTGGGGGATCGCCCAGGCGCTCGCCGGGGCCGGCGCGAAGCTGGCGTTCACCTACCAGGGTGAGCGGATCGAGGCCGGCGTCCGCGAGCTCGCGGGATCGGTCGGCAGCGATCTCGTGCTGCCGTGCGACGTCACCAAAGACGAAGACCTGGACGCCGTCTTCGAGGCGGTCGGCAACGAGCTCGGCGGCCTGGACATCCTGATCCACGCCGTAGCGTTCGCGGCCCGCGAGGACCTGGAGGGCCGCTTCACCGACACGAAGCGCGCGAACTTCGCGATGGCCCTCGATATCAGCGCCTACTCGCTGACGGCGATGGTCCAGCGCGCCGAGCCGCTGATGGAGAAGAACGGCGGCGGCTCCGTCGTGACGATGACGTACCTGGGCGGCGAGCGCGCGGTGCAAAACTACAACGTCATGGGCGTCGCGAAGGCTGCGCTGGACGCCAGCATGCGCTACCTGGCGATGGACCTGGGCGTGAAGAACATCCGCGTGAACGCGATCTCGGCGGGGCCGATCCGGACGCTGGCGGCCCGCTCGATCTCGGGCTTCACCGTGATGGAGGAGCACTACGAGAAGCGCGCGCCGATGCGCCGGAACGTGGACGCGAACGAGGTCGGCCAGACGGCGCTGTTCCTCTGTTCGCCGATGTCGAGCGGCATCACCGGCGAGATCATCCACGTTGACGCGGGATACCACTCCATCGGGTTCTGATCGACCTCACCCTCCAGCCCCCTCTCCGGCACGGAGAAGGGAATGCATGGGAGTAAGGTTGGAGTGGTCAGTTGCGCTGATCGAGCGTCGAGGGTGGCGGGCGTCCGCAGCTACCTGGGCGGCTGCGCTCCATGCTGGCCGGGCGGGGAGATAGCACCAAGCTGCTGCAGGAGGCCGAGTTCGTCCGCTACGACCCAAAGCTCTGTGATTCTTCCTGCCACGAGGCGGTGGATCGCGATCCCAGAGACGGTCACCCGCGTGCCTGTGCCCGGGATCCCAGGCCACGTTCCCTGATACGTGCCACGCCAGGTGTAGCGGACCACCACTTTGTCTTGCGCTGCGACCACGTCATCAGCGGTGATGAACAGGTCCGGGAGGGCCTGACGGAAGGCGGCCCGATGGCGCTTCTCGCCCTCCGGGCCCGGCGGCGCATCCGCCGGCGCGTTGTGGCGCACGTAGTCCGGATCGAACAGCTCATCGATGCGGGCGAGGTTCCCCTGGTTCCAAATCTCCTCGAAGACCCTGCGCACGACCGCTTCGTTTTCCTCAGGGGACATAAGCAGGCTCACCCTCCGTCACCTCGCGATCCAGGAGCCGGCAGGCATCCCCGGATCTGATAGGACAAAGTGCCATCCTGCCCCCCTGCCACACGCCTGCCTGGCTCTGCTACGCCATGAAGCCGCCACGCGCGCCTGTGACCAGCGCGATCTTCCCTTCCACCCGTCCCTTGCGCGCTGCCAACATGCCTCCCGCAAGGCTCTCAGCCGTGCCCGAGCAGCTCCAGGATGATCCCTGGCACCTCGCGCATGTCCAGCTCGTCAGCAGCGGGCCTGGCCGCGCCGGGCTGGGCCACGATCAGGGCGGGTCGGCGCGGATCGAGGTCCGGCGGTCGTCCGTGCGAGCCGCGCACCAGCTCCGGGCGCAGCGGAATCGACTTCGTGGCCGGGTCGAAGAACAGCTCGACGGGATCGTAGGCCGGCTTGCGATGGATGTCGATCTCGTGAGCGTACGGCGGCGCCAGCGCGTCGTCGAGCCACCAGTAGTAGGCAAACCAGGCATCGGACTCCGCGATCGCCACCAGGTCCCCGCTCGACGGGTGGTCGATCTCGTACGCGGCCTGCTCCGAACGGTCCAGCACCTTCTCGACGCCGTCGATCGCGCGCAGGACGTTCCGCACCCGCGTGATCTCGTCCGGCTCGCTGCCGTTGACGAAAATGTGGGCCATCTGGTGATCGACCATCGCGAACGCCAGGCTCAGCTCGGCGTCCAGGTACTCCCGGCCGCCGATCTCGCGGACGGCGAGCAGCCCGGCCTTTCGAAGCTCGCGGTTGAGCAGGACCGGGCGGCTGACGTCGGTCATGGCGTACTCGCTCAGCACGACGATCGCCGTGTCGTCGCCGAGCCCGAGCCGATCCACGCCCGCCACGATCTCGCCGATGATCCGATCCATCGTCGCCAGATCGGCCTTGAACTGGTCGCTGCCGGCCCCAAAGCGCTGGGTGTTGTAGTCCAGGTGCGGCAGGTAGGCGAACGTCAACGTCGGGCAGTGCTCCTCCAGCGTGTCGAGCGCCGCTTTCGCGATCCACTCGCTCGACTTCGAGCCAGCCAGCGGTCCCCAGTACCACGGGAGCTGGAACCCGCCGTGCTGCTCGGCGAGCTGCTCGTAGAACCCGACCGGCTTGGAGTAGCACCAGGGGACCAGCCCCTCGTCCAGGTGGATCGGCGCCGGGGTCACGACCACGTCGGCCGTCGCGAACATCGTGTTCTGGAAGAAGAGCAGCGCCGAGGTCGCGGACGGATCGCGCTCACGCAGGGTCTCCCAGAGCTTCGGCTGCTTGACCATGCTGGTCGGCTGGTCCCAGAAACGGATCGCGAAGCGGTCGCGCTCGAACATGCCGTTACACACTACGCCGTGCTCGCGCGGCGTGGTGCCGGTCGTCAGCGTCGCGTGGGCCGTGCAGGTGACGGCCGGAAATGGCGGACGGAGCGGAATGGCGTACCCCTGGTCGGCCAGGGCATTCAGGTTCGGGGTGGCCGCGCGGTCCTTCAGATGATCGAGCGTCAGGCAGACGAGGTCCAGCACCAGCACGTGCTTCGGCATCGGCGACTCCTCTCCCCCTCTCCGCGCCGGAGAGGGGGCTGGGGGTGAGGTCCAACTAGGTCACGGCGTAGAGGCGGGCGGCGTAGAATGCCGGCAGCAGCAGAATCGCGATACCCACGCCGTACTCCAGCCCCCCCGCTCCCGCCGCGATGGCCGCATCCAGCAGGATCAGCGAGAGCACGCAGGTCTTGATCGCCGTGCGGATGTTCGGCGCCGTCGGGGAGCCCACCACCCGGCCCACCACCCGCAGGGTTGCCGCCGCGAACAGCGCCAGGAACAGGTACGCGGAGAGCGGCTCCGACAGCCGATCGGCGGCCCCGAGCCAGATCACCCCGCCAATGACCACCAAGAGTGCGCCGAAGACCAGGCTCGAGATGACCCGGTTGCCGCCCCAGACCTCGCCGGTCGCCAGCAGCGTGACCGCCGCGATGTAGAGCAGCACGATCGACGCCACCGGCAGCACCGACCAGAGCCAGGTGTCGGCGTAGACCGACGCCGCGCCGCTGGCCCCCAGCACCACGTTGAGGAAGCGGCAGGCGCCCATGTTGAGGCTGCCAACGTACTCGATCCGCTTCCCCTTCGCGTCGTACAGCACGATACAGCCGGACAGCACCACGGCGACTAGGAGGCTGGAAATCCCGGCCACGGCCGCCAGGACGCAGCCAGCGGCCAGCAGCAGCCCGCCCAGCACCGCCGCGTCCCGCTCCCGGATGCGTCCGCTCGGCAGCGGGCGCTCCGGGCGCTCGACCGCGTCCACGTCGCGGTCGAAGTAGTCGTTGAGCACGACACCGCCGGCGTACAGGCAGACGCTCGCCAGCATCAGGATGGCGAGCGTGTTCCAGGCTACGTCCACGCCCAGCGAGACGATCAGGTAGCCGGCAACGATGTCGCCGACCGCCGTGAACAGGTTCGGCAGTCGAACGAGCTCGAGGTAGGCGCGGGCGCGGGGCGACTGGACTAGCATCAGTCGCCCCGGCAGGTCGGGGATTCAGACCAGGGTGTCAGCTCAGCGCACTCCTTCGCGAACACTCTCGCGGATGCTCGGTCGTCGGGCCGCGACAAGATGCTCGGCGCCGACGGGAACAGTGAAGTTCGCGGACTGCGCATAGAACCGGATCGGGTTCTCCCAGACCAGCCGCTCGACCTCGTCGCGGCTGAATCCTGTCTTCAACATCAGGTGGGCGACCCGTGGAACGCTCAGCACGTCAGACGGCCCCCAGTCCGCCGAGCTGTTCACGATCAGCCGGTCCAGGCCGTACTGCCGCGCGATGTTCACGGCGCGCTCCGGCGAGAGCTTGGTCACCGGGTAGACGGTCAGGCCGACCCAGTACTCGGTGCCGGCGAACAGCGGCATCGTCTCTTCGGTGTTGTGGTCGATCAGCACCTTGCGCTGCTCGACGCCTTCCTCCGCCAGGATCTTGAGCATCCGCTCCACGCCCAGCCGCTTGTACTGGTGTGGCGTGTGGACCAGCAGCAGTAGATCGCGGTCCCGGCCGAGACGAGCCTGCTTGCGGAAGATCTCCTCTTCGGCCTCCGTCTGCCGGTCGAACCCGATCTCGCCGATCGCGACGCAGCGCGGCCGGGTGAGGTAGTCCGGCAGCCGCTCCAGCACCTCGTTCGCGAGGGCCAGGTCGTTCGCCTCGCGCGGGTTCACGGAGAGGGTGCAGTGGTGGGAGATGTTGTACATCGCCGCCCGCTCGACCTCGTAGCCGAGCAGGTGCTCGAAGTAGTCGTAAAACGTACCGGCATAGTGTCGAGCAGAGCCCAGCCAGAACGCAGGGTCAACCACCGCTTCGATGCCGGCCAGCGCCATCGCCTCGTAGTCGTCGGTCGTGCGCGCATACATGTGGATGTGCGGGTCGAAGATTCTCAAGGCTGCCTCCTGCTGTCTCCCGCGACCTGAACAGTATAATTTCTGTCTGGCGGCGCATGTGCGTGCTTTCTGCCGCCTCTGGAGCCGCTATGCCTCGAACGAGCCGCTCAGTTGCCCAGCGACTGGCCTCGCAACGATCCTCGAAGAAGCGTCGGCCGTCCCGGACCGGGACGCCGGCCCCGGCCCAAACGCCTACACAGGCGCCAGCCGAGTCGTCCGCCGTCTCGGTGGACCAGATCCTGGACGAGGTCGTTCCATCCGCCGCTGGCGCGCGAACCGCCGCGACGTCAGCCGTGGCGCCGGCTCCCAACCGGTCGCCGGCCGCCACGCGGCGCGTCGTCGGGGGTCGGACTGCCGCCAAAGCGCCCGTCGTCCGCCGCCGCTACGCAGAGTACGGCGAGGAGTATCAGTACGTCTGGTCGGACCTGCGGCGCATCCTGCTCGTCGCCAGCCTGTTGATCGTGCTCCTGGTCGTCGCCTCGTTCGTCATCGAGTAGAGCGAGCGATCGGGAGAAGGGGCAGTCAGTACAGCCGGCTGGCGCCGATGTAGCGCGGGCCCCAGTAGCTATCGCTGAGGCTCGAGATCTTCACGCCGGACGATTCGTCAGAGGCGTGGACGAACCGCCCGCCGCCGATGTAGATGCCGGCGTGCGACAGACCTGGCATGTAGGTGTTCGCGAAGAAGACCGTATCGCCCGGCTGAAGCGCGCTCACCGCGATGCGCGGACCGCCGTTCAGCTGGCCCCAGAGCCCGCGCGAGACCGGCTGGCCCATCGCCTTGTGGACGTACCAGACGAAACCGCTGCAGTCGAAGCCGGCTGGCGAGGTGCCGCCGAAGACGTAGCGCGCCCCGAGATGACGCATCGCGGCGGAGACGACGCTCGCCCCGCCACGGCCGCTGGCGATCGTGGTCGGCGCCGAGATCGCCGACGCCTGGAGCTGGTTCTGGGCGGGCTTCGCGGCAGCCTGCGTGACCGGCTTCGCCTGGGCAGCAGGCGCCTGCGGCTTCGCGGCCGGCTTCGCCTGGGCGGCCGCCTGAGGCTTAGCCTGCACCGCTGGTGCCTGCGGCTTCGCCGCGGCAAGCGTCGACTGGGCAGCCGAGCGCTGCGCCGTCGCGACGTTCGCCGGGCGAGCCGGCACTGCCGCCACGGACGAAGCGGACGCCACGGAGGTACCGCCGCCAGCCAGCGAGAAGCCCGGCTGCATACGCTCCGCGCCCGGGATCGTCAGCCGCGCGCCGACCTTGAGGTTCTCTGGATCGGCGATCGCGTTGAAGTCGATCAGGGGACCAAGATCCACCTTGTAGAACTCGGCGATGTCCGCCAGGCTCTCACCAGACTGGATCTCGTGCTCCACGCCGTTGACGGCCAGCACCTTGAGGCGCATACCCGGCCGAATCAGGTCAGGATCGGAGAGGCTGTTGGCGGTCAGGATCGTCCAGATCGTCACGCCGAACTGCGTGGCGAGCTGACCGACCGTGTCGCCCTCCTGAACCTCGTAGGTCACGGTACCAGGCCCGGCGACGTCTTCGAGATCGACGGAGCCGACCGCGTTGCCCTCGCTCGAGCCCTCGCGCCGTGCGATGCCGATCGCCCGCTCGGCGGTCTCCTTGCCCGGCACGACGATCCGCTCGTACGGGATCGCCCGGTCGGGATCGCCCGACAGGGCGTTCGCCTGTGCGACGTCTTCGACCGTGGCGCCGAACCGCTCCGCGAGCTGGCCCAGCGTCTCGCCCTGCTTGACGTCCGCGACCACGCCGTCGACCGGCGGGATGACGATCTCCTGGCCGACCGAGATCAGGTCAGGGTTCTCGAACTTGTTGGAGGCGAGGATCGTGCTGATGCTGACCGAGAACTCGGCGGCGATCGAGCGGAGCGTGTCGCCTTCCACGACCTTCCGGGTCAGCGGCTGGAGCGGCGAGCCCGCGGGCAGGGCCGCATTCTCCGCCTTGTCCGCTAGCGCGACGACCTCGTCAGGCATCTGCGCGAGCTGGTCCGCGCCGTCAATGGCAGCCATCACGGCCAGATCGGACTCGGCAAGCTGGAGCCGCTCGGTTGCACCGTTCCAGACCGTCACGGCGGCGGTCAGCCCGACGGCGACCATCAGCCCGTGAAAGCCCGCGCGGGTCAGGTTCGCCCGCAGCCGTGTGCGCGCATCCACGTCGTCGATGCGGCGTGCGCTGGAGAGCCGCCTCCGGCGCGCCCCGATGAACTGACGCTGGCCGCTGACTTCAGCCATCGGCCGCGCGGTCCCTCGATGCATCCACGGCACACGGCCGAGCAATCGCCCGATACCGTCCAGGTCAACCGCCGGCAGTGCCCCGAGCCGTATCCTTTCCCTCATCCCTGGACCACCCGGAGATGGGCCATGCGAAGAATGGATCCGGTCGGCAGTGGCCGCTGTACGTTGAAAACGCTCACGCAGTCCCTTCGGCAGAGGTGCTCTGGCGCCGCCATTCTAACCCCCATGAAGGTCACGGTCAAGTTCTTGACGATTCTGTGACGCCCGACATATTGACATTTCCTGTTCTTCTCGAAATGGCGACTTATGGGAGAAGGACGTTTACTCGAACGGGGTTCGAGAACGGTTCGGGATGGAAACCGGCGATGCGTCGACAAGATGTAACCTCTTCTGTTTCGCCGCCAGACCCGTCTCGCACGCCCGTTGGCAGCGATTCGGGCGCGCCCGAGGGGCCGGATACGGGGCCTGTCGGCCCGCCGGCGGGCGGGGCTTCAACGCCGGCGCGGCCTGCCAATCCGGCCGATCAGCCCCCCGACACGTCAGGCGATCCTCCGGCCACGGCGCCATCGCCGGCGCCGCGCTGGCTCGTGATCCTGGCATGGTCGACGGGGCCGGCCGCGCTGTACGCGTTGGCGAGCCTGGCACACGCCGCGCTCGTCGAGGGCATTCTCAGCGTGGACGTCGGGTTTGGGCGGTCGCTGGCATTCTGGGTCGGGACGATCTACCTGGCGCTGCTCGCCTGGGGCTTCCTGCCACACCGCCCTGACGCCTGGTACGCCCGTCGCCGACCGGTCGTCGCTCTGCTGGCGCTCGGGCTGATCGGGACGATCGTCTGCGGCGCCTTGACCGTCCTCTGGCTCCGCGCCCACTGGGTGCCCAGCATCGGCGTGCCGGTGACCGTGTCGATCGTCGTGCTGCTCGTCGCGGCGGTCGGCGTGCTGTGGCTCGCCGGCCGCGACGACCGCCCACGGGGCGCTGGGTTCTAGGTTCTGGGTTCTGGGGGACATGCCCCCTCCCAGAACCTAGAACCCAGCACCCAGGTTGAAGATGTCCCACCAGAGGCCGACGGCGATCATCGTCACCAGCGCCCCGTACAGCCAGCGTAAGACTCGCGGCGGCGTTCGGGCGCTCAGCCAGCTGCCGATCTGCGCGCCCACGATCGCGCCGACCACGACGACCGACGCGATCAGCAGGGGCACCTGGCCGGTGGCGATCTTGCCGACCGACGCGGCCAGCGAGGTTGGGAACCCGACCGCCAGCACCGTGCCCAGGGCGACCCGCGTTGGCAGGCCGACGAGGTAGATCAGCGTCGGCATCATCAGGAATGCGCCGGAGCCGTTCATCCCGATCACCAGGCCGATCAGGAACCCTGAGACACAGACGGTCGGCAGGCTGAACGGGGGCCGGTCGCCGGCGTCCAGATCCTCGACGCGCGCGGGCAGGAACATCAGCAGCGCCGCGACGGTCGCCAGGATCGCCGTCGCCAGCAGCAGGAGATCGGCCGGGACGTACGCCGAGACGATCCCGCCACCGAGCGCGCCGACCGCGCTGGCGACGCTCATCGGCACGGCCAGGCGCATGTAGACCGCTCCACGGCGGCGGTGCGCCAGCGTCCCAGACAACGTCGCGGCGGTCACCTGGACCACGGCGACGGCGGTCGCGGTCCGGATGTCGATCGGCTCGAAGCCGAGCCAGAGCGGCGCGTACAGCAGCAGCGGCACGATCACCAGGCCGCCGCCGATCCCGAGCAGCCCGCTGAGCGTGCCGCCGATCAGGCCGAGGCCGAGGAGCAGAACGCTAAAGAGCAACGGCGTGCCCTGCAACGGCCTGCGTCAACCGGGCCGTGGACTGAAGTCCACGGCTACGATTGTGCCGTCGCTCCGCGACTCGTTACGAGGCTGCACCGAGAGTCGCGTAGCGACGCACCATCTGTAGACGTGAGTTTCAACCCACGGTCCGCGCCGTTGGGATGGTGTGGACCGGTGACGGCCTACCCTTTCACGGCGCCGGCCGTCAGCCCGGCGACGTAGTACTCCACAAAGAACGAGTAGATCAGCGCGACCGGCACCGACCCGAGCAGCGCGCCCGCCATCAGCGAGCCCCAGAAGAAGACGTCGCCACGAATCAGCTCGTTCACCACGCCGACCGGCAGTGTCTTCATCGGGGTGGTCGTGATGAAGACCAGCGCGTAGATGAACTCGTTCCAGGAGAGCGTGAAGGCGAAGATGCCAGCCGAGAGGATGCCCGGCATCGCCAGCGGCAGCACGATCTCGACGATCGCCCGCAGCCGGCTCGAACCGTCGATCAGCGCGCTCTCCTCCAGCTCACGCGGGATGCTCTTGAAGTACCCCATCAGCAGCGCCGTGCAGAACGGGATCAGGAACGTCGGGTAGGTCAGGATCAGCGCCCAGCGCGTGTCGCCAAGGTTCAGCGTCTTGATGACGTCGAACATCGGGATGAACAGGAGGGTCTGCGGCACCAGGTAGCTGACGAAGATCGCCACCCCCAGCACGCCGGCGCCCCAGAAGCGCAGCCGGGCCAGCGCGTATCCGGCCAGGATCCCGAACAGCAGCGAGATCGCCGTCGACGCGATCGAGATGATCAATGTGTTCAGCAGCCACGTCGCGTACAGCGTGTTGGTGAACAGGTACCTGTAGTGGTCCAGGGTCGGATCGAAGACCCAGAACGGAAAGGTGCGAAGGTTGTACAGCTCCCTGTTCGGCTTCAACGACGCGACCAACATCCAGTAAAACGGGAACAAGGTGATGACGATGAACGCCAGCAGCGGCGTCCAGAACGTGAAGATCCGCTTGATCGGGCTGGACCGGTCCAGCCCGACGCCGTGCGACTGGACGACGACCTGGGCGTCGGCGCTCATAGTCCCTGCTCCCGGCGCTGGTACCAGAGCACGGCCACGACCAGCGCGGCCATGAACGGGAACATCCAGAGCGAGATCGCCGCGCCGACGCTCAACTCACCGGCCGTCATGCCGATCTGGTAGGCCAGCGTTGCCAGCAGGTGGGTGCTGTTGGTCGGGCCGCCCCGCGTCAGGACGTACACCAGCTGGAAGTCGGCGAACGTCCAGATGATCGAGAACAGGGTCACGATCGTCAGGACCGGCATGATGAGCGGGAGGGTGACGTGCACGAACCGCTGCCAGGCCGTGGCGCCATCGATCGCCGCGGCCTCGTAAAGATCCTGCGAGATCGTCTGAAGCCCCGCCAGCAGCGAGATCGCGAAGAACGGCGTGCCGCGCCAGATGTTCACGGCGATGACCGAGCCCATCGCCAGCGTCGGATCGCCGAGGAACGGGATGTTGCGCTGGATCAGCCCGGCGTTCTTCAGCACCCACGAGATGATCCCGTAGGTCGAGTCGAAGATCCAGAGCCAGGCCAGTGTCGAGAGCGCCGTCGGGATGATCCACGGCAGCAGCAGCCCGGCCCGCGCGAGGTTCTTGAAACGGAAGTGCTGATTCATCAGCAGCGCCAGGGCCATCCCCAGCACCAGCTTGAAGACCGTCGTGATGGCGGTGTAAACGAACGTGTTCTTCAGCGTCTGCTGGAAGATACCGTTCTGGGCGTTCGCAATGAAGTTGTCCAGGCCCACGAACGTGCCCGGAACGCCGATCCGCGCGTTGACCAGGCTGTACCAGATCCCCAGCAGGAACGGGTACGCGATGAAGACGGCCAGGATGATGACGGCCGGCGCCATCAGGATCAGGCCGAGGCTGCCCTCACGCTCTAAGAGGTCGTTCAGCCGCCCGGTGGAGGCGGGCCGTCTGACGGCGACGCCCTGCGTGACACGTGTGCTCATCGCCTTGCCTCCAGCAGCCGGCCGTCCAGGCAGTCAGCAAACTGCAGAACGAACGCGGCACTCTTGACCGCGGACCTCGGTCCCATTCGGCGCGCGTGGCGGGCGTCGCGGCGTGCGCGAACGTCCGGTGCCGGCATCATTGCCTCCATCGAGCGTTACCACCTGAACTGCCAGGGGCGGCTGTCTCTCCGAGTGTGTCGGATGGAGAATACTGACCTGCCCTCCTGGTGTCAAGAATCGCGATGGCTCATCTCAAGAGCCACCATACCGCATGACGCAGCGGTCACGACCCGGACGCCACCCCTGACCGGCGTCACGCGCGCGTCACGCCGACGTCACGTTGGGCTGGCGATTGTGTAAACCTGACGCTTTCTCACCGTGAATCAGACCTCTCGGCGTGTCTTACGTCCGTATAATGGCCTCCGCTCAGTCTCGTCCACGGAGCCGATGTGCTGCCAACGCGGGAGCGTCGTAGTCAGAGCGCGGTCGTCGATCAACAGCCAACAGAAGCGTTTATCCGACGGAAAGCCGCCGAGCTCGAGGCGGTGTTTGAGTCTCTTGGCGACGGGCTACTGGTCCTGAACTCCTCGGCCCTGGTGGTCGAGGCGAACCGGACCGCGCTCGCCTTGCTCGGTTTCGGTCAAAAGGGCGAAATCCTGGGACCGATCTTGACCGTGCTCGCCGCGCGGGTGACGCGGACGGACGGCGCCCCGTTCGGTCGTGAGGATCTCGGGTTGTTCCAGACCCTTCGGGAGGGCGGGATCGCGCGGGCCGAGGCCGTCCTGCGGCCGGAGTTCGGCGGGCCCCGCTGGATCGAGACGGTCGCCAGCCCGATCCGCGACCTGGACGGCGCGGTCCTCGGCGCGGCGATCGTCGCACGCGACGTCACCCAGCGGCGGCGGCACGAACGCGACCTTGGCCTGATCGTCTCGGTCACCGATGCGCTGATGGCCGCCGTAGACGTCGGAGCGGCCCTCGGCGCTCTGGCGGAGCGGTGCGTGCAGGATCTCGGTGATTGGTGTGCCGTCTTCCAGGTCGAAGAGGGCTCCGACCTGCTACGCCCGGTGGCGATGCGTCAGCGTGACGGCAAGCTCGGGCCCGAGCTTGCCAAAATGCTCACGCAGCGGCCGGCTCGAACTGGCGAGGGCTTCGCCGGTGCCGCGATACGGGCCGGCCAGGTGCTGCTGCTGCCGGACCTGTCCGAGGAGACGCTTCGACGACACGCCGGGAACAGCGTCGAAGCCCAGATCGCCCGGCGCGTCGGCCTCCGCTCGATCGTCTCGGCGCCGCTGCGTGGCGCACGCGGCCACGTCGGCGCCGTCTGTGTCGGCTGGACCAGCGACCGGCGCCGCCCGGACGACCAGGATGCCCACCTCGTCGATGAGCTTGCCCGCCGTGCCAGCATGGCGCTGGAAACGGCGCGCTGCCTGCGGTCGCTCGAACAGTCGCTCGAGCGGATCGAGCTGGTCCTGAACTCCACGGGTGCCGGGCTGCTGATCTTCGGCGGCGATGGCCGTGCGATCCTGGCGAACACCACCGCGTGCGAGATGGTCGGGTTGGAAGGCGACGGCGTCGGGCTCACCCTTGCCGAGATCCTCTCGATCGATGACGACCAGTTCGAAGATCCGAACGACCTCGACGACATTCTGAATCGCGCCGCCGACATGACGGCCGACTCGCGCGGCGAGCTTCGCCTGCGAGCGCCCGAGTCGATCGACCTACACTGGATCGCCACGCCGGTGCGGCAGCAGGGTGGTCCGGTCCTCGGCCAGGTCGTGGTCTGGGTGGACGTGACCCACATCCGTGCTGCCGAGCGCGTCAAGGACGATCTCGCGGCCGATCTGAGCGAGGCGTTGCGGCTGCCGCTCCAGACGATCTCCACCCACGCCGTCCAGACGCTGCGACGCGGCCGGCGGACCGGCGGGGACTCGACGCTTGCGCACGGCCTGGAGGTGATCCTGCGCAACGCCCGCCAGGTGTCAATGCACGTCAACGACCTGGTGGACGCGGCCCGCTTCGATGCATCCACGCTGACGCTGGACCCGATCGAGGTGAACGTCCACGACGTGTTGCAGCAGGCGGTAGACCAGGCGCGCGCCATGACCACCACGCACCGCTTCCGGGTGGACGTCCCGCCGGCGGTCCCGCCGCCGCGCTGGGACCCAGACCGGGTGCGCCAGGCGCTCCTGCACGTGCTGAGCAACTGCATCAAATACTGGCCGGATGGCGGTCAGATCACCATCAAGGCACGGCCCCAGGTCGAGGGCGTCGTCATCAGCGTCCGGGATCGGGGGCTGGGCGTGCCGCCGGACGAGCATGAGCGCGTGTTCGAGCGGTACTTCCGCCTCGCCGACGATCCTGCGCGACACCGCATCCGTGGCAACGGGCTCGGCCTCTACCTGGTGCGCGGGGTCGTCGAGGCGCACGGCGGCACGGCCTGGATCGAATCGACCGGCGTCCCCGGCGAGGGCACGACGGTCCATCTGCTGCTACCCTGGATGCCGGAGACGACGGCCGCGCGGTAGCGGCCTCCTGCAATCCATCTCGGTTTCGGCCCGGCTTTCGTCAAAAACCTAACGCCGGCCTGACGCCGCTTCTCACGTTCCTGACGTCTGCCTCACGGACCCCATGCCACACTACGTTCAGCCAGACGGCAGCGGGACACGCCAGACGGCAGGCAAGAGAGAAGGGCAGGGGGCAACGGACATGCAGGCTGCAGCACAGCTCGTGGTTCTGGCGCAGCAGGGTGATCAGACGGCGTTCGCTTCGCTCTACGAGCAGTACTCCCCACTGGTGTACCGCTTCCTCCGCCGCCGACTCGACGGCCCTGACGAGATCGTCGAAGACCTGACCGAGGACGTCTTCGTCAAGGTGTACGAGAAGCTGGACCGCTACGTCGAGCGCGGCCTGCCGTTCACTGCCTGGCTGTACCGCATCGCCCACAACCACCTGGTGGACTACCTCCGCAGCCTGCCGCGGATGACCGCCTCCTCGCTGGACGAGGTCGCCGAGGTGCCGGAGCGCGCCGCGACCGCTGCCTTCAGCCGGGTGCTCGATCGTCAGTCGCTCGAGCCGGCCCTTGCCCGCCTGACCCCCGAGCAGCGCCAGGCGATCGAGCTGCGCTTCATGGAGGGAATGTCGGTGGCCGAGACCGCCGCCACGATGGGACGCTCCGACGAGGCCGCGAAGAAGCTCCAGGCGCGCGCGCTGGCGAACCTCCGCCGCCACCTGGCGCCGCCGGCCGCACCCTCGAAGCCGACTCCGATCTCCCGCCCGAACAACGTCGTCCGGATGGCCGTCGCCTGAACCCTGCTTCGGCAATTCGCCAACGGCGCCGCGTCCCAGGCGCCGCCGGCGACTCCTGACACGATTTCCCGCCCCCCCCCTTCTAACGAGAGCCCTCTCGACCTCCTGTCGAGAGGGCTCGTGCGTCTCCGAGAGTTCTCGACAGGAGGGGGCGCACCGGGTGTGTAACTGCACTGGCGCCGGGTTCGCGCACTCGCTCGCCCGCCCCTGATCCTTCCCTGGCACCGTACCCCGCCGATCCGCCTCAGGGATACCGAAAGAGCGATACTGCAAAGACTTGCTCGCGAGGCGCAACTGCTCTGATGGATTCACCGCTCGTTCTGGTCGTCGACGATGAGCCGCATATCTGCCTGCTCGACGTCGGGCTGCCGGACATCGACGGCTTCAGCCTCTGCTCGCGCATTCGCGAGGTCAGCCACGCGCCGATCATCATGCTGACAGGTCGCCACCATGACGAGGACGTGGTGCGGGGCTTCAAGGCTGGCGCGGACGACTACGTCACCAAGCCGTTCAGCCTACGCCAGCTCGCCGCCCGTGCCGAAGCGATGCTGCGCCGCTCCCGCGGGCCGTCCTCGGCGATCGGCCGCTACCAGGACGACCAGCTCGAGGTAGACGTCTCCTCACGTCGGAGTGTGCTGCGCGGGGTCAACACGCGCCTGACCCCCTCCGAGGCGAAGCTGCTGGACCTGGTCCTGGCGCACCCCAGGCGCGTCTTCACGCCGCAGGAGCTGCTGCGCCACCTGCGCGGCCCGGGTTACGAGGATGCCCACGGAGCTCTCCGCCAGGTCATCCTGGGACTCCGGCGCAAGATCGAGCCGGACCCCTCGTCGCCCACCTATCTCGTCACCGCACCGGGCGGGGGCTACGCGTTCGAGCCCCAGCTCACCTGAGCGCCCGCGCACGCGGCAGCAAGCCGCGTCACATTCCGCACTGTGCAGTTTGCTGCATGCTTTGTGCTCAAGTAGCCGAAAACTGGCCTTCAGACGGCCTCCATTAGGGCGTCTTGCCCAACGCCCCGGTATGATTCTTGTGAGCCCTGTCCGATGGCGCCCGCCTCGAGGCCCGGTATCCTCACCCAGACGGCCGGGCCGCCCGCTCGGGCGCATCTCTGGCCGAGCATGCTCGGCGAGGCATCCTCAACGGCGCTATGTCCGCGACTGTTCACGACGTCTGGGCCGGCGCGCTGCCGCCGGGCACGCAGCTTGTTGGCGGTCAGCGTGGGCTGGACCGTGAGGTCCGCTGGGTCATCACCTTGCGACCCCGCCCCCCGGGCCTGGTCGGTCTCAAGGGCGGTGAGCTCGTTCTTGTCGGCGCCGACACGCTGCGCGCCCTCGACGACCGCCTGACGCTCGCCCGCGCGATCGACCAGCTCAGCCAGGCCGGGGTTGCCGCCGTGGCGGCGCGTGGCGGGATCGACCAGGCGGCCATCGCGCGCGCCGACGCGCTCGGCTTTCCGCTGCTCTCGATTCCCGTCGAGGCCTCGCTGACTCAGTCTGAACAAGACGCATTACGCCTCCTCGCCGATCGGCAGGCCGAGACGCTGGAGCTCACCCGCCAGGTCCAGCAGCAGTTGACCGAGCTGCTGATCGCCGGCCACGGCCTGCCGGCCATCGTGGACCGGCTCGCCGTCCTGACGCGGCGCGCCGTCGCCGTCGAAGACGCGTCGGGCATCCGACAGCTGAGCGGCGCCGCCGTCAGCCTGCCGGATCGCACCCAGGTGGTGGAGGCGCTGGAGCGGACCAGGCCACGTCTGCTCGCCTGGATCGACGGTCGGCGCGTCCCCGCCGCCGACCCGCCGACCCAGCGGTTCCGTCTGGAGATCGACGGGATCGGCCGGATCGTGGCGCCGATCGCCGCCGACGACGGCGCCCTGGCGTTCCTCTCGCTGATCGCGCCCCACGAGTCGCTCGGACGCTCAGACGCACTCAGCGCCTCGCAGGGCGCCACCGTCTGCGCGCTGGTCCTGGCGCGCGAGCGGGCGGTACTCCAGGCCGAAGATCGGCTGCGGCGCGACGTCGTGACGGACCTGCTGAGCGGCGCTTTCACTTCGGATTCGGCGCTGTTGGAGCGTGCCGAGCGGCTCGGCTTCAACCTATCGCTGCAACACCTGCCGATCGCCCTGCGAATCGCCGCCGAGCCGCCGGCCGCGACTCCGCGCTCGCATGACGTGGTGAGTGTGCTGGTGCGTGAGCTGGGTCGGCTTGGTGTTTGCGCACCGATCGGCGTGCTCGGCGAGACGATCGGGCTGGCGTTTCCGCTCGACGGCGGCGAGCCGGCCGCCGTCGCGGCAAAAGTCCACCGGCTGGTGGCCCAGGTGAGCGGGCGGACGGTCTCGGCCGGGGTCGGGCGGCCTGGCATCGGACCGGCCGCTATCGCCCAGGGGTACCGGGAGGCGGACCGGGCGCTGGTGATCGCGCGGCGACTCTTCCCGCCGGGCGCGCTGACCTTCTTTCAGAACCTCGGTGTCCACCGCCTGCTGTTGGCGCTCGACGGCCACCCTGAGCTCGGCGCCTTCTACGAGGAGACGCTGGCGGCGATCGACCAGTACGACCGCACCAACCGCTCGGAGCTCCTGTCGACGCTGGAGGCGTTCTTCGCGGCCGACAACAGCCTGGCCGAGACGGCCTCGCGCCTCCACCTCCACCGGAACACGGTGGCGTACCGGCTGCGCCGCATCGAACAGATCAGCGGCCACCAGCTCGGCGACCCGGAGACCCGCCTGGCACTCCACCTCGGGCTGCGCGTCCGCCACGCGCTCGCGGCCCGCGAGCCGGACGCCGAGCATGGGATGGTCGCCGCGCTCGCGCCGGACCGCCGCCTCGGCCGCTGACGGTTATTCGCATTGGCGGCGAGGTGCCACACGACGTAAGCTACCCCGTCCGTCCAACCTCACGGGTCACGGAGCCCCCACTGGAGACGCTGTGAGCGTGCTGCGCTGGATCTCCCCGCTCATCGCCGCCCTGATCGTGTTCGTCGTCGGCAGGCCGCCGGCTCCCGTCGAGGCGGCGATGCCGCTGCCGCCCAGCCGGATCGGCTCGTCAGCCGACTACCAGGGCTTCATCAACGGTCGATTCCTGATCCTGAACATGCACGGCGGGATCCTCCACCGCTCGATCGACCCGGTCTACGAGAACATCAAGTACGCGACCTGGATGAACGCTGGCGCGATCCGGATGTTCGCCACGGACAGCACCCAGAACAACTCCTCAGACGGCGACTGGGTCGGCAACCGCATCGCCGACATCGCCCCGGCGCTCCGTGGCAACGACCTGAAGCTGATCGTCGCCCTGGTCAACAACCACCAGGAGGTCCCCGGGGAGCCGCGAAACAGCGTCGGCTGGAAGGACGGATACTGGCAGCATCTCTTGCCGTTCTTCCAGGGCAACTGGCGCGGGCCGTACCTCGACTTCAGCCGCCGGTTGATCTCGACCGTCGTCAATCGCGGCGCCCGTGACGTCATCCTGGCCTGGGAGTACGGCAACGAGCTGAACACCCAGGATGACCCACCAGTCGTGCTCTCCTTCATGGAGCAGATGCACCGCGAGATCCGGCAGATCGACCCGGTCACGCCGATCTGGCCCGGGACGATGGGGAGCCACCACCTGACGCCGGCCTGGGAGTACAGCCTGGCCCGACGGCTGTACTGTGAGGGCCCGATCGACGCCTACACGCTCCACACCTACGACTGGATCGACTCGTACCGGCCGGGCGACATGCCGATCGACCGCGACCTCAACTACGTCGTCAACTACCCGTGCGCCAACGGCCGCCGGTTGCCTGTCGTCGTCGAAGAGCTCGGGACCTCACGTGAGCTGCCCGGCTACTACAGCGCCGACAATGAGAACGCCCGCATCGAACAGGAGATCCACCAGATCCGGATGGTGCTCGGGTACGATCAGGTGGTCGGAATCGGGGCCTGGTCCGCCGAGAGCCCGAACACACCGGTCTGGCGCCACGACAATCGGCGGGGGCTGACCTCGTACGGGCCAGGGCGGAGCGGCGACGGCTCGTGCTACTCCGGCGTCAACCTGATGGAGGCCGGCGGCGCACGCTGCCGTCTGGAGACGATCCTCCGGAACCTGCCCGCCCGCCCCTGACCCCGAGACCTGTCTGCTGGCCCAGCCTCTGATATCCGTCGAAGTTTTGCGCCATCAGATTTGTGTCAGGATCGTTCTTGCGCGGCCAGCGATTTTCCCCGTAGCGGATCGTGCGACCGTTACATCGGATAGCGATCACACGGATCACCTCGGAGCAAGACCGCGTGGCCACGGTGAGCGGAGTGCGCGCGATGTCGTCGGAACCGATAATTCAGCAGCTGCCGACCGGTCCGGCGCGTCCAGAGTCGCACACCCGCCATTCGGCCCTCCTGCGGATCGTCCGACAACTGACCGATGAGTCCGATCCGGACACCGTCATGCGCTGTCTGGTCGACGAGGCGATAGCGTTGCTTCGAGGCGAGGTCGGCTCGGCCGCCTGCTGGAGCGAGGAAGAGCAAGTACTGAAGCGGGTCTGGAGCACGATTCCGCTGGTGGATGGCCGGCCGTACGACACCGCCCGGGCGAAGGCCTCGGGGGGCAGGCGATCGTGCTGCGACGCCCGGTGATCTCCAACGACTACATGGGTGACCCGAAGTCGCTCGGCGTTGCGAAGCGGGTTGGCCTGCACGCCGGCATCGGCGCGCCGTTGCTCTGCGATGGCGAGATCCTCGGCGCATTGATGATCGGCACCCGCGACCCGAACGTGAAGTTCTCCGAGGAGGACGCCGAGGCGCTGGAGATCCTGGCCGGCGTCGCGGCGTCGGTGGTGACGGGGCTTCGGCGGGCGCGTCTGGCGGGAGCGATGCTCGCCGCGCGGATCGCGCAGCATCATTTGAACAATCAGCTCGCCGTGACGATCGGCTACGCGGACATGCTGGCCCACGACCCGCGGCTGCCCGAGGACCTGCGCGATTTCGCCGCCGAGATCCTGACCAGTGCCCAGGACGCCGTCCGGACCGTCGACCAGCTTCGTCGCGTCACCCGGCTGGAAAAGGCAAGCACCGGGCTGCCTGAAGGTGGCGTCCTCAACCTGGAGCGCTCGGTCGGCGAAAGCAGACGCTCGTCAGCTTGAGAGCACGCGCCTGTGCCCGCGATCTCAATGTCACCCCACGCAGTGTGGCTGACAGTACGGGTTCCCAGGCCGGCGTCAACGGCGGACTCGATGAAGTCTGTCGCGCCAGCGGTTCCGTCCGTCGCACCCGGTGCGCTATGCTTACGCTGTCAATACCAGAGAGATGATCGTTCCCGGAGGCCGTCGTGGCACTGACAACCCAGACATATGCGGAGCAGCTTGGACGGGCCTTCGCCGAAGCGGCCCGTGGCGAAGAGAACATCGTTGAACTCTGGGTTTCGACGCGTCCTGGTGGCGTCGATCTCTGGGTGCTCACCCAGCCCATTGACATGGCCGCCGAAAAGATGCTGTACCGGTTTACGGATACGCTCTACGCCCGCTTCAAGACGGCGGATTTTCAGGTCTACACTGTTAATCCTCGTCACTTCCGTGACGGCGGGCGATCCGCAATTCCGGGGCACGCGGTGCAGATCCCACTTCAGATCGCCTGACGGTGGATCAGAAGACCCTCGATCATCTCCGGATCGCGCAACGCAACCGCGAACTTGCCCGGTCCTTGCTCGCGCAGTCGGAGCTCGAGCCCGAGCCCTGGGAGTGGGTTGCCGTCATCCTGTTCTACGCGGCGGTCCACTACGTGAATGCGTACCTGTGGGAGCGCTATCACGTCGCGCCGACGAACCACGATCAGCGAACGCACGGCGTGCGTTACGACAGCGCTCTGAGCGTCTGCTCATCCAGCTACGACATCCTCAAGGCCCACGGCTTTCACGCCCGCTACAACGAAGGATTCACGCTGTCCGAACTTGACGCTCGTTCGCTCTTGAACAGTGAACTCCGGGCGGTCGAGGCGACGGTGATGCAGGCGCTCGGGCAGCCAATCCCGACGTGGTAAATGCGAGCCAGCGTCAGGATGCCGAGCTCGGCGTCAGCGCCGCATCCGCGGGGACAGTGGTGCCGTCGCGGCCGGGCTTGAACTGCTCGTCATACAGCCTGGCGTAGAGGCCGCCGCGCGCCAGCAGCTCCGCGTGCGTCCCCTGCTCCACCAGCCGCCCACAATCCAGCACCAGGATCACGTCGGCGGCCAGGATCGTCGAGAGGCGGTGGGCGATCACCAGGCTCGTCCTGCCCGTCAGCAGCGGCGTCAACGCCGCCTGGATCAGCGCCTCCGAGCGCGAGTCCAACGACGAGGTCGCCTCGTCTAGCAGCAGGATGCGCGGGTCTTTCAACAACACCCGCGCAATGGCCAGCCGCTGCTTCTCGCCGCCAGAGAGCCGGTAGCCGCGCTCGCCGACCAGCGTTTCATACCCCTCCGGTAGCCCGACGATGAACTCGTGGATGTTGGCGGCCCGGCAGGCGGCCTCGGTCTCGGCGTCGGTGGCGTCCGGGCGGCCGTAGAGCAGGTTTTCGTTGACCGTCGCGTGAAACAGGTACGTCTCCTGAGTCACGATCCCGATCTGGTTCCGTAGCCAGTTCAGACTCAGCTCGCGGACGTCGTGGCCGTCCACCTGTATCGCCCCCGAGAGCGGATCGTAGAAGCGCGGCACGAGGTACGTGACCGTCGTCTTGCCAGCCCCGCTCGGGCCGACCAGCGCCACGAGCTGGCCCGGCTTCGCCGTGAACGAGACGCTGTCGAGCGCCAGCCGCCCCTCCACATAGCCAAAGGTGACGTGGTCGAACTGGATCTCCCCTCGAGAAGGTGGCGGGATCAACGCGTTCGCCGGCTCGGCGATCTCAGGCTTCAGGTCCAGGTAATGGAACAGCCGCTCGAACAGGGCCAGCGAAGACATGACGTCCACGTGGACGTTCGCCAGCTCACTGACCGGGCCGTACAACTGTCGCAGGTACGCCACGAACGCGACGATCGTCCCGATGCTGATCTCGCCCTGGATCACCAGCCAGCCGCCGTACAGGTAGATCAGGGCCGGGCCAATCGACTGGAACAGCCCGATCACCATGAAGAACCAGCGGCCGACCATCCGCTGGCGGATCTCCAGCTCTTTCAGCTCGTTGGCCTTCGTGTAGAACCGATCGGCCTCGAACTTCTCGCGGGCGAACGCCTTCATCAGCAGCGTGCCGCTGATCGAGAGCGTCTCGGCCATCACCGAGGCCAGCGCACCCTGGTGCTCGGCCGTCTGGCGCCGAAGCTGCTGCCGGATCCGTCCGACCCGCCGCGTCGGCAGGATGAAGAACGGCAGCATCACCAGCGACAGCAGTGCAAGCTGCCAGTTGAGACCCACGATCACCACCATCACCGCTACCAGTGAGACGACGTTCGTCACCACGCTGACGATCGTCCCGGTGACCACGCCTTCGATCCCGCCGACGTCGTTCGTGACCCGCGACATCAGCTCGCCGGTCTTGCTCTCGGTGAAGAAGCGCAGCGACTGCTTCTGTAAGTGCCGGTACAGCTCGTTGCGCAGGTCGAACATCACGCCCTGGCCGATCCGGACGTTGATCGAGGACTGGCCGACCCCGATCAGGCGGGCCAGCAGGCCAGCCAGCACCGAGCCTGCCACCGCGCCGACCAGCAGCAGGGCGTCTCCTGTCGGCAGCGCCACGTCGATGATCTCTCGGACCATCAGCGGCGGGAGCAGGTTCAACCCGGCCGAGGCGCCGATGCAGAGCAGGATCAAGACCCAGCTTCGCAGATACGGCTTGAAATAACGGACGATTCGTGGGACGATGGACCGCAATGGTGCCGTCGGCCGCTGACGCACGTCGTAGTTGATCCGCCCGAGGCCCGGTACCCCGCCCGCGGCCATCCGCCCGCCCATGCCTCTGCTCATCGTCACCACTATACCCATGCGACGACATTGTCAGACGTTCGTTAGCTGGCCGTTATCTGGTCGTTGACAGATCCTTAACAGATTGGTGGCACACTCTCGGGACGGTCCATCACGTGCCCGTCTCCCCGATCCAGGCGCTTCGGTATGAGTAGGCGGAGGACCTCATGAGCGGGTCGACGATCCTGGTGGTAGACGACGAACGCAACATCGTTCAGCTCGCCCGGCTCTACCTCCGCAACGAGGGGTACCAGGTCGAGACGGCGGCGAACGGCCGCGAGGCGCTCGACAAGGTCCGCCAGACGAGCCCGAGCCTGATCCTGCTGGACCTGATGATGCCCGTCATGGATGGCTGGGAGGTCTGCAAGCAGATTCGGAAGACTAGCGACGTCCCGATCATCATGCTGACCGCGCGCGACGACGACATCGACAAGGTGGTGGGGCTGGAGCTGGGCGCGGACGACTACGTCACCAAGCCGTTCAACCCTAGGGAGCTGGTCGCCCGGGTCAAGGCCGTCCTGCGGAGGACCGAGCGCGGCAGCGAGCCGACCCGAGTCGTCAGGTTCCAGGATCTGACCATCGACCTGGACCGCCGCGAGTTCCGGATCGGCGAGAAGCTGATCGACCTCCGCCCCAAGGAGTTCGACCTGCTGGCGACGCTCGCCGCCAGCCCTGGGGTCGTCTTCGACCGCGAGCGGCTCCTCCAGGTCGCCTGGGGGTACGATTACGGCGGCGACTCCCGCACGGTGGACGTCCACGTGACCTGGCTCCGCGAAAAGCTCGCCGTCAGCGAGGCCCGCATCCAGACTGTCTGGAGCGTCGGGTACAAGCTGGTCCCCGCCGATCAACTCCCGCCGAGGGCTGCCAGTGGCCGTCATAAGAGCCAGGCCTGACGCCGCCGACGCGACGAACGGCGCCGCGATCCCGGCACCGCCCGGCGCGCCTCCGTTCGACGACCAGCCGACGAACCGGCTGCCGGCCGTCACCGCCGACCGGACCGGGTCAGGCGCGTGGCTGGACAGCATGCGGCCGGCCCACTCGCTGCGCGCCCGACTGATCCTGGCGTTCGCCGCGATCATCTTCCTGACGCTGCTGCTCGTCGGCATCGGCTTCGTCTTCATCATCCGGCAGTACCAGGACCAGCGCGAGCTCTTGCGGATCGGGACGCTGATCGGACCGATCATGGCGCAGGCGCGCCAGCTCGACCAGCAGGGGCGGACGCTCGAAGAGGCCCGTGACTTCCTGGATCGCCAGGCGGATGAGCTTGACGTGCGCCTGGTGCTTGTGCGCGGTCCAGGCAATATCGTCTACGACAGCGGCGACGCGCTCGTGACGCACCGCATCGACGTCCAGGCCGCCGAGCCGCTCGGGCCGCTCCAGCGCTGGCGCCTGGTGGTCGCGCCCGGGGTCGAAGACCCGCGCCTGCGCTTCATCTACCTCCAACCCGGTGGGGGGCAGGCCGGTGGCGACCGCCCGCCGCCCCGGCCGGGCAACGTCACCCTGGCGGTCGTGCATGAGTCGCCGACGCTCGCCAGCGTCATCCGCGAGATGGCGCCGCGTCTGACGCTGGCGGCGCTGGTGTCGCTCTCGGCCTCGATCGTCGTCGCCTGGCTGCTGGCGGCCTCGATCGCGCGACCATTGGCCCGGATGACGCACGCCGCCGAGGACATGGCGCTTGGCCGCTACGACCACGAGATCGAGGCGAAGGGCGACGACGAGGTCGGGCGGCTCTCCGCGGCCTTCAACATGATGATGCGCGAGGTCGCCCGGTCCCATCGGACCCTGCGGGACTTCGTGGCGAACGTCTCACACGACCTGCGCACGCCGCTGACCTCGATCCAGGGGTTCTCCCAGGCGATGGTCGACGGCGCGCTCCGCACGCCGGAGGACTACGCCGAGGCCGGGCGAGTGATCAACGAAGAGGCCGAGCGGATGCGCCGCCTCGTCGAGGACCTCCTGGAGCTGAGCAAGATCGAGTCTGGGCAGGTCCGGCTCGACCTGGAGCCGTGCGAGCTGGAGATCCTGGCCCACCAGGCCGCTGAGCGCGCCGAGCGTCGGGCCGAGGAGCGCGGCGTCGACCTGGCGCTCACCATCGACGAGGCGCCGCTCGTCCGCGCAGACGGTCGGTGGGTCGAGCGGGCGGTGGACAACCTGCTCGACAACGCGCTGAAGCACACCCCGGCCGGCGGCACGATGACGATCGCCACCGGAACGATGACGGTCCCGCCCGGTGCCCGCGTGATGTCGCCGGTCGGACGCCGGACCGGAGGTTTCGGATACATTGCCGTGCACAACACCGGCTCGTTCATCCCGCCCGGCGATCAGCCCCGGGTGTTCGAGCGCTTCTATCAGCTTGACAAGGCGCGCTCCACCTCTGGTGGCGGCAGCGGGCTTGGGCTGGCCATCGCGCAGGAGATCATTCAGGCGCACGGCGGCTGGATTCACGTCCAGAGCTCGCGTGCCGGTGGGACCGAGTTCGCCATCCTGCTCCCGCTGCTTGACCGACTATCGGGACGTGGAGTAGGATCGCTCCGATCTGAGCGCGAAAATGAGTCGTAATTGGAGATATCGCGCGGACGAATGACCGGAGCGTGACGCCCCGCCACTCGTTTCATCTACGTGGAGCCCCGCGGCCCACGGCGCCCGGCCTCCGGGCCGGATACACCGCGAGTCCTGGAGTAGCTCATTCGCACCTTCACCAGCTTCCGTGCGTGGGACCTCCTCGCCCTGCTTCTCGGGCTGGTCGTCGCACTCGCTCAACCTGGCGCGCTCCCTGGCGCTTTCGCAGCCGACAAGGACACGGGCACCGTCAGCGGGTTCGTCGTCGTGGAGGCGGGCGGCGGCAACCCGAAGCCGGTCGCGAACGCCGAGGTCCGTCTGACGTTTGGCTCCAAGACCGACGTCCGGAAGACCGGGTCTGACGGGAAGTACGCGTTCGTCGATCTGCTGCCCGGCAAGTACACCGTCAAGGTGATCGCGCCGGACGACATGAAGACGAAAGGCGACGGCGCGACGACGGTGACGATCGCCGGTGGGGACGCCGAGCGCGCCGACTTCGTGTTGATCTCGACCGCGAAGCCCACGCCGACCCGCACGCCCACGCCGAAGGCCGCCCCGTCCGCGACGCCCTCGCCGAAGCCGGTCGTCAGCCAGAGCAACGCCGCGCCCGGCGCCTCGGCGCTGATGCCGGCCCTGGTGGTCCCGTACGCCTCGCCGTCACCCATCACGGCACAGGCGCGGCCGACCGCGCCGAGTGGCGGTCCGGCCTCCCTCGCGTCGTCGATCGGCGTCTCGCTGTCGCCGGTGCCGTCCACCGGCGGGACGCCCGGGCCGCTCTTTGCTTCCGGGTCTCCAACGCCGCCGGTCGGCACGCCCGGCACCAGAACCGCGTCTCCTGGCGACGACGTCCTGGCAAGCGGCCCGCCGCGCCGCCTGATCACCAGCTTCGCGGCGCTGCGCGAGACGGGCAGCGGCGGGGCGGCGGCGCAGCTCAAGAGCTGGGCAACGGAGACGTCGCTGGTGCTCGGCGTGCCGTTCCGGACCCAGATCGACGGGACCTCATTCTCGCTCGTCAACTGCGGGCCGGCCTCGCTGGCGATGGTCCTGATCGCGTTCGGCCTGGACGTCGATCCGCCGTCCGTGCGCGACTACCTGAACTTCCTGGTCGGCAACTACGACACCGAGACCGGCACCAGCCTGTACGTGCTGGCACGGATCGCCCGTGAGGCGGGGCTGAGCACGTTCGGGACGTCGTCCGGGCTCCAGGGCTGGACCATCGACGCCGTCCGCGAGCAGGTCCGGGCCGGCCACCCCGTCATCACGCTGACGAAGTATCGGTTCCTGCCCGGCCACTTCGGCTCGGTGACCGATTTCGACCATTACATCGTCATCACCGGGCTGGCCGGCGAGGATTTCGTCTACAACGACGCCGCTTACTCCACCGAGTACGGCTACAACCTGCTGATCAGCCCGGCCCAGCTCCAGCGCGCCTGGGCGGCCAGCTCGGTGCCACGCCACGCCGTGGCGATCGGCTTCGGCGACAGCCTCAGGCCGCTCCCGATCGTGCCGCGCCGCTTGACCGCCGAGAGTCTGGTCGCCGGCGAGATCGCGGAGGAGGACGTTCAGGCCGTCGTCGAGCCGCCGGTGCGGGTGAACCGTGGCCCGGCTGCCGAGCGACTGCGCGAGCAGACGCTCGATCTTCTGGGCGCCAGGACGGTCCTGGTGAACGGCGAGCCGCTCGGTCCAACGGCGCTGGTCGCGCCGCGCACCCGGATCGACCCTGCTGACGACGTGGTGCTCGAGCAGCCGGTCGGATCGGCGCTGACGACCTCGTACGAGCGCCCGCTCGACGGCGTCAACGCGGTCGATTCGCCGCCGAACGCCGAGGCGGTCGCGGACGCACGCGATCCGCTGCTGGGCGCCGGCGCGAGCCCGGCCGATGCCCGCCTGGTGCCGACCGATCCCGCCCAGGATCCCGGCCTCCTGACGCGCATTCCGCCCGTTGGGCTGGCGCTGATCAGCGTCGGGTTGCTGCTGATGCTGGGCGGCGGCTTCGCGGGATGGCGTCGCGGGCAGCTCCTGGCGGCGACGATTCCCTCTCTGGTCGCGGTCGCCCGGCCCTCCCTGGATTCCCTGATCCGCCGCCTGCCCCGACGCCGCTGACGGTTCCCCTCTCCGCGCCGGAGAGGGGGCTGGGGGGTGAGGTTCTAGATCGGGTCACGGGCCGTGCGGTTCGCGCCGGGCGGGGGCGGCATCCCTGACCGATCGACTTCCATCGCCATCTCGATGCTGCGCATGACGATCGCGCGTAGGAGCGGATGGGTCCGCAACGACCCGGTGTCGCCGATCGCGAACGCCGCCGCCACCGCCTGGCGGGCGGAACGCTCCCGATCGCTCTGCCAGAAGATGTAGGCCGTCTCTTCGAGTCTACGGCGGAACGCACGCCGCATGACCGGGGTGAACAGCGTGTCGATGGCCGTGCCGACGATCCGCTCCTGGCGGGCCTCGCGCGGCTCGCTGGTCAGCAGCAGCCTGCTCTCTTCGGTCTGGCGATACTCCCGCGCGTACTGCTGGACCTCGCCGTAGCTGAAGGCCCAGCTCGAAAGCTCCGGCTCGCTCTCCAGCAGACGCGCCGACTCGTCGAGCAGGTGCGGCATCAAGAACGACTGACCCCGGCTGATGTGCCGATGGATCAGCGCTTCGGTCGGTGGCGGCGGCAGCTCGCCGAGCAGACCTCGCCGAATGACGAAGTCACGCGGGACCGGGAACTGGCTCTCGGCGTTCAGCGCCAGCGCCTCGGACAGGAGCGCCAAACCGTACTCGACCGGCGCCGCGATCGAACGAAGCTCGGTCCGCTCGTTCCAGTCATCGAGGCGGCGCTCGAAGCGGCGACGCGTCGTCTCCTCGGTCAGGACGTCTTTCACGCCGACGACGTCGTTGATGGCCAGGTTGAACATCATCATGCCACCGTGCGGACGCTCGAGCAGGAGCCAGAGCAGCCGGGAGCCGACGCCGTCCGTCGGCGAGACGAACGCCTGGATCGGTCGTAGCGCTTCTGTCGGCGCCACGGGTGTCGCGATCGGCTCGGCGACCGGCACCGTCACCTCGATACCAACGCTGCGGAGCCGGTGCAGTGCGCGCCGCGCCGCCTTGCGCTGCTCGCGGTCGGGCGCGGCGGTGGCGACGGCGGTGAGTACCCGCCCGGCCGCCTCCTCGCGGCTCCCTCCGAGAACTTCGATCAGGGCAAGCGGACCGCCAGGCGTCTCGGTCGCGATCTCGCCGAACCGCGCCGCGGCGTCCGCCTCCGGCGGAATCGCCAGCAGCTCCGGCAAGCGAGCCTGGGCCTCCGGGGTGACGGTGACGGCTGAAGAGTGCCCGCCGGCACGCTGGCCGGGGCTCCTGGCGGCGGTCGGGCGCCCTCGGTCCCTGACTGGTCTGGGCATCGCGTCAATCCTCGTCCTACGACCTACTCAGACAGGATGAACAGGATTACCCGGGTGAGCAAGAAAAATCCTGTCAATCCTGTCCATCCTGTCTGGAAACCTAGATGCTGTCGCGGGCGAGCGCCGCGACGCCCAACACCTCGGACCGCCCTTCGAGGGCGGCAGGCAGCAGGCGCACCCGCTCAGATGGCAGACGGAACGCACGCTGCTTCGCCAGGGCGAACGCCGGCTCCAGGAGCTGCCGCCCGATCCTGGTGACGCCCCCGCCGACGACGATCGCCTCGGGGTTGAAGATGTTGATGTAGTTGGCGAGCCCGACGCCAAGCGCGTGGGCCGCGTTGGCCAGGATCTCCTGGGCAAGCGGGTCGCCAGCATCGGCCGCCCTGTCGACCTGCGCCGCCGTCAGCTCGCCGGCCCCATCGGCCAATCGCGCCAGCAAAGGCGAACGCTCCGCTTCAAGGGCATCGTGCGCCATCCGTGCGATAGCGGTCCCCGAAGCCAGCACCTCCAGGCAGCCGATCATCCCACAATTGTGGGGCGGCCCGTGCAGGTCGATCGTCATGTGGCCCAGCTCGCCGGCGGCGCCGTCCGCGCCTCGGTACAGCTGCCCGTTCAGGATCAGCCCGGCCCCGATGCCGGTGCTGACCGTCAGGTAGATCAGGTGCCGCAAGCCGACACCGGAACCGTACCGCCACTCGCCGTACGCGGCGGCGTTGGCGTCGTTCTCCAGGAAGACCGGGCGGTTCAACTGCTCGCGCAGGAGTTTGCTGAGCGGGACCGCGTCCCAGCCGGGCAGGTTCGGCGGCTGGTGGAGGACACCCGCGTCGAAGTCGACCGTCCCGGGCGCCGTCACGCCGACTGCCAGGATCGCCTCCAGTGAGATGCCGCTCACCGCCACGGCCGACCGCGCAGACTCCACCAGGCGGTCGACCACGACGTGCTGCCCGCGATCGGCGTCGGTCGGGCGAACGTCCTCGCCGAGGATCGTGCCGTCGATCGAGGACACGACCGACCGGATCTTGGTCCCGCCGAGGTCGACGCCGACGACCGGGGCATCGTGTGATGCCCGGCTCCCAGGCATGATCTCGCTCATGCCACGACCCCCTCCGCCCTGAGGATCTCGATGCCGTCCTCGCCGGCGACGATCGCCTGCTTCGCCAGCCCGACGAACAGGCCGTGCTCGACCACGCCGAGCAGGCCCTTGAGCGCCCCGGCGAGCTTCGCGGGGTCTGCTATCGGCCCGAAGCGGCAGTCGAGGATATGCAGTCCGTCGTCGGTGACCAGCGGGCTGCCGTCGACGTGGCGGAGCGACGGCTGGCCGCCGAGCGCTCGGATCCGGTCGGCGGTCTGGCGCCAGCCGAACGGTACCACCACGACCGGCACGGCCCAGCGCTCGCCGAGCCTGGAGACCAGCTTCGAGCGGTCCGCGATGATGCAGAGGCGATCGGCAGCGGCGGCGACGAGCTTCTCGCGGAGGAGCGCCCCGCCGCCGCCCTTGATCAGGTCCAGGCCTCTAGGCTGGATCTCGTCGGCGCCGTCGACGGTCAGGTCGATCCCCGGCACGTCGTGCAGCTCGGCCACCCGGAGCCCACGGGCATGGGCCATGCTCGCGACGCGCTCCGAGGTCGGCACCGCCGTGATCCGCAGGCCGCCGGCCACCCGCTCGGCAAGCGCCTCCAGGAACAGCTCGGACGTCGTGCCGCTGCCGAGACCGACGATCATGCCATCCTCGACCAGCGTGACGGCCTCGCGGGCGGCGGCCCGCTTCAGTGACTCGGCCTCGTCGGTCATCGCCGACCCTCCGCGAACAGCCCGACGACGACGTTCAGCGAGTCCACGAAGATCCGATCGGTGGCGAACCCGCCGAGCTCCTCCTGGAGCAGCTCGACCTCGTCCTGGTTCGGCAGGTGGGAGCGCCCCTCGACGTTCGCGCCGTCGTGCTTGACCGTCCGGGCCTCATCGCCGGCCCCGGTGCGCTCCACGAGGTAGCGCGCGTGCCGGTCGCCCTCCGTCGCCTCGATCGTCACCGAGCGCAGGCCGGGCGTCGGCCTGACATCTGGGGCCGGCGGGCGGTCGTTGCGGACGATCCTGACGTCGACCGGCCGGACGCCGTCCACCAGCCAGAAGCGCCAGGTGCCCGGTATCTCTTCGAGCGCAGCGTGTGGCTCCCAGCCGAGGCGACTGGCGAACCAGCCGACGAACAGCAGCGCCTGGACGCTCTCGTAGGCGTCGGCCGAGCGGCTGTACTCGACGACGACCCGTTCGATCGAATGGAGCATCTCCTGGTCGGCCGGGGCGTCGAACAGCTCGGCGGTGAGGACGCGCCACGGGTTGAGCCTGGCCCAGCTCAGGTCGCCAAAGGCGATCGACTCGTGCGTGATCTCGATCGCGCCGGCCAGCGCCGCCAGCGAGCCTCGCGGCTCACGGAAGCGGGCCATGTCGAGCAGGACACGGTCGCTGACCTCGGCGACGAGGTTATAGAGGTCGCCGTCGAACGCCACGGTGCCCGGCCACCAGGTCTGCACCGGGAGGCCCGGCAGCACGACCGTCGAGGCGGCGCTCATCGCCTGGTGAACCGCCCGTGACGGTGTCACGATCCGAATCTCTTCCCAGTAACGGGCGGCCTCCTCATTGCCGGGGCGACGGTAGTGGCTGTTGAGGAGGGCGGTCGGCTCGGGGGCGGCGTCGTCGAACACGACCAGGATCGCGCGGCACGGGTGGACCAGCGTCACCCGATCGATTACCTGCACCAGGTCGTCGGCAGACTGGCCGGGCAGCACCGGCACGATCAACGTCAGGCTCGCCGCGCGCACCAGCGCCCCTCCGACCTCGCCGGCCTCCGCCTGGCGCCAGAGCTCGTGCAGGCCGGCCTCGATCGCCCGGCCATGGGCGGCGGTTTGCAGGCTGGCCAGGCTGACGCCGCTCGACTCCGCGCTCACGCTCATCGCCGAACTCCCCCGCTGACACCACGGCGGACGCGCCACGCGGGCGCCCGGTCACGATTGGTCGATACTCCGGACGATACCCGATCCGGCGACCGGCTCGAAACGTCCGGTGAATTCTGGCATCCTGAGACCCTCACCCCCCAACCCCCTCTCCCTACCGTGGGAGAGGGGGGAGCCAACCCGCGCGTCCGTGGTGCTCCCCTCTCCCTTGCGAGGGAGAGGGGCTGGGGGTGAGGGCCGAATCGGAGCCACATGTGGAGGCAGCGTGAAGATCGCGAAGATCGAGTCGTTCATCTGTGATGCTGGCTGGCGGCCGTGGGTGTTCGTCAAGGTCGAGACCGACGATGGTCTGGTAGGCTGGGGCGAGTGCAGCGACGGCCGGATGCCGCGCTCGGTGGCGGCGGCGGTGGACGACTTCGCCCCGTCGCTGATCGGGCAGGACCCGCGCCAGGTCGAGAAGCTGTACTGGACGATGTACAGGATCGCCCGGCAGCACCTCGGCGGCTCGGCGAGCCGCGCGATGGCCGGCATCGAGCTGGCGTGCTGGGACATCAAGGCACGGGCGCTCGGCGTCTCGGTCTGCGAGCTGAAGGGCGGCCCGATGCGGGACAGGATCCGCCTCTACTGGTCGCACTGCGGCACGACGCGGGCACGGAGCGCAAAGGCGCTCGGGCTCCCTGAGCTCCGCTCCTACGACGACATTACGGCGCTGGGCAAGGAGGTCGTAGCGAAGGGGTTCACGGCGCTCAAGACGAACATCGTGATCCCGGGCGATCCGGCCGACGTCTACACGCCCGGGTTCACGATCGACGGCGCCGGCACGGACGGGGTCGTCACGGCCCAGACCCTCAATCAGGTCGAGAAGCTGATCGGGACGTTCCGGGAGGCGGTCGGGCCGGATGTCGGCATCGCGCTGGACCTGAACTACAACTTCCGGACGGACGGGGCGCAGCGAATCGCGAAGCTTCTCGAGCAGTTCACCATGCAGTGGGTCGAGTTCGACAACTGGGACCCGGTCGCGCTCCGGCAGCTGAAGGACTCGACGACGACGCCGATCGCCTCCTGCGAGAGCCTGGTGACGACGAAGCAGTACCGCCCGTTCCTCGAACTCCACGCGATGGACGTCTGCATCATCGACCTGCCGTGGAACGGCTGGATCCAGGGCAAGCGCGTCGCGGACATGGCCGAGGCGTACGAGATCAACATCGCCCCGCACAACTACTACAGCCACCTGGCGGACACGATCTCGGCGCAGTTCTGCGGGACGCTGCCGAACGTGCGGATCATGGAGATCGACATCGACGACGTGGCCTGGAAGGCGGAGCTGATGACGGTGCCGCCGACGATCAAGGACGGCTACATCGAGGTCCCGTCCGGCCCCGGCTGGGGCACGGCGATAAACGAAGAGGTGCTGCGGGCGCACCCCTGGCCGGCGGCGAAGTAGCCTGACGAGGAGTCAGGAGGGGTGCGTGCTGTGCATGTAACCCCCCTGGCCAAAACCGCCAAAACGCCAAAACCCCCGTGGTGGGACAGTCGAGATCGTCTACACCAGCCGGACCGGACCTGGATACTGGGCGAGCTGCGCGTCGGCGGTGAGGAGGATGATGCCCTCGCTGATCGCCTGGGCTAGCAGCAGGCGGTCGAACGGGTCCTTGTGGAGCAGAGGCAGGGCGTCGATGTTGACCGCCTGCCGGCTCGTGACGGGGAGTTCGGTATAGCCGTTGTCAAGCAGTCCCCGAAGCAACAGCCGAGGATCGACCTGGAAGCTCTCTCGCCTCAGGACGCTCTTGATGGCGACTTCCCAGATGCTGAGCGCGCTGAACAGCAGTTCGTTACGCGGATCGTTCACCAGGGCTCGTGCTGCTTCGGAAAGACGCTCCGGGAACATCGCAGCCCAGATGAGAAGATGGGTGTCCAGCAGCAGCTTCACGGCTCGCCCTCGAACAAGGCCACGATCTCGTCCTCACACATGCGGTCGAAATCGTCGGGAACAACCCAGTTGTCGATGCCAACCAGGAAGCCTAACCGTCGCGGGGCCTCGGGGGCATCCAGGGGGACGACCTTTACGAGCGGCTTGCCGGCCCTGGCGATCACGAACGGCTCACCCTTCGCGGCTTGATCGACCAGCTTCGAGAGGTGAGTCTTGGCTTCATGGATGTTGACGGTGCGCATGGCTTTCCTCGTCGGACTAAGTCTTATAACCTAAGTCTACTCCTTCATTATGCTCGCTGTCAGGCGAGCGGCGCAGCAGCGCCGGCTGGCTGGCGGGCCGTGGAGCGGCCGGTCAGTCGGCGAGCGGGACCTGGTGCTCCAGCAGGATCTCGCGGCGCTCACGTGCCGAGGCCATGATCGCGAGCGAAACCTCGAGCGTGGCTTTCGCCCAGCGGCCGTCGTGGAGTGGGCGCACCCCGAGCGCCACCGCATCGTACAGCTCCTGGACCAGCAGGTCGCGGCCGTCGATGTCCGGCGGCAATGGCAGCTCGCGCCGACCGCGCTCGTCGTACACGAGCAGGCCGTCCGGCGACTGCCGGATGTCCCCGCGCTCGCAGCTGACGAGGGTCAGCCCGAAGTGCGCCTGGTGCCGAGTTGGCGGTGCAGTCCC
>Ga0209382_10001045_pt1 | contig 44680 bp, 30 predicted proteins | sample SoiMetdeltSBSDD5_FD_187599 | JGI IMG/M metagenome (GOLD analysis project Ga0209382, IMG submission 187599) | Bulk soil microbial communities from a Populus tree surrounding site in Tennessee, USA - Soil MetaG P. deltoides SBSDD5 (SPAdes) (version 2) | ecosystem: Environmental > Terrestrial >...
ACGATCGGACCGCCATTCACCGCTTCCGCAGCTGCGAGCAGATTGCCGAGCTGGTCGTCGCCGAGCGCAGTCACCGTAACCGGATCGGTCGAGACGCTGTTATTCGTGATCGTGAAGCTCCACGTGACGTCGGCACCGCCTTCTGCGATCTGCGTGACGCCCGTCTTCACGATCGTGACCGCAGGCGCGACATCGGCGCCGGTGACTGTGTGGTCGTCCGCGCCGGTGACTTGTTCGCCTTCGTCATCCGTCCCGTCCACGGTCACCACGTTGGTGTGCGTCTGTCCGCCGTTGAGCACCAGATCGACGTCGCCGGCGGGGCTGAAGTCGAACTCGAACGTTGCGCCGGCTGCCAGGATGACCGGGTTGCCGCCGTTCGCGGCAATCACTGCGGCGGTGATATCGCCCAACTGGTCATCGACGACCGAGGTGAGCGTCACCGGATCGCTCGAGCCGCTGTTGTTGGTGATCTGGACGTGCCAAGTCACGGACGCGCCGCCTTCGGCAACCGTCGCAGGGCCAGTCTTCGCTACGCTGATCGCAGGAGGACCTTCCTGCTCGGGCTGCAAATTGAATTCGGGTGTCGGGAACGTGATGCTGGCGCCGATCGTCTGGAACCCGGCAGTCACCGGGCCGAAGGTATTCGCCTGGTCGACGACGACCGGCGAGCCGCCACCGCCTTCAGCGCCTACGCCGCCAGCGGCCGGCGCACCGCCTGCAGCCGTCGCGGGGGCGATCAGCGACGGGTCTTGCCCGCGGGCGATCGCCGATTGCAATGCCGAGATGTCCTGTGTCGGCGCACCGGGCGCACCGCCCGCGGCCGTGGCGGGCGCGAACTGAGCCGGGTCTTCCCCTCGTGCGATCCTCGCCGCAATCTCCTCGTTACTCAACATTGGCGCGACCGGTTTGGTCGCCGGTTCCACGGCCGCAGTTCCCGCGGTCACGCTGGCCGGCGCTGCAGCGTGCAGTCCGGTGCCCGCGTCGTAGCCGAAGAAATCGGTGTCGAGCGCGAGTTTCGAATCGCGTCCCACGTCGACGAGCTGGCCGTTGTCGAGACGAATCTGGATGATGCCGTCGGTGCCGGTGAGGATCGTGTCCTTGAAGTACACCTTGTCGCCGACTTGCGCGACGCGCATCACACCGTCCAAGCCCATGATCTTCACGTCGCCGACGACGAGTTGAATCGTGCCGATCGCTTTGCCGCCGATAGGGCCGACCGACGCGACTGCGCCTTGCGTCGGCGTCGCCTGAGCAAGCATCATCGAACCGCTATCGCTCGCCTCTGCTTCAGCGTTTTCGGAATCGAGATCGAGCATCTGCACGCCCGCGTTCGCGTGCGTGACACTCGCGTTCTGATGGAACACCCGATCCGCGGAAATCGTTTCGCGCACGTTCGCTTCCATGCTCGCGGCGCGTTGCTCGCCTGCGCGAAGATTTTCGTTTCCGCCGTTGTCCGATGTGCGCTGTGCCATGACTGGAGCCCCTGTCGAATGCTTTACCTGATCCTGAGAAGTTGCGGGTGGATTTTCCACGGATTCCGCCTTCTGCAGCGTGGGGCAATCATGAACTTTTTCACGGCCTTACGTGAGGGCCCGAGGTACCAATACCTTGGTGCCGGATGCGACTTTTCTCACGTAGCTTTGTATCTACACAAACCGGCAGTCGAACCGGATTTGCGGTGATTGAAGGGGACTTGGCGCCCGGGTACGGCCCGTGCCCCGGGCCGGCGGTCCGACGCTTGCTAGCCGCCGATTTCGAAGTTGGTGCTGAGGAGCTGTTGCAGTGTCATGCCGGTGATGCCCTGGAGCGTCGCGATTTGCACGGCCACCGCGGAGCCCGCGCCGTCCGGGTCGACACTGACGACCGTATGATCGCCGTCCGTGCGGAACGTAAGCAAGGCGCCGAGCGAATCCGATTCAGCGGGATCGACCGGGATCGCAGACAGCACGTCGCGGACCTCCAGCACCTCGCTTTCCGGCAGTGCTTCGTCGCCTGCCGATTTTGCCCCGTCAGTCGCCATCGCTACCTCGCAAGGAATCGACCAGATTCGTGAGACTTAATTCCTTGACGACTCTAGGCTATTGCAGGTCAGCGCGCTAGGGCTCTTGGTGCTGGTACCTAAGTGCGGGGTCAGGCCACGCGGATTCCACAAGTCATTGAATCCTGAAATAAATTCGAGGGCGCGGCCTACTTCGATCGCGCCCTCGATGCGTTCGGCCGGCCCGTTGCAGTCGATCGCCGGCTTTGGCCTACCCCAGCAGGTGCACGTTGACGTCAGGATCGACGAGCAGCGTTGCACCGGTGCTGTGCGTGACCTGAACCCAACCAAAGTACGACGGCTGGATCCCGGCGGCGCCGCTGTCGCCATCGACGACGGTCCAGCCGCCCCCTTCCACGTTCAGCGTGTCGTGAACGGTGTTGCCCCTGGCCGTTTCGGTTCCGCCGATGATGTGCAGCACATCCGCGCCGTCAGTCACCTTCAGCACATCCTCGACGCTCAACGTCAGGGATTGTGCGCCAGAACCCTTGAGCGCGACCACTTCGAAGTTCTCCAGCTCGGAGTCGGCGAGAGCGCCGAGGTCGAGCGAGCTGCTGGTCACGTCGAGGATATCGAATCCCCCGTTCGTGTCTGCCTGCGGGCTGTTCACCGGATTGCCGTCATAGGTGACGCGATCATTCACGTCGATCGGGTTTGTGTAGCTCCAGTCGCCGACCGGGCCGGCGGCAGCGTCGTCCGCCGTCGTCGACGGGTCGTTCATCTTCACGACCACCGTTCCTTCGGACTGCATGGTGTGGCCGACCAGGCCCACATTCACGCCGTCGCTTTCTTGCGCGATGAGCGTGTTCGTGTCTCCTTCGCCGAGCGCGAAATCCTTGATCGCGATCTTCTGCGCGGTGTGGCCGGTGTTGCTGTCGCTATCGCCGGCAAACGCGTCGATGTACTGCAGCTTGATCGTGCTGTTCACGTCGTAATCCAGATCGAACTCGAGCGGCACCGCCATCGGGTTCTGCTGTCCCTGCTGGTGGAAAAACACCAGCGACTGGAACGTGTGATTGCCGTTCTCGAAGGTAAGCAGCGCGAGCTGCTCGTCCTGGTTGGTGTTCGCGCTGATCGAGTAGGTGAGCGAATCACTGACGATCACGGGCGGCTGCGGCAGTTCGGCAGGCGTGCTATCCGTCGACGGGATTTCTTCTTCAGGTTGCGTGACCACGACGATCGGCGGCTGCGAGCCTTCATCGCTTTGCTCTTGCGGGTCCGGATCCAGCGCCGGAATCGACGGCGACTCGTCCTCATCGCTCGTATCGACGGGATTTTCCCCAGGCTGGGTCACCACGACGATCGGCTGTTCGCTATCGCCAGTGTCTTCATCCGGGCTCGTATCGGTGACGACGGTCACCGGCTCCTCGGACGGCGCATCTTCGCTGGCGACGACTGGGTCCGGGTTCAGAGCAACCGGTGCGCTGTTTTCCTCGGCGACCGGATTCTGTTCAACGGACGTATCAGCCGGTGCCGATACAACGATCTGCGGCGCGTTGTTGCTTTCCGCGGCAGGCGTCGAAGCAACTTCGACTGCCGGCGTGACCGGGGCCTGCGTCGCTTCGGCCGCAACCGTAGAAACCATCGGCTGGTCGTCGGCCGGCGCGGTCGGGGCCGGCGCCAGTTCAGCGGCAACCGCCGAGACGATCGGCTGATCGTTGGCCGGCGCGCTGAAGCTGGGGGCGCTCGGGACTTCAACCGATTGCGCGGCCGGTACGTCGTTCTGGGCGCTCGATGGCAGGGATACCAAGGCAACCGTCAGCTGCGCCTGGACCTGCCCGGTCGGGAAGGAAATCGTGTCGCCCTCGGTGGTGAAGCCGGAGCTGACGACGCTCGCGGAGTTGCCCTGCTCAAGGATCACGGGCTCATGGGCACCGCCATCGTCGGCGCCGCCCGCTGCGGGCGCACCGCCCGCGGCCGTGGCAGCAGCTACCTGCGAGGGATCCTGGCCTGCAGCAATCGCGCGCTGGATTGCGTCGACATCGGAGGCGGGTGCGCCGGTCGAGGCCGAAGCCGCGGTCGCCACACCAAGAATGCTTTCGTGGAGGGTCAGGCTGACATCGCCACCGCAGTCGAGCGTCTTGCCGCTCTCCAGCGCAACGTTGATCGAACCGGCGGCCGACGTGCTGATTGCCTCGTCGCTACGCACCTGGTCGCCGACCTGAAGAATCCGGACCGTGCCGTCTGCCGCCGTTGCCTTGGCTTCCCCGACCACTGCGGTGACGGTTCCGATCACTTTGCCTGTTGCAGCCATTTTCGTTCTCCCTCGAGGGTCTGTTTTCGTTTCCGGGCGCCAATCGCCCGAGATCACGGACCCATTTTGAGAGGGGAAACGTCAGCGCGTTAGTGTCTTAGGTATCAGTACCTTGGTCATGTTTGAGGGGTATCGCACGGGGTACACCGGCGCAAAATCACGAAATGGGGGGGTGGGGGGTGTCGGGGCTGTTACGGGATAGAGAGGGGCTCGAGGCGGTCCTGCAAGAAGCGTGACGAATGTCACATCGGGGGAAGCAAGGTCGCCTTTACTAGTGCGCGAACTGCGCGGACCGCGAACAAAAACTACAGGGCAGGGCATTTCTGCCCCGCCCAAGCCACTCCACTCCTACTGTTTCGCGACTATTTCTTTAGGTCACGAGCTGGTGGTTATCGAGCAGCTGCTGCAGTGTCACACCGGTTACGCCATTCAGCGTCACCAGCGTCTGGAAGCCGTCGCCACCGCCGTTTGCGTCCACTTTCACGATCGTGTTGCCAGGCGAGGTGACCGTATCCAGCGTGACGTAACCCGTTAGCTGCGATTCGAGGGTCGCGCCTTGCGTGGCCGCCGGCAGGATGTCGCCGATGTCCAGCACGTCCGCGTTCGCGTCGTTCGTCGTGTTGCCAACGTGGAAGTCGGTTACGGTGTCCGCCGCATCCGCCATGCTGTTGAAGACGAATACGTCGTGGCCGCCTTGTCCAGTCAAGGAGTCGTCGCCCGTTGTACCGTACACATGGTCGTTCCCCCCCGTGCCTTGAATCTCGTAGGTGGACGTATCGGTGGTATTGACCTGCACCGAGAACGCAGCCGTAGCCGAATCCCCATCCTTGTCGTCCCCGGTCAACTGGAAGGCGAGGCTGTAGTCGTCAGGGAATTCCTTGGTCAGATAGCTCAGCGACACGCCATCGATCTTGAATGCGTCCGTGCCGTGCGGTTCGATCTCGACCCAATCCACCGTCCTGGCGGTATCGAAATCGACCACGATCTGGCGATCGACGCCCCAAACCACGTTAGCCGTCGTGTCCGGACCGCTCGTGTAATGTATTGTCGTGTCGACGGTGTCGGTGGCCTTCCAGCCTGCGGTCGTCGCCACATGAATCGTCAATGAAGAAACCGCCACGAATCCGCTGAGCGGCTGAATATCGAACCGCAACTCGTCGTCCTTGTTGCCGTGCATGACGTTGTCGCCAACGCCCAGCTCCGTCGCCGAGATGGTCAGCGTGTCGGCCTGATGGCCCTGGCTGTACCCCGTCAACAGCAGATCGAACAGCCCGCCAAAGACCTCGTTTCCGATCGTGTACGAGGGAAGGTTGCTGCCACCGTCGATCCCGCTGAGGATAGAAGCAACGTCAACCTCGGTGACCGGATCCGGCGTCACCAGCGTAACGTCATACGTGCCATCGCTCTTCACTACGATGTCGAAGAACGTATCCGCGCCGCCATTGAACGTGCCGTGGTAAACCTGCTGCGTAGCGCTGGACGCGCCCGCGTCGTACTCCAGCTCATACCCGTCCCGCGGATTCGTCCAAACGAGGGAGCCGGCTTCAAAGCTGTCCGCGAAGGACTGCGTGTCGGCACCGCTGGTAAACGCATAGGTGCCGGTATAGGTCCCTTCGACGTTTGCGACCGCCACGTTATTCGCGCTCAACGACGGAACGTCGTCGAGGACGGTGATTCCGGTGAAGGTGTGCGTCGCCGTATCTCCGTCGGAATCCTGGCCCACGACCTGAATGCCGCTGATGACCAAGCTGCTCCCATTCGGGCTGTCTTGGTGCAGCATGTTGTCGAGCAACGTCGCGGTGGCCGTTACGTTCCCCGTGTTGTTGCCGGCCGCCACGCTCAGGTCGCCGCTCAGGACGACCTGGATCACAGGGGTGCCGCCAATGGAACCGGTCAGCGTGTGGCCGCCATTGCTCGATACCCAGGTAATGCTTTGGACTGGGACGTTCTCCAATCCGGTGACGGTGATCCCCCCGGTGGCGCCGAACACGATCGACGTGATGGCGTCCGATCCGGAGGTAAAGGTCAGGCCTGCAGTAGCAACTTCCGCAGTGCTCGGCGGATTCGAGCCATCGGACAGCGCGGCCTCGTTGACCGTCATGACTTGCGGACCACTCGCGGCTGGGTTGGCACCGTCGTTGATCGTGATGGTGTGGTTATCCGACGCGATGTCGCCATCCCGGTCGGTGATCTTGACCGAGAAGCTGACGACCTGCGGGTTGCTCTGGTTCGGCGCAGCAGCGAACGTCCATGTGCCGTTGCTGTTGACGGTGAGCGTGCCCTTGCCCGTATCGATCGCGGAATCGAGGTTGTATTCGGTCACCCCGATCACGACCTTCGTCGTCGCCGGTGCGTCGGCGCCCGACGCGCTGGTCCAGGTGCCGTTCGTGATGCTTTGGCCTTCGATTACGCTCGTGTCGCCGCCCGTGATGTCGAGCGACGGCGCGTCGTCTTCGAAGTTCAGCGCCGTGCCGATGTTGATGCTGACGGCGCTGTTCGCGCTGTCGCCGTCCTTGTCCGTGATCGTGTCGGTACGCGTCAATACCACCAGGTTCGGCGAAGCGAGGCTCGTCGACTGGTCGGGGCCGTCATTCGGCGTATGCATCACCGCACGCTGTTGATCCAGCGTCACGGTGCCGCTTGCGTCGACGCTCACTTCGAACACCACCACGTTCCCGGAGATGATGCCCTGTACTTTCCCGGCGCTCATCTGCAGCGTTACCGCCTGATTCGTGGCCGTATCCACCAACCCAGTGCTGCCGGCATTGATGCTCAGCGCATAGACCGAACCGGCTGTCCCTGCCCCGTCTGCGCCGAAACTGCTGCTCGCGTTGAAGTTGTCGGCAAAATTCGCCGTCGCGTTCGTCGGCAGGTCGCTCTCGTCGACCGTCAGCGTGTCCGCCGCTTGTGTCGCAGACACGTTGACGCTCGGCGCATCGTCTTTGAAGCTCAGCGCAGCGCCGATGCTGATGCTGGCGGAGCTGTTCGCGCTATCGCCGTCCTTGTCCGTGATCGTGTCGGTGCGCGTCAGCACGACCAGGTTCGCCGCAGCGAGGCTCGTCGACTGGTCGGGGCCGTCATTCGGCGTATGCATCACCGCGCGCTGCTGATCCAGCGTCACAGTACCGCTCGCATCGACGCTGACTTCAAACACCACCACGTTCCCGGAGATGACGCCTTGCACTTTCCCGGCGCTCATCTGCAGCGTTACCGATTCACCCGTAGCCGTGTCCACCAGTCCGGTGGCACCGTCATTGATGCTCAATGAATAGACACCCGAATTGAGCGTGCCTGCTCCATCGGCACCAAAAGCCGAAGAGCCACTGAAGTTGTCGGCAAAGTTCGCCGTGGCATTGGTCGCCAGGCTGGTCTCATCGACCGTCAGCGCGTCCGCCGCTTGTGTGGCGGAAACGTTGACGCTCGGCGCGTCGTCTTCGAAGTTAAGCGCCGTACCGATGCTGATGGTTGCGGAGCTATTCGCCGTGTCCCCATCCGCATCCGTAATCGTCGCAGTACGCGTCAGCACCACGAGATTCGCCGAAGCAAGGCTCGTTGACTGGTCGGGGCCGCTGTCCGGGGTGTGCACCACCGCGCGTTGCTGGTCCAGCGTCACATTGCCGCTTGCATCGACGCTCACTCGGAATACGACAAAGAATCCACCTTCGCCGTTGCTCACACGACCTTCCACCGCACCGCCATTCATGGCGAGCGTCACCGCCTGATTCGTGGCCGTATCCACCAGCCCCGTGCTGCCGGCGTTTACGCTGAGGCTGTAAATCGCATCGCTGACCGTGCCGGGACCGTCGGCTCCGAAAGACGACGAGCCGTTGAAGGCATCCGCAAAGTTCGCCGTAGCGTTCGTTTCGAGATCGCTCTCGTCGACCGTCAACGCGTCTGTCGATTGCGTCGCAGCCACCTGGGTGCTCGGCACGTCATCGATGATCGTGATCGTCACATTCGCCGGCGCCGAATTACTGGTGCCATCCGATACCGTCAGCGTAAATACGTCGGTCTCGACTTGGTTCGCGACATCGGTCACCGCATGCTTCAACTCATAGGTGAAGTTCGCGATGCCGCCGGAGTACGACGTGACCGTCATGGTCCCGGCCGAGCCGTTGAAGGTAGCGCCGACGAGGTTGCCGATCGCGACCGTCTGGCCGTTGATCGTGACCGACTGGAGATCATCCACGCCGTCGGTGTCCGAAACCTGGAAGCTGCCGTTGACGAATTCGGCGTTGCTCGACGGGTTCGACCCGTTCGCGAGCGCCGCCTCGTTAACTGTACCTTCCGCGCCAGACGCGAAAATCTCGCTCGTCTTGACCTTGATCTCCGGTACATCATTGCTGCCGAAGATCGTGATCGTCAGCGTCGCGTTGCTTGAGGTCGTGCCGTCGCTTGCCGCGTACGTGAACGTATCGGTCAGCGTCTCGCCTTCGTCCAGCCCCTGCACCGCGGCGTTACCGTTGTTCAGCGTGTAGGTGTAGCTGCCGTTGCTGTTCAGCACCAGCGAACCGAAGCTTCCCGCGCCCGAGCTCACCAGCGAAGCCGTCAGCGGCTCCACATCGACGTCGCTGTCGGCCGCGTCGCTGAAGCTCCCCGAGGGTGCTCCGGTGTGCGCGATCGTCTGCAGTACGTTGCCCGAGGCCGTCTGGTTGGACTCTTCCTTAGCCCAGTTCGTGTCGGCCGCAACCGTCGGCGCATCGTTCGAGCCGAAGATCGTGATCGTCAGCGTCGCGTTGGTCGAGGTCGTGCCGTCGCTCGCCGCATAGGTGAACGTATCGGTCAGCGTCTCGCCGTCGTCCAGCCCCTGCACCGCGGCGTTGCCGTTGTTCAGCGTATAGGTGTAGCTGCCGTTGCTGTTCAGCACCAGCGAGCCGAAGCTGCCCGTACCCGAGCTCACGAGCGAAGCCGAAAGCGGCTCGACATCCGTGTCGCTGTCCGCGTGATCGGCGAAACTGCCCGAAGGCGCCCCTGCATGCGCCAGGTCCTGCAGCACGTTACCCGCCGCCGTCTGGTTGGACTCTTCCTTCGCCCAGTTGGTGTCCGCCGCAACCGTCGGCGCATCGTTCGTGCCGAAAATCGTAACGGTCAGCGTTGCGGAATCCGGCGTATTGAATCCGTCGGTCGCCGAGTAGCCGAAGCTGTCGGTCAGCGTTTCGCCAGTGTCCAGTGCCTGCACCGCGGCGCTGCCGTTGTTGAGCGTGTAGGTGTAACTGCCGTTGCTGTTCAGCACGAGGGTGCCGTAAGTGCCGGCGTACGTCCCCGGGTTGGTCACGCTGAGCGGCTCGAAATCCGTGTCTGCCGCATCGGCGAACGAGCCAGTTGGCGCGCCAGAGTGCGGCTGGTCTTGCAATACGTTACCGGCTGCCGTGATATGCGTGTCTTCCTGCGCCCAGTTCGCATCGTTGTTGGCGACCGGTGGCGCGTCGTCGTTGAAGATCGTGACGCTCGCCGAGTCGTTGTCGGGGTTGATCGTCGCGTTAACGGCGTCGATCAGCACGATGCTGAAGCTCTCGTTTCCTTCGACGACGTGATCGCGGACGATCTGGATCGGCACCGTGAACGAGGTCTGGCCCGCCGGGATCGTGATCGTGGCAGTCAGCACGCCGTCGAAGAAGTCAGAAGGCGTCGAAGCGGAGGCCGGCACGATCTGGTAGGTCACCTGCACATCGGTATCGAATGCCTGGCTCAACGTGATGACGAACGGGATCGTCATCGTCCCTTCCATGGTCCCTTCGATGAGGTCCACTGCGTCGCCCGAGGCCGAAACGGCGAAAACGCCACCTTGGGCCGGCCCACTCACAAGATTCGGCTGTCCTGCAATCGCGACTTCGACTTCGACTTGGACTTGGACTTGCACCTGCACCTGAACGGAAACCGATACCGCCGGCGGCTCCTGCTCGGCCGGCAGCAACTGGAATTCCGGGAGCGGAAACGTAATCGTGCCGCCCTGCGTCGGGAATCCTGCCGTGACGACTGACGAAGTATTGGCTTGCTCGAGAATGACCGGCGTTCCGCCGCCGCCGTCACCCGGGCCGCCCGCTCCAGGCGCGCCACCCGCGGCTGTTGCCGGGGCAATCTGGGACGGGTCCTGACCGGCGGCGATCGCCTGCTGGAGGGCTTCGACCGAGCCGGGCGCTGCGGGCGAAGCCGCCGTCGCAGTCGCCACGCCGAGAATGCTTTCGTGGAGGGAGAGGTCGGTATTGGCGCCACAATCGAGCGTCTTGCCGCTCTCGAGCGCGATGTTGATTGCGCCTGCTGCCGACGTGGTAATGACCTCGTCGCTATGGACGACGTCGCCGACCTGCAGAACGCGAACGGTACCGTCCGCCGCAGTGGCCTTGGCTTCGCCAACCACCGACGTTACGGTCCCGAGTACTTTGCCTGTTGCAGCCATTTTCCCCTCCTGGTTTTTCTCTAATCGTTTCTGGGCGTAATTCGCCCGAGATCACGCTTCGCATTCTGCGGCGACCCTCCCCACGGCGTTAGCGCCTTAGGTATCAGTACCTTAGTCCCGTCTGTGGGGTTTCACACGTCCTCCATCAGTCCAAAATCACGAAATGGGCGCTCGCGGCCAGGCCAAGCTGGCCGCGGTAACTCTCGATTGCCCGGAAGTACGCCGGCGAGTCCAGGAGCGGTGCTTCGACCTGTTCGGGCGCCGGAACGCTGACCCACTCACCCGCGCTGTTGCGCACGCGGAACTCGTAGTGCACGTGAGGACCGGTTGCGAGCCCGGTCATCCCGACATAGCCGATCAGCTGCCCGCTTTCCACCTTGCTGCCAGGGGCAAGCCCCGCGGCGAACCCGTTCAAATGTCCGTAATAGGTGAGGAATCGATTCTGGTGCTGCAGGATGACCAGGTTGCCGAGCTCGCCGTGCATGCCCACGAACTCCACTGTTCCCCCTGCAGTCGCCAGCACCCTCGAGCCAAGCGGCGCGGCGTAGTCGATGCCGCGATGCGCCCGCCAGAGGCCGAGGATCGGGTGAAAGCGCGCGAGCGTGTAGTCCGAAGTCACACGCGAGAATTCCACGGGCGACTTGCGGAACATCTTCTTCATGCTCCGACCGGTTTCGGAGTAATACCCCCCGCCCTTTCCATCGTCGAAGTAATAGGCTTGCAGCCGACGGTTTTGGATCACCAGGTCGACTGCGAGGATCTTGCCGGCCTGGTCGATCTGGCCGTCCCGGTAGTGCACCTCGTAGGCGAGCGTGCACCGGTAGCCACGGTGCAATTCGCGATGAAAATCCACGTCGCCCGAGAAAATCTCGACCAGCTGGAGCACGATCGCCTCGGGCAAGCCAATAGCATCGCTCGCCGTGAAGAGCGACGCCTTGGCAGGATCCGAGCGGATCTTCTCCACGAGCTTTGCGTCGCTTGCATGGTGCTTCACCTGCACGCCGGCCGGGTGCAGGATGATCGTGTAGCCTTCCTTCGCGCTCGCGACGTACGCGATCTCGACCTGGCGGCTTCCCTCGACCGAGCGAACGCGGACATACTTTCCCGCCGTGAGCGGCGGCAGCAGAGCGATCCCGTTGATCACGGCAGCCTGCCTGAGCGTTTCGGAGTCGAGGCGTTCGTTCGTGCGCGCCAGCAGCTCGAGCCAGGTCTCGCCGGCGACGGCCCGAGTCTCCAGTTCGTTCGTCGGCTGGCGCGCAGTGGTCGGGGCCTCGGGCCGCAGCAGAAAGTCGCCGGGTCGCGGCTGCTGACGCCCGGCTGCAACCATGCTGCTCACTGGAGCAGCGCCGAAGGCGGCGACTTCCACGAGGGGTTGCACGGCTGCGGCCAGGGCAGCCCCGGGCGCCGCTGCTGCGAGCAGAGCGCTCAACAGGCGCAGAACCGCGGGCCGCGCGCGTTCGGGCAACGCCGCGTTGCTACAGGATGTCGTGTTCACCAACGACGATCTGCAAGCGCTTTCGCGCCACCTGGCGTTGCAGATACTTCTCTCCTGCCGCGGGCGGCAGGTCGGTGAACTTGATCAGATCCTTTTCGATCATCAGGTCGATCAAGTCATCGACCAGGCGGATCATCTTCAGGTCGCTGCTTTGCAGCACCTGGCGGGCCGAATCGGGGGTGGACAGACCCTGCTCGACCAGAAAGCGCGTGACCTCCGGATCGTTGGCGGCAATCTCCTCGCCGACCCCGACTTCGGCCTGCTCGAATATGCCGCAAATCTTCCCGGCTGCGTCGCGGATCACGTAAGGCATGGAGTTCCTGCCGACGACGAAAAAACGGGGCGTTCCCGCCCCGTCCCGAATCCGGCCCAGCGGACCGGCACGCTCGACTAGTCCTGCAGCGTGAGCCGGCGCTCTTCCACCGGCGCACTCGCCGCGCTTTGCGCCTGCGGTTCGCTTGCCGCCGGACGCGGCTCTGCAGGCGCTGGCGCCGGGGCGGATGCCGGAGCCGGCGTGACCGCTGGCGTTTGCGCAACCGCCCGGTTCTCCGCCACGCGAAGCGACTGCATGACCTCGCTCCGCTGCTCGGCGGGCCGGGCTGCTTCGCTTCTCGGCTCCGCCGGTTGCGGCACTTCCGAACGCTTCTCCTGTGCGGGCTTCTCTTCGGAACTCGCGGCCGCTTTTCTCAACTCCGGCTGCCCAGTCTCAGCGCGCTTGTCCTCGGGCGGCATCCTGCCTGCCGTTCTGGCAAACGCTTCCTCGGGCGGCTTGATGTCCATGGCCGTCATCAAATTGCCCATCGCGTTGAGCACCCGGAAGCGCGCCGACAGCTCGATGAAGAGCGCCGTGACGTACGTGCTGCGCGACGTGAAGAACTCATTCTCGCTATCGAGAAGGTCGAGCAGGGTACGCTGGCCAATAGCGAACTGCTTGGAGTAGGCATCGCGCGTCGAGTCGCTCGCCTTGACATAGCGGTCCAACGACGGCAACCGGTCGCGCGCCGTGGCGTATGCGTTATAGGCCAGCCGCACTGCGGCCTCGACCTGCCGGTTCGTGTTGCGGGCGATTTCCTGCGCTTCGTTGATCTGCTTCGCCGTCTCGAGATCGCGGTAGTAGTCGAACCCGCCGCGGAACACGTTCCACTTCAGCCACAGCATGACCAGCCGGTCGCGGTTCGGACCGACGATGCCGTCGACGTTCTTGTTGTCCGAATAACTTGCTTCCAGCTCGATCCGCGGAAAATAGAACGACCGGGCGATTTCGCGCTGCGCCTGCGCTGCATCGACATCCGAAAGCGCGGACCTGAGGATCGGGTGATTCATGACCGCGACCCTCACCGCCTCGTCCGCCGATGGCGGGATGGGCGGCGCTTCCGGTCGCGTCAGGCTGATCGGCATCTTGCCGACAACCTTGAGGTAGGCGATCTCTGCATCCCGCAGCGTACTCTCGGCTGCCGCCTGGTTCGAGATCGCCAGCGCGAGACGGGCATCGATCTGCTCCAGATCCGCGCGGCGCCCGACACCCTTGTCGGCGCGCAGCTTGACCTGATCGAACGTCCGGTTGTGCGCTGCAAGATTCTCTCTCGCGAAATTCACGAGCTCGACGTTCTTCAGGACGTCCAGATACGCGTCGATCGTCTGCAGCGCGGTGTCTTCTGCAGCGCTGTAGACGCGATGCGCCGACGAATCCGAGATCGCCTTGCGCCGATCGACCTCGCCCGAGACGCCCATGCCGTCGAACAGCATCTGGTTGAGAATCATCCCTTCCTGCTTGCGATTCAGCTTGACCCAGTCGGGGGTCGTCGCGAGCGTCGTCACGTTCTTGCTGTGCTCGCGGCCGCTGCCGTAGAGGTAATCGATCTTCGGAAAGTAACCGCCCCGGGCGGCATCGATCGCCGAGTCCGCGGCATCCTTTTTCCTCGCAGCGCTCAGCACTTGCGGGTGGGTCTCGACGGCGAACGTCACGACCTCCTTCAACGTTTCGGCCACCGCGAATCCGCTCATCGCGAAGGCAACCACCCCGACAACCGTTTTCACGGAAAACTTGTTCATCATTTCTTCACCTCGTTTTTCCACGCCTGAAGCGCGCAGCCGCGCCCCCCAACCTTCATCTAGATTTCTTCTCACGATAGCCCTTCAAAGGCTTGTCGTAAATGGATTATTAGATGCCGGGAATGGGCTCATCCGAACGTGTCGCACAGCCGCAACACGGCGTTCCCAACTCGTTCAATCGTAAACCATTTCTCGGTAGGTGAGAATCGCTATTTTGCGATCGTCGACGTTCTCAGGGCTTCCTGCCCGAGCTCGCTATTCCGCTGACTTTCCCCTCGCGGACGTAGAGCATCAATTTCAGCCGGTCGGTAACGCCCAGCTTCTGAAAAACGTTCGACAGGTGCCCCTTTACCGTGCGCTCGGAGATGTTGAGGCTAGAGGCGACCTCCTTGTTCGACGCCCCGTCGACGATCAGCCGCACGATTTCGCGCTCGCGCTGCGTCAACTCGGCGAGGGAATCGTTCGCCGACGTCTCGGCCGGCTTGCGATGCGCGTCCACGTATTTGCGCAGCTCGCTCACCAAGCGAGGCAGCAGGCTGCGGGTGACCCACACGCCCCCGTTCGACGTCACGCTGAGAACCTGTTGCAGGGACTCCGGATCGATGCCGCGCCTGCAGCAGCCCTTGGCGCCTGCCTTCAGGAGCGCGATCTCCTCATCCTCGATGAACACCGGGGTGAGCACGATCACCCGGGCCGCGCCCGCGACGTTCACGATCTCGCCGACCTGGCGCTCGAGCGGTTTCTCGAGCAGCTCGGAGTCCAGAAGGATCGCTGCCGGCTCGCTCGCGCCGATCCGCTCGCTGAGCGCAGAGAGGCTGGTCACCAGCTCGAGCTCGTGTTCCGCGCTCGCGGCACGGCGGCAACGATGCTCCAGCTCTGCGTCGCGGGTGGCGATCAGTATGGCCATGGATCAAACGTGCCGGTTGCCGGTGGCGAACACGCGTGCGTGCCCGCTCAACGCTCGCGAAACGCGAGCTCCCTGGTCTTGATGATCGGCTTGAGCAGGTACTGAAGGAACGTTTTTTCGCCGGTGTGGATATGCACGGTCGCGGTCATGCCGGGAATGATTGCGAGCGGCTGGCCGTGGCGCTGCGGCATCGTACTGGTGGTCCGCACACGCACCAGGTAATAGCTGTCGCCCTTTTTTTCGTCGTTGATCGAATCGGCGCTGATGTTCTCCAGCTTCGCCGGAAACCCGCCGTAGATCGAGAAATCGTACGCGGTGATCTTGACCAGGGTTTCCTGCCCCGGACGGAGAAACGCGATGTCGCGTGGCTTGACGCGCGCTTCGACCAGGAGGTTGTCCTCGAGCGGCACGATCTCGAGGAGTTCCGAGCCCGGCTGGACGACTCCGCCGACGGTCGTCACCTTCACCGATTTAATGGTTCCGGTGACCGGCGAGCGCACGACGGCGCGCTCGACCCGGTCCTTCAGCGCCACGCCCGTCGCCGCGCTGCCTTCCTGCTCGGCGCGCACCTGGTTGAGCTCGCCCAGTGCGTCGTTGCGGAATTTTGCGACGTAGCTTTCGAGCTTGTTCTTCGCCTCGGACACCGCCGAATCCAGCCGGGGAATCGTGATCTTGGTCGATTCGAGTTCGCCGACGAGGTCGTTCTGCTGGCGCTCCAGGCGCAGCAACTCCACCTCCGACATCGCTCCGGCCTTGACCAGAGGCCGCGACATCGCGAGTTCCTTGTTGAGGAGATCCAGGCTGGCCTGTATCTGCGTCAGCCGCCCGCGCTTCTCCCTCAGTTCCTGTGTGCGCTGGTCGATCTGCTGGCGGAATGCCGCGGTGTTCGCGTTGACCTCCGCCTGGCGGGAGCGAAAAAGCGTCAGCTCCCGCTCCGCGAGGTCGGGGTTGTCCTTGGTGAATTTCGCCGGCAGCTCGAAGTTCCTGCCGTTCACTTCGGCGCTCAGGCGCGCGATCTTCGCCGTCAGCGCATCGTTCTTGACCTTGTTCTCCTGGAACGACGACGCGTAGCGGGTATCGTCGATCAGCATCAGCACCTGGTTCTTGCGCACCACGTCGCCGATCCGGACCTTGATGTCGGACACGATCCCGCCTTCCAGGTTCTGCACCACCTGCACCTGGCTCGACGGAATCACCTTGCCTTCGCCGACAGTCGTTTCACCGAGCGTGGCAAACGCGGCCCACGCGATGAACACGCCCACGAATGCAACGCTGCCCCAGATGAGCACATGCGAGTACACCGGCGGGCCTTGCAGCGCAGCCGCTGCCGTCTCTCCCATGAACTCGATGTCTTCGCGCCGATCCAGCGTCGGCGGCATTTTTCCTGGTTTCACTTGCGCAATCCGTTCCTTTGCCAGCGCCCGCCACCGTTCGCACAGGAATCGACCAGGCGAGCTTGCGTCCGCCTGCGGGGTTCACCCGCGTTTTGCGACACTTACCTTGCCCCCTGACAGCGCCTGCATGACCTGCTCCTTGGGGCCGTCGGCGACGATTTTTCCATTATCGAGCACAATCAACCGCGGCGCCAGCGTGAGGAGCGAAGCGCGGTGCGTGACCAGCAGGAACGTCTTGCCCGCGAGCGCCTTGTCGAGCTTGGCCTTGAAGTTTTCCTCGGAGCGGTTGTCCAGGGCGTTCGTGGGCTCGTCCATGATCATCACCGGCGGGTCGAGCAGCAACGCGCGCGCGATCGCCACGGTCTGGCGCTGCCCGCCGGAGAGACCTTCCCCCCGCTCGCCGATGTGCAGATCGAATCCCTGCGCCGACGGGTGCACGAACTCGGTGACACCGGCGATCTCGGCTGCGCGCAGCAGTGCTGCGTCATCGACGTAGGGCGCGGCAAACATGATGTTTTCCTTCACCGACCCGTAGAAGAGCACCACGTCCTGCGGCACATAGCCGATGTTTCGGCGCAAGGTCGCCGGATCGATCTGGTTCACGTCCACGCCATCGATCAGGATCGAGCCCGAGGTCGGCTTGTACAGCCCGAGCACCAGCTTCTCGACCGTCGATTTGCCGGAGCCGATGCGCCCGATCAGGCCGACGCGCTCCCCGGCGGAGACCCGGAACGACACGTTGGAGAGCGCCGGCGTCTTCTGGTTCGGGTAGGCAAAAGTCACGTTGCGGAACTCGATGTCGCCGCGCACGTGCGGCCGATGCACGAAGCTCTTGTTCACCGGACGCTCGATGGGCAGCTGCATCACGTTGTGCAGCGTGCGCAGCGCCGCCGCAGACTGGTGATAGCGCGTCATCAGTCCCGCCACCTGCCCGAGTGGCGCCAGCGCGCGCGAGGTAAGGATCGTGCAAGCGACCAGCGCGCCGACCGTCAGCTCGCGCTCCGCGATCAGGTAGACGCCCAGCACCACCACGGCCACGCTCGTCAGCTGCTGGACGGTGAGCGAGACGTTGACGATCGCGGAGGAAAGCGTCCGCGCGCGGATCCCGAGCCGCGCGACGGTGCCGACGATCTGCTCCCACTTGCGCTGCAGCACGCCTTCGCCCGAGATCGACTTCACGGTCTCGATCGAGCTCAGGCTCTCGATCAGCAGTCCTTGCTTCTGCGCCGAGTGGCGGAACGTCTGCTGGATGATCTCGCCCAGCTGACGCTGCAGGATGAGCCCGACCAGGATGATCACGGGCACGGCGAGCAGCAGCACGAAGCCCAGGTACCCGCCGATCCAGAAGATCACCGCGATGAACAGCACGACGAACGGAAGGTCGACCAGGGCCGTGATCGTCGCCGAGGTAATGAACTCGCGGAACGATTCGAACTCGTGGATGTTGCTCGCAAAGGACCCCACCGACGCGGGGCGCGCTTCCATCCGGATGCCCAGTGCCTTTTCGAAGATGGTGGCCGAGAGGATGACGTCGATCCGCTTGCCCGCGACGTCCACGAGGTAGCTGCGCAGCATGCGCATGCCGAAATCGAACGTCAGCACGATGAGAACGCCGGCAGCCATCGCCCACAGCGTCTCGGTCGTGTCGTTCGGCACCACGCGGTCGTAGACGTTCATGATGAACAGCGGCATCACCAGCGCGAACACGTTGATCAGGAACGAGCCGACCAGCACCTCGCCGTAGATCGGCCAGGCCTGCCGCACCACGCCCCAGAACCAATGCTCCACCCGCGGCACGGCGCTGTGCTCGGTGCGGGAATCGAACTGCAACTGCTGGCGCACCAGGATGAGATGCCCTGAATAGTGCTTGCGCAGTTCCTCCAGCGCGACCTCGGTGGTCCCGCCTGTATCCGGGTCGACGATCTCGCAGCGCCCGTCCGGCTTGAAGGACTTGAGGATGCAGGCTTGCGCATTCTCGAGAAGCAGCACCACGGGCAATACCAGCGGCGAGAGGCGCTCGAGCGGGCGGCGCGCCACCTTGGCCGTCAGGCCGGCCCGCTCGGCGGCCCGCACGAACAGCTCCGGCGTCAGCCTGCTCTCCACCAGCGGCAGGCCGGCGCAAAGCGTTTCCTCGGAGTAGGGATGGTTGAAGAAGCGCGTGAGCAGCACCAGCGACTTGAGCAGCGGATCGTCCATCGACGGGCCCCGCGGCGGAACCGTCCATTGCTTCTTCGGCGGCTCCGCTCCAGGATCCGCCGGGCTTGCCCCCCCTGGGGTTTGCACCGCGCTCACTCGGGACGACCGATGAAGTAGCCCTGCGCACCGTCGACCCCGAGGCTCTTGGCGAGCTCGAAATCTCTCTCGGTCTCGATGTACTCGACGATGACCTGAATGTTCAGCCCATGAGCGATGCCCACTAAAGCCTGCACGAAGAATTGCCGGTCGGTGGAATCGACCATGCCCCGCGTGTAGCTGCCATCGATCTTGATGTAGTCCACTTCCAGGCCGCGCAGGTAGCCGACCGAGGCCGTGCTCTGCCCGAACCGGTCGATCGAAAGCCGCACGCCGGTGTCGCGCAGCCGGCTGAATGCCGCCTTGACCGATCCGATGTTGGCGATGATCGCGTGCTCCGCGACCTCGAGAATGATGTGGCGCGCGACCTCGGCCTGCGCGGCGAGCTTGCCGTGCAGCCAGGCGACGAAAGTCGGGTCGATGATCGTCTCGACGGACAGATTCACGGCCGTGGCGCCGCCGCGTACCGGGCCCTCGGTCGCGATGCGCTGCATGACCTTCTCGACGACCACGCGGTCGAGGAGCTGCAGCGCGCCGAGCCTTTTCGCCGTGGCGATGAACTCGCCGGCGCGAATGAGCTGACCCTTGGCGTCGACAATCCGCACACAGGATTCGCTGCGGTACCGCCAATCCTGCTCCGCAACCCGGCACGGACGCACGGCCTGGAACTGCAGCGCTACGCGCTCGGCCGGCAGCCCGACACGGAACATATTGTTGATCTCCGTGTACATCGTCGCCGTCTGCTCGGTGGCGTCCTGCGGCTGCAGATGCCAAGCCGGAATGCCGCGCGCCTGTGCGATCGACAGGGCCGCGCTGACGGCCGACATCAGCTTGCCGAAGGAGGCAGCCGCGTGATGGCGGTAGTAGGCCATGCCGATCGAAGTCATCACGCTCGTTTCAGTGCGCGGGAATTCCTCGATCTCGGCGAGCGCCGCGAGCAACTCGTCACCCAGCGCCGCAACGTCGGCCTCGGGAACCTCCGGAAAGAGAATTCCGAACTCGGGGCCGTCGAGCTTTGCCAGTATCGACTGTGGGTACTTTTCACACACCTTGGCGAGCAGCTGCGCGACGCGCTTGAGCAGCGCATCGCCTTCCGCCCTGCCGTTCTTCTCGTTGAAGGCGGCGAAACCGCGGATGCGCACGACGGCCAGCACGCCGGCGGCGAGCTTGGTCGGCGCGCCGATCAGGTGCGACAGCCGCTCGGCGAAGTCGTTGCGGTTCATCAGGCCCGTGACTGCGTCCACGTAGGCCTTCTTGCGCATCTTCTCGGCGAGGTCGGTCTGCTCGGTCAGCATCCGCTCCACCGCCACCACCATGCCGTTCATCGCGTTCGCCACGCGATGCAGCTCGCGCGCCCAGGGCAGCTTCGGCAACAGCGTGAACTGCCGTCGCGAGATATTGATCGCCTGCTGCTCCATGTCGTCGAGCGGGCGCAGCGCAGCCCGCAGCACGACGTACACCGTGACGAGCGAAAGGATCGCAACGGCGAGCAGCACCCAGAACGAGCGCACCGTGATGCGGTAGAGCTCGGCATAGGCGTGACCTGGATGGCTCACGACCTCGATCTGCGCCGCCTGGATCCAGCCGTCCATGACGATCGCGTTCATGCGCGGCGTCGTCAGCGCGATCAGCGGCATCGTCATGAACCAGTCGGGCACGCCCTGCACCGCCTGCTCGACGCGCTTCGAGACGAGCGGCGTGCCCTTCATGTTCTTCACCAGTATTTCGCTGTAATAGCCGCGGTCGAATACCGCGGCGGTCATCCGCTCGATCGTCTCGACGTCCTTGACGCGCCCGCTATGCGTGATCGCGAGCCCGAGAAAGGTCGCCGTGTCCTGGGCGTGCGATTCGAGCGTCTTTTGCAGGAAATCCCGGGTGCTCTGGATGACGATCAGCAGCGTGCCGATGAACACCAGCACCCAAAGGAACGAGATCAGACCGATCAGCAGTCGGGATAGTTTCATCTCGTTCCCGGACTCGTGGCGTTCACACCCGGCTCACAGTGCCGTGCGCAAGCGCTTCTGCACGTCCTTCCAATGGCCGATGCGATCCGACCCGCCGACCGACTGGCCGCGACCCGTCTGGTCTTTGGCGAGCCACAGGCCCGAACCGTTGAAGCTGTAGACCGGGACCAGATCGGTGCGGGTGGATGCGGGACGGATGGACTTGTTGATGTTGTCGAGCACCAGCGGCTCGACATCCGGCGCCGGGAAATAGGCGAGCACCATGTGGGCTTCATTGTATACAACGATCTCTTTCACGTAGGTGATGCGCAGCTTCTCGTCGGGCACCCCGAGCGAGCGCAGCGCGAAATATTTCGCGATCGAAAAATCCTCGCAATCGCCGCCGTTGGTGGACAGGAACTCGACCGGCGTCGCCCAGTAATCTTCCTTGCCCCAGTGCTGCAGGTCGCTCACGAACGGCGTGCGGTTCATGAAGTCATTGACCAGCTCGAGCTTTTCCCTCTCCTGCTGCAGCGCCTTGTTCTTCGCCGTGCTGACCAGAGCCCGCCCGTCGGTGAGGCGAGTCTTGGCGATCGGGCCGAACTGCTGGGCGAGCTTGCCAATCTGCGGGTCGGTGATGGTGTCGAGCTCGACTGCGAGCGCAGCAAGCGACAAGACGAGCAGGGCAAGCAAGGCACAGCGGGCCGGGTACGAACGCATGGGCCGCAATGATACCTGCTGGACCGCCCCGTCGCCTTCAGGCCGCGCCTTCTCCCAGATACGCTTCCCTGACCTTCGCGTCCGCAAGAAGATTGCTCGCCGCGTCGGCGAGCGCGATCGTCCCCGATTCCATCACGTAGCCGCGGTTCGCGACCTCGAGCGCGAGCCGCGCATTCTGCTCGACCAGCAGAATGGTGACGCCGAGCGCCGCGATTTCGCGCACGATGGCGAAGATTTTAGCCACCAGCTGCGGCGCAAGGCCCATCGAGGGCTCGTCGAGCAGCAGCAGCCTCGGCCGCGCCATCAGCGCGCGCGCGATCGCGAGCATTTGCTGCTCGCCTCCAGAGAGGGTCCCGGCGGTCTGCGCGCTGCGCTCGCGCAACCGCGGGAAGGTCGCGAGCTGGCGCTCCAGGTCGGCCGCGATGCCCGCGTCGCTGCGCGTGAACGCACCCATCGCGAGATTTTCCAGCACGGTCAGCTGCGGAAAGATGCCGCGGCCTTCCGGAACCATGACCAGGCCGCGGCGCGGCAGCTCGTGGTGCGGGACGCGCGAGATTTCCGCGCCGTCATAGCGCACGCTGCCCGCACGCGCCGGCAGCAGCCCGCAGATCGCGCGCAGCGTGCTGGTCTTTCCCGCGCCGTTGGCGCCGATCAGGCAGACAAGCTCGCCTTTGTCGACCTCGAGGTCGATGCCCTTGACGGCGCGGATGCCGCCGTAGCCGACTTCCAGCGCCTTTACTTCAAGCAGCATGCGCGATGCCCAGGTAGGCTTCGATCACCTTCGGGTCGCGCTGCACTTCGGCGGGGGGTCCCTCGGCGATGCGCTCGCCGTAGTCGAGCACGAGCACGCGGTCGCAGACGCTCATCACCAGGCGCATCTGATGCTCGATCAGGAGGATCGTGACGCCGTCCTTGCGGATACGCTCGAGCAGTCTTTGCAGCGCCTGCGATTCAGCGGGGTTCATGCCTGCGGCCGGCTCGTCGAGCGCGAGCAGCTTCGGATCCGTCGCGAGCGCGCGCGCGATCTCGAGTCGTCGCTGATCGCCGTAGGGGAGGCTCCCCGCGGCGTCATTGGCGCGCGCCCGAATCCCCACGTAGTCGAGAAGTTCCACGGCGCGATGCTCGATGCCGGCTTCCTCCGCGCGCGTCCTGGGCCCGCGCAGGACCGCGCCGATGACGCCGGCACGCGTTCTCACGTGCCGCCCGATCATGACGTTTTCCAGCGCGGAGAGGTTGGCAAACAGCCGGATGTTCTGAAAGGTGCGTGCGATGCCCGCTTTGGCGACACGGTCCGGCGCCAATCCCGTGAGCGGCTTGCCGTCGAAAACGAACACCCCGCCGTCGGCTGGGTAGATCCCCGTCAGCGTGTTGAACAGCGTCGTCTTGCCGGCCCCGTTCGGGCCGATCAGCCCGTAGATCGAGCCGCGCTCGATCGAGAATGAAATTCCGTCGAGCGCCTGCACGCCACCGAACCGCTTGCTCACGTCGCGCGCTTCGAGCAGCGCGCTCATGCAACCGGCTCCGTGAGCTCGCGTTTTCGCACCGCCGAGGGGAGCAGGCCGGCCGGGCGAAACAGCATGATCAGCACCAGCGCGAGCCCGAAGATCAGCATGCGGATCACTTCCGGCTCGATGAGCATCCTGCCGAACAGTGCATGCTGCGCAGGCTCGACCGTCCAGCGCAGGATCTCGGGCACGAAAGACAGCAGCAGCGCGCCGAGGATGACGCCCCAGATGTTGCCCATGCCACCGAGCACGACCATCGAGACCACCATCACCGACTCGACCAGCACGAAGCTCTCGGGGGAGATGAATCCCTGGATCGCCGAGAACATGCCGCCCGCCACGCCGCCGAACGTCGCGCCCATCGCGAACGCGAGCAGCTTCATGTGCGTGGTGTTGATACCCATCGCGCGCGCGGCGACCTCGTCCTCGCGAATGGCCTCCCACGCGCGCCCGATCCTCGAGTTCTGGATCCGCACATTGATGACGATGAGCGCGAGCATGACGAGCAGAAGCAGGTAGTAGTACTTCATCGACCCGATCAGCGTCACGCCGGCGAACGAAGAGGGACCCGAGAAGTCGATTCCGCCGAGGCGGAATGGGTCGATGAGCGCGAGGCCCTGCGGGCCGTTCGTAATGTTCACGGGCCGCGACAGGTTGTTGAGGAAGATGCGCACGATCTCCCCGAAGCCCAGCGTCACGATCGCGAGATAATCGCCGCGCAGCTTGAGGGTCGGTGCACCGAGCAGGATGCCGAAGATCGCGGCGATCGCCGCACCGATCGGCAGCACGATCCAGAACGGCAGGTGCAGCCCGAAATGTGGACCCGCCAGCAGCGCGTACACGTACGCGCCGACCGCGTAGAACGCGATGTAGCCCAGATCGAGCAACCCGGCAAAGCCGACGACGATGTTCAAGCCGAGCGCGAGCAGGATGTAGAGAATCGCGAAGTTCGTGATGCGCACCCACGCGGCGCCGACCTGGACGAGCGCGAAGGGCAGCAACAGAAGGACCAGCGCGATCAGGCCGAATCCCGCCCACACGATCGCCGGCTGCTTTCTCCAGTCCTTCACGCCCGGTCCCCTACGCGTTCCCCGAGCAGGCCCGAAGGCCGGATGACGAGCACCAGGATCAGCACGACGAACGCGAACACATCCTGGTAGTTGGATCCGAACAGGATGAAGTGTCCGTCTGCCTGACAGCGCTCGCTCAGCCAGGTCGACAGACCGGACAGGTGGCAGAGATCGGTGAATTCGCCGATATACCCCGCGCCGAGCGCTTCGACTACGCCGAGGAGCAGACCTCCCACCATGGCCCCGGGGATGTTGCCGATGCCGCCAAGGACGGCGGCGGCGAACGCCTTCAAGCCCAGGATCGAGCCCATGGTGTATTGGGCTACGCCGTAGTAAGTGCCCACCATTACCCCCGCCACTGCTCCAAGCGCCGCACCGATAATGAACGTAAATGCGATGACCCGGTTGATGTCGACACCCATGAGCCCGGCCACCTGCGGATTTTGCGCGGTCGCGCGCATCGCCGTTCCGAGGCGCGTGCGATACACGAGCGCCGCAAGCCCCGCCATCATCAATACGCAAAGGCCGACGATCGCGAGTTGCACCTGCGTTACCGTGGCGCCGAGCACCGTGTAGGTCTGGATCGGGATGATCTGCGGAAAGGCGAGCACATTGCGGCTCCAGACCAGCATCGCAAGGTGTTGCAGGATGATCGAAACGCCGATCGCGGTGATCAGCGGAGCCAGCCTCGGCGCGCGCCGCAACGGCCGGTACGCGAGCCGCTCCATCGCGTATCCCACCAGCATGCATACCGGGATCGCGCAGCCCATGCCGATGAGCACGACGACCACCGGCGGCAAGCCGGCCGGCGCGAGCATGTTGATCGCAGTAAATGCGACCATGGCGCCGATCATCACCACTTCGCCGTGCGCGAAGTTGATGAGCTGAATGATCCCGTACACCATCGTGTAGCCCAGCGCCACGACGGCGTACACGGCGCCAAGCGTCAGCCCGTTGAACAGCTGCTGGACGAAGATGTCCACGCCGGTCGCGTTCCTCCCAGAGGGAAGCCTAAATGAAAACGGCACCCGAAGGTGCCGTTTGAACTCACAAACGCGCCTTGGCGCGTTTGTGAGATTGCGTGAGGCTATTTCTTGGCTTCGTCCTTGGCTTCTTCCTTCTTCGGCTCTGCGGCCGGTGCAGGGGCGGGCGCTGCCGCGGGCGCAGCCGTAGCCCCAGCCATCGATTTCGCGAACTCCGCGTAGTCCATCGTCTTGCCGCCCTTGATGATGGCGACCGGCGCGAGCTTGCCGTCCTTCATCGTGAAGATCGTCATCTCGGCGTCCTTGCGGTCGCCCTTGTCGTCGAACGCGATCATGCCGGTCGCGCCGGGGTATTCGATCTTCGCCAACTCGGGCAGGTACTTTGCCGGGTCGGCGGAGTTCGCCTTCTTCATCGCCGCGATCAGCATGTTCGCCGCGTCGTAGGTAAACGGCGCGTACAGAATCGGGTCGGCGTTGAAGCGCTTCTTGTAGGCGTCGAGGAACTTCTTGTCCGCCGCCTGCGGCGGCAGTCCCGCCTGCGAGCAGAGCAACCCGTCCGCGGCCGCGCCGGCGAGCTTGGTCATATCGTCGGTACACGCGCCGTCGCCGAACGAGAACACCGCCTTGAGGCCGAGCTCGCGGCCCTGTTTCAGCAGCGGCCCGCCGGTTGCGTCCATGCCGCCGTAGAACACGGCATCCGGGCTCTTGCCTTTCACCTTGGTGAGGATCGCCTTCCAGTCGGTGGTTTTGTCCGTGCCCTGCTCGCGCGGCAGCACCTTGATGTTGGCCGCCTTGAGCGTTTTCTCGACCTCGTCGGCGATCCCTTTGCCGTAGGCGGTGGCGTCATCGATCACGGCCACCAGCTTCGGCTTGTTGTTCGCCGCGAGGTAGCTCGCAATCGCCGGGCCCTGCTGGTCATCACGGCCGACCACGCGGAACTGCGTCTTGAAGCCTTGTTCCGTCAGCTTGGGATTGGTGGCGGATCCGGAGATCACCGGGATTCCGGCCTGGCTGTAGATCGGCGAGGCCGGGATCGATGTGCCTGAGTTCAGGTGGCCGACGATGCCGTTCACTTTCGCATCGACGAGCTTCTGTGCGACCGTCGTGCCGACCTTCGGATCGGCCTGGTCGTCTTCGCCGACGAATGTGAACTTGACCTCCTTGCCGTCGATGCTGATTTTCGCAGCGTTTGCCTCTTCGACCGCAAGACGGGCGCCGTTCTCGTTATCCTTGCCGAGGTGCGCGATGCCGCCCGTGAGCGGCCCGACGTGGCCGATCTTGACCTCCATGGAGGGCGCCGGCGGAGGCGCCGCGGGCGGTGCGGCCGGGGTGACGACAACGTCTTTCTTCGTGACCTGCTCTTTTTTTTCGCTGCAGCCGGAAATGCCTGCGGCGACGGCAGCAGCAATCAGCGTCAATGCAAGCTTCGCGCGTTCCATACTTCCTCCCAGATGAGATGTCCGGACGGTCGGCCGGAAAAGGACCTGAATCATACCGAATCTCGCGCCCGGCAGGCCTGCTTGAGCGCTTCCAGATCGTTGCTCGGCTCGAGACAGACCGGGCCGCGGCAGAGCCACCCGGTTACGGGGCCGGGACGGCGAGGCTTGTCGAGGATCGCAGGGAGGCCGGCGATGCCATCCGGGATCGCCACCACGACGGTGCCGGGCAGAAACTCGCGTGCGAGCTGCCTCGACCAGCCCGCGAGCGCCTCCGGCGCGCCGCGCAGCACGAGTACCGAGACCGGCGAAAGGATCTCGTCGAGCGCCTGCGCGAGCGTCCCGCAACCCCCGGGGTGGCTGCGCATCAACGGGAAAAACGCCTCCACAGTGCGTAGCGCCGCCCGCGCGTAACGCTCCTCGCCGGTCAGCGCGGCGAGCCTGCCGAGAGCGAACGCGGCCACGCCGTTTCCGGACGGCAGCGCGCTGTCATTGCTCGGTTTGGGACGGTAGAGCAGGGTTTCGTGGTCCTTGGCGGTGAAAAAGAACCCGCCCGCTTCATCGTCTTCGAACTGTTCCAGCAGCACGTCGGCAAGCGCGCGCGCGAAGTCCAGGTCGGCTTGCTCGTATTCGCCCGCGAGCAGCTCGAGCAGCGCCGCAGCCAGCATTGCGTAGTCGTCCAGGTAGGCCGCCAGGTGCGCCCGGCCGTCCTTGTAGGTGGCGAGCAGCCGACCGTCGCGCCACATTCTGCTGCGCACATGATCGAGCGCGCGTCGTGCCGAAGCGATCCAGTCCGGACGGTCGAACACCCGGCCGGCTCGCGCCATGCCGAGGATCACCAGTGCGTTCCAGGAAACGAGAATTTTCTCGTCGCGCCCGGGACGCACGCGGCGTTCCCGCGCCGCAAAGAGCTTGGCCCGCGCCGAAGCGAGCAGGGCGCCTGCTTCGGACGCCGAGATGCCCGCCACGTTCGCTGCGCCCTCGAGCGTGCGCGTGACGTGCAGATGCCAATGCTGGCCCTCGAAATTGGCGGCGCGGTCCAGCCCCCAGTACCGCGCGGCGATGCGCCACTCGGCCGGGTCGAGCACGCTTTCGGCTTCCTCGCGCGTCCAGACATAGAACTTGCCCTCTTCGTGCTCCGAGTCCGCATCGAGCGACGAGTAGTACCCGCCCTCGGCGGATTGCATCTCGCGCATCAGCCATCCGGCCGTCTCGTCCGCGCACCGCGCGTAGAGCGCGTTGCCGGTCGCGAGCCACCCATCGACCAGCACCGCGAGCAATTGCCCGTTGTCGTAGAGCATTTTTTCGAAGTGCGGAATCGTCCAGTGCGCGTCCACGCTGTAGCGGCAGAAACCGCCGCCAAGCTGGTCGTAGATCCCGCCTTCGCACATGCCGGTGAGCGTTCGCTGCGCCATTTCGAGTGCCTGCCGGTCCCCGCGCAGCGCAAAGGCGCGCAGGCAGAGCTCGACATCGGTCGGGCGAGGAAATTTCGGCGCCTGGCCAAACCCGCCGTAGCGCGCGTCGAAGCTCTGGCGCAGCGCTTCCAGCGCGCTGCGGATCGGAGCGTCGTCGAGCGGTTGCGGCCGCGCGCCGGCAGCCGGATCGACGCGCGAAAACGCGCTGCGCACCTGCTCGTTCTGGTCGCGGATTTCAGCACGCTTCTCGCGCCAGATCTGCGCCACCCTCGAAAGCAATTCGGCGAACCCCGGAAGTCCGTAGCGCGGCGTCTTGGGGAAGTACGTGCCGCCGAAAAAGGGCGTGCCGTCGGGGGACAGGAACATCGTCAGCGGCCAGCCACCCGCGCCGCGCGCCATCAGCTGATGCGCGGTCTGGTAGATCTGGTCGAGGTCGGGACGCTCCTCGCGGTCCACCTTGACGTTGATGAAGTCGCGATTCATCAGCGCGGCGACTTCGGTGTCCTCGAAGCTTTCACGCGCCATGACATGGCACCAATGGCACGCCGAATAGCCGACCGAGAGCAGGATCGGCTTGTCCTCGGTGCGCGCCCGATCGAGCGCTTCCGCTCCCCAGGCGTACCAGTCGACCGGGTTCCCGGCGTGCTGCTGCAGGTAAGGCGACGTCTCGCTCGCCAGCCGGTTCGCCATGTGACCTATTATGCAGCCGATGCCACCCGAGACCGCGAACGACCCGCGCGCCGAAGCGATTCTCGAGTTCTGGTTCCGCGGCGACGCCGAGCGCAAGCAGTGGTTCAGCAAGGACCCGTCGTTCGACGACGAGATCCGCGCACGCTTCCTGTCGCTGTACGAGGAAGGCGTGCGGGGTGCGTTCACTGCGTGGCGCAATTCGCCGCGATCCTGCCTCGCGCTGATCGTGCTGCTCGATCAGTTTCCGCGCAACATGTTCCGCGGCAGCGCGCGCGCCTTCGCGACGGACGCGCTCGCGCTCGATGCCGCGCGGCACGCGATCGCGTCGGGACACGACCGCGCGCTCAGCAAGACCGAGCGCACGTTCATTTACCTGCCGTTCGAGCACAGCGAAAACCTTGCCGACCAGCAGCGCGCGCTGGCGCTGTTCGCCGGCCACCCGAACGCCGAGTGGGCGCAGCGCCACTACGAAATCATCAAGCGCTTTGGGAGGTTTCCACACCGAAATGCGATTCTCGGCCGCCAAAGTGCGCCGGCCGAGATCGAATTTCTAAGGGAACCAGGTTCTTCGTTCTAGCCGGTCACCGCTCCGAGCGAGGCGCTCGAGACGAGCTTCATGTACTTCGCCATCAGGCCCGCGGTGTAGCGCGGCTTCGGCGCCTTCCATTTTTTCTTCCGCCGGGCGAGCTCTTTTGCCGGGACGTTGAGCTGGATCAGATGCTTCTTGGCGTCGATCGTGATCGAGTCGCCTTCTTTCACGAGCGCGATCGTGCCGCCTACGTACGCTTCCGGGGCGACGTGGCCGACGACCATTCCCCACGTGCCGCCGGAAAACCGCCCGTCGGTGAGCAGTCCCACCGACTCGCCGAGTCCCTGGCCGATCAGCGCCGAGGTCGGTGCGAGCATCTCCTGCATCCCGGGCCCGCCTTTCGGTCCTTCGTAGCGGATCACGATCACGTCGCCGGGCCGGATCTGCTTCGCGAGGATCGCCTTCATGCAGTCGTTCTCGGAGTCGAACACGCGCGCGGGTCCGGTAATCGAAGGATTCTTCAGCCCGGTGATCTTCGCCACGCAGCCTTCGGTCGCAAGGTTGCCCTTGAGGATCGCGAGATGGCCCTGCGGATACATAGGGCGCGACCAGTCGCGAATGACCTCCTGGTCGGCGCGCGGCTTGTCGGGAATGCTCTTCAGCTCCTGCGCAAGCGTCTTGCCGGTGATCGTGATGCAATCGCCGTGGAGAACGCCGTTCTTCAGCAGCACCTTGAGCACCTGCGGCACGCCGCCCGCGCGATGCAGGTCGACGGCGACGAAGCGCCCCGAAGGCTTGAGATCGCAGAGCACCGGGACCTTGCGGCGCATCCGCTCGAAATCGTCGATCGTCCACTTGACGCCGGCTGCGTGGGCGATCGCAAGATAGTGCAGCACCGCGTTGGTCGAGCCGCCGGTCGCCATCACCAGCGCGATCGCGTTCTCGATCGACTTGCGCGTGATGATCTGCCGCGGCTTCAGGTCGTTTCGCACCGCCTCGACGAGGACGAGCGCCGATTGCGCCGCCGAGTCGGCCTTTTCCGGGTCGGGCGCCGCCATCTGCGAGGAACCGAGCAGGCTCATGCCGAGCGCCTCGAACGACGAGGACATCGTATTGGCCGTGTACATGCCGCCGCATGCGCCGACGCTCGGGCACGCGTTCTTCTCGATGCCGATGAAGTCTTCCTCCTTCATGTTGCCGGCCGAATAGGCGCCGACCGCTTCGAACGGGCTGACGATCGTGAGCGTCTGTCCCTTCCAGACACCGGGCTTGATCGTGCCGCCGTAGACGAAGATGGAGGGCACGTTCATGCGCGCGAGCGCGAGCATCCCGCCGGGCATGTTCTTGTCGCAGCCGCCGATCACCAGCGCTCCGTCCATCGCCTGGCCGTTGACCGAGGTTTCGATCGCGTCGGCGATCACTTCGCGCGAGACGAGCGAATACTTCATCGCCTCGGTGCCCATGCCGATGCCATCCGTCACTGTCGGAAAGCCGAACATCTGCGGCTTTGCGCCCGCCTGCTCGAGCGCCGCCATCGCGCGATCCACGAGCGGCTGGATGCCGGCATTGCACGGGTTCATCGTCGAATGGCCGTTCGCCACGCCGACGATCGGTTTTTCGAAGTCGCCGTCCTTGAAGCCGACGGCGCGCAGCATTGCGCGGTTGGGCGAGCGCGCCACGCCCTGCGTGATCAGGCGGCTCCTGCGGTTGTAGGCCATGCGCGGTTTCCTCGAGTCGCTAGAATCGAATCTTACCGTGCTGGTGCATCCGAACTTCGATCCGGTCGCATTTTCCATCGGCCCGCTGGCGGTCCGCTGGTACGGACTGATGTACCTGGCGGGTTTCGCCGCCGCGTGGTGGCTGGGCGTGCGGCGCATCGCACGCGGCGGCTCGCCCGTCACGCGGCAGCAGTTCGACGACCTGCTCTTCGGCTCGATCGTCGGCGTCATCCTCGGCGGGCGTCTCGGGTACGTGCTGTTCTACAAGCCCGGCTACTATCTTGCGCACCCGTTCGAGATTTTCGCGATCTGGCAGGGCGGGATGTCGTTTCACGGCGGCTTTCTCGGCGTGCTGGTCGCGATGATGTTCGTCGCGCACCGCCACCGGCTGCGCTGGCTGGACGTGATGGACTTCATCGCTCCGCTTTGCCCGCTCGGGTTCGCGACCGGCAGGCTCGGCAACTTCATCAACGGCGAGCTGTGGGGCCGCGCGAGCGACGTGCCGTGGGCGATGGTGTTCCGTGGCGCCGATGGCGTGCCGCGCCATCCTTCGCAACTCTACCAGATGGCGCTCGAGGGGCTCGCGCTGTTCGCGATCCTCTGGTGGTTCTCGTCCAAACCGCGTCCGCGCGGCCAGGTGTCCGCCGTGTTCCTGATCGGCTACGGCGCCTTCCGCTTCATCGCCGAGTTCGCCCGCGAGCCTGACGAATTCCTCGGCTATCTCGCGCTCGGCCTGACGATGGGTCAATGGCTGAGCTTGCCGATGATCGCTGCGGGGATTGCGCTTTTCAACTGGTCGAGAAAGCAAGCCTAGAGCGCTTGCTCGAGCACGCGCGCGACGTGGAGTGCGCGCCGACCCACGCCGTGCTCGATTTGCTGCCGGCAGCTCGTGCCGTCCGCGATGAGGAGCGCCTCGTGCGCAGACGCGCGCAGCGCCGGCAACAGGCTGGCTTCTGCCATTTGCATCGAGACCGCGTAGTGCTCGGCTTCGTAGCCGAACGAGCCCGCCATGCCGCAGCAGCTCGATTCGACCCTGCGCACCTTCAGCTCGGGCACGAGACCCAGTGTGCGCTCGACTGCGCGCATTGCATCGAACGCCTTCTGGTGGCAGTGGCCGTGCAGCAGCGCTTCCTTCGCGATCGGCTGCAGCGATAGACGCAAGCGGCCGGCATCGTCTTCGCGCGCGAGAAATTCCTCGAACAGGAATGAATTCATCGCCAGCCCAGCGCTCTCGGCACGTGGCAGCAGCGCAACGAGCTCGTCGCGCAGCGCGAACGTGCACGAAGGTTCCAGGCCGACGACCGGCACACCGCGCTCGACGAACGGGCGCGCTGCGTCGATCAGGCGCTGCGCTTCGTGCTTCGCTTCGTCCGCGAGCCCGGCCGAAAGAAGCGTGCGCCCGCAGCACAACGGCCTTTCGCCGCCGCGCGCGGCAAGCGCATTGACCTGGTATCCCGCAGCGCGCAGAACACGGGTCGCCGCGCGCGCGTTCTCCGGCTCGAAATAGCGGTTGAACGTATCGACAAAGAGCAATACCTCACGGCTACCGACCTGCGCATCCAGTTCAGCGTCGCGCCAGAAGTCGCGGCGCCAGCGCGGCAAGGAGCGCTGCGCGGCAAAGCCCGCGAAAGACTCGCGCAGCGGCAGCGCGCTCGCAAGGTTCGCCAGCGGCGCAAGCCGGGCGAGCACCGGCGCGTAGCGGGGAAGGAACGCGATCAGCCGCTCGCGCAGCGTAAGTGCGTGGCTCGTCCTGTACTCGCTGAAGAACTCGACCTTCATGCGCGCCATGTCGACACCGGTCGGACATTCGCGCCTGCATCCCTTGCACGAAACGCACAAGTCGAGCGCATCCTTGACCGCATCGTGCGTGGCTCCGCGCTCCGACCCGAGCTGGCCGGAGAGCGCGAGCCGCAGCGTGTTCGCGCGCCCGCGGGTCGTATGCTGCTCGTCGCCGGTGACGCGATAGGACGGGCACATCGTGCCGGCGTCGAACTTGCGGCAGTGGCCGTTGTTGTTGCACATCTCTACCGCCTTGTCGTACCCGCCCCAGTCCGACCAGTCGAGCGTCGTGCCTGCCACGTTCGTGGCGTAGCCCGGCTTGAAGCGAAACAGCGATGCATCGTCCATCTTCGACGGATCGACGATCTTGCCCGGGTTGAGCAATCCCTTCGGGTCGAGCCATGACTTGATCTCGCCGAGGCACGCGGTGAGGCGCGGGCCGAAAAAGGGCGCGATCCATTCGGAGCGCACCAGCCCGTCGCCGTGCTCGCCCGAGTAGGCACCCTTGTATTGCTTCACCATCGCGCACGCTTCCTCGGCGATCGCGCGCATCTTCTGCGCGCCGTCGCGTCGCATGTCGAGCACCGGCCGCACGTGCAGCGTGCCGACCGAAGCGTGCGCGTACCAGGTGCCGCGCGTGCCGTGCTTGTGAAACACCTCCGTGAGCCGCGCGGTGTACTCGGCGAGGTGCTCGAGCGGCACCGCGCAATCCTCGATGAACGAGACCGGCTTGCCGTCGCCCTTCATCGACATCATGATGTTGAGGCCCGCCTTCCTGACCTCCCAGATCTCCTTCTGCAATCGCGCGTCGCTGATCTCGACGACGCTTCCCGGAAGGCCAAGGTCCGCCATCAACTCGGAGAGCTTGCGCAACCGCGCGCGCTCGATCGCCGGGTCGTCCCCGGAAAATTCGACCAGCAGGACCGCATCGGGCTCGCCGCGGATGAACTGCTCGACGATCCTTGCGTAGGCGCCGATCTCGCGCGCCAGGCCGATCATCGTCCGGTCGACGAGCTCGACCGCCGAAGGGCCGAGCTGCACGATGTGCTGAGCGCTTTCCATCGCCGTGTAGAACTTCGGGAAGTGGCAAACGCCGAGCGCCCGGGCGCGCGGCAGCGGCGAGAGCTTGAGGTGCAGCCGCTCGAACCAGGCGAGCGTCCCTTCCGAACCGACCAGCAGGTGCGCGGCATTGGCATGCGGCGGGCCGAGGTGATCGAGGTTGTACCCGGCGACCTTGCGCAACACTCTCGGAAAGCGTGCGGCGATCTCTTCGCGCTCCCGCTCATACAACGCGCGCAGCTTTGCGACGAGCGCGACGTACCCCGCCGGGCCGGAAGCGTCTGCCATCGGGCCAAACCGCCAGCGATCGCCCGCTGCAGTGAGCGCTTCGATCGCGAGCACGTTGTGCACCATGTTGCCGTAGGCGATCGAGCGCGAGCCGCACGAATTGTTTCCCGCCATGCCGCCGAGCGTGGCTTGAGCGCTCGTCGAGACGTCTACCGCAAACCACAGGTTGTGCGGCCGCAGCTGCGCGTTGAGCGCATCGAGCGTGATGCCGGGCTCGACGACGACGCTGCGCTGCGCGGGATCGAGCTCGAGCACGTTGCGCAGGTGTTTCGAGTGGTCGATGACGAGCGCGGCGCCGACGGTCTGCCCGCACTGCGAGCTTCCCGCGCCGCGCGCGAGCACCGGAACTTCCTCCTCGATCGCGATCGCGATTGCGATGCGCGCCGCTTCCGGCGTGCGCGGCACTACGACGCCGACGGGCTCGATCTGATAGATCGACGCGTCGGTTGAATAGCGTCCGCGGCTCGCCGCATCGAAGAGCACGTCGCCATCGACTTCGCGCCGCAGCCGTGCAGCGAGCGCCGAGTCGCCGGGTCGTGCGCGCACCAGTCTGACGGGAAAGCTCGGAGCGTTCATGAGACCGCAGAGTAGAATACTCCTGTCGCCGCATATTCCATCCGCTCAGGAGGCTTCATGAGCCGACCCGCCGGCCGCCATTTCCTGCAGATTCCCGGCCCGACCAACGTGCCCGATCGCGTCTTGCGCGCGATTGATTTTCCGACCATGGACCACCGCGGCCCGGAATTCGCGCTGCTCGGAAAGGAAGTGCTCGAAGGCATGAAGCGGGTGTTCAAGACCAAGAGCCACGTCGTGATCTACCCCGCGTCGGGCACCGGGGCGTGGGAAGCGGCGCTCGTGAACACGCTTTCGGCGGGCGACGGAGTCCTCATGTACGAGACCGGGCACTTCGCGGCGCTCTGGCAGAAGATGGCGCAGCGGCTCGGATTGAAGCCCGAGTTCATCGCCGGCGACTGGCGTACCGGCGCCGACCCGCAAGCAATCGAGAAGCGCCTGCGCGAAGACCAGGGGCGCGATATCAAGGCGGTTTGCGTTGTGCACAACGAGACTTCGACCGGCGTGACTTCGCGCATCGACGAAGTGCGGCAAGCGATCAACGCCGCGCAGCATCCGGCGCTCTACATGGTGGACACGATCTCGTCGCTCGGCTCGATCGACTACCGCCACGACGAATGGGGCGTCGACGTGACGGTCGGCGGCTCGCAGAAAGGGCTGATGCTGCCGCCGGGGCTGTCGTTCAACGCGATCTCGAAGAAAGCGCTCGCCGCTTCGCGCAACGCGCGGCTGCCGCGCAGCTTCTGGGATTGGGAAGAGATGATCGCAGCCAACAAGGACGGCTACTTCCCCTACACGCCGGCGACGAACCTGCTGTACGGCTTGCGCGAATCGCTGCGCATGCTCGAGGAAGAGGGTCTGGACAATGTGTTCGCGCGGCACCAGCGGCATGCCGAAGCCACCCGCCGCGCGGTGCGCGGCTGGGGTCTCGAGATCCTGGCGAAGAATCCGGCCGAGTATTCGGCGTCGCTGACCGCGGTCATGATGCCGGAGGGCCACAACGCCGACCGACTGCGAAAGATCATCCTGGAGAAGTTCGACATGTCGCTCGGCACCGGCCTTACCAAGCTCGCCGGACGAGTATTCCGCATCGGTCATCTCGGTCACTTCAACGACCTCACGCTGCTCGGCACGCTGGCCGGCGTGGAGATGGGCCTTGATCTCGCCGGCGTTCCAATTCGCAAGGACGGTGTGCGCTCGGCGATGGAATACCTCGCGTCGATGCATGCGACGGCACAGCGCGCCGCAGCGTGAGCGACGCGATTCTCGTCGAGCGCGACGGCGCAATCGCCACGGTCACGCTCAACCGGCCCGAGCGCCTCAACGCGCTCGACAAGGCGATGTGGTCGCGTCTGGGCAGCGCCATGCAGGAACTCGACGGCGATGACAGTCTGCGTTGCATCGTGCTGCGGGGCGCGGGCGACCGCGCCTTCGCGGCGGGCGCCGATATTTCCGAGTTTCACGCGGAGCGCGCAAATTCGAAGCAGGCGCAAGCCTACAGCGAAGGCGGCATCGGCTGGTTGCAGGCCGTCGCGGAGTGTCGTCACCCGACACTTGCGCTCATCCAGGGCGCGTGCGTCGGCGGCGGCCTGCTGATCGCGTCACAGTGCGACCTGCGCATCTGCAACGAATCGGCTCGCTTCGGCGTGCCCGTGAAGAACCTCGGGCTGACCGAGTCCTACGACGAGCTCGCCGGCATGCTGCGGCTCCTCGGCCCGGCTGCGTCGCTCGAGATCCTGCTAGAAGGCAGGATCTGGAATGCCCGCGAGGCCTACGAGAAGGGCTTGGTGTCGCGCGTGGTGGCCGATGCCAACGTAGTCCCGGAGGCGTACGCCGCGGCGCGCCGCATCGCCGAAGGCGCGCCGCTCGTGGCGCGCTGGCACAAGAAGTTCATCCGGCGGCTGCTCGATCCTCGCCCGCTCTCGGCCGAGGAGCGCGCCGAAGGCTACGCGTGCTTCGACACCGAGGATTTCCGCGAGGGGGTTGCCGCGTTCCTCGCCAAGCGCAAGCCTCAATTCAACGGTAAATAGGAAGAGCGACGCTCCACGCTACGCCTGAGGCGCAGCGGCGTAGCGCGGCTTGAGCAGTATCGCGAGCGGAATCGTCAGCAGGACGACCACGCCCATGGTCGCGATCGCGATGCTGACGCCGAACCGGTCGCCCAGCAGGCCATAGCCGAGCGGCGCGGCGATCCCGCAGATCGATCCGATCGTGTAGAACAGCCCGAAGCTGCGCGGCAGTCGATCGGGCTCGACGAACTCGCCGACGGTCGCGTACAGCACCGAGGACGTACCCTGCAGGACTACGCCAACGAGCGGCAGCAGCACGAAAGCGGCGATTGCCGGCAGCGCCAGCGCAGCGAAGATGCCGCACGCGGTGGCGAGCTCGGTCGCTATGATCATGCGTACCACGCCGAGTCGCTCTGCGAGCAACCCGCAGGCGAGCTTGCCTGCCATGCCGCCGATGAAAACGAGCGGCACCGCGCTCGCGGCCCAGCCTTCGGACAAGCCTTCGGCGATCAGCAGGAACGCAATGAACGTGAGAAAGCCGGTGCGCGTGCTCGAGTCGAGTATCTCGATCAGGCAGAGCACGGTAAAGCCCCGGCGGTCCCGGATGCCCCAGCCGGCGGTCGTTTTCGCCGCCCTCATCGTGCCGGTTCCGACGGGCGTTCGCGTGTCAGCGACCAAGGCAAGAACGGCGGCCGCCGCGACGAGCGCCGCCACGCCAAAACCGAGTACCGGCGCCTGCCACGAGATTCCGGCCAGCAGCGCGAGCGAGACGATCGCGCCGAACGCAAACTTGCCGACGTCGCCGGCAAAGTTGTAGGTACCGAGCGCCGCACGACGCCCCTCGTGCGGATACGCGCGCGAGATCAGGGTCGAGCCGAGCGGGTGCTGGACCGACGAGCCGAGACCGGCCCCGAACAGCGCGACGAGGATCGCCCAGAAGCCGGGCGCATAGCCGAGGCCGAGAAACGCGACTCCGACCAGCAGCGTTCCGAGCGCGAGCAGGTTGCGCTCGCCGAAGCGCTCGGCGATGAGCCCGGCGGGAATCTGGAATGCCGCCATCGCCGCGCGATGCGCGCCGCGAATGACGCCCACCTGCACGAGCGACAGGCCGAAGGTCTGTGCGAGCAGCGGCAGCAGCACGTAGCTCACATCGGACAGGCCGTCGTGCAGCGTGTGGACGGCACAGCAGGTGGCGAGCGTGCGCTTTTTCATCCGGCGGTCCCGCGGGTATCGTAGCAGCGAAGGTCGGCGGGCGCCGCGATGCTAGACTGCCCGCGCGGTGGCGACCCTCCTCAAAGTGAAGGACCTTCGCACCACGTTCTTTACGACGGCGGGCATGCTGCGCGCGGTCGACGGCGTGTCGTGGGAGGTCGAGGAGGGCGAGACCGTGGCGCTCGTCGGTGAATCGGGCTGCGGCAAGTCGGTGTCGGCACTCAGCATCATGCGGCTCATCGACCAGCCCGCCGGGCGGATCGAGGGCGGCGAAATCCTCTTCAAGGGTCGCAATCTGCTGGCACTCAGCGAGGAGCAGATGCGCGGCGTGCGCGGCCGCGAGATCGCGATGATCTTCCAGGAGCCGATGACATCGCTGAATCCGGTGCTTTCGATCGGACGCCAGCTGACCGAAGGGCTCGAGATCCACATGCAGATGAAGCCGCCCGAGGCCCGCGCGCGCGCGCTCGAGCTGCTGGCGATGGTCGGCATTCCGGATCCCGGGCGTCGCCTCGGCCAGTATCCGCATCACTTCAGCGGCGGCATGCGCCAGCGGATGATGATCGCGATGGCGCTCGCGTGCAATCCGTCGCTGATCCTTGCCGATGAGCCGACGACCGCGCTCGACGTGACGATCCAGGCGCAGATCCTCGAGTTGATGCGCGACCTGTCGCGGCGTCTCGGCGTCGCGATGCTGATCATCACGCACAACCTGGGCGTTGTTGCGCGCTACGCCGATCGTGTAAACGTCATGTATGCCGGGCGAATCATCGAGCGCGCGAGCGCAGCCGAGCTGTACGCCGCGCCGCGCCACCCGTACACGCTGGGGCTGCTGCGCTCGGTGCCCCGGCTCGATGAGCCGCGCCGCGCGCGGCTCGCACCGATCGAAGGCCAGCCGCCCGACATGACGCGCCTGCCACCGGGCTGCTCGTTCGCGCCGCGTTGCGCGTTCCGCGTCGAGCGCTGCCTGGAGATGGCGCCGCCGCTCGAAGTCGTCAGCCCCGCGCACCTCTCGGCGTGCTGGGAAGCCGCGCGGCTCGCCGACGAAGTGCCGCTCGAGGTCGCGTCATGAGCGAACCGCTGCTGCAGGTGCGCGACCTCGTCAAGCATTTCCCCGTGAGCGGCGGCCTGCGCGGCGCGCAGCTTGCGGTGCGGGCGGTCGACGGCGTCAGCTTCACGCTGCAGCGGGGCGAGACGCTCGGGCTGGTCGGCGAGTCGGGCTGCGGCAAGACGACGACCGGCCGCTGCGTGCTGCTGCTCGAGCGTCCGACCAGCGGTCAGGTGCTGTTCGAGGGGGTCGAACTGACGACGCTGCCGGAGGACAAGCTGCGCAGCATGCGCCGGCGGATGCAGGTGATCTTCCAGGATCCGTATTCCTCGCTGAACCCGAGGATGACGGTCGGGCAGATCCTGGCCGAGCCGATCCAGGTGCACGGTCTGATCAACGAAAAGAACGCGCGCGCGGCGCGCGTGAAGGAGCTGCTCACCCAGGTCGGGCTGCTTCCGCAGCACGCGCGGCGCTATCCGCACCAGATGTCGGGCGGGCAGCGCCAGCGCGTCGGGATCGCGCGTGCGCTCGCCATGGAGCCGTCGCTGATCGTCTGCGACGAGCCGGTCTCGGCGCTCGACGTCTCGATCCAGGCACAGATCGTCAATCTGCTCGAGGATCTGCAGCAGCGGCTCGGGCTGACGTACCTGTTCATCGCGCATGACCTCTCGGTCGTGCGCCATATCTCCGATCGCGTAGTCGTGATGTATCTCGGCAAGGTGGCCGAAATCGCGGACCGGCGTTCCGTCTACGAGGAGCCGGCACACCCCTATACGCGGGCGCTGCTCTCCGCGGTGCCGATTCCAGACCCGAAGCTCGAGGCACGGCGCGAGCGCACCGTGCTGCGCGGCGAGGTGCCGAGCGCGGTGAACCCCCCGAGCGGCTGCGTATTCCATCCGCGGTGCCCCATCGCGGTGCCTCGCTGCAGCGCGGAAATACCCGCGCTGCGCGAGATCCGCCCGGCGCACTGGGCGGCCTGTCATCTTGCTTGACTGACAACATTGACAGGTTGAGCCACTCCCCGCTAATAAGGAGCCGGGAGATTTGCAAGACCCCCGCCGCAGGGGGGCTTGTCGACGAGGAGGAGGTGTTGTCATGAAGCGGCTTGCGCATTTGCTGGCGCTCGGCGCCAGCGCGTTTTTCATCGTTTCGGTCCAAGCCCAGACACCGCGTAACGGCGGCGAACTGGTGTTCCCGGTCCCTTCGGAGCCGCCGTCGTATGACGGACACCGTGAGGAGACGTTCGGCCTGATCCACCCGGTTGCGCCGTTCTACAACACGCTTCTGCGCGTTGACCCGAACGACACCTCCGGCACCAAGCCGGCGCCATCGCTGGCCGAGAGCTGGACCGTATCGCAGGACGGCCTCGCCTACACGTTCAAGCTGCGCAAGGGCGTCAAGTTCCACGACGGCTCCGAGATGACCTCGAAGGACGTGAAGGCGTCCTACGACAAGATCGTCTTCCCGCCGCCCGGCGTCGGCTCGACGCGCAAGGGCCAGTACTCCGACGTGAAGGCAATCGAGGCGCCCGACCCGCTGACGGTCGTGTTCCGCCTGAAGGAGCAATCGGGTTCGTTCATCGCGTCGCTGCTCTCGCCGTACAACTTCATCTACAAGGCGGACATCCTCGCCAAGGACCCGCACTGGTACGAGAAGAACATCATGGGCACCGGCCCGTTCACGTTCGTCGAGCACGTCAAGGGCTCGCACGTCGTCGGCAAGAAGAATCCGAACTACTGGGACAAGGGCAAGCCCTATCTCGACGGTTTTCGTGCCATCTTCATGCGCGACTCGGCAGCGCAGGTCGCCGCGGTGCGCGGCGAGCGGGCGCATATCCAGTTCCGCGGGTTCAGCCCCGCTGAGCGCGACAGCATCGTCAGCACGCTCGGCAGCAAGGTGACCGTGCAGGAGTCGCCGTGGGATTGCATCCTGCTCGTCGGCATCAACCATGAGAAGAAGCCGTTCGACGACAAGCGGGTGCGCCGCGCGCTGACGCTCGCGCTCGATCGCCACGAGGCCTCGAAGGCGCTGTCGAAGATCGCGATCGTCAAGGCCGTCGCCGGCGTGCAGGTTCCCGGCACGCCGTTTGCGACGCCGCCTGAAGAGCTGAACAAGCTCGCCGGCTACTGGCCGGACATCGAGAAATCGCGCGCCGAGGCGAGGCGGCTGCTGAAGGAGGCTGGCGTGCCGGAAGGCTTCCAGTTCACGTTCACCAACCGCGGCATCCCGATGCCGTACGAGCCGCTGGGCGTGTGGCTGATCGACCAGTGGCGCAAGGTCGGCCTGAACGTGAAGCAGGAAGTGATCGAGGCCGCTGCGTACTTCGGCACCATCCGCAAGGGCGACACCCAGGTGCACATGGATTTCCAGTGCGGCTACATCGTCGAGCCGGACCTCGACATGTACAAGTTCCTGTCGACCGACCGCAACCCGGCGAACTACGGCCGCTACAAGGATCCGGTGCTCGACGATCTGTACGACAAGCAGAGCCGCGCGACCAACGTCGAAGAACGCAAGCGGCTCGTGCGGCAGTTCGAGAAGCGCGTGCTCGACGAGGAGGCGCACTACCTGATGACGCTGCAATGGCACCGGATCATCCCGCACTCGGCCAAAGTGAAGGGCTGGACCGTCACGCCGAGCCACTATCTGAACAACACGCTCGACACGGTCTGGCTGACGCAGTGACCCAGGGAGCCGTAGCGGCCCGCTGATGGCACGCTACATCCTGAAGCGGCTGCTGGCGATGATCCCGACGCTGCTCGGCGTCGCGATCCTGATCTTTCTGCTGCTGCGCGTGGTGCCGGGCGACGTGGTCGAGGCCCGGTACCTCGGCCAGGGCAGCCAGTTCCAGTCGCAGGATCTGATGAACCAGGAGCGCGCGAAGCTCGGGCTCGATCAGCCGCTGTGGAAGCAGTTCACCAGCTGGATGGCCGGGCTGGCGCGGCTCGATTTCGGCCTTTCGATGTGGACCGGAGCGCCGATCACCGAGGAGATCAAGCTGCGCTTTGCGCTGTCGCTGCAGCTCGCGCTGATGGCGAGCACGATCGCCACGCTGCTCGCGATCCCGCTCGGCATCCTCGCCGCCGTGAAGCAGGACACGTGGATCGACTATGCCGTGCGCGTATTCTCGATCGCCGGCCTCGCGACGCCGTCGTTCTGGCTCGGGATCCTGATGATCCTCGTCATGCTGACCGTGTTCAAATGGATCCCGCCGATGGTGTTCACGCCGTTCTGGGTGAACCCCTGGGAGAATCTCGCGCAGCTCATCTGGCCGGCGCTCGCCGTGGGCTATCGCTATTCTGCGGTGGGCACGCGGATGATGCGCTCGGCGATGCTCGAGGTGCTGCGCGAAGACTACATCCGCACCGCGCGCGCCAAGGGGCTGTGGCTGAAGCTGATCCTTTCACGGCACGCGCTCAAGAACGCGATCCTGCCGGTGCTCACCGTGATCAGCCTCGAGTTTGCGTTCCTGCTCGGCGGGCTGGTGGTCACCGAGCAGGTCTTCAATCTGAACGGGCTCGGGATGCTGTTCGTCGAGGCGATCGCGCGCCGCGACTACACGCTCACGCAGGCGCTGGTGATGCTGGTCGCCACCTTTTTCCTGATCGTCAACTTCGTCGTCGACATCGCGTACGCGTGGCTCGACCCTCGCATCCGCTACCGCTGATGGCCGTCACCCCGCAAACCGTAGAGCAGCTGACCCGTTCCGAGGAGCCGCGCACGGGTTGGCTGGCGGCAATCACCGATTTCATCCGGCAGCGCCCGCTCGGCGCGATCGGCGCCGCCATCGTGCTGCTGATGGTGATCACCGCGGGGACCGCCGGCTTCCTCGCGCCGTACCATCCGCTGGATACCGACTACGCCGCGATGCTTGCTGCGCCCGACGCAAAGCACTGGCTCGGCACCGACGCATTCGGTCGCGACGTGTTCTCGCGCATGATCTATGGCTCGCGCACCGCGTTGATGGTCGGCCTCGGCGCTTCGCTGCTGGGCGCCACGCTCGGCTCGCTGATCGGCGTCGCGAGCGCCTATTTCGGCGGCCGCACCGATCTCATCGTGCAACGGATCATGGACGTGTTCTTCGCGTTCCCGGTCATCATCCTCGCGCTCGCGGTGGTCGCGGTCCTCGGCACCGGCGCCGGCAACGTGATCCTCGCCATCGCGGTGCCAATGGTGCCGCGTTGCGCACGCGTGGTCCGCTCGAGCGCGCTCGCGGTGCGGGAGATGCCCTACGTAGACGCCGCACGCGCCGCCGGGTTCAGCCACGCACGCATCATCCTGCGCCACATGCTACCGAACGTGATGGCGCCGATCCTGATCATGGCGACTGCATTCCTCGGCGAGGCGATCCTGCTCGAAGCTTCGCTTTCGTTTCTCGGCCTCGGCGTGCAGGAGCCGACCGCAGCGTGGGGCTTGATGCTGCGCGGCGCGGCGGTGCAGTTCGCCGAAAGCGCGCCGTGGATGGCGATCTTCCCGGGTCTCGCGATCACGCTTGCGGTGTTCGGGTTCAACCTGTTCGGCGATTCGTTGCGCGACGCGCTCGACCCCCGGTTGCGCACTCAGTAGCTGCTATGATCGGCGCCGGAAATACCGACGATCCGAGGAGGAGAATGACCACCGCATTGCAGTTCCTCATCCGTGCCGCGGCAGGATGCACGCTCGCGGTTCTCGCATCCGCGGCGCAAGCGCAAAGCTGGCCGACGAAGCCGATTACGTTCCTGAATCCGTTCCCGGCCGGCGGCGGCACCGATACGTTTGCACGCCCGATCGCCGCGAAGCTGTCGCAGCAGCTTGGCCAGCAGGTCCTCATCGAGAATCAAGGCGGCGCGGGCGGCACGGTCGGCGCGACGAACGCGACCAAGCGCGCGCCCGACGGCTACAACTGGTTCTTCGGCGCGGTGCACCACACGATCGCCGAGAGCCTGTACACGAAGCTCCCGTACAGCCTGGAAAGGGATTTCGAGCCGGTTACCGTCGCGGCGTTCGTGCCGAACGTGGTCGTGGTGCATCCGAAGCATGCCGACAAGTTCAAGACGCTCAGCGACCTCATCAACTATGCGCGCGCCAACCCGGGCAAGCTCAACTATGGATCGGCGGGAAGCGGCACCACGCATCATCTCTCGGTCGAGCTGTTCAAGACGATGACGAAGACGTTCCTGGTGCATATCCCGTATCGGGGGGCCGGTCCGCTGATGATCGATCTGCTCGCCGGTCAGGTGGACCTTGCGTTCGACGGCATGGGAACGTCCTCCGTGCAAGTGAAGGCGGGCAAGCTCATCCCCCTGGCGGTCACCAGCATCAAGCGCAATCCGGTGCTGCCGAACGTGCCGACCGTGCAGGAGGCCGGCGTTCCGGGCTACGAGGTGCGCACCTGGTACGCCCTATGGGCGCTGAAGGGCACGCCGAAAGAGATCCGCGACCGCATGTACACGGAGACCGTCGCGGCGATGAACCAGCCCGACCTGAAAAAGATCTGGGCCGAGCAGGGCGCCGATCCTGGCGGCATGCCGCCGGAAGAGTTCGCCAAGCTGATCCGTAGCGAGATCACCAAGTGGGCGAAGGTGGTCAAGGACTCGGGAGCGAAGGTCGACAACTGAGCGGCGCTCGCGTCGCCTAGATAATCTCCTCGGCCCGCAGTCGCGCGATCTCCGCGTCGCTTTTGCCGAGGAGGCTTCGTAGCACCTCGTCGGTATGCTCACCGAGCAGTGGCGGCGGCAGCCGGTATTCGAGCGGGGTTGCCGAAAAGCGCATCGGGCTGGCGACCAGCGGCAGCTTCCCCGCAGCAGCGTGGTCCAGTTCGATTTTCACGCCCCGCGCCTGGACCTGCGGTTCCCGGAAGACCTGCGCAATGTCGTTGATCGGTCCGTTCGGCAC
>Ga0209382_10001046_pt1 | contig 44603 bp, 43 predicted proteins | sample SoiMetdeltSBSDD5_FD_187599 | JGI IMG/M metagenome (GOLD analysis project Ga0209382, IMG submission 187599) | Bulk soil microbial communities from a Populus tree surrounding site in Tennessee, USA - Soil MetaG P. deltoides SBSDD5 (SPAdes) (version 2) | ecosystem: Environmental > Terrestrial >...
CGCTGTCAGTGCGACCGCACCGGCGCTCGCCGCGGCGACGAGTCCGGCGGCGACCGCCGCGACAAAGGCGAGCCGCCGTGGACGCAGCCCCCCACGGGTCGAGTCCTTCGTTGATTGATCCATTGCGTCCTCCCAGGACCATGTGCGGCCAGTCCGTCCGGCCACGATCCTCAAGACGCCCGTGCGCCGATCAGGTTGCGAGCGACTCACAGGTTGCTTCAGGTCCTAGGGAACACAGGGAGGACGGTGGGGTCAGGAGAGCCACCGGCGCAGGCTCTTGCGCGAGGCACGCTTCCAAGCGCGTCGGTACTTGGCGTCCAGCGCAGCCGCGTTGGCCTGTTCGACTCCTTGCAGCAGCCCGTACGTGTAGGGGTTCTCACCGTCGAGATAGGTCCGAACGCCGATCTCGCGCAGCTCGGACTGCGCTACGACAGCGTCATGCTGGTCTCCGAGGATCGACTGCACCCGCTTGGCTGCCTTGGCGAACCGCTTGGCCGGTCGGCCGTAGACCGGCGCCATCGTCTCGGCGGCGTAGCGGGCCCGTTTGGCCGCCTTGCGTACCTCATGCAGGCGCTCGTTGCGGGTCGCGGTGTCCGTCGTGTGATCGGCAGCGGCCACCCGTCGACGCAGCCGCCGGTAGTCCCTCACGACTCGCGCCGGCAGCACACTCTCGACGGTCTGGGATGCCATCGAAGTCCAGGGCGGATCGGCGACCAGCGCATCGAGTCGGTCCACCAGTGCGAAGTAGCGCTCGGACTGCATCGCCTCCACCGAGCGCTCATGGGCGGTCCGGTAGGCGGAGCGAAGCTCGCGGTCGATGCGCTGCCTGACCGGGCCGATGACGAGCTCGACGGGTTGCTCGGCGACCAGATCGGAGAGCCGTTGATGCATCACCTCGGCGTCTCGGGCCGCCCCCAGCACGCCGGCGATCCACTTCAGCTCCTCGCGCAGCGGCTCGGTCTGCTCGCGGTCGAGCAGCGGCCGGAAGGTCGCCAACGCACTGCGCAGCCGGCGCATCGCGACCCGCATCGTGTGCACCGCATCCGGGACATTTTGGCGGACCAGCGGATCGCGGTACTTGAGCTCGGCGACCTGCTCCTGCAGACGGGCGCGCACGACGTAAGCGGCCGGACTCTTGCGTCCGATCGGATTCTCGACGTCGCCAGCCGGATCCGGGAGGCGGTCGCCGAGCGCACGGGCCAGCTTCGATCGCTGGTTGGCAGGCTGCGCTCCGGCTTGCTCGAGTACGTGGGCTGCCGACTCGAGATGGTGCGTCTGACCCGCGACGAGCTCGACCTCCCACTCTCGCCAGGCCGTCATCGACTCGGGGCCGTCGGACGGAGGCGTACGCGCCGTCACGCCGTCGTCAGCAAGCTCCAGCAACGCCCGGGCGTCGGAGTCACACAGTCGATAGACACGGCGATGGGTCTGGATCTGCGCCACGGGAATCAGGTCCCGGCCCCGTGCGTACAGCTGCACCGCCTCGCGCAGCTCCCTCGGCACCTCGTTCGCCTCACCGGCCAAGGCGACCCGAAGCTCGTCGCGGCTACCGCTCGGAGCGGGAATCTTGAGGTGCCAGCCCGCGTCGCCACCTCCCGTCCGCCGCCGCAGCGTGACCCCAGCCGCTGCCAGGGCCAGATCTGACGTGTCGAAGTAGGTCGCATCCAGAACCTCCGCGGACGGGCCTTCGACGGTCGCCACGTCGTCGATCCCGACGAGCTCGGGCACGTCACTTCCGCGGGCCGGCTCGAACTTGTACTCGACCTCAGGGTGTACCGATGTCATGGCCTCGGTGTACCCGAGATTGCTCCCGCCAACACGGCGATCGACCCGATCGGAACCGACGGTTCGACGCGACTCGCCCACGGCGGTGTCAGCGGCGGGATCGGCCCCGCCGGTGTCCTGAGCTGGCGAGTCGCCGGGTCTGAGGCGCCTGCTCGTCGGCGACGGTGCTGGTGCGCTGCATCCAGGTCTCGCAGTTCGAGATCGACTGCCGGAGTAGCTCCACCAGCCGTCGGTCCGGATCGCGCACGGCCGCCTCTGCGATGCCCACGACGGCCGAGTGGACGATGTTCGGCGCACTGCGGGTGCTGAACTTCTTGGGCCGGCCGAAGCCTGCGCCGCAGAAGTCACGCGCCCAGTCACGTGCGTCCGGGACGCCGTCCAGAGCGGACTGGACGCGATCCGACATGTGGTCGGCCGGGCGTCCCTCCAGCTCGTTGAGCACCTGCTCGCAGTGGAACAGCCCCACGGCCGCCACGCGCTGGCGCTCTGCAGACGCGATCGGCAGCGCAGCCAGCGCCACCTCGCGAGCGAGGAGGGGGTCGACGGTCGGATCAGGCCGATTGAGACCGATCACCTCGGTCGCCAACGGTGCGATCTCGCGGCGGGCGTCGTCGCTGATGTGGTCGTTGACCTCCCTCGCCACGACGGCGAGCAGAGGATGGGTGCAGTCGGGATGGTCGGACCACGGCTCCCCTGCGAGGTACGACGCAAACTCCATGAAGCAGGCACCCTTGCGGGGATTGCGGTGCTTGCCTCGAGAAAGGACCGGAACCAAGTCCGGCATTTGATTCTGAGTCATGCTGATCAGCCCGGGTTGGATGGTGCTCTGGCGCACACACGGCGGATGGCTTCTTCACCCAGTCTGCGCGCACCGATCAGCGAGGACAACACTTTCGAGCCGACCCCGCGGGCCGACGGAGCGCCGGTATCCGGCCGCCGGTCCCGCGGGGTCGCCGATGACCTAAGAGGGGCTCGCCACCCCGGTCGAGGAGTGACCAAGGAGATTGGACTTGGCAGTCTCGAAGTCGGCAGCCGAGATCACACCGCGATCGCGCAGGTCAGCCAGCTTGGCGAGCTCATCGGCCACGCTGGCAGACGGCGCGACGTCCTGGACGTACTGGCGGAAATCCCGATCGGTCTGCTGGGCGTACGCAAGCGCTCGCTCGTGCATCCCGCCACCTCGCGCGATCAGGTAGACGAGCACGCCCAACCACGGCAGGAGGATCACGAACAGGCACCACAGGCCCTTGGCCCAACCCGAGAGGGTGTGGTCACGGAACAGGTCGGTCAGGATCGAGATGACCAACCAGAACCATGCAACCAGCAGCACGAACCAAAAGATCGCGCCGACGGCGTCCCAGAAATCCATGGCATATTCCTCACTATTCGGGCGTGATCCATGGCGATCTACGCGGGCTTCTGCCACGATTCTCCGGCTCGCCGACCGCACCCGGCATCACCCTCGCAAGGTGAGTCGCGAGGTGCCTCGCATTGGATATCACCGTTGGTGAGGAGACATGAGCCTATGAGCGTGAACCAGTCGAGCCCGGCGTCGGTCGCCGCGACGGCCGGGTCCGGACTCATCCTGCTCACGCTCTCGTCCGGCCAGTTCCTGATGGCGCTCGACAGTTCGGTGATGAACGTGTCGATCGCCACGGTGGCCGACGATCTCGGCACCACCGTCACCGGCATCCAGACCGCGATCACGCTGTACATGCTCGTCATGGCGTGCCTGATGATCACCGGCGGGAAGGTGGGCGCGATCATCGGGCGCAAGCGCGCCTTCGCCCTGGGGTGTCTGATCTATGGCGCGGGTTCGTTCACGACCTCGATCGCGCCGAACCTGACGGTGTTGCTGATCGGCTGGTCGCTGCTGGAGGGCATCGGTGCCTCGCTCATCATGCCGGCGATTGTGGCGCTGGTGGCGTCGAACTTCGGCCGGGCCGATCGTCCACGGGCCTACGGGCTGGTCGCCGCTGCCGGCGCCACTGCGGTGGCGGTCGGGCCGCTGATCGGAGGGCTGGCGACGACGTTCGCCTCCTGGCGGTGGGTGTTCGCCGGTGAGGTGCTGATCGTCTTCGCCATCTTGCTGCTGGCCAGGCGGGTGGCCGACGTTCCACCGGAGACCGGCGTCCGGATGGACCTGACCGGAACGTTCCTGTCCGCCCTCGGTCTCGGGCTCATCGTGTACGGGATCCTGCAGGGCGGGGAGTGGGGGTTCGTCACGCCGAAGCCGTCGGCGCCCTCGTGGTTCGGCCTCTCGCCGGTGTTCTGGCTGGTCATGGCCGGCGGCGCGGTGTTGCTGGCCTTCCTGAGTTGGGAGCAGCATCGGGCTCAGCACAACAAGTCGGTGCTGATCAATCCGGCGATACTCGACAACCGGATGCTTCGCGGCGGGCTGACGTCGTTCTTCTTCCAGTACCTGCTGATGTCCGGCGTGTTCTTCGCGGTGCCGCTGTACCTCTCCGTCGCCCTCGGCCTGTCCGCGATCGAGACCGGCGTCCGGATCGTTCCGCTGTCCCTGACCCTCCTGCTCGCCGCCGCCGGCGTGCCCAAGGCATTTCCCAATGCCTCTCCGCAACGAGTGGTACGGCTCAGCTTCGTATGCCTGTTCGTCGGGATCGTGAGCCTGATGGCGGCCCTGGACGTCGGAGTCGGTGCCGAGGTCGTGACCGTCCCGCTCCTCCTCGCCGGGCTCGGTCTCGGCGGCCTGGCGTCACAGCTTGGCAGCGTCACGGTTTCCGCCGTTCCCGACGAGCAGAGCGCCGAAGTGGGCGGCCTCCAGAACACCGTCACCTTCCTTGGCTCCGCGATCGGAACCGCTCTCGCCGGCGCCGTACTGATCTCCGGGCTGACCACGTCGTTCCTGACCGGAATCGAGGACAACCCCGACGTCAACGAGAGCATCTCGTCGCAGGCCACCGTCGAGCTCGGCGGCGGTGTGCCGTTCATCTCCGACGACCAACTCGACTCCGCACTGTCCGACGCCGGCGTCGACGAGCAGACCGCAACCGCCATCATCGACGAGAACGAGCAGGCCCGCATCGACGCCCTCAAGCTCTCCCTCGCCGTTCTGGCCGCCCTCGCGCTGATCGCGCTCTTCCTCACCCGCAACATCCCCACCCGCCAACCCAAGACCACAGCCACTGGGAATGCGTCCGATCAGCAAAGGTCACCCGGCGGCGAGGAGACGTAGCGGCATCCAGCGCCTATCGTGGGCCTTACCGCACAAACCGCGGGCGAGGAGTGCCCGACGTATGGCTGAAGATCCCGAGCAGCCGAGAACGCCTAAACAACAGATCGCCCGAGACCAGCGACGGGCGGCCGAGCAGCGGGTGATCGCCGCCGATCACCGCCGTCAGGCTGACGCCGACCGAGCGGTCGGCGATGCCGCCCGAGCCGTCGAGGCCAGCCATCGGTCGCAGTCGGCATCCGAACGCAAGCGTGCCGCCCAGAAGCGGCTGGTCGAGCGGGCGGGTGGCGAGCAGGACCCAGACGACCGGGAGCGCGCGGCCGACCAGCGTGAGCGCGTCGCCGACGAGCGTGACCGGCTGGCCGACCAGCGCGAGGCGGCGGCCGACGAGCGGGACCGGCGGGCCGATAAGCGCCAGCGGGCCGCGGACCTGCGGGACTACGACCAGAACAGCCGCGATCAGGTCGCCGACCGGCGCGACGCCGATGCCGACCACCGCGATCGGAGCGCCGGACGCATCACGTAGCCCCAAATCAGCGGCTTGTGTCAGGGCTTTCGGCTCTAGCGGCGGCCACGGTGGCGTACGCATGCTAAGCGAGCCCGGGGCCGGAGGGACAGGTCTATGAAGTGGCTCGCACGCGGAGGCACGGTCGTTCTCCTCGCGATGCCTCTCGCTGCCTGCGGCGGCGACGACGGTGACGAGGCTCAGCAAGGCCTGGCCGTCGCCGACTCAGAGCCGTCGGCGGCCTCGGCTGCCCCGACCGACACCCTTGCCGACGGTGAGCTGGTCGACATCGGCGGGCGATCGCTGTTCGTCAAGTGCGTCGGTGACAACGAGGGCGGTCCCACGCTCCTGCTGGAGGCCGGCCTGACCGGGGACAGCCTCACCTGGGACAAGGTCGTCTCGAGCCTGCCTCCAGACGTCCGTGCGTGCTCCTACGACCGCGCCAATCTCGGCCGGAGCGACCCGGCGCCGACACCTCGTACGGCTCAAGACGTGATCGACGATCTCGACGCGCTCCTCGACCCGATCGACGCCCAGCCGCCGTACGTCCTCGTCGGCCACTCCTTCGGCGGCATCGTCACCCAGCTGTACGCCGCCGAGCATCCCCACGACGTCAGCGGTCTCGTCCTGGTCGAGTCCAACCATCCGGCCGAGGCACGCCAGTTCGAGCGGCACCTCACCCGCGCCCAGATCGCCGCCGACCGAGCCGACATGCGGTCGAATCCGGAAGGGATCGACGTCTACACCAGCTTCGACCAAGCACGACAAGCCGGGCCACTGCCCCAGGTGCCGCTGGTCGTGGTGACAGGCACGATCAGCGACGGATGGCCACCTGGGTGGGATCCCAAGCTGTTCGACAGACTGCGGGCGCAGCAACAGGCCGATCTTGCCGACCAGGTCCGGGGCGGAGAGCAGATCTTCGCCGAAGGCAGCGGCCACGAAGTGCCTACAGACCGCCCGGACGTGGTCGTCGACGCCATCAACCGTGTGCTGCAGTGACGGCGGCGATCAGCTACAGACTGATCGGACCTCGCGCCTTGATCTGGAGGATGAAGGTGCTCGGCGGGTGGTGCTGGCTGCATCCGATCGCGGTCACCGAAACGTGGTAGTGCCCGTGCCCGCGTGCACCCGCGTATGCACCGGTGCCACGAACGATGCGGTAGTGGCCCCGCTCGCGCTGTTTGAACAGGCAGGTCGTCGCATCACTGAAGTGGTGACGAGCAGTCGCGTGGTGCTTGATCACGAGCTTGCCCTTGGGAAAGACGAAGACGTCCTTGTGGTTGTTGATCGTCTTGTCGAACCCCTTGGCGTGGATCGGCCCGAACGCGAGCACCGTCGGCGTGTTGTCCGACGGGTGGGTGCTCAGCACCAGGATGCGCTGGAGGCCAGGGGTGTGGCTGCCGGAGCTCTGCGAAGCGGCAGCGGACGATATCGGCAACAGGAAGACCCCGAGAAGCATCGCGGCCAGCGCCAACACTGACAGCCGCTTGGGTTCCTTGACAGCAAGCATGGAAATCACCTGAAAACTTCTCTCGCGCGTCGCTACATCAGCAGCGGCGCGAACCAGTAATGCTCTCGCGCTGTGCACGATCGCTGTGGACGCTAGACCTCGGATCCGTGCCGGTCTCGGGCCAGAAGTCCTCACCGAGTCCGCACCGGTCCCTACCTGGGTCAGCACCCTCGCAAACCTCGCGCGTCGGGCCGGACATTCACCCGACAGGGACGATGCCCGGGTGGGCCATCCGCACCCACAATCGACGTATGCGGACGATCGGCAACATCATCTGGTTCGTGCTGGCGGGCTGGTGGCTCGCGATCGGCTACGCCCTGGCCGGCGTGATCGCCTGCATCCTGATCATCACCATCCCGTTCGGCATCGCCGCGTTCCGGATCGCGGGCTACGTCGTCTGGCCGTTCGGCCGCACGGTGGTACGCAAACCAGACGCAGGCTTCTGGTCGGTCATCGGCAACATCATCTGGATCATCGTGGTCGGCTGGGAGCTGGCGATCGCGCACCTGGTCGCGGGGGTACTCCTCTGCATCACGATCATCGGGATCCCGTTCGGCATCGCGTGTTTCAAGATGATTCCGCTGGCGCTGATCCCGCTCGGCAGCCAGGTCGTCCCGCTGGACAGTGTCGACTACGACCCGTACGGCGTGCCGCACGGCAGCGAGTCGCCCGCGTAGGGATGCCTAGGCTGGGCAGGTGCCGTCCGACTTCACGATCACTCGCCTGTCAGTGACCCCGGTCAAAGGACTCTTGCTCCACCATCCGGAGTCGATCGAGCTGACGTCCCAGGGGGCGGTCGGCGACCGGATGTTCTATCTCCTCGACGACCAGGGGAAACTCCAGAGCTGTACGCGCAACCCCGGTCTGTACGGCCTCAAGGCGGCGTACGACAGCGAGACTCGCCGGCTCGAGGTGACCCGCGGAGATCAGGTCATGGTCAGCGGGATCATCGAGCCGGCCACGGCTGTCGACACCGATCTGTGGGGGCTTCGCACAGTCAAGTCCGATGTCGTCGCGGACCCGGTGTGGAGCAGCTTCTTCTCCGACATCGTGGGCAGGCAGGTCCAGCTGTTCCACGCCCACGAGTCCGCCTACGACGTGCAGCCTGTGACCCTGCTCGGGACCGGCTCGGTGGCGGAGCTGGCGCGCCATGCGGGAGTGCCCGAGGTCGACTCGCGTCGCTTCCGCATGCTGATCGAGTTCGCGAGCAGCGATCCGCATGTCGAGGACTCCTGGGACGGGAAGCTCCTGCGGGTCGGCGATGTGCTGTTGCGAGTTGGCGGCCCGGTGCAGCGCTGCGCAGCCACCACGCGCAATCCCGACTCCGGGTCGGTGGACCTCCAGACGCTCCGCCTGATCATCGGCTACCGCGGCCGGCAGGACTCCGTCTTCGGCCCCGGCTCGAACTTCGGCGTCTACGCCGACGTGGTCGAGCGCGGGACGATCTCGGTCGGAGACAGCCTGACCCTGGGCACCGACCGCTGATCAGCGGTCGCCCTGTTGCCGAGGGTCACGCAGGCACTCGGTCGGCTAGCCGCGCGGTTGGGCGCCGAGCGTGACCTGCACCGTGTGCTCGCTTCCATCGCGTACATAGGTGACGCTGCTCGTGTCGCCAGACCGCTTGGCGCCGATCACCTCGGCGATGTCGTTCGGTCCGGCGATCTGCTCACCGTCGATCTCGGTGATCACGTCGCCACCGGCCACCAGCGCTCCCGCGGTCGCCGAGCTGCCACGTAGGCCGGCGAGGGCGGCCGGTCCCCCAGGCGCGACTTCGAGCACCAGCGCGCCGGAGTCGATGGACAGCCCCAGATGATCGGCAAGCTCGTGGTTCAGCGCGACCGTGCTCGCGCCGAGATAGGCGCGATCGACGAAGCCATGCTCGATCAGCTCATCGGCGATCTGCTTGACGGTGTCGACTGGGACGGCGAAGCCGAGCCCGGCCGACTGGCCGACACCACCGGTGGCGATCTGGGTGTTCACTCCGATCACCCGGCCATCCAGATCGACGAGCGGGCCGCCGGAGTTTCCGGGGTTGATGGCCGCGTCAGTCTGGATCGCGTTCGAGATCGGGTAGCCGTTCGGTGCCTCCAGCACGCGCGCCTTGGCCGAGATGATCCCGGTGGTCACGGTGCCCTCAAGCCCGAACGGATTCCCGATCGCCACCACCTGCTGGCCCACGAACACCTCCGACGAGTCGCCCAGCTCCAACGGATCGCCGCCAGTGAGGGCGTCCGGATCGGCCTTCAGCACCGCGAGATCGGTCGACTGGTCCTCGCCGACCAGCTTGACCGGGACGAGTTGGTTCTCCCCCACCCGTACGGCAATGTCAGTGCCACCGGAGATGACATGTTCGTTGGTGACCAGGTGCCCGTCGTTGTCGAACAGCCAGGCGGTTCCCGTACCCACACCCTCCGGGCCGCTGGACTGGACGAAGTAGACCGACTGTCCCTCTCGTTGGTAGATCTGCTGGATCGTGTTCGACACGCTGGACCCGTTGTCGTCCGAGTCGAATCCATCGACCAGAGCCACGACGACGATGAAGGCGACGACCACGACCAGTGCCGCCACGCCGGCGATCAGCCCGACCCGCTTGGTGTTCATGGCATGGCTCCCGCCTCCCTGGTCGGCGCGCTTCGCCGCGTCACCCCGGTGTTGCCGCGTGGCGTCCGCGAGACAACACGTCCAATTCTCATACCTCGTGCCGTGGTACGCGAGCCTTGCCGACCTCTGCGAGTTGCGCGTCGATCAGCACGAGCTGTCGCCGGTATGAGTGCCCGCGAAACTGATGAGCTGCGCTCCTAGGCGTTCGAGCGTCGGCCCTGTCACTTTCGTACGATGTTCGATGTCCTATGACAAAATGCCGATGAAAGTACCCCTTGTTCGGCGAGAACAATGCCGGCGGCCGGACCGGGTACTACTGACGGGAGGGGACTCACATGCGATCTCGATTGCTCGCCCGCACGGCTGCACTGGCCCTCGCTCTCGGTGGTCTGCTGGTGATCCCCACCAGCCCAGCCAGCGCAGACTGTAGCCATCCCAATCACCCGAATGAATACATCGGCGGCGGGATAGCTTTCCAGAACGGCGGTACGCCGATTAGGTCGGGACCTCACTCGACGTGCGCGCTCAATGCCACCGGCTTCCCGGGAGAGCCGATCGACGTCCATTGTGCGAGGAACGAAGATGGGACGATCGACGACTGGGTCTTCCTCGAGAACGGGGCTGACGGCAGCGGATGGGCCCGGGAGCACACGCTGGTCGTCACCGGCACCATCGCCGTTCCCCAGTGTGCGTCCGGCGGAGCTTTAACGATTGGCGATGCATAGAGCGACTGCGCTGTAGGCGTGCAGCCTTGGGCGAGTAGCGGACGTCAGGTGCGGAGCGGCATATCTGACTCGTCGTACTCCGCTAGGACGGCACCATCGGCCGAGTACACGGTGAAGTGCAGATGTCCGTACGAACTCACCGTATCGGCGTGGTTGACCACCGTTCCGGCAAAGGCGAACCATCGGTCGACCACCGGAATCTTATGCTCGGCGCCGGTCACATCGGTGATCACGATCCGCGAAGCGGGCTCCGGTCCGTACACCCAACCCGTGCCGAGGCAGTCGGCCACCCATTGTCCGGGAGGATCTCGACGGCAGAAGTACGGCAGAAGCTCATAGTCGTCGGTCGCGTTGCCGCTATTCGGATGCATCGAATCAGGGGTGATTTCCACGCGTGGGACATACGCGCGGTACGGGTCAGCGCTGATGCCGTCGATGTCCAGGCGTCCGTTCGGAGCGACGAACCCCTCGTCCAGTTGGCAGTTCGTCACAAATCCATCGGACGAGCCGAGGACGGCCGCCAGTCTGGTGTCACTGCTGTCGGCGGTGAGGACCCGCCAGTCGGAGAAATCCCAGCCGAGCCACCGGCCACACGCCTCGCGGACGCCGGATTCGTCGTCTGCTGTCGGCAGTGGAAGCCCAACAGTGCCAGCGGTGTCCTCAAGACCAGCCTGCGGAATGACGCAGCCGTCTCCGTGGAGCGGCGCGGTGAAGCCGCCATAGTCAACGTCCCAGTTCGCGAGCTCTTGCCAGTTGGCGACCTTGACCTCGTCGCCCTCGAACCACGGGCCCGAGTCGTCCTTGGCCAGCTCGACCGGCCCGAGGTTGGGGCCGTAGAAATTGCGCCAGACCGTCGTGCAGCGGCGCTCCACCTCGGCCCGCGACACCTCCACCTGCTTGGTGTGGCTGTCACCGCCTGCCACCGGAGGTTGGCCGTTCCCGGGCGGCGGCTCGCTGTCGTTGCTCATCCCGGACAGCCAGCCAGCACCGCCCACGATCACGAGGACGGCCGCCGCCACGCTGCCGACCGCGACAAGTCCACGGCGGCGGTTGACCCGGCGGTGGCCCTCGCGCACCAGCTCGGCCGGATCGAGTGCGCGATTCGGGTCGCCGTCGGTGGCCTCGTAGAGCAGGTCGGTCAGCTGAGTCATCGGGGGGCCTCCTCCCCCATCAACGCCGCCGCGTCGGCGCGCCCGTACTCCTCGAAGATGTCGCGCAGGGTGGCAAGTCCGCGCGCGGTCTGACTCTTGACCGTGCCGGGATCGCAGCTCATCGCCTCAGCGGTCTCGTTGACCGAGAACTGCTCGAAGTACCGCAGCACCACACAGGCTCGCTGCCGGGGTGGCAGGCGGCGGAGCGCGGCTCGGAGCAACGCCCGATCGCTCACCTCTTCCTCGAGCCGGGTGCGGTCGGGGATGTCGACGTCGAGTTCCTCCGGCCGCTCACGCCGCCATGGCCGGCGAAGCTGGTCGATCGTCGCCGAGATCAAGGCACGCCGCGCGTACGTATGCAGCCCGCTACTGGATCGGTCGAGCCGTGGCCACGCCACGTACATCCGCAGCAGCGCCTCTTGTGTCGCGTCCGCGGCCAACTGCCAGTCCCCGGTCATGAGGTACGCAGTACGTCGTAGTCGATGCTGAGTGGCGTCAACAAAGTCGGCGTACTGCTGGTCGTCGCGCGCCCGATGCCGCCGTCGGCTTGAACGCGCGCCCACTATGGCGACCTCCTCCGTGTCACTCCTGAGAACGTAACCCGGGACCCGATTGGTTGCATCGGCTAGTGGAGCGGGCCTCGGACGAAGAGGTCATCGAAGTCGTTCGTGTCGTCGGCGACGAGATTCGAGGCGTAGGAATCGAACGCGACGTACTTGCCGTTGGCGGAGATCGAAGGCCACTGACTGACACCGTTAACCGGGTCGCCGTTGGAGCTGACACTCACGCGGCGAGTCGTCCCGATCTGGCGGTCACGCACGAACACATCCCACCCGCGGTTGGTGTCGCCGGGGACCAGGTTCGGGTCGAGGGAGAAGAAGGCGACGTACCGCCCGTCCCCCGAGATCGACGGGTCGCGGCTTCTGCGGCTGGCCTGGCGCTCGTTGGTGCTCACGCTCACCCGTTGGGTCCGCCCGGTACGACGGTCGTGCACGAACACATCGAACTTCTGGTTGGTGTCGTTGCGGACCAGATTCGCCGACTTCGAGTAGAAGGCGACGTACCGGCCGTTCGCGGAGATCGAAGCGGACAAGGCCTTGCCGGTGGCCTGATCCCCATTGGAGCGCACGCTCACCCGAGTCGTCCTCCCCGTCTGTCGATCGTGCACGAACGCATCCACCTTGTCGTTCGTGTCTCCACGGACCAGGTTCGAGGCGTCCGAGTCGTAGGCGACGTACCGGCCATCGGCGGAGATCGAGGGAACCCCGCTATAGCCATTGGCCTGGCCCCCGCGCGAAGGCACGCTCACCCGGCTGATCGTCCCGGTCCGACGGTCGTAGACGAACACGTCGGACGCATGGTTCGTGTCACCGCGGACCAAGTTGTTCGCAAGCGACGTGAACGCCACATACCGACCATCTGCTGAGATCGCGGGCCAACCGCTCCTGCGATTGGCCTGCCTTCCGCTCGAGCGCACGCTCACCCGAGTCGTCGTCCCGGTCCGGCGGTGGTACACGAAAATGTCCTTGGTCTCGTTCGTGTCACCTCGCACCAGGTTTGTCGCGTCCGAGTTGTAGGCGACGTACCGACCGTCGGCTGAGATCGAGGAGATGGAGCTGGGGCCGTTGGCCTGGCTTCCGCTCGAGCTCACGCTGACCCGACTGATCGTGCCGGTCTGGCGGTCGGACAGGAACACATCGAGCTTGCCGTTCGCGTCGTCGGGCACCAGGTTCGAGGCGACCGAGGTGAAGGAGATGTACCGGCCGCCCGCCGAGACCGAGGGTAAGAAGCTGGCGTCGTTGGCCGCACTCCCGTCGAAGCCCTTGCTCACCAGCGTGGTCTTGGCCGCTGGGGCACCGTCAGCGATCCCACTCGCGGCGAGCAGCAGCCCGAGGGTGAGGATCGCGACGACCGCCTTCGTCCCCGACGTCGCACCATCCCTCCGAATCCTGCGGTCCCTCGTCGATGCCCAGCCTGCGTACCCCATCGATCCCCTCCACGTCCCGGCCCAAGTCACGCTCGACAAGGCGCCCATGCGCTGACTCGCAAGGTGGGCGGGACCCGAATGATTGCATCACCGAACCCGGTGCGGCCACCGGCCCGCCGGCTAGCGGAGCGGGCCGCGAACGAACAGGTCGTACATTCTGTTCGTGTCGTGAGGAACCAGGTTCGACGCGTTCGACTGGAAGGCGACGTACTTGCCGTCGCGCGAAATGAAAGGCCAGCCACTGACGCGGTTGCCTTTGGTCCCGTCCGAACTCACGCTCACCTGGCGAGTCGTCCCAGTCCGGCGGTCACGAACGTACACGTCGAACTTGCCGTTGGTGTCCCCGCGGACCAGGGCGGACCCGGAGAAGAACGCGACGTAGCGACCGCCTCCGGAGATCGACGGGAAGGCGGCGCCGCGGTTTGCCTGACTCTCGTTGGAGCGCACGCTCACGCGTTGGGTCTTCCCGGTCCGGCGGTCGTGCACGAACGCATCGGACTTGCCGTTCGTGTCTCCACGGACCAGGTTCGACGCTCTGGAGCAATAGGCAACGTAGCGGCCGTTGTCGGAGATCTCCGCCGACCAGGTCTGGCCGTTGCCCTGGATCCCGTTCGAGCTCACGCTCACCCGTCGGGTCTTCCCGGTCCGGCGGTCGTGCACGAACGCATCCCACTTGTCGTTGGTATCACCGCGAACCAGGTTCGAGGCCTTGGAGTAGAACGCAACGTACCGGCCGTCGGCGGAGATCGAGGGAGCCGAGTTGTCGCGGTTGGCCTGGTGGCCGTCGGAACGCAGACTCACCCGGGTGGTCTTCCCGGTCTGACGATCACGCACGAACACATCCGCCGCGCCATTCGTATCACCGCGGACCAGGTTCGAGGCCTTCGAATCGAACGCGACATACCGGCCGTCGGCCGAGATCGATGGCGTGTAACTCTGGCGGTTGGCCTGGTGGCCGTTCGAGCGCACATTCACCCGAGTGGTCGTCCCGGTCTGGCGGTCGTGCACGAACACATCGAAGGCGCGATTCGTGTCACCACGCACCAGGTTCGAGGCGCTCGAGTCGAAGGCGACGTAGCGACCGTTCGCGGAGATCGAGGATTCGTAGCTCGTGCCATTGGCCTGCCGCCCATTGCGGCCGAGATTCACCCGAGTGGTCGTCCCCGTCTCGTTGTCGTGCACGAACACATCGAGCGTGCCGTTCGTATCGCCTGTCACCAGGGTCGAGGCGGCCGAGATGAAGGCGACATACCGGCCGTGCGCAGAGAGCGAAGCGGACGAACTGACGTTGTCACCCTGGGTGCCGTCGGAATGCACGCTGACCAACGTCGTCTCGGCCGCCGGAGCTCCCACGGCGGCCCCACTCCCGGCGACGAGCACACCCACACCGAGGACCGCGACAATCCCCTTCGCCCCCGACGCCATCCCACTCCGCCTGATCCGGCTCGCTCCTGACGATGCCAAACCTGGGTACGCCATGTATCCCTCCCACGTCTCGGCCGAGACACGCTCCGACGAGCGCCCACACCCTTAGGAACGCGAGCCGTGGGCCGATTGGTTGCATCACGGACGTCAGTCTCGGAACTCAGGAGCCAGCGGACGGGCTGCTGCGTCCCATTGCCGTGAAGATGGCAACCAGACTCGTCCTGCTCCTGGCGTGTGGAGCACTGCTCGCCGCATGCGGAAACAGCGAACCTGTTCCAGGAGGAACCAACGAGGCGGCGTCGACGAAACCCACGATGAAGAGCCTGCAACCGTCCTCGACGCGACCGACCAGCTGCCCGGACGACGACTACACCTTCGTCATGAGCTGGGCATGCGAGTGCCTCGACGCCGGCGCCCGGATCGAGATCACCGTGGAATCCGGCAAGCCTGTCGATGCCAGGTACATGCAGAACGGCTATGACCACCATGCCGGCGAGCAGGTCTCCGGGAGGTACCGGTGGCTCACCCTCGACGACCTCATCGACCTGGCCAGCACCGAGAAGGCCGACAAGGTGAGGGTGATCTGGCCCGACGGCCAGGACTACCCGAGAGCCGTCGACGTCGACTACAACGTCAACACTGCCGATGACGAGGTGAGCTACCTCATCTACCACGTATCCACCGGAGCCACTTAGCGTCGACGTACCAGCGCTGAACTCCCGCCCAGAGCTGTCTCAGGTGAGGGCGGCTTCGATGAAGGCGCCGGTGACCTTCTCGATGTGACGGCGTACGGCGTCCGGGTCGTCGCGGAGGGGCCCTTGCCCGGTGAGCACGGCCAGCCCGTGCACCGTGGACCAGATGGGGTACTCGATCCCGGCCCGACGCCGCCGGGTGAGGACGCCGGCGTCGACCAGTTCATCGAGTGCGGCGCGGAGCTGGGCCAAGGGCATCGGGTCCTGATCCGCCCCGTCGTCACGAGCGTCGTAGGCGTGCTGACGGGGCAGCGCGAAGGCGGTGGCGAACAGGCCGGGCTCGTCGCGGGCGAACTCCAGGTACGCCCGGCCGATCGCCTGCAGTCGGCGCCGGGCCGCGGCGGGATCGGCGTACTTGCCGCGGACGCGTCCGGTGCCTGCGGCCATGCGTGCGGCGAGCTCGCCCATGGCCACCGTGCAGACCGCGGCGAGGAGCTCGTCGCGGTCGGCGAAGTGCCGATAGGCGGCGTTGGGGACCACGCCCACCGTCCGCGCCGCCTCCCGGAGCACGACGGCGTCCGGGCCACCGGATCGGGCCTGCTCGACCCCGGCGGCGACCAGGCCTTCGCGGACGACGCCACGCGGACGACGCCCCCTGGTCGGCGTCGGCTCAGCTGATTCGTCGCTCGTCACGGAAACACACTAGTGGACGGTGTCCACTAGCGTCTATAGTGGACGCTGTCCACTTACTGACGAGGAGTCACCATGACCACCAGCACAATGAGCCCACTGCTTGAGCGCAATGCGCAGTTCGCCACTACCTACACTCCGGTGCCGCTCGGCCTGCCCGCCGCGCGGACCATCGTCGTCACCTGTCTCGACCACAGAGTCGATCCGGCGATCATCCTCGGACTCGAGCTCGGCGATGCTCCTGTCCTCCGGAACGCGGGCGGACGCGTCACCCCGCCCGTCATCGACGAGATCGCCTACCTTGGCTTCCTCGGCCAGCGGCTGGCCGGCGGGCAGCTCACCGAGGCGGACCGCATCGAGGTCGCGATCATTCACCACACCCAGTGCGGGACGAGCTTCCTCGCCGACCCGGCATTCCGGCGCGAGGCGTCCGAGGCGACCGGTGTGGACGAGGCGGCACTCGAAGACTCAGCCGTCCACGACCCCTATGTCACCGTCCACGCCGACGTCGAGCGCCTGCTCACCTCGCCGTTGCTGCCGTCGGGGATGGGAGTCTCAGGCCACGTGTACGACGTCGAAACCGGGCGCGTCACCACCGTCGTCGACACCCGGTACGCCTGAGTGGGCCGCACGGCAACGGGCTCGCGGCGCGAGACTGAAGCCGGAAACGGCAACAACCGCGATGCAGACGAAGAAGCCGATCGCGGGCACGATGCCTCCCCCGAGCTCGAGTCCGATCCCGAACAGCGCGAATCCGATCAGACCCAAGACAGCGGTGACGAAGTCGTAGACCGTGCCTGGCTCCAACGCGTTGGGGTCACGGTCGATGTGACGAGCCACGTACGGCGCGTCGGGCCTCATGCTTCCTCCTGGGGGCCTGGACATCGATCCGTGTACCCACCACCGCGACGGCCACACCCATCAGGCGGCCGACTGCGGCTCAGGACGGGCTGTCGAGGCCGTGCTCGAGGCGGGTGAGCGTACGTCTGATCCAGCTCAGATCGCCGTCTGCCAGGTCGTCGTCCGCGCCCTGGTTCATCAGGGTCGGGATCAGGACTCGGAAGGTCTGCACCTGGTAGAGCGATCCGACGACGACAGCGAGGTCGACAGCCTCGCGGAGGCGGTCCACGGAGCCGACGGTGCTCCACGCGTCCAGATAGGCGTCCACCATCCGCCGGCGCAGGGCGACGTCGTCAGTGCGGAAGATGTACGTCGCGAGGTCGACGAATGGATGCGACACAGCCGCGTCCGTCCAGTCGAAGATGCGAGTCTTGCCCGATCCGTACGTCACGTTCCACGGATGCAGGTCGCCGTGGACGAGGCTGGGACCGGGTCCGATCTCCTCGAGTCGCAGGCAGGCTCTGGCCAGGGACGGGGCCGACGACCGCCACCGGTCCCGCAGCTCCGAGTCCACTCTCGACTGCAGGACGTCGTCGTCGCTGATCTCGCCGACCTCCTCCGCCAAGGCGGCCAGCGAGCGGACCACAAGCCCGAGATCGACGAGCTCGCCGGTCCGTCCCAGCCAGGTGCGCTGGATGCCGGAGTAGGTCACCAGACCCCTGTGCCAGAGCGACTCGTCCTGCTCGCCCAGCTCGGGGGCACCGAGATCGCCCATCAACAGCCATCCCTGGGTGGCGTCGACGGCCACGACCTCAGGGAACACCTCCGGCATGTGTGCGGCCAACCGACTGGTCGTGATCGCCTCCTGACGAAAGACGTCGCCGCTGCACTTGAGGAAGAAGTCGCCGTTCGAGGACGGTGCGCGCAGCACGACCGACACGCCCCACAGGTAGTGGACCCGCGGGGTCCCGGTGGCCGGGCACCCGGCCGCCGCCATCTGATCGAGCATCCACGCCGACGCGCGGGCGAACCAACCGGGCCTGGACCACACCGGACGCAACGGTTCCCACCCGTCGACCCGCTCCCGGGTCCAGGACGAAACGGCGGCCCGCGCGTCGGCAGGCTCGAGACGAGCGATCGTCTCAGCGTCCAGATCTCGCCAAGCCCACCCGGCCGGCGCGGCGGCGGCCGCGACAGCGTCGAACTCCAGGACCAGCGCGATCTCCACCCCGTCGGCCTGCGCGGTGGACATGCTGAGTCGCAACGGAACCGACGTTTCAGGATCGACAGCGTCGACCGACGCCATGATCTCGGCGAGCGGCGGCTCCGGACCGGTACGCAGCGTCGGCAGCCTCCAAACCGACGACGACGGCCCGCTGTCGCCCACCAGTACCGCCAATCGGGTCGGATGCGGCACCAGCAGGCTCACCTGCCATCCGTGCTCCTCGCCTGCCTCCGTCATGTCATGAGCCTCCCACCGTCGACCGCGCTGCGGGTCTCCCCACCGCTGAGGTGGTGCTGACCCCACCCCTGACCGCCGTGCAGCTGCCGGGACAGCCCCCGGCCGGCCGGTCGGCGCACAGCGTGCGCCGTGTGGACCACTCCATGGGATGCGGCCGCCCAAATTCTTACCTTCAAAGCGTCCGGTTCCACCAGGGAGCTCGACACCACACACAGAGACGAGGAAAAGGCCAGAACAATGTCACGAGTTCTTTACCGAATCGGTCACTCAGCAGCCCGCCACCCTTGGCGCGTGCTGGCGTCCTGGGTACTCCTCGCCGTCGTCGCCGTCTTTCTGAACAGCGCCGTCGGCGGTACGCCCGACGAGACCTTCCGACTTCCGGGGGCGGAGTCGCAACGTGCGGCGGACGCCATCCAAGACCGGTTCCCGCAGCAGACGCTCTATTCCTCCAACGTCATCTTCCACTCCGACGAAGGCGTGACCGAGCCGGAGCAGAAGCAGGCCATCGAGCAGGCCGTCACCAACCTGGAAGACGGACCGCACGTGGTCGACGTATCCAGCCCATACGACCCACGAGGGCCAACCGTCAGCGAGGACGGCACCACGGCATTCGCGACCGTCGGCTTCTCCGAGGAGAAGGCCGAGCCGAACGACCTCGCCGCCGCTGAGAAGGCCGTCCAGCCTGCTCGCGACGCCGGTGTCCAGGTCGAGTACGACGGGCAGCTCGGTTACGCCAACGTCGACGACGGCGGCTCGAACTCCGAGATGATCGGCATCGTCGTTGCCATCGTGGTGCTCGCCGTCGCGTTCGGTTCGCTGGTCGCCATGAGCCTGCCGATCGTCGTCGCCCTGCTGGGCATCCTGATCGGCAGCAGTGCCATCGGTGTCCTGTCCGGGTACGCCCCGGTGCCCGAGATCGCCACCATCGTCGGCATGATGATGGGGCTGGGCGTCGGTATCGACTACGCGCTGTTCATCCTCGCTCGGCACCGCCAGAACCTGGACTCGGGTACGCCCGTTCCAGAGGCTGTCGGCCGCGCCAACGCCACGGCCGGACTGTCGGTGCTGTTCGCCGGCTTCACCGTGATGGTGGCCATCGCCGGACTGCAGGTCTCCAACATCCCGATGATGACCATGATGGGCTGGTCCGCCGCGATCATGGTGGCGGTCTCGATGATCGCCGCGATCACGCTGCTGCCGGCGCTTCTCGGGCTGGTCGGGCAGAAGGTCAACCGTGCGCGGATCCCGTTCATCAAGCCCAAGCCGTCGTATGACAGGCGGTCGCTGTCGGCCCGCTGGACCGCACGCGTGGTCGCCAAGCCGGTTCGCTACGGACTGGTCGCGACGATCGTGCTAGGTGTGCTGGCGCTGCCGGTCCTCGGCATGCGGCTCGGCTTCGCCGACGCCGGCAACGATGCTCCGGACACGACGACCCGCCAGGCGTACGACCTGATGGCCGACGCCTACGGCGACGGCACGAACGGCCCGCTCTCGGTAGTGCTGGAGGGCGACGGTGACACGAACGTCTCCCCTGCGATCCCCGGTGTGACCCGGGCACTGGAGAACACCTCCGGTGTCGCCTCGGTCGGGGAAGCGACCCTGAACGACGCGAAGGACCTGGCGATCATCGAGGTCGTGCCGACCACGGCCCCGCAGGACGCGAAGACATCGGAGCTGCTGTCGACCATCCGCGAGGACACGCTGCCCGGAGCACTCGACTCCGCCGACGTGACCGCATCGGTGACCGGTCAGACCGCACTGACCGACGACGTTTCGAGCCGGCTGCAGGCGCGGATGCCATGGTTCCTCGGCGCGGTGATCGGACTGTCGTTCGTGATCCTGACGATCGTGTTCCGCTCCGTACTGGTGCCGCTGAAGGCCGCTGCGCTCAACGTGCTCGGCGTAGGAGCCGCGTACGGCGTCGTGGTCGCGATCTTCCAGTGGGGCTGGGGAGCAAGCCTAATCGGCGTGCACGAGACGTCGCCGATCATGCCCTTGGCACCGATGTTGATGTTCGCCATCTTGTTCGGGCTGTCCATGGACTACGAGGTGTTCCTCATCAGCCGGATCCGTGAGCTCTACCTGAAGCACCACGACCCCAAGCGGGCCACGGTCGAGGGTGTCGGCTCCACCGCCCGGGTGATCACCAGCGCCGGCCTCATCATGATCAGCGTCTTCGCGGCGTTCATCCTGATGCCCGACCCGGTCGCCAAGCTGTTCGGCGTCGGCCTCGCGGTCGCCGTCCTGCTGGACGTCACCCTGGTCCGCATGGTGCTGGTTCCGGCCGCGATGAGCCTGCTCGGACACCGCGCCTGGTGGCTCCCGAGCTGGCTTGACCGCCGGCTGCCGGCCATCCACCTGGAGGGCGACGAGGACGAGGGCGACGAGATCGCACCCGCGCCCGAGAAGGAGCACGAGAAGGAGCTGGTGCCCGCCTGACCTGAGGATCCGACCCGGGAACCCGGGTGGACTGGAACGATTCCAGTCCACCCGGGTTCGTCGTGTCTCCCGCCGGAAGACTCCCGGTATAGGCGTTCTACGCCCGTTGCGAGGTCTCGCACACCGATGCCAGACTGACCCTCGGTTCTCGGGCCGTTTGCCTGGAGGTGGCGAAGATGCGCGGGTGGCTCGTTGGATCAGTGGTTGCTGCGGTTGTGGCAGGCGTATGCGTGGGACTAGCGCCCACGACGGCGAAACCCGAGGCACCAGCCCGAGATCCCAATCAACTGGATGCCTATACGGCGACCGTTACTCCGTCCCAGCTGCCGGCCATCGCGCAGCAGGGCTTCGACATCAGTGGCCAGCGACAGGTCAAGGGCGGGGTTCAGCTCGACCTCGTGGCGGACCAGGCGCAGGCCGACAAACTCAGGAGCCAGGGCATCGACCTCAAGCTCACCCGGGTCAAGGGCGGCCAGACCGTCCGCCAGTTCGCGGCCGCACAGGCCGCCAACGGCTTCAGCGTCTGGCGTTCGTACGACGAGCCCGGCGGCATCCGCGACCAGCTCTACGCGGCGGCGCGCAAGAACCCCCAGTTGGTCAAGCTCGAGGTGCTCGGTCACACCGGTCAGGGTCGCGAGATCATCGCGGTCAAGCTGACCCAGGGCGCTCAGGAGCAACCGGACGGCAAGCGGCCGGCGGTCCTCTTCAGCGCCACCCAGCACGCTCGTGAGTGGATCTCGACCGAGGTCGACCGGCGGCTGATGAACTACTACATCGATCAGTGGCGGGCTAACAACCGCGAGGTCCGCAAGCTGCTGCAGACGACCGAGCTCTGGTTCATGCCAGTCGCCAACCCGGACGGCTACCAGTACACGTTCGATCACGAGCGACTGTGGCGGAAGAACCTCCGCGACAACAATGGCGACGGCATCACCCAGGTCGGCGACGGCGTCGACCCGAACCGCAACTTCCCCGCGCACTGGGGCTTTGACGAGGAGGGCTCGTCGTCGATCCAGTCCAGCGACACCTACCGCGGTCCTGCCCCCATGTCGGAGCCGGAGACGAAGGCGATGGTGGGGCTGCTCGATCGGATCAAGTTCAAGTTCCAGGTCAACTACCACTCCAACGGTCAGTGGCTGCTCTACCCGGAGGGCTGGCAGACCAGTACTCCGAGTGCGGACGACCCGATCTACTACGCGATGTCCGGCAACCTGGACGATCCGGCGATCGAGGGGTTCCACCCCGGCCTGAGCTCTGACGTGCTCTACGTGACCAACGGCGAGACGACGGACTACGCGCACTCCAAGGACGGCACGTTGGCATGGACACCTGAGCTGTCCGCGGGCTGCACCGGCTGCGGGTTCGTCTTCCCCGACGACGAAGCGTTGGTGCAGGCGGAGTTCGAGCGCAATCTGCCGTTCGCAAAGTCGGTGGCGAACTCAGCGACAGATCCCGATGACCCGAAGACGGTGACCGGGATTCAGACCAAGCCCTTCTACATCGACAGCGAGGATCCGTACAAGCGCAGCAACCCGGGCGTCCAGCTGAGCTTCACCAAGTCGTACGGCGACCCGCAGACGGTCGCCGTGATCGCCAAGCGGAGCCTCGGCCCCGTGACGGTGCGCTACAGCATCAACGGCGGGCCGACGCAGTCGGCACCCACGTCCGAGTGGCAGGGCGGCGAGCGGTACGACCCGGCGTCGGTCTACTACCACCAGATGCGCGGCGTGGTGACCGGAACCGATCCGGGCGACTCGGTCCGGGTCTGGTTCACCGGCGGTGGCCAGCAAAGTGACTCGTTCACCTACGAGGCCGTCTCCGAGACCGGCAACCGCGTGCTCGTCGTCGCTGCCGAGGACTACACCGGCGCCTCGCCAGTGCAGGACACGAACGGCCCGCACTACGCCGACACGTACGGGGACGCCCTAGCCGCCAACGGCGAGGACGCTGATGTCTACGACGTCGACGCCGCTGGGCGGCTGGCTCCCGACGCGCTCGGCGTGCTCAGCCATTACGACGCGGTGATCTGGGAGACCGGCAACGACCTGGTGACCCGCACGGCCGGCCGAGCCGGCGGCAATGCGGACCTGCTGGCGCTCGACGAGATCCTTCAGTTCCGCTCGTACATGAACGAGGGCGGCAAGGTGCTCTTCGCGGGCGACTCCGCAGGCCAGCAGTACGCCCAGGCCGCCGTAGGCAACCAGCTCTACGACCCGAAGGGCGAGGTCGCCTGCAACCCGGCGCCCGCCGGAATCGACCCGCGGCGCTGCCTGCCGTTGTGGGGCTCGTTCGGCGGTGGTGACCAAATACAGGACGTGATGCAGTACTACCTGGGCGCGTACGTCGAGGTGGCCAACGACGGTCACGCCGGAGGCGCAGCGTTCGACTCGAAGGGCGTCGCCGATCCGTTCACGGGTCTCTCGTGGGGGCTCGACGATCCGGTCTTCGCGGGCAACAACTTCCGGCGGTCGTCGTTCCTCGCGACCAGCGGGGTCCTGCCGACCGACCAGTTCAAGCAGTTCGAGAGCTCGGCGGTCGCACGCTATGACAAGCCGGGCAGCCCGTTCGACCCGCACACCGGAACGCAATACGTGTACTCGCAGATCGCGGACGTCTCCTACAAGCGGCTCACCCGCGAGATCGCAGTGCCGGACGCTGGTGGGTCGATGACGTTCTGGACGTCGTACGACACCGAGGAGAACTGGGACCACCTCTTCGTGGAGGCGCGTTCTCCGGGCGGTGACGACTGGACGACGCTGCCGGACGCGAACGGGCACACGACGACGGCGACCGGCCAGAGCTGCCCCGCGGGCTGGGTCACGCTGCATCCGCAGCTTGCGCATTACCAGACCTGGAACGGCGTCAACGCGTGCACCGGGACCGGCACCACCGGCGCATGGAACGCCGCGAGCGGCAACTCGGCGGGTTGGCAGCAGTGGAGTATCGACCTCTCGGCCTACGCCGGTCAGAACGTCGAGATCTCCATCGCCTACACCAGCGACTGGGCGTCGCAGGGTATCGGTGTCTTCCTGGACGACGTCACGCTCCCGGACGGCACCAGCACCTCGTTCGAGAACGGTCTGGACGGCTGGTCGATCACCGGTCCGCCGCCAGGTAGCGCGCCGAACGCGAACAACTTCGAGCTCACCGACGCGTCCGGCTTCCCGGTCGGCAACACGATCGCCACGCCGCACTCGCTGCTGATGGGCTTCGGACTGGAGGGAGTCTCGACGCCGGCCGAGCGCAACGAGGTGATGAGCAGGGCGCTCGACCACCTGCTGAGTTAGGAGTCAGATCCGAACGCGGCGCTGAGGCCGGGTGGACCACGGTTCACCCGGCCTCAGGGCCGCCGCGACTCCCGGATTAAGGGACCCTAAACTCCTTCCCGGCGCCGAATACGAGCCGCCCGTGGCGGCCGCGATCGGCAGCCACAGGTGCGGGGCAGGTAAGGCCGGAGGGCAGGATGGACGTCCGCTTCTCGGCGCGGATCAGACACTGGTGGTCGGCGCGTGGCGGTGAACCATCCCCAAGGACCATCGGACACGTCTGGACGCCGGAGGATCGCCAGCGACAGCTGCGGTTCCTGGAGTGGCTGTGTGAGCAGATCGCGGATCTGTTCCGCGCCAACGGCGACTGGGACGCCGCCGGACTGTTTCGCGCCCGCGCCGCGATGGCGACCCGCCTGCTCACCGGCGGCTACACCCAGGTCGAGCTGAACGCCCTCGGGCAAGGCTTCCCCTACGGCGCCGACTGGCTCCGCCCCACCCGTCCGGAGTACAACCGTCCTCGAGCGCCGTGGCAGGACGAGCTCGCCGACCTGCATGATCAGGCCACGGCGGTCGCGCTGGACCTCGCATCGATCGCCACGTTGGCCGAGTGACCACGCCCCGCCGGTCACGCAGTGGCGTGACTCGAGACACTAGAGGCGTCCCGGCGTACGCCACATCAGGGCAGCCCTGCTGCAGCCGGTGCTGACAGCGTCTGGAGGCTTCGCTGCGGCCCGTGCTCCCATTACGTGGCCCACCGTCCGTACGACGGTGCCGTTCGCGCTGCGCGGCTGGAGCCAGTCGAGGAACGCAGTAAACCTTCCCCTTCGCAACGAGTTGTCAGCCGTACAGAGGTTGTCGCAGATGCCATGGAAGTTGAGGATCACCCAGCCTCCCCCATGGTTCTCGGCATCGGTCACGTAGCGCTTCAGCTGCGCGAGCGTGGTGTCGACGGCTGCGGGCTCCGGTGTACTCAACGCGAAAGCGTCCGCCGGTGGCATCGACTCCGCATAGGGGCAACTGCGACAGATCCCATCGCTGTAGATGTTGCCGGCGCTACGGCCGCTCACGTAGCCGCAGCTGCGCACCATCCGCTCCGCTGCCGCGTTGGCCGCGGCCTCCGGATAGGCGAACGAGGCAACCGGTGAGAAGCCCCGGTCGAGGAGGATCTGTCGATCCCAGCACACTTCGTGTCGCCTGATCATGGGACCGATCTCGGTGAGATTCGCGTGATGCAGCGTGTGTCCGCCGATCTCATTGCCCGCCGCAGCCAGGGCGTGGATCTGCGGCCACGGCATGTAGTACGTCGAGCTGCCGACCATGGCGGAGTTGATGTAGAAGGTGCCAGCCATCCCATGCGAGGCGAGCATCGGCAGCGTCGAGAAGTGCGACGCATGACCGTCATCAAAGGTCAGACTCACCACGGTTCTGGTCGCCGCCGCGGCCGGCTGACTGACCTGTTGGCCGGGCATGAACACGAACGGGACAGCAAGCGTCAGAAGAACCGACGTACGCCGAAATGTGGACAGGCGCATGACACTCACCCCACTGAGCCCTTGCACCAGTTTAGGCGGGTCAAAGGCGTCGGACATGGGTCGAATCAACCATCCGGCTAGGTCGATAGTCCCAACGCGAGGCAGCCACGTCGCCTAGGGCCAGACCAGGTGTCTTCCTAGCCGAGGGTGACGAACCGGGGCCACAACGCGCTCCAGGTGGTGCGCGGAACGCAGTACCACAAGGGGGTGCCGTCCTCGTCGTTGTCGATGCCGAACGGCTGCCCGAGGTGTCCGATCCTTTCCAGCCGCGAACATGAGTCGGCGAGCAAGGACCGGTCGATGCCGAGGGTGAGGACCGGAGTGCTGTCGGGTGGATGTCCCCAGTACGCGAAGCCGTTGTGGCCGCTGTACGCGCGAGGCAGCCCGAGGTCCGGGCCGTACCGATCGATCGCCCCGGCCTCGCCATAGTTACCGGCCAGGATCGCGGTGCCGGGCGGAAGCCGGTGGTAGACGTCGGCGATCGTCCGCACGTGCTGGGGCCAGCCGACCGTCTCGCCGAGGTCGTAGTTGATGTCCACGGCGGGACCAGCGGAGCGGACCGGCAGCACCGGCAGGGCGAACAAGAGCGCCGGCAGTGACAGGACCAGCAGCGCAGGGATGATCCAGCGCCGGCGGACCCTGTCGAGCAACGGCTGCGAGCCCGCGGCGAACAGCAGGGGAAAGAGGCCAGCAAGGTAGTACGGCTTGCCGCCCGCGATGAGGAACACCACGACCAGGACGCCGAACGTCGCTGCCAGGCACCGCAGTGTCACGTCTCGCCACAGCCGCACCAGGCCGAACAGCCAGACCGGCAGCAGCCAGGGGCCGGCCTGGAGTATGAGCAGCGGGAGGAACGCCGGCCGGGACGCCGACGATCCGCTACCGCCCGACGAGATGTTGGAGGCGATGTCGAGTTGCGGCCAGCTGTGGTCGCCCTGCCAGATCAGGTAGGGCACCGCGAAAAGGGAAGCGATTCCGGCAGCGATCCAGGGCCACGGCGAGGCAAGCAGTGACCTCGGCCCCACGAGGAGAACGGCGATGGCGAAGCCCACCAGCAGGAAGCCCACGAGCACGTTGGCCTGCAGGGTCACTCCCGCCACCAAACCGCCCACCAGCCAAAGTCGGCGGTCGCCGCCCTGGAGCAGACGCAGGAACAAGTACGTCAGCACCGTCCACCCGAGCAGGTCGAGAGTCGCCGTACTGAGCAGATGGCCCATGCCGAGGACGTATCCGCACAGCGCGGTCGAGGCGGCTGCCAGCGCCTGGCCGCCCGTGCTCGCCCCAAGCCGACGCGCCATCACCCCGGCCAGCACGACCACCGCCATCGCGATCAGCAGCGACGGCGTCCGCAGGACGACCAGCGAGTCCGGCGCGATCTCGCTGGCCAGTCGGGCAACGGCGGGCACCAACGGAGGTTGGTCGGGATAGCCCCAGGCGAGGTGGTAGCCGGCCTGGATGAAGTAGAGCTCGTCGCGGTGGTAGCCGTAGCGACCCGCCACTGCGAGCAAGAGCACACCCAGTGCTGCCGCGATCAGCAGCTCGGGCCGCCGGATGGTCACGCGCCCACACTAGGCTCGCGGCGCCGCAGGATCCGGCAGCATCCCGCCCGGATCAGCCGGACCGCGTCGGCGGCGGACGGCGCCGTGCGCCGTCGTTGACATCAGACGTTGCGCCCATTCCCTCCCGAGGGCCACAATGCGGCCACGGACGGACGCGACGCGATGCGCACCGGAGACGGGCGTCGAGTGCGGGTCTCGGACGGGGAGGCTGCGATGCCAGGCGAGATCATCGGCCGGCGCGAGGAGTTGCTGGCGATCGAGGCGATGCTCGACGCCCTCCCGGCCGGCGGTCAGGCATTGCTCCTCGAGGGCGACGCGGGCATCGGCAAGTCTGCGCTCTGGCAGGAGGGGCTTCGCCTCGCACGTAACCGCGGCGTCCACCGTTTGACCGCGCGAGCGGCCCGGGCCGAGACGCAGATCGCGTTCGCGACCGTCGGCGATCTGTTCGCACCGGTGTTGGAGGCGACCCTGCCAGAGTTGGCGCCGGTGCAACGCAGCGCACTCGAGGTCGCCTTACTCTTGCGGGAGTCTGACGGGCAGCCGCCGGACACCCGCCTGCTCGGCCTGGCGCTGCTCTCCGTCGTACGAGCGCTCGCTCAGGAAGCGCCGGTGCTCTTCGCGCTCGATGACGTGCAGTGGGTCGATGCGAGCTCCGCCGAGGTGCTGAGGTACACGCTCAGGCGGCTGGAGGGCGAACCCGTCGGGGTTCTCGCGACGGCTCGCGGACGGCCCATCGATGCGCCACTCGAGCTCGATCGGGCCTTCGCGGAGTTCCGACGCCTCACGGTCGGGCCGCTCACCGTCGGCGCGATCCACCAGCTCCTATGGGGTCGGCTCGCGCTCAACCTGCCGCGACCCCTGCTCGTACGCATCCAGGAGATCACGGGCGGCAACCCGTTCTTCGCGCTCGAGCTCGGCCGCGGTCTGGTGGACGGCACCGTACGCGCCGACGGCACGGATGTCGCGCTGCCGGAGAGCCTGGTCGCCCTTGTGACGGAGCGGTTGCGTGCATTGCCAGCTCGCGTACGAGAAACGCTGGCCGCTGTCGCCGCGCTCGCCGCGCCGTCGGTCGTGGTGCTCGAGGCGTTCGGCGCGACCGCGATCGACGACATCGAGCTCGCCCGGAGCCGAGGCGTACTCGAGCTCGAGGGTGACCGGATCCGTTTCACGCATCCGCTGCTCGCCCCGGTCTGCTACACGGCAATGCCGCTGCACAGGAGGCGACGGCTTCACCGGCGCCTCGCGGAGCTGGAGGTCGATCTGGAGGAGCGCGCCCGACATCTCGCGATCGCGGCAACCGGGCCCGACGAGGAGGTCGCAGCCGCGGCGGACGCCGCAGCGGCGCACGCTCATGCGCGCGGTGCGGCTCAGGCTGCGGCCGATCTGTCCGAACGCGCGATCGCGCTGACGCCCCCGGATGCGCTCGACCGGATCAACCGACGCCGGATCACCGCCGCCGAGCACAGCCGATATGCCGGCGACACCAAGAAGGCGGCTGTCCTGCTCGAGCAGGCAGTCAGCTCCGCACCGCCCGGTCGACTCCGAGCCGAAGCTCTCAGTCGGCTTGCCGGGCCGCGCGGCATCACCGAAGGCTTTCCGGTGGCCGTGGATCTGTTGACCCGTGCGCTTGCCGAGCCCGGCCTCGAACCCAGCCAGGAGGTGAACATCCTCTGTGAGCTCGTCTGGATGGCACAGCAGGGCGGGGACAATCGAGCGGGCGCACAGTACGCCGATGCAGGGCTTGCGCTCGCCGAGCAGCTGGCGGACCCGGCGACCCTCTCGCTGGCTCTTGCGGCGACTGCACAGATCACGTTCGCGCGTACGGGTGCTATTCGGCGTGACCTTCTCGACCGTGCGCTGGAGCTCGAGCAGACCCTCGATGGTGACGGCTACACGGCCGCCGGCTGGTGGACCTGGCACGCCGGCCTGCCGATGCGTCTGTCGCCGTCGCGCGTCACCCTCGCCCTCCTGCTCGGCCGATCCGACCGCCACGACGAGTCGCGCGCGCTGTGGATGGAGCTGATCGCCGAGGCGACCGAGCGGGCCGACCCCGACGTCGTGAGGTGCCTGTTCCACCGCGCGCAGATGGAGACGACGGCAGGCGCCTGGGACACCGCCACGCGACTGTGCGACGAGGCGATTCAGCTCACGCGTCAGATCGGGCTGGACCTGTTCGAGCCGCTCTGTCTGTCCATCCTCGCCGAGATCGACGCCTACCGGGGTGCGACCGAGAAGGCACGTGCCGCGATCCCCGAGCTGCTCCAGGTGTGCGAGACGGGACGGTTTCGATGGGCTGCATTTCGACTCCGGATCGCGCTCGCGGTACTCGACCTCTCCTACGACGACGGCGCCGCGAGCTGGCTGCATGCAGCGCCGCTTCTCCGCGACGTCGAGGAGCTCGACGCCTACCGCGCCCGCCTGGCGGGCTCGGCCGGGATCGAGGCGCTCCTTTTGATCGGCGACCTCTCCCGCGCGGAGCGGCTGCTGGCGCAGATCGATCGAAGCGCATCAGACGGTGATGCCGCCCTCCGTCCTCTCGTACTCCGTTGCCGCGGACTTCTCCTCGCGTCACAGGGCGATCCCGAACGGGCCATCGCTTCGCTGGAGCAGGCGGTGCTCATGCCCGAGCCGCCGCAGGGAACCAACCCGTTCGAGCTCGCCCGTACGCTGCTCGTGCTCGGAACCGTCCAGCGCCGCGCGCAGCACAAGCGCACGGCCCGCGAGTCTCTGGAGCAGGCGGCCGAGATCTTCGAGCGGCTCGGTGCCCGCCAGTGGCTGGACAAGACACGCTCGGAGCTGCGACGGATCGGCGGACGAACCGCGTCGCACGACGAGCTCTCCGAGACCGAACGCCAGATCGTCCAACTCGTGGTCGCCGGCCACCGCAACCGCGAGGTCGCCGCAGCACTCAGCCTGAGCCCGAACACGGTCGCCTGGAACCTCTCGAAGATCTATCGAAAGCTCGGCGTCACCTCTCGGACCGAACTCGCATCCCGCCTGGCCACACACCCGCCGGAGTAAATCCACAAATTCATGCGGTTGATGCCCCCAAGCCCGCGCGGAATCGTGCTGATCGATGCCGAACTACCTCGTCGAGCGATACCTCCCCGGACGTGACCGGGCCTGGCTCGAATCTGCGCTCGCGCGGATCCCGGCCGGCCGACTGACGGTCACGTACCTGGGCTCGACCTACCTTCCATCCGACGACGCCTGCTTCTGCCGGTTCGAGGCAGAGACCGCAGACGACGTCAGACAAGCGAACGAAATCGCGGGAGTGCCCTTCGCGCGGATCGTTGCGGCCGAGGAGATCGGCGTCGACCAACTGACACAGACCGAGAAAGGACAACGACCATGAAGCGCACGCTGGCCCTCCTCCTAGCGATCTCCGCCGCCGCAGTCATGGCGACGGCCAACCCGGCCGCCGCCACCCGGCGGAGTGGAACGCTGCACGTAACGAAGGAATGCTCGCAGTACGACCCCACCAAAGCCGGGTCCTTCTGCACGATCACGTCCTCGAACATCAAGGCCATCAAGCCCGGCGCGAAGGTTGTCTACGCCTCACCTGCCGATCTCGCCCGCGGCGTGCTGGACAGTGACCTCGTCATCGAGGGACCAGGCCACAACAGCGCGTTCGGGCATGTCGTACTCGACCTCGCGACCCTGACCGGTGAGGTCACCCTCTCGGGCGGCACCGGACCGCTCGCCCGATTCCATGCCGGACCGATCGCCGTCGCGTGCCCGGACTTCCCGGCCTGCACGTGGGAGGGACCGTACAGCTTCGGGCCCGACGACGACTAAGCGACCGGCGGAACCCTTGATGCGGTCGGCCTGGCTGGCGGACAATGCGGCCAGGAGGGGTGGGCGGTTCCCATGGCGGATGCGTTGGCCTGGACGTTGGCGTGGGCGAGCATCGGGGCGGCCGTCGCTTGGCTGGTACTCGACTGGTGGCGTACGCGAGGCTCCGAGCAAAGGCAGCGGCAGCAGGGACATGAGGCCGTCAAGGCCTGCTTGGACGAAGACCTGTCGGCGCTGGACGAGGACCTCTGGCGGCTCGGACGCGACCTTGCCGACGCCGAGTACGACGGGGATGCTCGACGCGACTACGAACGTGCGGTGGCGATCAACGATGCGGCGCGTCGAGCGACCGACCAGCTCAGCTCGGTGAACCTCGCCGATGCGATCACCGACGCCCTGGCCGAAGCGCGATACGCGATGACATGCGCGCGATCACGTTTGGACGCAGAGTCCGTCCCCGAGCGGCGACTCCCCTGCTTCTTCAACCCGCGGCACGGACCGTCGGTCGCCGACGTGAGATGGCACGACGCCCCGGGCGAGCCACTCGACGTCCCAGCCTGCGCGGCTCACGCGCCTCGGATCGCCACTGCCGAGGAGCCGGATAGCCTCCACATCTGGACCGGCCGGCAACGCGTGCCCTACTGGCAGGCCACCGTCGCGTTCTACGCCTACGCGACCGGCTACTTCAGCGGCGATTGGGCGGGCTCGAAGGACGGCGCTCAGGCAGCAATCCAGGCTGGCCTGCTCGGCGACATCTTGGGCGCCGACGCAACCTTCTGGGGCCTGACCGGCGGCGACGGCGGCGGAGGCGGCTGCTAGACAAACCCAACTGCTGAGTGCCTGGCGGCGGAATGTTAGCGGCCTCCAATCCGGCGACTTGAGCGAGTGAGGGCGTCGCCGATCGGACGGCGACGCCCTCGACGCGGATGCGAGCTCCGCCTAGACCGCCGGTTCGACTGGCGCCGCCACCGCCGTGGCGTCGTCGTGTTGCTCGATCTCGCCCCGAGCGTTCTTCGTCCGGAGCGCGATCACTGCGGCCGCGGCCAGGAAGATCGCCGCTGCCAGTAGTGCGCGTTGGAAACCGGAGGTGAGCGCCGACGGCACCGAGTGCCCGGTCTGGATCAGATGGGTGGTGCGCGAGGCGGCGATGGCGCTGAAGATCGCCAGCCCGAGCGCGCCGCCGACCTGCTGCGACGCGTTGACCAGCGCGGCGGCGAGCCCGGCCAGCGTTGGGGGCACGCCGGCGTTCGCCGCTGTGGTGGTGCCGATGAACACTCCACCGATGCCGAGGGACACCACGAGCAGGCCCGGGAGCAGGTCGCCGACGTACGAGCCGTCGACCGGGATGCGGGACAACATGTAGAGCCCGACCGCCGTGATCAGCGCGCCGACGACCATGACCGGCTTGGTGCCGATCCGACCGATGAGGTTGGAGGTGATGCCCGCCGAGATACCGACACCCACGGTCGCCGGAAGGTACGCGAGACCGGTCTGGATCGGTGAGTACCCGAGGACACCCTGCATGTAGAGGGTCAGGAAGAAGAACATCGTGACGAACCCGCCGACACCGATCAGCTGGGTCATGTCCGCCGCCGCCAGGCCGCGGATCCGGAAGATCGACAACGGGATCAGCGGCCGCTGGATCATGCTCTCGACCGCGATCGCCGAGGCCAGGATCAGTCCGGCACCGGCCAGTTCGGCGATCGTCTTGGCCGAGGCCCACCCCTGGTCGGGCGCCTCGACGAGGCCGTAGACCAACAGCAGCATTCCGCCGGTGACGAGTACGGCGCCGAGCAGGTCGAAGTCGGCCAGCCGCGAGCGACGCTTGTCGTTGGGGAACATCATGACGATGGCCACGAGCAGGACGGCGCTGATCGGTGGGTTGACCATCAGCACCCAGCGCCAGCCGGGTCCCTCGGTGAGCAGCCCGCCGGCCAGGACGCCCACCGCCGAGGCGAGCCCGGCGAAGCCGCCCCAGACGGCCAGCACCTTGTGGCGCTCCGGGCCGACGAACGAGGTAGTCAGAAGCGACAGGGCCGCCGGCATCATCAACGCGGCGCCAAGCCCTTGGGTCAGGCGAGCGCCGACGAGTACGCCGGGTTCGGTGGCCAGTGCGCCGGCGAACGAGGACAGTCCGAAGACGACGGTGCCCCAGATCAGGACGCGCCGCCGGCCGAGGAGATCGGCCATGCGGCCGCCGAGCAGCATGAACCCGCCGTACGTCAGGAGGTAGGCGCTGACGACCCATTGCAGGTTCTGGACCGAGAAGCCGAGCTCTTCCCGGATATCAGGCAGTGCGACGTTCACGATGGATGCGTCGATGAAGTCGAGGAATCCCACTGCGGTGAGCAGGAGGAGGATCAGCTTGCCCCGGCCCGTGGCCAGGAACGAAGGCTGAGCGGACACGGTCGTCATGACAAGGGAACCTCCGATCGATCCCGCGTCGCGGCGGTCGCCGCGATCGGGCGCTTGCCACTTCTTTGTCGCCGCGTCGGACTGGAATGTGACAGGCGTCGGGTGTCCTACGCCACACGCCTCGCCAGTGGGCGTTGGTCACGTTCTCGATCTCCGATTCGACAGAGAGGTAGGACGACTGAAGCGAGGAGAACCATGACCAACCAACAAACCGAGCCGTACGCGGACGCTTGGAAGCGGCGGCGGGCGAACGAGGGTCAGGTCGACTTCACGATGATGTACATCGCGCACGACGCCTTCAATCGCGATCTGACCCGTCTCATCCAGGCCAACGCCGAGGGTCACGGCTTCAGCTCCGAAGCCGTCGCCACCTGGACGCTGTTCAGCAAGCAGCTGCACAACCACCACACCGCCGAGGACAACGCACTATGGCCACGGCTTCGGGCCGCGGTGACCGACCCAGGAGAGGTGGACATCCTCGACTCGATGGAGGCGGAGCATGGCGAGATCGATCCCCTCCTCGACCGGATCGATGCCGCGGTGATGGACCGTCGAGCCGACGACCTTGGATCGGAGCTTGGCCAGCTCGCGGTCGGACTCGCCGCCCACATGCGACACGAGGAGGACGCCGCACTCCCCCTGCTCGACCGACGCCTCGGAGCCCCGGGCTGGGATGCGTTCTCCCGCGATGTCCGGAAGCAGAACGGTGGCCTTCGGGCTGGCGCGGAGTACCTGCCATGGGTGCTCGACGGAGCGAGTGACGACGTCAAGCATCAGGTTCTGAAGATGCTTCCGGGGCCGGCCCGATTGCTCTACCGCCGGATGTGGGAGCCGAAGTACCGCAAGGCAGGGCTCTTGACGTGACGTCGGGGCCGGTGCGGCGCTACCGACTCGGAGCCAGCGGACTCCTCAGCGGCACCTGGCAGCTGATCTCGCGGAGACTGTCCACGGCCGCAGTGCCGAGCCGGCAAAGTCAGGTCCGCACGTTGATCCCGCGGCGCGTCACTGACGTGGGCGGTCGTCCGGGTCCGGCGGCTGGTCCGCCTGGCCGGTCGCGCCTGGCGAACCAGCTGGCGGGTCGGCGGCGTCGGTATCGTCCAGGCCCTTGACCTCGGACTTGAAGATCCGCAGCGCACGTCCACTCCCCCGCGCCAGATCCGGCAGCTTCTTGGCCCCGAACAACAAGACGAGCACGACAAGGATCAGCACAAGCTCCGGCGCGCCAATCTCACCCATGGCCTACTCCACATTCGTGCCGGCCGAGACGCTGGTGCCACCCCTGCCTCGACCCTGCCACCCAGGCTAGCTCCGGCCCGGAAGGCCGTCCGCAGGGCATGAATGCGGGCCGATCGCGGGGCAGAGTTGATGACGTGGCGCATAGCACCGTGTCGGGTGGCCGCGCAGATCGCCGCTCGGCGGCTGGGCTGCCCACGCCTGGCGCCGCGCGCTTCTCGTTCCACGCTGGCGGCGACCGATCCCGTCGGGTGCTGGCGCTCCTGAGGCATCCGGTTCTGGCTGCGACAGCGGCTGCGGCAGTGCTGCACCTGCTCTGGCTGGCCCTGCTCGCGAACGGCGGCGGAGACCTGGCTGCACAGGACGCCTGGGCCGCCTTCACCAGCGCGCACCCGGCCAGCGCCTACGACTTCGCGTGGTACGGCGGCGTGTACCCGGTCTCCTACAGCGCCATCTCCCCTTACCTCATGGCGGCAGTGGGCGTTCGCACGACGATGGTCCTCGCCGGAACCGTCTCGGCGGGGCTGCTGGCACTGCTGGTGGTCCGGAGCGCCCGCCTCAAGCATCCGTTGCCGGTGGCGTTGTACGGCGCGGTCGCGCTGACCGGAAACGCCGTGTCCGGCCGCACCACGTTCGGGCTCGGGCTCATGTTCGGCCTCGCAAGTCTGGCGGTGATCTTCGCGTGGCCCGAGGCCTGGCGCACGAGTGCGGTTCGGCACCCGCTGCTTCGGTCCGTCCTCGCCGGTTTGCTGGCTACGCTGGCCACCGCTTCCAGTCCGCTCGCTGGGCTGTTCGTGGGCCTCGCGGCGGTGGCGATGTGGCTCAGCGGTCGGCGCTCGGCGGCGTACATCCTCGGGTTGCCGCCCCTGGTGGTCGTCCTGGTCCTGTCCTGGCTCTTCCCGTTCGCCGGTGAGCAGCCGATGGACGCCGGGACGCTGATCCTGCCATGTCTGGCCGCGGTGCTCGTGGCTGCACTCGCGCCGCGGGCATGGCGCATGATCCGGATCGGATCATTGCTGTACTTCTTGGCGGTCCTCCTCGCTTGGCTGGTTCCCTCGCCGATCGGCAGCAACATCGACCGTCTCGGTCTGCTCTTCGGCGGCGTCGTCCTGGTCGCCATCGCATGCAAGAACTCGCAACAAGGCCCACCCGCGCTGGCCCACTGGCTCCACACGCGGCGAGTCACGGCAACGCTTGCCGTCGGGATCAGCGTCCTGTCGATCTGGCAGGTCGCCGTCGCCGCCAACGACGCGGTGCAATCGACACCGACCGCGTCCTGGACGCTGCGGTTCCACCCGCTCGTCCATCAGCTCGAGACGACAGGGGCCGAGCTCGGCCGCGTCGAGGTGGTCCCGACGCGCAGCCACATCGAGGCCTCCGCCCTCGCTCCCTACGTCGACCTGGCACGCGGCTGGAACCGGCAGGCCGACGCCGCGCTAAATCCGATCTTCTACAACGAGGGCATGCTCACCCCCGCGACCTACCATGCCTGGCTGGACCGCTGGGCCGTCCGGTATGTCGTCCTGCCGTCCGGGCCGCTGGATCCCGCCGCCATCAACGAGGCGGCGCTGATAACCCACGGACTGCCCTACCTTCGCGAGGTCTGGTCCGACGCCGCCTGGCGGCTCTACGCCGTCGCCGATCCCGCTCCGCTCGCCACCCCGCATACCGAGGTCATCCGATTCGGCGCGAGCGGGGTCGTGCTGCGCGTCGCGTCTCCCGGCCGCGTACTGGTGCGGGTTCCCTACTCACCATGGCTGAGTCTGATCGACGGGCATGGAAACGCCTTGGAGGCTCCCGAGTCCGAGCTGAGCGGCATCCCGCCGGTCAACGTCAACGGGTGCCTGAGCTACCAGAACCAGCCCGCGGCATCCGGCCAGGCCCAGGAGCAGTGGACCGTGCTGCAGGCACCCAAGCCCGGGATCTACCGGATCTCAGCGCCATACACACTGCCGCGCGGCACAGCCTGCCCTGCCAACGTGGTCAACCCGTGAATATAGAGTTCATGTATAGACTTAACTAGCTTATTTGATAGACTCAGAGGACTGGTGAACGCGACCAAGCAGTCCGGCAAGACGCTGGGCTCGCGACAGCCAGCAGGCCACATCCGATGTGACCTCCCCAATGCCGCAGTAGGCAAGGAGGACGAGATGAGCGCTGAGTCGAGGTCTGAAGCCACTTGGCGGGGATTCTTCACGGCGGTCATCAGCGCCGGTGTCGGCACCGTCGTCGGCATGATCACGGGCTTCATCCTGGGCAGCCTCGCTGACCTCGTCGTCTTTGCGGCCACTGGGCACGAGCACGTGCACTACGGCTATGTCCTCGCCGAGGCCGGCACCTATCTCGGTCTGTTCGTCGGGATCGTCGTGGGGATCGGATCCACGGCGACGAGTCCAGTGCCGAAGAAGACGATCGAATCCTCGGGGGCACGGATCGGACGTCCTTCCGACGGATCCGGAGTACGACCGGCCGGCATCGAACAGGTCAGGCTGGACGGCAAAAGGGATCGGGCCTACGACGACCACGAAGACCTCGGCGGTGCCGCCGCCTGATCATCGCAGTGCCTAGAAGACGATCGTCCAGCCCTCTTGGCCCGCCTGCTCTCCGGTGTACGAGACGCCGTCGACCTTGAGTCCGGCGGGATTGAGCAGTGTGATCAGACCGCCGTCATTGCCCAGCTGGACCGGCGGCTGTACCTGGATCCGGGTGGCCTCTCCCGCCGGGAGCGTCAGGGATCCCAGGGTCATCTTGCGCTTGACCCGGTCGCAGAGCGCCCAGCCGGCCAGATCCACGCTCTCGCGGCTCGCGTTGAGCAGCGTGACGGTCTCCAGCTCGGGAGCCGGACCGATCGCGTTGACCAGTGCGCCGACGATGCGGACCGTGTGATCGCCGTCCGGGACGTCCATGCCGACAGGAACGGTGTGGCCGGTCTGGTCATCGGTGTGCCAGGCCTGGCTCTGGAACGCCAGGAAGATCGCGACCCACTGATCGGGGTCTGGGTAGTGGATCAGCAGGCCGCCGTCCTGCCAGACTCCGTCGTCACGCTGGAACTGCGGGCTGTTGCCCTGGTTCATATGGATGTCGTGCACCCCGCCCCCGGGCTGGAAGCCGAAGATCTTGTCGGCGATGGTCTCCGGCCCCCAGCGCTGACCGAAGGCGTAGATGCGGGCCGCCGAGTCGCCGGTCGCGCGTCCCACGTAGTGCTCGAGCTTGTCGGCGAGGTCGTTGTCCGGCCCAGAGACGTTCGGCGGAAGCGCGCGCATCGCGGCGCGATCGAAGAGGTTGCCGCGGATGTAGTCCAGGGCGACGCCTCCGGGCTGGCTGGCCACGGGCGTGAAGCCGTCCGGCAATGCCGGCAGCGCCTGGACGAGGGGATGCCCGAATGCCTCGTCCGCGAGATAGAGCAGCTCGGACGGCGACTGCTGGGACATCACGTTGACCGCCAGCCGGAACTGCTCCGATCCCGCCTGGACAAGGACCTGGAAGTGCGGCGAGTCGGTGCCGCCTTCGGCTCGGTGGTCAACGACCTGACCAGCCAGCACGCCGTACCCGTCGAGCGCCATCTCGCTCCCCATCGCCGCCGTCTCAATGATCCCTTGTTGTACCGGAACTCCGCCCGAAGAGGTAGGGGCTAGTTCCGTGTACCCAGTCAGAAATCGCATGACCAATGACCCCCTCCGCACGGACCAGTGTCCTCTGCCGTCCGGGCGACACAGCTGTTCTGGTGGCAATGGAATCTGCCTCGGCAGGATCCAGCCAGGAGGGTGGCTCAGCGATGCGGAGGGCGTCGGCGATCGGACGGGGCTCGGCCGTCCTGCTCGCCATGGCAACGATCACGCTGGCGTCGGGTGGATCAGCGAATGCGGCCGTGCCCGGTCCGGTGTACGGCCCGGCGGCCGATGTTGGTGTGGTGCGATCCGATGCTGGCGGGTTCGTGGTGTTCGCGACCGGTGCGTTGGCCCCCGTGGCCCAGGGCGGCTCCGAGCTAGGGCCGTGGACCTCGGGCGGCAAGGCGCTGAGCGGGCTGGGCTCGTGGTCGTCCGGCGGTGGCGTGTGGGCGCCGGACGTCTGGAAGACGCCGACCGGGTGGGTGATGTACTACTCGGCTCCGGCGAACGGCATGAACGGTCAGCGGTGCATCGGCGTGGCGACGGCGGACGACGTCATGGGGCCGTACACGCCGGAGGACATCCCGTTGGTGTGCCCCAACGCAGCGCTCGGCGCGGATGACCAGGTGCCGGGTCAGCCGGTCGCGAACGCCGGCGTGATCGATCCTTCGCCGTTCCAGGCGTCGGACGGTCGGCGATATCTGTTGTACAGAACGCAGATGACGCCGTCGACCCTGCGGATGGTCCCCCTGGAATCGGCCGGCATGCACGCCAGCTCGGCCAGCCGTGAGCTCAGGCAGAGCTCGGGGATCATCGAGAGTCCGTTGATGGTGCAGCGCGGCAACTCGTACGTTCTGTTCGCGTCCCGACAGGGCTGGAACAACTGCAGCTACGCCACGGCGTGGTATCGCTCCACCGGGCTCTGGAGGTTCGCCGGTCAGACCGAGCACACGTTGATGGACACCTCCGGCACGGGCATCTGCGGTCCGGGCGGGGCGGACGTCGAACGGGAGTCCGACGGTGGCTCCCGCATCTTCCTGCACGGCTGGCGCTGCGAGTACTCGACCGGCACTCGCAACTGCGCCTCCACCGCCGACGTGAACCGCCTTCCGCACTCCCGATCGATGTACGTCGGGGTGCTGGGATGGGGATCCGATGGCGCCACGCCGAGAGTGACCAGGTTCCTGGCCTAGCCGAGAGCGAGCTCAAGGACATCCATCTCAGTCGATCGGCGAGGGCGTCGACGACCTCCTCGATCGGCCTGTCAAGTGTCCTTGACATCAGTCTGCCTGTCAAGCATGCTTGACACATGAGGAACCGGGTAGGCGAGCTCCGCATCTCGAGGGGCATGTCGCAGGGCGAACTTGCCACTGCCCTCGGCGTTTCGCGGCAGACGATCAACTCGATCGAGAACGGTCGCTACCTCCCGTCCCTGCCGCTCGCGCTCGCCATCGCCCGGAACTTCTCACAGACCGTGGAAGCCATCTTCATCGACGACGAGGAGGACGCGTCATGACAACCACAAGAGCAGTAGGACATCGAACGGCTGCCGCCGCGATCCTCGCCGTCGGCGGAGGTGCCCTGGCCGTGGCCACCTGGATCGGCGGCGACCCGGCCATCGCGATCGGTCTGGTCGTCTTCTACGCGATCGCAGGCGGCGTTGCGTACGTGTGGGCGGGACGAGACGGCGACGTCGGCGCGATCCTGCGGGCCGGAGCCGACGAGCGACAAAACCGGCTCGACCGCGACGCCACCGCACTCGCGGGGCTGGCGATGGCGCTGGCGGCCATTGTCGGCGCGATCATCTCGACAGCGCGCAACGGCGGCGATCCCGGCGGCTATGGCGTCATCTGCGTCGTCGGCGGCGTCTCGTACGCCCTCGCTCTCGTCGTGCTCAAACGCAGGAGCTGACGACACCGAGCTGTGCCGCCCGACGGGACAACCGTTCGTCGGTGGTTCGCGTCTTCTAGCCAATACGAACGGCATCTGGCTCATTGGGGGGTCCAGCAATGCGTATCCGAAACACCATCATCCTCACCGTGACCGCGACGCTTGCCGTCGCAGCAGGACCGGCGACGGCGGCGACATCAAGCGCTCGCCACATCGTCGGTACGTACGGTGCCGATCATCTGGTCGGCACCTCCGGGCATGACCGCATCGTCGGCTTGGCCGGTGACGATCGCCTGGCGGGCCGGGGCGGCCCGGACCGGATCGAGGCCGGCCGCGGCGCCGATCAGCTGCGCGGCGGTCCTGGCGACGACATACTCGTCGGCCGTTCTGGCGACGACACGATGTGGGGCGGCAAGGGCTTCGGCAATGCCGGGGACATGATGTTCGGCCTCCGAGGCGCCGACAGCGCGTTCGGCGGTCCGGGCCGAGACTTCTTCAACGCCGGCGCCGGAGCCGACGCGTTCTACGGCGGCCGTGGCATCGACGACGGATCACTCGGCAGGGGCAGGGACTTCGCCAGCCTCGGCTCGGGCGACGACTACCTCGAGGGCCTCACCCGAGACGGCGTACGCGACCGGGTCAAGTGCGGCAAGGGCAACGACTCCATCACCTACCTCGACCACCGCGACCGCAAGGACGTGCTGACCGGCTGTGAGGACGTCTCGGTCCTCGTGTTCCTTCCGGAATGACGCGCGGGGCCGGACGGGTCAGTGCACCGGTTCCGCGATCGAGCGGATCCGCCTGGTCGCCAGCTCGATGACCGACTGTGCTGCCGGCGACAGCACCGCGTCGCGACGGTGCACCAGCGCGAACACGTCGTGGATGCGTGGGCGCAGCGCGACCCATCCGGCCTGCGGCGCGAGTCGCGGCAGCAACTGCTTGGCGGCACCGAGGGGCAGGACCGAGTCCGCCAGTCCGTGCGCCACGATCTCCACCGCGGTCTCGGCGTCTTCGACCTCGATCCGGGTCTGAAGGGTGTTGCCGGTGCGCTGGACGAACTCGCGGAGCAGGCGGCGGGAGGAGTCCTCGTCGCGGTACGTCGTCTCGGGCAGCACCAGGTCGGCGTTGGCCAGCATGGCGCCGGTGACCGGTTTGGCCAACCGGCTCGGGTCGGCGGACAGGTAGACGAGCTCGTCGCGGGCAACCGGCCGCACCGTCATTCGCTCGGCGGAGACTGGGATCGCGATGAGCGCGGCCTCGACGTAGCCGCGGACCAGGTACTGCTGCACCTCGGTCGAGTTCTGGCCGACCAGCTCGACCCGGACGCCGGAGTGCCGGGTCAGCACGTCCTGCACTAGCTGGGCGCCGAGGTAGAGCCGGGCGGAGCCGAACAGGCCGAAGCGAATCGTGCCTGAGGTGATCCCGGTGACGGCACCGACCGCGCGCTGACCGGCGGCCACCGCGCCGATCGCCTGCTCGGCATGCGGGCGGAGCGCCTCCGCGGCCTCGGTCGGCACCACACCGCGTCCGACCCGGCGGAAGAGCTGGGCTCCGACCGACCGCTCCAGCAGTCGGATCTGTTCGGAAACCGACGGCTGCGCCATGCCGAGCTCGTCGGCTGCCCCGGTCAGCGAACCCGCTGCGTACGTCGCCAGGAAGAGCTGAAGCTGATGCAGCGAAGCCATAGGAATTCCCTTGGGATAGCCAAGTTAGACAAGACTACCTCTATGTGATTGCGGCTTCTACCTTGGAAGGGAAGGTGCCGCAGATCGCGGCGCTCACACGTGTCGAGGAGGCCCGTACATGTTCGCCATCAACTGCTCTCACTGCGGGAACCGCTCGCTGATCTTCGAGTCCCAGGTACTCAGCATCCGCAACGACGAAGACGGGATCCACGTCGAGGTCACCTGCTGGTGCGGGGAGACCGGCGAGATCCTCACCGGACGCGCAGCCGGCGCGAAGACGCCCGCAGTCGCCGCCGCCTGATCCGCACGAGGAGACCCGGCCCCGGCCGAGCGTCGGGGCCGGTGTCGTGCTCGCAGACGCGTCATTGGTGAGTGGCAGTCAGTTGGCCGGCACGGTCGTACGACAGCCGGCTCGCGCCACGGTTCGTCGTGCGTCGCGCCACGCGATGAACGCGGTCCGGACCCGCGGCGACACGACCGGCTCGCCGCGCCGGCGGGCACCGACCTGCTGTCGCAGCCAGGCGGGTGCATGCGCTTGCTCGATGGCGTCAGTCTTGGTGAGAAGCCGGCCGGTCTCCACGGCGTAGCGACCACGCGCCATCGACGTCAGTCCCAGGTCGGCGATCACCGGATGCAGCCACATCAGCGGCCGACGCGACGCCCACGCCCAGTACCCGCAGAGCTCGGCACGTGCGGCGCGGCGTACCTCGTCGTCGGTCACGTAGGGCAGCACGGTGGCCGGCGGACGCCCGATGATCGCGAAGCCGTACCGCACCAACTCTGCCCGCGTCACGCCGGAGAGGATGCGGTGGACGAGTGCGCCGTGAGTCCACGTGGGATGGAGGGCGTCACCATCAGGAAGTTCTTTCACGTCGACGTACACACACCCCAGGTCGAGCCCGGCGGCGCTTCCGCGGTCGAGGTCTTCGTGAATCTCGGTCAGGATCACCTGACGCGGCTCAACGACCGGTCCATCGGTCAACGCGACGAGATCAACATCGCTGACCCCTGGGACGTAGTCGCCGGTGGCCAGCGAGCCGGCCACGAACAGATCAAGGACCCATCCGACTTCGACCAGACGATCCGCCAGTTGAGTCACAGCCGGAGGCACGGAAGTCACGCCGTCACCCTAGGACCCGGATGGCGGGCGTCACTCAAGCCAGGTGCTTGATTCCCCGATCAGTGCGGCACGATCCAACCGGCGTAAGATGCTTCGCTCCGCGACCCGGTGCTGCGACGATGGGCGCATGGTCTGCTTCGTCTCGCACACGTCTGTTGACTGCCACGACGCCTTCGAGCTGTCGGAGTGGTGGAAGGCGCTGCTCGGCTACGTCGACATCGAGGACGACCCCAACCTGCCCGGCCACGAGGAGTGCATGATCCTGGACCCGGAGACCGGTCATCGGATCCTGTTCATCGAGGTGCCGGACAAGAAGCAGGCCAAGAACCGGCTGCACCTCGATCTGCGCCCGCGGGATTCCGGTCGCGACGAGGAGGTCGACCGGTTGATTGGCTTGGGCACCACGGTGGTCGCGGACCATCGCGGCGTCCACGGGCCCGGTAGCGGGTGGGTGGTGTTCGCCGACCCGGAGGGCAACGAGTTCTGCGTCCTGCGGTCCCAGCAGGAGATCGACGCCCGCTGAGACTCCGCGCTGGCGAGCGGTGATGTGGCCAGCGTTATGACGTGGTATGGGTGCGCGCAGCGACGCGCCTTCTGGCGGTCTTCACTGCCGCCGAGAGCGTGGCGATGTCGTTGGCGCCTTGGTGCCGACGTTCGTTGATGAAGAAGGTCGGCGTGCCCGAGACGCCGCTCAGGTCGGCCGAATCGACGTCTTCGGCGACCCGGGAGGTCCAGGCGTGCCGGCGCAGATCGTCGCGGAAGCGCTCGACGTCGAGTCCGAGCTCGCGGGCGTACGTGACCAGATCGACAGGTCGGAGCGCGTCCTGGTCCTCGAACAGCTTGTCGTGCATCCTCCAGAACGCGCCCTGGTCGGCGGCGGCCTCGGCACCCTCGGCCGCGAGTTGGGCTCGAGGGTGGACGTCACTGAGTGGCAGGTGCCGCCAGACGTACCGGACGTCGCCATGCTCGGCGAGCAGTTCCCGGATGACCGGCTCGGCCCGGCCGCAGTACGGGCATTCGAAGTCGCCGTACTCGACCACGGTGACGGGCGCGTCCTCGGGTCCGCGGACGTGGTCACGTTCGGGCTCGACCGGAGCGGCGAGGTCGACGATGGTCTCGGCGGTCCCGAGCAACGCCCGGCTGCGCCGCAGCGGCGAGAGCAGGGCTGTCACCCGGAACAGGACCCACGTGATCACCGACGCGCACAGCGCCGCGGACAGGATCCCGACCTTCGCCTCCTCCAACTGCCCGCCGTTGAACGCGAGGGTCGCGATCAGCAAGGCGACGGTGAACCCGATGCCGGCGATCGCGCCACCGCCCGCGACGGCCGCCCATCCGACCGGCGGGCGCAACCGGCCACCGCTCAGCCTGGTGACGAGCCAGGAGAAGCCGACGATCCCGATCGGCTTGCCGGCCAGGTAGCCGGCCAGGATGCCCAAGGTGATCGGCGAGGTGTACGCCTGGGTCAGGAAGTCGCCGCTGATCACGATGC
>Ga0209382_10001048_pt1 | contig 44573 bp, 43 predicted proteins | sample SoiMetdeltSBSDD5_FD_187599 | JGI IMG/M metagenome (GOLD analysis project Ga0209382, IMG submission 187599) | Bulk soil microbial communities from a Populus tree surrounding site in Tennessee, USA - Soil MetaG P. deltoides SBSDD5 (SPAdes) (version 2) | ecosystem: Environmental > Terrestrial >...
CAGCTCGCCGAGCAGGTGACCCGGGCGGTCCATCGGATGCGCGACGGTGTCGAGCTGCTCAAGCCGCCCGGCGTCGCCGAGACCCTCGACTGGGCGACCGCCCTGCACGCACTCGGTCGCGACACCCTCGACGTCGAGTCGGCGGCCACCACGCTCGGAGCCGTGCTGAAGTACCGCGAGGACGCCGATCGAGTACGCGTCTCGCTCGAAGCCATGCTGACCAGCGCGTGAGTGACATGAGTTCGCACAACTCCGGCGGTGTGGGCGCGGACGAGGCGTTGGTCGGCTTCGCGGCCGCCCTGCGCCGCGGCGGCCTGCCCGTCACGGCGGACCGGGTGCAGGGCTTCCTCACCGCCGCGTCGACGGTCGGTGCCGACGATCCGGCCGGGCTCTACTGGGCCGGGCGAGCCACGCTCTGCTCGGACCCCGAGGATCTGCCGACCTTCGACCGGGCGTTCGCGGCATGGTTCGGCGGCGACGCCGGTCCGACCGCGCGCGGCGCCAACCGTCCTCGTGTCGCCGTCCGCCGGGCCGCGATGCTCGAGACCGATGCCGGTGGGGCCGGCAACGGCGACTCCGAGGCGGTGGCCGCGGTCGCCAGCCCGGTCGAGGTGCTTCGGCATCGCGATGTCGCCGACCTCGACGCCGCCGAGCGGGCCGAGCTGGCCCGGCTGTTCGGGCGCCTGAGTCCACGGGCGCCGCTGCGGCGGTCGTCGCGACGGCGGCGGGACCACCGGGGCGAGCTCGACCTGCGGCGGATGCTGCGCGAGGAGATCCGGCGCGGCGGCGTACCCGGTCCACTGCGGTATCGCCGTCGCGGCACCCGACCCCGGCGGGTCGTGCTGCTCGTCGACGTCAGCGGCTCGATGGCGCCGTACGCCGACAGCCTGCTGCGACTGGCGCACCGGATCCACTCCGCCTGGCCGCGCCGTACCGAGGTCTTCACGCTCGGCACCCGACTGACCCGGGTCACCCGGCCGCTGTCGCATCGCGATCCCGACGCGGCGCTGATCGCGGCCGGCGAGACCGTGCCCGACTGGTCCGGCGGCACCCGGCTCGGCGAGTCGATGCGGGCGTTCCTGGACAGGTGGGGCCAGCGCGGCCTGGCCCGCGGAGCCGTCGTCGTCGTGTTCAGCGACGGATGGGAGCGCGGCGACTGCTCGCTGCTCGCGGAGCAGACCGCGCGGCTGGCCCGGCTGGCCCATTCGGTGGTCTGGTCCAACCCACATCGGGGCAAGCCGGGCTATGCGCCGGTGCAGGCCGGAATCGCGGCGGTACTCCCGCACGTTGATGAGTTGATAGCCGGTCACAGCATGGCCGCGTTCGATGTCGTCTTGGAGGTGATCGCCGATGCGTGACGTGCTCGGCGACCTCGTCGCGTGGTGGCGCTCCGGCGCGACCGTCGGGATGGGAACCGTGGTCGGGACCTGGAAGTCCGCCCCGCGTCAGCCCGGAGCCGCGATGCTGGTCGGCCCGGACCGGAGCGCGGTCGGCTCCGTGTCGGGAGGCTGCGTCGAGGGCGCGGTCTACGACCTCGCGAAGACCGTTGTGGACGACGGCGCTCCAACTCTGCAGCGCTACGGCGTCAGCGACGACGACGCCTTCGCCGTCGGCCTCACCTGCGGCGGCATTCTCGACGTGTTCGTCGAGCCGGTGTCGACCGAGACCTTTCCCGGCCTCGGGCGGGTGGCCGACGACATCGAGGCCGGACGCCCCGTCGCTGTGGCCACCGTCGTTGAGCATCCGGATCCGAGTTGGCTGGGCCGGCGCCTGGTCGTCCGGCCGAACGACGCGGACACCCCGCTCGAGGGCGATCTCGGCAACGACCGCGCCAACGCCGCCGTCGTCGACGACGTACGCGGGCTGCTCGCGAGCGGCCGGAACGAGTTGCTGACGTACGGACCGCAGGGTCAGCGACGCGGCGAGGGCATGCGGATCTTCTGTGCGTCGTACGCCCCGAAGCCGCGGATGCTGGTGTTCGGCGCGATCGACTTCGCGGCCGCGGTGGCCCGACTCGGCGCGTTCCTCGGTTACCGCGTCACGGTCTGCGACGCCCGGCCGGTCTTCGCGACCTCGGCCCGGTTCCCCGGCGTCGACGAGGTCGTCGTCGACTGGCCGCATCGCTACCTCCAGAGTCAGGTCGACGACGGCAGCATCGACAGCCGCACCGTGATGTGCGTGCTCACCCATGATCCGAAGTTCGACGTCCCGCTGCTCGAGGTGGCGCTGCGACTGCCCGGTGTGGCGTACATCGGAGCGATGGGATCGCGGCGTACCCACGACGACCGGCTGGCCCGGCTCCGCGAGGCGGGGCTCACCGACGACGAGCTGTCACGGCTGTCGAGCCCGGTCGGATTGGACCTCGGGGCTCGTACCCCCGAAGAGACCGCTGTGTCGATCGCCGCCGAGATCATCGCGCTGCAGTGGGGCGGCGCCGGTGAGCGGCTTTCGGACCTGTCCGGCCGGATCCATCACGACGAATCCGCCCCGTCCTAAAACTGGTTGCTTCGGGCGGTCGTCCGGGTAGGTTGACCTAGCCCGAGCACCTGCTGTCAGTGCCTTCCGGTACGAAGGTGCTCTATCGACTCCTAGGGGAATCAAGCATGAGTCAGGTCAGTCATGACCCGCGCTCGGCGAGAGGGGACAGTTCGACTGCCCTCGCCGTCGAGGCCGAGGGTCTCGTCAAGCAATACCGAGGCCGCGGCGGCACGGTTGACGCGGTTCGCGGCGTCGATCTCCACGTTTACGAGCGTGAGGTGTTCGGCTTCCTCGGTCCCAACGGCGCCGGCAAGTCGACCACGGTGAGGATGCTCACGACGCTGATGTCGATCACCGCGGGCACGGCCCGGGTCACCGGCGTCGACGTCGCCTCCGAGCCCGATCTGGTTCGCAAGCGGATCGGCGTGGCCTTGCAGGAGGCCGGCCTCGATCCCCGCCAGACCGGGCGCGAGCTGCTCATCCTGCAGGGCCGGCTGTTCGGTCTGTCTCACGCCGACGCCGCCGCCAAGGCCGCCGAGCTGCTGGAGCTGGTCGAGTTGGTCGATGCCGCCGACCGGCGGATCAACGGCTACTCCGGCGGCATGAAGCGGCGGCTCGACCTGGCATCGGCGCTGGTCCACCAGCCCGCGGTGCTGTTCCTCGACGAGCCGACGACCGGGCTCGACCCGGCCAGCCGGCTGACCGTGTGGGATGAGGTCCGCCGCATCAACGACCGCGGCACGACCGTCTTCCTCACCACGCAATACCTCGAGGAGGCCGACCAGCTCTGCGACCGGATCGCGATCATCGACGAGGGTGTGATCGTCCGCGAGGGCACGCCGCAACAGCTCAAGTCCGAGCTGCGCGAGCGGCGTGGACTCGACTCGGATCCGACGCTCGACGAGGTCTTCCTCGACGCCACCGGCCGCACACGAGAGCGCAAGGCCGGCGAGGTCCAGGAGGTGGCCGGATGAGCATGGTCACCGAGGTCAACGTGCTGGGCACCCGTGCCCTTCGAGAGGCCTGGCGCACCCCCGAGGCGCTGGCGCCGACGCTGTTCATCCCGATCTTCTTTCTGGTCGTCAACTTCGGCCAGGCCGGCAAGATCTTCCCGTCGAGCTCGACCGACTTCCTGCACGGCCAGACCTATGCCGCGTTCACCCTGCCGAGCTCGCTGCTGCTGGGCGCCTCGTTCGGCACGGCGGCGCTCTATCTCGTCGAGGAGATCGAGGGCGGCTACTTCGACAAGCTCCGGGCGACGCCGATCTCCCGTAGCTCGCTGGTCTTCGGCCGGCTGGCCGCCGAGGGGATCAAGACGGTGCTACTGACGGCCGTCCTGATCATCCTGGCCCTGCCGTTCGGCGTCTCGATCGCCAGCGGCCCGCTCGGATGGGCGCTGCTGCTCATCATGACCTCACTGTGGTCGATGGTCTTCGTCGGGTTCATGCAGCTGATCGCGCTCAAGACCCGCAGCGCCGCGGCGACCAACTCGGGTGGACTGATCTTCTTCCCGCTGCTGTTTCTGACGCCCAACTTCGTGCCCCGCGACCTGCTGACCCGGCCGATGGAGATCGCCGCCACCTTCAACCCGGTGACCTACGTGATGGAGGGCCTGCGGTCCCTCATCCTCGAGGATCTCCAATGGACCGCCATCGGGCGCGGATTCGCCGTCATCGCGGTCTGCGGCGTGATCATGGTGCTACTCAACGTCAAGGTGATCCGCAACTACGACTGAGCGCAGATTCGGAGCCCTTCGAGCCTGAGTGTCGCCGCAGATTCGGCGATGCTCAGGCTTGCTGTTTCCGCATCGACGGACCTGTCCCAGACGGTGCTTTCGGACCGTCTGGGGACCGGAAAACCCGAGGTCAAACGCGGTTTATCGCTGGGCGATAAATGACCCTCCCCGTACGCCGAGCCCTTGCCAGGATGTTGAGACCAGCATCACGTTGAGCGGCGAAGTCTCGATGAGGAGGCGCCTCATGGCCCAGATCAACGTCAATGTCGACGGGGTCGCCTATAGCGACGACGTCGAGCCACGCATGTTGTTAGCGCAATATCTCAGGGAACGGCTCGGCAAGACCGGCACGGTCATCGGCTGCGATACGTCCAACTGCGGCGCGTGCACAGTCCATCTCGACGGCCGGAGCGTGAAGTCGTGCGCCATGTTCGCCGTCCAGGCCGACGGCCACGACGTCACCACGATCGAGGGCATCGCCAGCAACGGCGAGCTGCATCCGGTGCAGCAGGCCTTCCACGACACGCACGCCCTGCAGTGCGGCTTCTGCACCCCGGGCATGATCATGCAGTCGATCGACCTGCTCACGGAGAACCCGAAGCCGACGGAGGCGGAGATCCGCCTCGGTCTCGAGGGCAATCTCTGCCGCTGCACCGGCTACCAGAACATCGTGCGCGCCGTACAACAGGCGTCGAGCGGCGGAGGTGAGTCATGACCGCCGTAGAAGAGCGGGCCGCTGCCGAGGTCGGCAGGCCGCGCAAGCGCAAGGAAGACCGCAGGCTCATCACCGGGCGCACCCGGTGGACCGACAACCTGATGTTGCCGGGCATGCTGCACACGGCCATGGTGCGCAGCCCGATCGCGCACGGCCGGATCACCTCGATCGACGTTCAGGCCGCCAGCCAGGCGTCGGGCGTCCTCCTCGTCCTCACCGGCCAGGATCTCGCCGAGGAGCAGGGCAGCCTGCCCAACGCGTGGCCGATCACCGATGACCAGAAGGCCCCGCCGCATCCGGCGATGGCCGTGGACCGAGTCGCGTTCGCCGGCGAGATCGTGGCCGCGATCATCGCCCGCAGCGCTGCGGAGGCCCGGGACGCCGCCGAGTTGGTGGACGTGGAGTACGAAGAGTTGCCGGTGGTGCTCGACCTCGACGCCGCCTCGAAGGAGGGCGCGACACTGGCGCATCCGGATCTCGGGACCAATGTCTCCGCGACCTGGGTGTTCGACTCCGCTGAGGCCGGCAGTGGCAGCAATGTCGACGACGCGATCCGCGACTCCGAGGTCACCATCGAACGGACCTACCGCCAGCAGCGGCTGATTCCCGGCTTCATGGAGCCGCGCTCGGTGGTGGTCGACCCGACCCACGAGCAGATCACGGTGTGGTCGGCGACCCAGATCCCGCACATCCTCAAGCTCATGCTGGCGCTCACGACCGACACGCCGGAGAGCAAGCTGCGGGTGATCGCGCCGGATGTCGGCGGTGGCTTCGGCGGCAAGCTGCAGGTGACCCCGGAAGAGGTCATCACGTTGCTCGCGGCCAAGCGCCTCGGACGTCCGGTCAAGTACACCGAGACCCGCAGCGAGAACATGGTCTCCGGTCACCACGGCCGCGACCAGATCCAGCGGCTGACACTCGCCGCCAACCGCGACGGCACCGTCACCGGATTCAAGGTTGACCTGCTCGCCGACATGGGCGCCTATCTGGGCCTGGTCACCTCGGGCATCCCGATTCTCGGCGCGTTCATGTTCAACGCGATCTACAAGTTCCCGTCCTACCGCTTCACGTGCACCAACGTCTTCACCAACAAGACCTGGACCGACGCATATCGGGGCGCCGGGCGGCCGGAGGCGACGTACGCGATCGAGCGGATGATGGACGAGCTCGCCGCCGAGTTGGACATGGACCCGCTCGAGCTGCGGGAGAAGAACTGGATCAAGCACGAGGAGTTCCCGTTCACCACGGTCGCCGGGCTGGAGTACGACAGCGGCAACTACGAGGCGGCCACCGCCAAGGCCAAGGAGATGTTCGGCTACGACGATCTGCGTCGGGAGCAGGCCGAGCGGCGGGAGCGCAACGACGCGGTCCAGCTCGGCATCGGGATCTCCACGTACACGGAGATGTGCGGCCTGGCGCCATCGCGAGTGCTGGGCGCGTTGTCGTACGGCGCCGGCGGCTGGGAGCACGCCTCGGTCCGGATGCTCGCGTCCGGCAAGGTCGAGGTGATCACCGGGTCGAGTGCGCACGGCCAGGGCCACGAGACGGCCTGGAGCCAGATCGTCGCCGACCGGCTCGGAGTGCCGTTCGAGGACATCGAAGTGCTGCACGGCGACACCCACGTCGCGCACAAGGGCATGGACACCTACGGCTCGCGGTCGCTGACCATCGGTGGCATCGCCGCTCTGCGGGCCGCCGACAAGGTCGTCGAGAAGGCCAAGACGGTCGCCGCTCACATGCTCGAGGCCAACCGTGACGACCTCGAGTTCGAGGGCGGCAAGTTCACGGTGAAGGGCACCGACAAGAGCGTGACGATCGGCGACGTGGCGCTGCACACCTTCGCCGCGCATGACCTGCCCGACGAGTACGAACCGAGTCTCGACTCGGAGGCCACGGTCGACCCGGAGAACTTCTCGTTCCCGCACGGGACCCACCTGTGCGCGGTCGAGGTCGACACCGAGACGGGCGAAGCGAAGATCCGCTCGTACGTCTGCGTCGACGACGTCGGATCGGTCGTCAACCCGCTCATCGTCGAGGGCCAGGTGCACGGCGGAGTCGCGCAGGGCATCGCCCAGGCGTTGTACGAGGAGGCCATCCACGACGAGTCCGGGACGCTGGTCACAGGCTCGCTGGTCGACTACCTCGTCCCGAGCGCGGCCGACCTGCCGACCTTCGGATCCGACCGGACCGAGACGCCGGCGACGAGCAACCCGCTCGGCGTCAAGGGCGTCGGCGAGGCCGGCACGATCGCCTCGACACCGGCGGTGGTCAACGCGATCGTCGACGCGCTGCGGCCGATGGGCATCAACGATGTCCCGATGCCGTGCTCGCCACATCGGATCTGGCAAGCCATCCAGAGCGCTTCGAGCGGAGGCCAGTCATGATTCCCACGGCGTTCGACTACCAGGCGCCCACGACAGTGGAGGAGGCGCAGCACCTGCTGGCCTCCTCCGACGACGCCAAGGTCCTGGCCGGCGGCCAGAGCCTGATGCCCCTCCTGCGCATGCGACTGGCGACGCCGGAGCTCCTCGTCGACCTCGGCAAGATCGATGAGTTGCGCGGCGTACGCGACGCCGGCGACGCGATCGTGATCGGCTCCATGACGCCGCACATGGCGGTGATGACCGATCCGCTGGTCGCCGAGCATGCCGCGCTGCTGGCCAAGGCGACGTCGCTGATCGGCGATCCCCAGGTGCGGCACCGTGGCACCTTCGGAGGCTCGCTGGCGCATGCCGACCCGGCGAGTGACCTGCCGGCCTGCGCCCTGGCGATGGACGCCGAGTTCGAGATCGCCGGCAGCGCGGACCGGCGCTCGGTGGCAGCGGCGGACTTCTTCCAGGACATCTTCACCACGGCGATCGGCGAGGACGAGATCCTCACCGAGATCCGGATTCCGAAGCACACCGGCTGGGGTGCGCACTACGAGAAGTTCGTACGCACGGCGCAGCAGTGGCCAATCGTGGCCGTCGCTGCGACCGTACGCGTGGTGGGCGGCTCGATCGCCGAGGCCCAGGTGGCGCTGGCCAACATGGGCTCGACGCCGGTCCGTTCGCAGGCCGTCGAGCAGGCGCTGGTCGGCATCGCGCCTGAGGATGCAGCGGTTCGCGCGGCGGTGGCCGACATCGCCGCGGGCACCAACCCGCCGACCGACATCAACGGAGACGACGCCTATCGGCGCCACCTGGCACCGATCCTGGCCCGCCGCGCCGTACTCGCCGCCGCCGGCTGACTCGGCTCAACGCTCGAGTTCCGCGTTAGGGTCGGTTCGTAGGGGCCACGGACCGACCCAACGCTTGGAACTCGGGCGCTGGCTATCGAAAGAGGGTGTGCAGTGGAGCTGGAGCATCGGTTCACCGTGCCGACCCCCGTGGCCGACACCTGGGATGCCTTCAACGACCTGAATCGGATCGCGCCGTGCTTCCCCGGAGCGTCACTGAGCTCGGTCGAGGGCGACGACTTCGCCGGCTCGGTGAAGGTGAAGCTCGGCCCGGTCTCGCTGCTCTACAACGGCAGCGGCCGGTTCGTCGAGCGAGACGTCGAGGCGCATCAGGCGGTCATCGAGGCCAAGGGCAAGGACAAGCGAGGCAACGGGACCGCGTCGGCGACGATCACCGCCAAGCTGTCGCCGGAGGGCGAGCAAACCCTCGTCGAGGTGACGACCGATCTGGCGATCACCGGCAAGCCCGCACAGTTCGGCCGCGGCGTCATCCAGGACGTCAGCGACAAGCTGCTGGGCCAGTTCGTCTCGTGTCTCGAGCAGAATCTCGGCGGCACGGCTGCCGAGCCGGAGGCGCCACCGGCGACCGAGACGGGTCCGTCGGAGACCGCAACGCCGCAAGCCGAGTCGGAGCCGCCACGGATGCAGCCATCGCAGAGCGACAGCGGTGCCGAGCTGAATCTGCTGACCACGGTCGGCCCGGCCCTGGTGAAGCGCTACGCGGTGCCGGTGATCGGTCTGCTGATCCTGTTCTTGCTGCTGCGCAAGCTGCTTCGGCGCTGACCCAGCGAGAGCCCTTGCGTCGAGATTGCGCGTCCTCACCGTTGTCACGCGCAATCTCGGCGCAACTGAACCTGTCATGATGGCGGCACGATGACGCACCCACTGCTTCAGGTCACGACGCTGCATGCCGCTGATGCCGAGGCTGCTGAGGCCGGCGGCGCCGATCGGGTCGAGCTCGTGGGCTCGATGACCGACGGCGGCATGTCTCCCGAGCCGGCAGCGGTGTTGTCAGTAGTACGGGCCACCGATCTCCCGGTTCGCGCCATGCTCCGGCTCAGTGAGGGCTACGGCACCACCGGCGGCGAACTGGTCCGCCTGATGGGCCTGGCCGAGTCCTATCTCGCCGCCGGCGCCAAGGGCGTCGTACTCGGCTTCCTCACCACTGACCTCGAGATCGACACCGATGTCGCGGGCCGGCTGGCCGTCACGGTGGAGCCCGCGCCCTGGACCTTCCACCGTGCCGTGGACTCCAGCCTCGATCTGGATCGCTCGTGGCGGCAGTTGCTCGGTCTGCCGGGACTCGACGCGGTCGTCACCGCCGGAGCGGCGCTCGGCGTCGATCACGGTATCGACGAGCTGACCCGCCTGGCGGCCAGTGACCCCCGGATCGCGGAGCGGATGGTGGCCGGCGGCGGTTTGCAACCCGAACACGTTCCATGGCTGCTGCGGGCCGGCGTACGCGCGTTCCACCTCGGATCGAGTGCCCGGCCGGGTGGCTCGTGGGACCGGGCCTATGTCGACGCGTCGTACGTACGGTCATGGCGGCTGCTGCTGGACGCCGCCGCCGACCAGGCGACGACCACCTCGTGAGCCTGCTGATCGATCCACCGACCTGGCCGGCGCGCGGCCGGGTCTGGTCGCATCTGGTGAGTGACGAGAGCTTCGACGAGCTCCACGAGTTCGCCCTCGGGATCGGCCTGCCGGAGCGCGGCTTCCACCGCGATCACTACGACGTGCCGGCCGACCTCTACGACCGGGTCGTCGTCGCCGGCGCCATCGCGGTCAGCAGCCGCGAGCTGGTGTCTCGGCTCAAGAAGGCGGGCCTTCGAAGGCGGCGAGCTCCTCGCTGATGTTGCGCCGGGCCGCCGATTCCCAGCGTTCGCGGCCGATTGACGTGCGATAGATCGCCGGCCGGTCGAGGAAGCCGCGCAGGATTCGTGTCCGCCCGGCCCGAAACTCTGGCTCCGCCACGTAGCCGTACTCGCGCCGCACCGCCTCGGCGTATCGCGCATATCTCGCGGGCGACGAGCCGAGGATCGCAAGATCCGCGTCGCACAGCAGGTGACCGTCGCCGTCGTCCGCAGCCGGATCGTGGGTGGCGGTGAGGCGTACCAGCCGTTGCACCTCGACGACCTCGGCCGGATCCAGACCGGCGTCGGCCAACGTGACCTCGGCCAGCTGGGCCGATCGCTCCTCGTTGTCGTCTCGCTGGAGGTCGTAGACCGCGTCGTGGAACCAGGCCGCCAGCCGGACCGCCCGTGGCGCCGGGTCGGCGAGCTCGTCGAGTGCGGCGAGCACCTCCGCAAGATGCTCCACGTCGTGGTAGGCGCGGTGCGGCTCGGACCACCTGCGCAGCAGGTCTGCTCCGAGCCGATCGGCGCCGGGCAACGTGTCGTTCCAGACCCGGCGTAGGTCGATCCCGTTCGTCACTGAAGAGGCTCCGGAAGCGGCTCGGCGTGGACCACGGTGAGCGAGGTGACCGCGCGGGTCAGACAGACGTAGAGCCGGCGCAGCCCGGTCGTCGGGTCGGGCTCCGCGGCCACGAGGGCGGCGGGCTCGGCGAGAACCACGTGGTCGAACTCCAGACCTTTCGCGAGTGTGGCGGGCACCAGATCGACCCGTGAGTCGACATCGTGCTCGTCGCCCAACCGTACGTGCTCCACCCCGGCCTCGGTGAGTGCCGCTCCGGTCGCGTCGGCGAATCCGTCCGGGACGATGACGCCGATCGAGCCCTCCTGCGCGAGCGCATCGTGCGTGGCCTCGACCGCGGCCGCGACCGGATCGGTCACGGCCCGGACACCGAGCTGGCCCTGGGCGCGACGCACCGATGTCGGCGGCTGCAGATCCGGCGCGATCTCCGGCAGCAGCAGTGCGGCGAAGTCGATGACGTCGGACGGCACCCGGAAGCCCTGACTGAGCTCCTCGAGGTGCGAGTCGGACTTGCCGAGGTGTTCGAGCGCGTCGGTCCAGGAGGTGGTCGCCCAGGGAGTCGTGGCCTGCGCGAGATCGCCGAGCACAGTCGCCGATCCGGTCGAGCAGCGTCGGCCGACCGCCCGCAGCATCATCGGCGACAGGTCCTGCGCCTCGTCGAGGACGACGTGACCGACACTCGGTGTGCGCTCGATGATGTCGGCCGCCTCGTCGACCAGCACCGCGTCGGCCACGCTCCATCGCGCCGATCCCGGTGACTTGCCGGGCTTGGCCCACAGCAGCCGCGCCTGCTCCGACTCGGTCAGGATCCCGTCAGCCGCGGCTGCGAGTAGGTCGGCATCGGACAGCAGCCGCCAGACCACCCGGGCCGCGTCGAGCTTCGGCCACACCGTGTCGACCCAGCGCCGCACCTGCGCCGACCGCGCCACCGCCGACTGAACCCGATCGTCTGGCGAGTCACCGGACAGCTCCATCTTGACCAGGATCGCGTGGGCCAGCCGCTGCGCGAGCATGGCCCGGCCGGCGCCGTAGCGCACTCCGCGCCCGCGCAGCTCGGCCAGAATCTCCTCGGCCTCGTAGACCGGCACCCGCCACCGTCGCGACCCACGCGGCACCAGCAGACCCTCGGCTGGCGGCACCAGGTGCGACCAGACCGCCCGTTGCACGACCATCGCCATCCGGGCGTCACCTTTGAGCCGCGCCGTCGCCGAGTCCTCGACCGCGCGCACCCGTACCCGCGCGGTGAGCGCCTCGATCGTGAGTTGCTCGGCGTCGATCTCACCGAGCGCCGGGAGCACGTCGCCGATGTAGCGGAGGAACGAGTCGTTCGGCCCGATGACCAGTACGCCCTGTCGAATCAGCTGGTCCCGGTGCGCGTAGAGAAGGTACGCCGCGCGGTGCAGCCCCACCGCGGTCTTGCCGGTCCCCGGCGCGCCTTGCACACAGATCGAGGTGGCCAGATCGGCCCGGACGATCACGTCCTGGTCGGGCTGGATCGTCGCCACGATGTCGCGCATCGGCCCGACGCGAGGCCGCTCGATCTCGGCTTCGAGGATGGCGCTGTGGAGCTCCGGCTCGACCACGCCGAGATGCTCGTCCTCGTACGCGGTGAGCTGTCCGTGCTGGAACCCGAAGCGCCGTCGCAGCTCGATCCCCATCGGCGCGCGCGGACTGGCCCGGTAGAACGCCCGGGACACGTCCGCCCGCCAGTCCACCACCATCGGCTCGCCCTCGGGATCGGTGACGTGGCGTCGCCCGATGTAGAAGCGCTCGGCCGGAGTGTCCGGGGGAGGGTCGGTGTCGAGGCGGCCGAAGAAGAGCGGGATCTCGGGATCGTCCTCGAGCGCCTTCATCCGCCGCCAGAGCGCGGCCTTCAGGTACTCGGTCGAGACCGCGTCCCCGCCGTGGGCTTCGAGGCCGGACACCTTCTCGCGCATCCGGGCCAGGGCGGCCCTGGACTCCACGAGATGGTGTCGTTCGGCGGCCAGATCGGGCGGCGCTTTGGGATCGGGAGGCATCAGGTCGGGGCTGGCGACGTCGGTGGGATTCGAGGGCACGACGGACCTCCGCTCTCGCGGCGCAGGGTCAAAGGGCCAGCCGACATTACGTCGTCCGATCGGCAGTGTCATCCGATTTATCGATCCGGCGCACCTGCTCGAGAACGCGAGTCAGCCAGGGGTCGTCGAACGACAGTCGATCGGCGCCTACAACCTGCCAGCTCATCTCACCGATCTCGACCGTGACCGGCGGACCGTCGAATCCGTCGACCGGCCGCAGCGTCAACCACGCGTCGATGGCGGCCCACCGCATCCGGCCACCGCCGGCCTCGCACCGCCGTCGGAGAATGTCAGGCGTCATCGGCACCGAGCCGAAGCATTCGTCGGGATCCCACAGCTCCATCATCCGCTCCCTGGCACTGCGCTGCAGCCGCTGCCAGCCCTCGTCGTCGAGCACGACCTCCGCCTCGAGCTCGGGCAGCGGCGCCGGCGCACCCATCAGGCGAGCCGCAAGCAGCCCGCTCCTCCGCCACTCCAGACCGGTCAGCAGCCGGTGCAGCCGGTCGGCCGCGAACGTCACGTCGCTCAGCCAACGCTCCCGCGGCTGCCGTCGTTGCCGCTCGATCTCGGCAATCACATCGGCATCGAGCGGCTCCAACTCGATCCGCGGCTGCAGCCCGAAGACCGCGAGGATTCGCATGAACACCGCCCAACTCGGCACCGCGGCTCCCGTCTCGTAGCGGCTGAGCTGCTGCCGGCTGACTCCGCACGCCTCCGCCAGCCGCTGCTGCGTCCACCCATGCACGTCGCGCTGCCGCAGCAGGATGTCTCCGGACTCTTCCACGCTGGGGATCCTGGTCGCCAAACGGCTGGCGCTGCGGGCGAAGCTCCCCTGCTGTGGATAACTCGGATCTCGGTGACGTCCATCGAAAAAGTCCGCACCGGAAGCGGTGCCCGTGCACATGAAGAGGCGCGGACTCATTCGAGACGCTGCACCGGCGTTCCTGCGGAGGCGAACTCGTCGGCGTGATCTCACCAGAGCGCGCACCGGATGCGGTGCCCGTGCGCCTGATCGGGTGCGGACTCATTCGAGAGCACGCACGGCGTTCCTGTGGTGGCGAGCGAGTCGGCCTACGGCGGTAGGCAGCGTGGCCGAGGGCGGTGGGTCAGCTCGAGGTGGCGGCGGCTGCGGCTCGGCGACGGGCGCGGTAGGCGGCGACGTTGGCCCGCGACGAGCAGCGATCGGAGCAGTAGCGTCGCGACTGGTTGGGGGAGGTGTCGACGAAGACCTGGTCGCAGCCGGCCGCGTGGCAGACGCCGAGTCGCAGCGGACTCAGATCGCAGGCCAGGGTGGCGAGGCCGAGTAGAGCCTCGGCGATCAGCAGTTCGGCAAGTGACGACGAGCTGTTGCTGACGTGGAGGTGCCAGGACTGGCTGTCGTGTCCGGCGATCTGCGGGGTGATCGGATGATGGTCGAGTAGGTCGTTGAGCTGCCGCACGACGGCGGCTTCGTCGCCTCGGGAGGCTGCCTCGAAGGTCGGGCGGAGCTCACGCTGGAATCGGCGAATCGCGGGGATGTCCCGATCGGTCACGCGTGTCACGAGCCAACTGCGATCGGACAGATAGTCCCGCAGATCGTCGGCGTCTTCGACCGAGACGTTGACCAGGCCCGCCCCTCGTTCGGCGTAACCGACAAAGTCCACGTGGATAGCTTACGGTGCTGGCTTTCGGGCGTGGTGGATGTGAGACAGGAGACATGGGTGGGGCCCAGGTGCCGGTGACACCTGGGCCCCACAGAGCGCGTCCCGCCGAGGGCGTTGGCGCAGATGACGCAGCTAGTCGGCCGCGTGCACCGTCTCCAGCTCGCGACTCTCGTCGGGCTCCTCGAACTGGTCCTCGTGCTCCTTGCGGCTGATCTTGGCCGGCCACCACATGTGTCGACCGAAGTCGAGGTTGAGGCCGGTGACCAGGATCGAGCGGACGATGATCGTGTCGAGCAAGACACCGAACGCCACCGCGAACCCGATCTGCAGCGTGAAGGTCAGCGGCACCGTTGCCAGGGTGGCGAACGTACCGGCCAGCACCAGTCCCGCCGAGGTGATCACGCCTCCCGTCGCGGCGAGTCCGATCAAGGCGCCACGGCGGCTGCCTTCGCGGGTCGCCTCCTCCCGCACTCGGGTCATCAAGAAGATGTTGTAGTCGATGCCCAAGGCGACCAGGAAGACGAACACGAACAGTGGTAACCCACTATCAGCGCCGTTGATGTCGAAGATGTACTGGAAGACCAGTGCGCTGAAGCCCAACGCGGCGCCGAACGACAACACCACGGTGCCGATGAGCAGCAGTGGTGCGACGACAGCTCTGAGCAAGACCAGCAGGACCAGGAACACCATCACCAAGACGAGCGGGATGACCGCATTGTTGTCATGCCGAGATGCCTCTTGGACATCCCAGTTGACCGCGGCGTTGCCGCCCACCAGGGCATCAGCCCCTGGTATGGCATGGACGGCATCTCGCACCCGTTGGACTGTCTGGTAGGCCGCATCGCTCAGCGACGAGTCGGTGATGCCGGCCAGCACCAAGGAGCTGCCATCCTGTGGCGGACCGGCAACCTTGACGGCGTTGGGATCGACTCCTTCGATGCCCTTGACCGTGTTCATCACTTCGCCTTCGGTGCCGGCGTTGGTGATGATCTGCAGATCGTTGCCGCCGACAGACTCGAAGTGCTCATTGACCACACGCTCGCCCTTGACGGAGTCCGGCGTGCCGACGAACGAGTCCTCGGTCGTCAGACCCTTGGCGTCGAGCGTGGTCAGGCCGATCGCCATGACGCCCAGCGCAAGCGCGGTGCCGACCCAGACCGTCCGTGGCCGGTGGCTGATCTTCCAGCCGGTCTTGGCCCAGAAGCCGGTCGATGTGGGCTCGTGGCTGCCTTCGGTCGGCCTGACCGGCCAGAAGATCCAGCGGCCCATGATCACCAGCAGTGCCGGCAGCAGGCTGATCATCGCCAGCAGGACGACCGCGACTCCGATCGCAAGGACGGGTCCGAGGCTCTGCGTCGAGTTCATCTCGGCGACCAGCAGGCAGAGCATGCCGAGCACGACGGTGCTGCCACTGGCGATGATCGCCGGCCCCGCCCGGTGCAGCGCCTCGGCCATCGCCTCGTGCCGGTCATGGTGCCGCCGCAGCTCTTCTCGATAGCGAGCCACAAGTAACAAGGCATAGTCCGTGCCGGCCCCGAGCACGAGGACGGTCAGAATACTTCGACTCTGTTCGTTGACCGTCAGATCGGCGTATTTCGCCAAGAGATAAATTAGCCCGGTCGCGGTGAACATCGCGATGACGACGCAGATCACCGGGAACAGCCACAGAATCGGGCTGCGGTAAGTAAATAGCAGGATCACGATAACGACGCCGAGCGCGGCGAAGAGCAGGAGCCCGTCGATGGCGGCGAAGGCGTCGGCCTGGTCGGCGGCGAAGCCGGCGTAGCCGGTGATGTGGGTGGTCATGGCGGTGTCGGACCCGGCGATGTCCCGCATGTGGTCGACCATGTCCGGCATGATCAGCCAGCCGTCGGTGCCGGCGTCGATCGGCACGACGATCTGTGCCGCCTGGCCGTCCTCGGACGCCGATGCCGGGATCACCTGGACTTCGCCGTCGAGGGTGATCTGGGTGTCTGCCTTGGCGATGCTGTCGTCTCCGACGAACTCGCCGACTGTTTGACCGTCCATGCCGGAGAAGGTCTGCGCGTCGGCATTGACCTTCTCCATGTCGGCGGCGGTGAGACCGCCGTCCCGCTGATAGACGACGACCGCGTCGAGCGTGGTGTCGGAGCGGAAGTCGGCGGTCTTCTTCAGTGCCTGAGTCGACTCGGCACTTCCCGGCAACCAGTTGACGGTCTCGTTGTCGGTGACGTCACCCAGCTTCGAGCCGAAGCCGAAGCCGAGCACGACGAACAGCCCGAGCCAGACGGCGAGAACGACCCATTTGATCCGGCGGCCGCACACAGCCCCCGCGAACCTTCTCGTCATGAAGATTGGCCTTTCAACTAAGGGCGCTCCCGCGCCGTACCCTTATTCGCCCGCACAACCTAATGGTTCGCACCGACATTCGCCTCGGGGTTTTCCCCTAACTTTGGATGAACCGATTGGCGGCCGGGTTGTCTAAGCACGCAACGAGCGCTCTCGTGGAGGAGGATCGGGGCGTCGGAATTGATACCGATGCGCGCGCTGTCGCCCGGATTCTGGCGAACCATCCCGCTGTGGGCATGACCGCACCGCGTGCTCTCCACATCCCTATGACGCCGACCGGGCGGCAGATGTGACACCTCGGACGGCGCGGCACCCATCCGCATGTCCGATTGCCATCGGCCCTGCCACTCCGGGAGAGTCACGCCATGACCGATCAGATCGGGGACTCCGCGGCGCCGGCTGCCGGTCCGGCGCGGACGGCTCGCCCGGCCGACCAGGGGTCGCCGCCCTTGCTCGTCGGACTCTGGCTGACGATGGCGGTCGGCCTCGTCGTGGCGCCGTTCCTGACGTTCTATTCGTACGACTACCTGAGCAACGCCGAGGTGGTCAGCTCCTACAGCGTCAACGGCTGGGGCGAGCTGACGTACAACGCGGCCGATCTGCCGGTCTCGGGACATGCCGCGCGGCTGGGCATCGTCTTCGTCGTGCTGGCGATCGCGCTCGCGGCCGCGGCGTTGACCGCGATCCTGCGTCGCGACCGGACCTGGCCGTCGCGGGTGGGCGCGATCGCGAGCGGGATGACGGTCGCCGCGCTGATCGTCGTGCTGCTCGACGTCGAGGCGCAGGCGTCCCACAACGTCACCGACGGCAACATCTCGACCGACATCACGATCGGCGCCGGCGCGTGGGTGGTGCTCCTCATCACGGTGCTCGCCGTCATTGCGGCGCTCATCTCGCTGACCCGGGAGCGGGGGCCTTCGCGCTGACGCGTCGCGGACTGCGATGGAGCGCCGGTATCGCCGGTGCCGCGTTCGTCGCGCTGGCGGTGTGGGTAGGCGTTGACTCCGGTCCTCTGCCCGGCGAGCGGCGGGTTCTGGTCGAGCTGCACGACCTCGGCGGCACCACGCACGAGGCTGCGCTCGTCCGGCTGGCCGACCTCACCGATCCGCCGACGCTGGCGGTCGTGGCCGTCGCGGTCGGTCTGGTGCTCGCGGGACTCCGTCGCTGGCGGGATCTCGCGTACGGCACGGTCATCGTCGGCGTCGTCTGGGCCATGAACCCGTTGCTCAAGGCGCTGGTCGCCCGGTCGCGACCGGATCTGTGGTCGCCGCCGATGGAGCTCTCGGAGCACACCTTTCCCAGCGGTCATGCCGCCAACACGGCCGCTCTCGCCGCGGCGGTGATCCTGATCGCCTGGGCGACCCGGCTCCGGATCGTCGCCGTGGTCACGGGAGTGACCTTGGTGGTCGTCGTCGGCCTCGGGCAGCTCGTCCTCGGGGTGCACTATCCGTCGGACATCGTGGCCGGCTGGCTGTGGGCGTTCGCGTGGGCGGCGTTGGTGTGGTCGTATCGGGTCGGCGACTAGCCGTCCAGGGCGGCGGCCATCCGGCGTACGCCCTCGATCAGGATCTCGGCGCTCGTGCCGTAGTTGAGCCGGACCCAGCCGCCGCCGGGCGGGCCGAAGTTCGGTCCCGGTTCCACCGCGACCCTGCCGCGTTCGAGGAACTGCCGCTGTGGCTGGTCGCCGGTCCCGATGCGGCGACAGTCGAGCCAGGCCAGGAAGCTCGCCTCCGGCGGCGTCCAGGCGATGTCGGGCAGCCGGTCGGCGATCAGGTCGCCGAGCTGCCGTCGGCGGAGGTCGAGCGTGCCGAGGAGCGCATCCAGCCATTCGCCACCGTCGGTGTAGGCCGCCACGGTCGCCAGCGCGCCCAGGTGGCCGATCCGCCACTTCGCATCGGCCGGTCGCCGCTCGACATCGGCCGCCATGGTCGGCGAGGCAGACACGATGGTGGCGCACTTGAGTCCGGCCAGGTTCCAGGCCTTGCTCGCCGACTGGAGGCTGATGCCGATCTCGGCCGCTCCCGGGATGGTGAGGAACGGCGTGTACTTCGCTCCGGGCAGGACCAGTGGCGAGTGGATCTCGTCGGCGATCACGCGCACGCCGTACTCCTGGGCGAGCCGGGCGACCTCGGCCAGCTCGTCGGCGCTGTGAACCCGGCCGACCGGGTTGTGCGGGTGGCAGAGGATGTACGCGACCGGTCGGCGGGCGAATGCGGCGGCCAGCGTGTCGAAGTCGAGTCGCCAGGCGCCGTCGGCGGTTTGCCGCAACGGAGCGTCGATCCGAGTCGCCTGAGACTCTTCGAGCCAGTCGAAGAACGGGGGATAGACCGGCGGGCTGATCACGACGCCGTCGCCGGGCCGGCACAGGATGCGCAGCATCTCGACGCAGGCGACGCCGACATCGGTGGCGAGCCGTACTCGTGCGGGGTCGATGGTCCAGTCCCAGCGGGCGGCGGCGAACCCGGCGAGTGCCTCGGCGACGGCCGACGGTGGCCCGGCGTAGCCCACGTCGGAGCGGTGAACCGCATCGAGCAGGACATGCTGGATCGCCGGCGCCAGGTCGAAGTCCATCTCGGCGACCGGAAGCGGAAGCACATCCGCCGGATAGCTGCGCCACTTGGCGCTACGACGCTGACGCAACACATCGAGCTCGGCGACCGGAAGGGGCACATCGATGCTGGTCATGAGACGAGCTTGACAGGCCGCAACTGTCCGTAGTCACTCCGGTGTGCCCTGTCGGGAGGGACCTTCGCCTCAGGGGAAATCGCATTGGCGTGGCCACCCTGAAAGTGGAACTCGTACGGGGAGGGACTCCGTGGCAAAACGTGGCGCCGGCACCGCCGTAGTCGTGGGCGTCGACGGGACGTCCGGTGCGCTCGACGCCACCGCGTGGGCGGCCCGCGAGGCCCGACTGCGCCGGCAGCCGCTGCGGATCGTCCATGCTCTCCTCTGTCCTGGTTGTCCGGACGATCCGCCCCGGGCGTACCAGATCGTCGATCGGGCGGTCCGGAAGGCCCGAACCACTGCGCCGGGCATCGATGTTCGCGTCGACGTCGAGACGGCGGAGCCGCTGGCGTTGCTGGAGCGGGAGAGTGAGATCGCGTCCGTGGTCGTCCTCGGCCCGCCCGGACCCGGCGGCCTGACGCGTCGGGTCGTCGAGTCCGCCGGTGGACTGGCCGCCGGCACCCTGGCGCCATTGGTCGTCGTCCCCGAACTCCCGCCGCCGGACCGCGATCCGGCGATCGCCGTCCTCGTCGACACCACCTCCTCCGGTGTCATGGCGATGGTCGCGGCAGTTGCGGCGGCGGCGCGGCGGCGGGTCAGAGTCCGCGCGGTCCGGGTGCCGGACCCCGGCGAGTCGGCGCTCGAGAGCACCGCGACGCTCGAGGCGCTGCTGCGTCGGGCGCGCTCGGCCTACCCGGAGGTCGACATCGACACTCAGGTGGCCGTCGGACGTCCGGTCCGGGTGCTGGCCGACCTGTCGGACCAGGTCGAGCTGGTCGTCGTCGGCGCCCGCGAGTTCGGGCCGGACAGTGCCCTGGCGCTGGGAGCGGTACGCCAGTCGCTGCTGGGGCTGGCCCGGTGCCCGGTGATGATCGTCCCAGCTCGCCTGGCGCCTTCCGGTCATCGCAGCAGCCGCCCGGCTGCGACCGCCTGGCCGCAATCGCATGGCTCCGGGGTGGGTGGCCCGGCCGACCACGCCGTGGGCAGCGATCCGGTCGGGACCGCGCGACTGGTCGGCCTTGGATCGGAATCGGCGTAGCCCCGCCAAGTCGCTCATCAGGCTGAGAGGCGCGAGGACAGGGTGCGTGCTCGCTGTCCTCGCGCCTCCTGGGCCGGCGCGCCCCGCTGCGTGAGCTGGGTCGGCCCTCAAGCCCCGTCTGTCATTGCATCCCGGCCTATCGGCGCCTGACAGGGCCCAAGGTCCCGAGCGTCTGCATCCGATGGCCCCCGCGAAGTAACGCAAATCGTCCGATCCCACCGGGCCCGGCTCCCCACTCGCTCGGCGACGCCGTTGGTCCGGAAGGAGGAATATCGGGCCGAGACCGACGAACGTTACGGGTTCTACAAGATTCGGGACAAAAAGAGTCTGAGGTCCTCGAAATTTCGGGTCCATCTGTCCGGAGCGGGCCGGACTCTTGTACGACCCGGCACCCCCTCGGTCGCTGAAACTCTCGTGGTCGACAAGCGGATGCACAGTCACGGGGCCGAATCTCGTGGGCGGTTGGGCATCCTCAACAGCACGGAGGAAATCCGAAATGATCCGAAAGATCCTTGCGATTGCGGTTGCCGTTCCGGCGGTGGGCGCGATCGCACTCGCCGGTCCCGCGTCGGCGAACAGCGCCAGCCACGGTGCGTACCACCAGAACACCGGTGGGCTGAGCTGCACCGGACAGGTGCACGACAACGGCGACGGCGGCGCCATGAGCGTCCGCGTCTCCGGTCGTGAGGTCCGTCCGCAGGACGACCACTTCCGCACCGACTCGATCTCGACGCGGATCGTCGTCGAGGAGAAGACCTACAACGGCTCCTGGGCCGCGGTGAAGTACTCGAAGCTCTACTGGGGTCACCTCGGTGCGACGCGCGACGCGGGCGCCAACAACGTGTCGCCGTTCGTCTGGAACGGCATGGGCACCCGCCCGAGCCTCTCGATCTCGGTCGCCGGCCAGGACGACCTGTTCCGACTTCGCGTGGTGACGCGGGCCTACAGCGACGAGGGTGCGCCGCTGGCCACCCTGATCACCCGCGAGGGCACCTGCCGCCTCTGAGCCCCACGACGGGGGATGGCGGGGGTAACAAGGCAGGATCCCCTGGGGCAACTCAGGGGATCCTGTCGCTTTTGAGTGGCTTCTGACAGGGTGACCGGCGGAGGGACGCAAGATCCGTTTCACCCGAAAGGAGCCGATCATGGAGCGCAAGGCGCTCGCCATCGTGCTGGCGGTGCCGATCAGCGCCGTGGGGTTGGCGTGCCCTTCCTCGGCCAACACCGACCGCCATGGTGCCTACCACCAGGGGACCGGCCGGTTCCACTGCACCGGACAGGTCCAGGGCGACGGCGACGGCGGCCGGATCTTCGTCGAGGTCCGCGGCCGCGAGATCCGGCCCGAGAACGAGCACTTCCGCACCGCCAGGGTCAAGACCCGCCTGATCGCCGAGGAGAAGGCCTACGACAGCTCGTGGGATTCGGTCGAGCGGTCGAGGAAGTATCGCGGTCGCCTGGGTGCGGCCTGGGACAACGGCGCGACCAACGTGTCGCCGTTCCGCTGGAACATGAAGCGACCGTCTGACGGCCCGGCGCTTCCGGTGCCGATTCCGGTGCCGTTGCCCGCCGACGGTTCGGGCCGGCCCAAGCATGACAAGTCGCCGATGCTGACGGTCAGGGTCGGCGGCCACGACGACCTGTTCCGGGCGCGGGTGGTCACACGGGTGATCGACGACGAGGGAGCCCTCCTCGCCCGCCTGGTCACTCGCGAGGGAACCTGCCGACTCTGACCCCCTGCGTACGCGGTCAGGGTTCTCGTCGCTGGTGGGCGTCGAAGCGCGCCCAGGCCCGGTCCCATTCGTGCAGTCGCCAGCGGTCGAGGCCGAGCCGGAGGATGCAGTACGCCAGGTAGGCGATCCCGGCCGTGATCAGGACGATCGTGAGCGCGACGAAGCCGGCGTCGAAGAGCAGCTGGGTTCGCGCCGGCGGTGCATTGGCGAGGTCTCCGTCATCGGTCAGCCAGACCGGCACGTGTTCGCCGGCGCTGGTCCCGATGGGTACTTCGACCGTGCCGTGGCGTTCGGACTCGTCCGGTCCGGTCCATCGCGCCGTGACGTACCCGCCGGCGATCGGCGGGGTCATCGTGGAGGAGGCTGTCCCCTCGAGCGTGACGGCGTCGGCGAGGTGGACGGTGGCGGCGTAGCTCTGGGCGTTGGCGGCGGCGTGGGCGTGCCAGCCGAGCGCGATCGCGATGGCGATCGGAATCCCCAGCAGCGCGAGAACCCGCCAGCCTCGGCGGCCGAACTCCTCCACGCGGTCGGACGTCCGGCGTAGCGGCGGGCCTGCCATAGCGCGACCGTGCGCCTCGACGGTCGCGCTCACCAAGAGGCGGAAGACACCCGTCAGGGTGCCGTCGGCCCCAGGTCGTGGCGAAGTGGCGCAGGACGGACGTCACGGCACAAGCGGCGCGGCCGTCCGGCGCCCCAGCTCGGTCGGTCAGGGACGGCCGCAGCGCCAGATCGTGAGCCGCCAGAACAGCCGGCTGCCGCGCTTGGTCAGCCCGATCACGCCATCGGAGATCAGCCGTGCGACATCGCGAGCCTTGGTGATCGCGTCCGGCAGCGGGAAGTCCCGGGTCGCGACCGTCTCCATGTCGTCGCCGAACACCCGGTGTGCCGCCTTCAGCACCACGGACTCGTTCTGCAGGGTTCCGGTGGGCAGATAGGCCTGCGCGCCCGGCGCCATGTGGTCGACGATCTTGTCGAGCATCGCCACGGGGAGCTCGGCACCGGTCGGTCCGCCGCCGTGGCCGTCCGGGAACCAGCCGGTGGCCTGGGCCACGACGTCCGGGATGCCGCTCACGTCGGCGATCACCACGTCGGCCCGAACGTCGGCGACCGGTTCGAACAGCGATCCGCACCGGAACTCGGTGACGTCGGCGAGGCCGAGCTCCTTGGCGTTCCGGGTGGCGCACTCCACGGCGGCCGGTGCGACGTCGGTACCGATGACGCGCGCCGCGCCGAGCCGGGCGGCCACGAAGCTCAAGACGCCCGAGCCACAGCCGGCATCGAGGACCGTGTCGCCGGGGCGCACGCTCATCGCGTCGCCCAGCACGCGGCTCGTACTGCTCGGGGTGAAGACTCCGGCGTCGATCGCCAGGTCGAAGGGGCCACCCGCACCCTTCCACGTATACAACTGCCTGTCATTCATAGCGGGCGACCCTTTCGGTTAGCTGGCAACAAGTGTGCCGGGGTCTTCAAGGGAATCACACGAGTACGGCTGCCGTCGCTCCCCCGTCTCGATCACGCGGTCGAACTCAGCGAGTTGGTCCCTCCGATGTGTGATCAAGATGACCGTTCGGCCCCTGGTTGCGTCGAGCAGATCGGCCAGCAGAGCGTCTCCGGTGTCCGGGTCGAGATGCTCGGTCGGCTCGTCGAAGATGACGACCTGGTGCTCGGCGAGCAGGCTCCGGGCGAGCGCGATCCGCTGCCGTTCACCGCCGGACACCTGGGCGCCGTGCTCGCCGACCGGGGTGTCGAGGCCTCGTGGCAGCCCGGCCACCCAGTCGGTCAGACGAGCCCGCGACACGGCCGCGCGCAGCTCCTCATCGGTCGCGGCCGGCTTCGCGACCCGGAGGTTCTGCTCCACGGTCGCGTCGTACACATGTGCTTCCTGGGTGCAGAGCCCGACGATCCGGCGTACGTCGTCGCCGTCCAGCTGGTTGGTCGGTACGCCGTCGAGCGTGATGGCGCCGCCGCAGTAGTCCACGAAGCGGACCAGCGCCGCCGCCAGGGTCGACTTGCCGGATCCGCTCGGTCCGACGACGGCGAGCCGGGTGCCCGGCGGCAGGTCGAGGTCGAGGTCGTCGATCACGAGCGGCCGGTCGGGTTGCCAGCGGACCTGGAGGTTCTCGACGCGGAGATGACCGGGACCGTCCGGCGCCGGCAGCGGTTGTGCGGGCTCCGACACCGGTGGGGGCGTATCCATGACGTCGACGACCCGGCCGAGGGCGCGCTTGGAACGGGTGAGCAGCTGGGCCGCGATCGGCAGTCCGGCGACCACCTCGGCACAGGCCAGCGGGATCAGGACGACCACCGCGAGCTCGGTGCGTCCGAGGTCGCCGGCGCGCACGGCTGGGACGCCGAAGGCCAGCGCGCCCCACACGGCCACACCGGTGGCGGCCACCGTCAGCGCGGCGCCGGCCCCTGCGACCAGGCTCGACGACGCACTCGCCCGGGCCAGCCGCCGATCGGCCGCCGCCAGCGCTGCCATTCGGTCGTCGACCGCGCCGTAGACCGCCAGCTCGCCGGCCGCCTGCAGGGTCTCGACCGTGAGAGTGCCGACCTCGCCGCGAGCCGGTGCGACCGAGCGTTCGGCGCGGCGGGACAACGCGGCGCCCAGCAGCGGCCCGAGGAGTCCGGCTGCCAGGAGCGCCAGGGCCAGCAGCAGTCCCGCGGCCGGCAGCAGGACGGCCGTGGCGACGACGGCGGCAGTGCCGATCAGGGCCGCCGCGGCGTACGGAACGATCACCCGGAGGTAGACGTCCTGGCCGGACTCCACGTCGCCGACCAGCCGAGCGAGCAGGTCGCCGGACCGGAACGCGGGGAGCCCCGACGGAGCGAGCCGCTCCAGCGACCGGAACAGCCGCTCCCGAATCGTGACCAGGATACGAAGCGCGGCGTCGTGACCGACCAGCCGCTCGACGTAGCGCAGCACGCCGCGGGCCAGGCCGAGCGCGCGGACCGCCACAATCGCGACCATGAGGTAGAGCACCGGCGGATGCTCGGCGGCCCGGGAGATCAGCCAGGCCGACGTGGCGAGCAGGGCGACCGCACTGCCCAGGGCGGCGGCGCCGGCGACCGCGGCGAGCAGCAGTCGCGACCGGGAGCCTCGGGCCCACTCGATCAGCCGCCCCGTCATGGCACGGCCCCATCCGTGGCCTGGACGCCGAGGTCGACGACTCGATCGGCGAGTGCGAGTACGGCCGGTCGCTGGGTCACGACGACGGCGGTCCGCCCCCGTACCCGGTCGCGCAGTCGCCGGACCGTCTCGGTCTCGGTGTCCGCGTCCAGGCCCGCCGTCGGCTCGTCGAGCAGCAGCACCGGTCCATCGCGCAGCAGCGCGCGGGCCAGCGCGATCCGGCGGCGCTGACCGACCGACAGGCCGGCCCCGCCTTCGCCGAGCGGCGTCTGCAGCCCGTCGGGCAGGCCGTCGACGAAGTCCGCGTTCGCGTCGCGCAGGGCCCGGCGTACGTCGTCGGCCGTCGCCTCGGGTCGGCCGAGCCGGACGTTGGCCTCGACCGTGCCGGCGAACAACTGCGGCTGCTGGGGGAGCCAGGACAGGGATCCCCGCCAGGCGTCGAGATCCAGCTCGGCAAGGTCGACCGGGCCGATCCGGATGCGACCGGAGGTCGGCGCGACGAATCCGAGCAGGGCCGCGAGCAGCGTCGACTTGCCGACGCCGCTAGGTCCGACGACCGCGACCACCTCACCCGGCCGGATCGTGTCCGTCCATCCGTCGAGAGCCGGTCGGTCGCGGCCGTCGTAGGCGACCGTGACGCCGTCGACAAGGAGCTCAGACGTCGTCAGGTCGGGCACCGGGTGGCGACCGCCCGGCGACGACACCGGCGTCTCGAGGACCGCGAACACCCGCTCAGCGGCCGCCAGGCCCTCCGCACTGGCGTGGAACTGGGCGCCGGCCTGGCGGAGCGGGAGGTAGGCCTCCGGGGCCAGGATGAGCACGAGCAGCGCCGTCTCGAGACCGAGATCGCCGTCGACCAGGCGCAGTCCGACGCCGACCGCGACCAGCGCGACCGACAGCATGGCGAGGAGCTCGAGGACCAGCGAGGACAGGAACGCGATACGCAGCGTCGACATGGTCGCTCGCCGGTGCTCGTCGGCGACCCGGCGTACTCCCTCGGCCTGACTCTTCGCCCGGCCGAAGACCTTGGCGGTCGGCAGCCCCTGCACCAGGTCGAGGAAGTGATGTCCCAGGATCTCCAGCCGACGCCACTGCTTGCGGGTCCGCTGCCGGGTCGCGAGGCCCACCAGCGCCATGAAGATCGGGATCAGCGGCAGGGTGAGGGCGACGATCACGAAGGCGACTGTGTCGGCGACGGCCAGCTGGGCGAGGACCACGATCGGGACGATCGCCGCGAGCACCAGCGCCGGCAGGTACCTCGCGAAGTAACCGTCCAGCGCGTCGACGCCGCGCAGCGACAGGGTGGCGAGCTCGCCGCTGCGTTCGCCGGCCAGCCACTGCGGCCCCAGGGCGACCGAGTGGGCCAGCAGTCCCTCGCGCAGCTGTGCCTTGACCCGGGTGGACGCGTGATGCGCCAGCGCCTCCTGTACCCCGGCCAGCACGGCGCGGGCGGCGAGCACGATCGCCAGCGCGATCAGCGCACTCTGTACGTCGGCAAGGTCCGCGCCGTAGAACGCCCGCGCGATGATGTCGGCCAGCAGCGTCGCCTGGGCGACCACCAGACCCGCCGCGACGATTCCGCAGGCCACGGTCGTGACGAGGTAGCTCCGGGTGGCGCGAGCGGTCCGGAGCAGCCGGGGATCGAGCGGGCGCATCGGCGGCTACCCGTGGGTGGCCGAGGACGCCGCCGGCTCGTCGGGGATGCTCTCGACCCCGATCCGACGCCGGAAGACCCAGTAGCTCCAGGCCTGGTAGCCGAGCACGACCGGCGTGCAGAAGGCGGCCACCCAGGTCATGATCTCGAGCGTGTAGTGCGTCGACGACGCGTTGTGGACCGTGAGGCTGTACGCCGGGTTCGTCGACGACGGCATCACGTCGGGGAACAGGCCGGCGAACAAGGTGATCACGGCCAGGCCGATCGCCACCGCGGAGCCGAGGAACGCCCAGCCCTCGCGGCCGAACCGGTTGGCGACCAGCCCGCCGACCAGGGCGACCGCGGCCCCGATCGCCAAGATGGTGGCGTCGGCGCCGTCGACGTAGGAGGCCAATGTCCAGCCCAGGAAGGCCACTGCCACCACGGCCGCGACCAGGCCGACCCGGCCGGCCAGCCGGTTGGCCCGCATCCGGACGTCACCGGACGTCTTGAGCGCGAGGAAGACCGCGCCGTGCGTCACGAACAGGGTCAGCGTGGTCAGTCCGCCGAGCAGCGCGTACGGGTTGAGCAGGTCGAACAGGTTGCCGGTGAACTCCAGGTCGGCGTCGATCGGGACGCCACGAACGATGTTGCCGAAGGCCACGCCCCACAGCACCGCCGGCACCAGCGAGCCCCAGAAGATCGCCTTGTCCCACCAGGCCCGCCACTGCGGGTCGTCGCGCTTGCCGCGGAACTCGAACGCGACTCCACGCAGGATCAGCGCGACCAGGATCAGCAGCAATGGCAGGTAGAACCCGCTGAACAAAGTGGCGTACCACTCGGGGAAGGCGGCGAAGGTCGCGCCACCGGCGACGATGAGCCAGACCTCGTTGCCGTCCCAGACCGGGCCGATCGTGTTGATCAGCACGCGTCGCTCCCGTTCGTTGCGGCCGAGCACCGGCAGCAGGACGCCGACGCCGAAGTCGAAGCCCTCGAGGACGAAGTAGCCGACCCAGAGGACGGCGATCAGGATGAACCAGACGGTGGTGAGCTCCATGCGGTCTTCTCCTCCTCTCTCGGGGCAGCGTCAGTAGGCGAACGCCATCGGGCGTTCATCGGAATCGCCGGGCTCGGTCGGCTCGACCTTGGGGAGCCCGGCCCGGATGTACTTGAGCAGCAGGCCGACCTCGACCACCGCGAGGCCGCCGTAGAGCAACGTGAACACCGACATCGAGGTGATCACCTCGGCCACGCTTGTGCCCGGTGAGACTCCGGCCGATGTCGGCATCAGGCCGAACACGATCCAGGGTTGTCGGCCCATCTCGGTGAAGATCCAGCCGAACGAGTTGCCCAGCAGGGGCAGGAACGGCAGCAGCACGGCCGTCAGCAGCAGCCAGCGTGACGTCGGTGATCGGCCCTTGCGGGTGGCCCACAGCATCCAGAGCGCGGCCAGGACCGCGAGTCCGCCGACGCCGATCATGAGCCGGAAGGTCCAGTACGCGACCGGGATGTTCGGCTTGTAGTCGCCGGGCCCGTAGGTCTGCTGGTACTCGGCCTGGATGTCGTTGATGCCGCGCACCTCGGCGTTCGGATCGCCTTCGGCCAGGAACGACAGCAGCCTCGGGATCCGGATCGAGAAGACCTCTTCGTTGCCGCTCAGGCTGCCGATGGTGAGGATCGAGAACGAGGCGGGCTGCGCGTCGTCGTAGAGGGCCTCGGCCGCCGCCATCTTCATCGGCTGGACGTCGGTCATGATCTTGGCCTGGAAGTCACCAGAGACAGCGGTTCCCACGCCGGCGATCAGGACGGTGACCGCGCCGAGCCGCAGCGCCGATCGGAAGGCCTCGCGGTCCTCGTCTGGCCGCCGGATCAGCCGCCACATGGCGATCCCGGCGACGAACGCGCCGGCGGTGAGGAACGCGGCGAAGATCGTGTGCGGCACCGTGACCAGGGCGACCTTGTTGGTCAGCACGGCGGCGAAGTCGTTGAGCTCGGCCCGGCCGGCCTCGGCGTTGTACTCGTAGCCGACCGGGTGCTGCATCCAGGAGTTCGCCGCGAGGATGAAGTACGCCGACAGCAGCGTCCCGATCGCGGCCAGCCAGATGGTCGCGAGATGGACCCGCTTGGGCAGCCGGTCCCAGCCGAAGATCCACAGCCCGAGGAAGGTCGACTCCAAGAAGAACGCCACCAGGCCCTCGATCGCGAGCGGCGCTCCGAAGATGTCGCCGACGAACCGCGAGTACGACGACCAGTTCATGCCGAACTGGAACTCCTGCACGATGCCGGTGACGATGCCCATCGCGAAGTTGATCAGGAAGAGCTTCCCGTAGAACTTGGTGAGCCGCAGCCATCGCTCATTGCCGGTCCGCACCCAGGCGGTCTGCATGATCGCGACCAGGAACGACATCCCGATCGTGATCGGCACGAACAGGAAGTGGTAGACGGTGGTGATCCCGAACTGCCATCGGGCCAGATCTAGCGCGTCCATCGGCTGAATACTACAGCGCGTAGTAGATGTTCGGACAGCCGAACCCGGTGGAATCGGCCGTGGGATGGGTCACCTGGGGGAATGACGCTGGCTCGGGCATCGTTGGCCTAGATGTACTCGAAATGCTGAAAGGGAGATCACGGTGGCGACGGTCGAGCTGACCAAGGACAACTTCGACGAGGTCATGGGCGGGGACGGGCTGGTCTTCGTCGACTTCTGGGCGGCCTGGTGCGGCCCGTGCCGGATGTTCGCACCGATCTTCGAAGGAGCCTCGGAGAAGTACGAGGACATCACCTTCGCCAAGGTCGACACCGAGGCGCAGCCGGAGCTGGCCGGCTCCTTCAGTATCTCCTCGATCCCCACGCTGATGATCGTCCGCGACAAGGTCGTGCTCTTCATGCAGCCCGGCGCGCTGCCGGAGCCCGCGCTCGAGGAGCTCATCACCAAGGCGCAGGAGATCGACATGGACGAGGTCCACCGGCAGATCGCCGAGTCGGCCGCAGCTTCCGGCCAGAGTTCTTAGCGGCACCTAGCCCCCAACCGGTTGTACGGCGGGCGTCGCGGCCGGTAGGTCTTCGTGGGCGAATCCGCGTACGACGGCGACCGGGCACGGTGCCTGCTGCAATGCGTCGCGGCTGACCGAGCCGAGCGGCACCGTCCTCGCGGCGGTGCGGCCGCGGGCGCCGACGACGAGCAGATCCGCGTCGGTCGAGAGGTCAGTGAGCACCTGGGCCGGCTGGCCGTTCTCGTAGCGAGCGACGACGCCCACCTCGGGATACCGCTCGCGCCAGGCGTTGATCTCGTCGACGACGTACAGCGTCTTGTAGCCGTTGGTGGCCGGCTGATTCGCCGGGTACGGCAGCAGCACGACCGTCGGTGACTCCATCGGGTTCCACACCGCGTGGACCACGGTGAGTGGGAGCCGGCGGGCCGAGGCCGCCGCGAAGGCGAATCCGGCAGCGACCAGGGACGCCCGTGATCCGTCGATCCCGACGACGACCCCGTGCCGGTCGGGACCGTAGCGGTCGCGAGGAGTGCGTACGACGACGACCGGGCAGGTCGCTCGCTGCGCCACGTCGGCCGCGACCGACCCCATCGGCCCGGACCAGGGGTGCCGTCGGCCATACGATCCGACGACGATCAGATCGGACTCCGTCGCTGCCCGGGTGAGCACCGCCCATGGCGTTCCGACGATCCAGCTCGCGCTGAAGGCGATCTGCGGCCAGATGCGTCCGACGTCGGCCGCGGCGTCGTCGACGATCCGGCGGGCCTCGTCGAGCCCCACCATCGTGTCGGTCCCCGGGCTCGCGTCGACCGGCTGGTCCGGGAAGGCGACGGCGTGGAGGGCCTGCAGCGGCTGATCGCGCCGGGCAGCCTCGCCGGCCGCCCAGTGCAGGGCGTGACGGCCGTGCTCGGAGCCGTCGACACCGACGATCACCATCGGTCGCGACGGCAGGCTGCTGGTCACATAACCAGCCGATCACGACTGACTTGTGCCTAGTACGGACTTTCGGCACCCCGCCCTAGGTCCCTGGTCATGGCAGATGTCGGACCTGACGGACCTGTACGAGGGCGGTCGCTACTCCTCGACGACCTCGTAGCCGCTGACCACGTCGGTCTTGATCCGAAGCACATAGGTCACCGGCTGCTCGCTCAAGGGCTCGAGCATGCTCTCGAATCGCTCCAGCTCGGCCGGGTCGCTTACCAGGCTCGCCACGCCGGCGATGCTGACCCCCCAGCCGGTACGGGTCTTGAGGTCGATGACGTCGGCCGCGTATGCGACCACCGCTCCGTCACTGGCGAACGTCGTCGTGTCCAGCTGCGTACGCACGACGACGTCGCCGTCGTCGATGATGTGAACGACCGGCCGGATCGTCGGCAGTCCGCCGAGTGTGAAGACGATCCGCCCGAGCGGGACGCTGGCGACTCGCCGGAGCGCTTCGTCGCGCGGAAGCTCATGGAGCTGACGCTTCTGAGAAAACATGCGTGCCACCGCCCTCCTGTCGGTCAGGGGTGCGTGGGGAACCTGGGTCGACATGCCTATGCCGGCGGTTTCACACCTATGAGACTGGGTGCCTGCATCGTGCCATAGGGTCTAAAGGCCCCTACCCCTGACGTATCCGTAATGTGCCCCGTGAAGTCCCCATTTCGGACGCTAGCCCACCGGGTTAGCTGTTGACCGTCTTGCCGACGGTGTCTCATGACCGAAGTCACGAGCGGCTCGCCTTCCCGGTGGGCCAGCGGTTCCGAAGGGATCGACTCATTCCCTCCGGTCATCCCGCGGCCTTTCGGCCACGGGGCCCGCATCAACAAGCTTGCCGTCTCAGAACACCCGCGGAGCAGGGTCGAAGGGCCTAATCGGACGGCCGGACGACCCAGCGAAGGCGACCGATTCGCACCCGTACCGACTGAAAGGCCCTGGTCCGGCGGTGGCAGCTGCTCGAAGGCCGGCGACGGCCGTCGGCAATGTCAGTGGCGTGATGCCGGCCGGATTGGGCACAGCAACTCCCAACTTTCGCGACCGGAGGGCACCATGACCGACGCCAACGTCGACGTCGGAGTGTCGCCGGGGACGTGCCTCGACGGCCGTTACCGGCTACACCACAGGCAATTGCGTACCGAGGAGTTCGCGGTTTGGAAGGCATCGGACGATCTGCTCAAGCGGACCGTCGCCGTGACGGTCTTCGACACCGCCCCCGGCCCGCCGGCCGACGCGTTCGACGCGGTACGCGCGGCCAGCTGCATGACGCATGCCGGGCTGTCGCATGTCTTCGACGCCAACCAGGACGCCGATCCGCCGTACGTCGTACGGGAATGGGTTCCGGGTCCCGACCTGGCGACGCTGGTCGTCGACGGGCCACTCGAGCCGCAGCAGGCGGCGTGCGACTTCGGTCAGGTCAGCGAGACGCTCGCGACCGCGCACGCCGCTGGGGTTGCGCATCTGCGGTTGACCCCGCGGTCGCTGGTGTGGAGCAGCGTCGGCGGCGTCAAGGTGGTCGGGCTCGGCGTCGACGCGGCGGCCGCCCGGGAGCGGGTCGACGATCCCGAGCTGGCCGATACCCGCGCGCTGAGCCGCCTGCTGTGCGTGGCGCTGACCGGCCGCTACCGCCACGGCGACGTGGTGATCCGGCCGTCCTGGGCGACGGCCCCGAGGGCCTGGTGGGCGTGCAACCTCGGCATCGGCCGCGACCTGCTCGGGATCTGCCGGCGAGCCCTGTCGACCGGCGCGCATCGATCGGACGCGATCCGGACTCCCGGTCAGCTCGCTCGGGAGCTGCGGCGGCTCGCGCCGGGTCGGGGTCGCCGAGACGGCCGGATCGTCACCGCCTGAACGCTGGGGACCCACCTCGTCCCGAGGCAGGTGGCTGGCCGGGTGACGGAGGAGGTGATCCAGTACCCAACCGAAGGGGCCTTCGCCACCCAGCCAGCCGACGGCGCCTCTGCTCCGAAGGCGCCCGACCAATGCCGCGTGGTGTCTGCCGGGCGGCATCGGCCGTCCCTTCGACAATCAGCGGTCGGCGCGAATGCGCACAGGGACGTTCGACCCGAAAGGCCGTGACCTCCTACCCGGCTGCGGCCGGAGGCGTCCGGGCGGAGCTGGCTCAGGCCGTGCGCTTGAGCGTGACGGCGGCCGGCTTCTTCTCGGTGGCTGCGGCCGGCTGCTCGGTGCTGGATCCGGACGTGGCGTCGGCGATCCGCTGGGCGAGCGGGCTCGGCCGCTCGGCCTTTGACTCGGCGATCTCGATCAGGATCCTGGCGGCCAGCACCTCGCTCGGCTGGACGACGCGCTCGGGCGGCACCTCAGAGTCCGCGCTGACCGGACCGACGACGAACTTCCCGTCCTCGGACTCGTCGTGGCGGGTGGTGACGACCACCTTGGCGATCTCCTCGACGAAGTCGTCGTCCGCGGGCTCGAGCAGGCGAGCATCACGCAGGGCGTCGATCTCCTGGACTCCGACGAAGCTGACGCTCGGCTCCGGATCGAGCGCCTGGTCGACCGCTTCGAACAATCGGTCGAGCACGGCCTGCCGATGTCTGATGGGTTCTTCCCGCCGCCACTGGACACTTGCCCAGTGGTGGATCAGTGCCGTGCCGAGTACGACGATCGGCACGACCGCAACCAATCCGATCAGCAAGAAGTTGGGCATCACCCTGACTCCTCATACAAGTCGAACCACCCTCACTTACTTCCGTACCACCTTGCGACATACGAGACAACCGTGCACAGGACCTTTGGTCCCGTCCGGACCAGCACCTTCGGCACCTGTGACGACCTCGGCGGCGCTGGCGGCGGCCGCCGAGGAGCGACATGCTGTGTGCGATGCGATTCCGCGATCGGGCCGACGCCGGTCGGCAACTGGGCCGATGCCTGGTCGACCGGGACATCGAGGCTCCGGTCGTCCTGGGACTGGCGCGCGGCGGCGTGCCGATCGGGTACGAGGTGGCCGATGCGCTCGCGGCACCCCTCGACGTCGTCGTCGTGCGGAAGCTGGGTGTGCCCGGCCATCCGGAGCTGGGAATGGGAGCGATCGGCGAGGACGGCGTCCGTCTGATCAATCCGGCCATCGTGCGCGCGACCGGAGTGGGCGAGGACCAGATCGCCGCGGTCGAGCGCCTGGAACGGGTCGAGCTCGACCGCCGGGCCGGTCGATACCGCGGGGACCGGCCGCGGGTGGAGCTGTCCGGCCGGACCGCGGTGGTCGTCGACGACGGACTGGCGACCGGCTTCACCGCGCGAGCCGCGTGCGAAGTGACCCGCCGGCTCGGTGCCGACCGAGTCGTGGTCGCAGCGCCGGTCGCGAGCGTCGACGCCGTTGCGGGCCTGTCGGAGTCGGCCGATGATGTGATCTGCCTCCATACTCCCCGCACGTTCCGGGCGATCGGCCAGTTCTACGACGATTTTACGCAAACCTCCGACGTTGAGGTAGTACGTCTGCTGTCTCTGGCCGGCGCGTCGGGCTAGAAGGCCCGTCTGACCCCGTCGGAAGGCCCTGCCGTGGTCCGGGCCCTCCTGCCCATGCTCGATGCGGCGAAATCTCCGAGCAGGCCGGGTCCTTCGACCCTGGTCGGCTCTCGGACGACGGCGAGACGGTTTGAATCCGGACGATTGTCGCGTTCGCGGCGACAGAGGAGGTAGGCGACGATGGAGTCGACGTCCCCGGTGCGGTTGGAGGGGCAGCTGGAGCCCGGGCTGAGCCGTTGGCTGTGGCTGGTCAAGTGGGTGCTGCTGATCCCGCACTACATCGTGCTGGCGATCTTGTGGGTGTGCTTCTTCCTCGTGACCATCGTGGCGTTCTTCGCGATCGTCTTCACCGGCCGCTATCCGCGCGGGATCTTCGACTTCAACCTCGGAGTCATGCGGTGGACCTGGCGGGTCGCGTTCTACGGCTACAGCGCGCTGGCGACCGACCGCTATCCGCCGTTCACCCTCGACGACGTCCCTGACTACCCGGCGCATCTCGACGTCGAGTACCCCGAGCACTTGTCCCGTGGGCTGGTGTGGGTGAAGTGGTGGCTGCTGGCGATCCCGCAGTACATCGTCGTCGGCGTCCTGGTCGGCGGCTCGTACTGGGGCGGGCTGGTCGGCGTGCTGACCTTCTTCGCCGGCGTCGCGCTGCTGTTCACCGTCACCTATCCGCTCGGCATCTTCGACTTCGTCCTCGGCATGAACAGGTGGGCGGTCCGGGTGGCTGCCTACGCCGCGCTCATGACCGACGTCTATCCGCCGTTCCGTCTCGACAACGGTGGGCAGGAGGCGCCGGCGCCGCCGGCGGTCGAGGAGCCGGCGTGACGGTACGCCTCACGGCGTCGGACTTCGACGGGATCATCCTCGATCTCGACGGAGTCGTCACCGACACCGCCGCTGTACACGAGGCGGCGTGGCGGCGGCTGTTCGGGGGCTTCTTCCAGTACCGGAGAGGCCGCGGCGGCGAGGCCCTGCGGCCCTTCTCGCACGAGGACTACCTCGCCTACGTCGACGGCCGGTCCCGCTACGAGGCGGCGCAGGCGTTCCTCGCCTCCCGCAAGATCAAGGTGCCCCTGGGCATCGCCAACGACCCGACCCATCGCGAGACCATCTGCGGCCTCGCCAACCGCAAGGACGCCTACTTCGTGGAGCTCGTCGCCGCGCGAGGGCTTCGGGTCTACGAGGGGACCGTTCGGCTGGTCGCGCACCTGCAGCGCCGGGGACTGCAGGCTGCGGTCGTATCCGGTAGTCGGCACTGCCGGATGGTGCTGGCGGCGGCCGGGCTCTCCGCGTTGTTCCCCGTCCGGGTGGACGGGGTCGACGCGGAGCGGCTCGGCCTCGCCGGCAAACCTGAGCCCGCCATGATCCTGGAGGCCGCCGATCGGCTCGGCGTCCGCCCGGATCGCGCGATCCTCGTCGAGGACGCCGAGCCCGGCATGGTGGCCGGCCGCAAGGGCGGCTTCGGCCTGGTGATCGGCGTCGACCGGGCCGGCGGGGATTTGCTGCGCACCCACGGCAGCGATGTCGTGGTCGCCGATCTCCGGGAGGTCGAGCTGGACGGTCAGGTGATGCCGAGTCCCACCGGCGCGGCCCTTGGTCTCGCCGATCCGCTCGGCCGTCCCGAGGCGGAGACCGCACGCTAGATCGCTGCGGCGCGAGACATCGAGGTGACCAAGGCCTCACGTTTCGGCCGGCGGCGAAGCGTCGAGTCCGACCTAGAGTGACCTCACCGGTCGAGGCGAGGGAGCAGGGATGGCGCAGCCGCTGGTCGACACCGAGGACGGCTACGACGAGCACGTCCCGTATCACCGCACGCTTCAGGAGCTCGAAACCGCCTATGCGGCCGTCGGCACCTCGCCCCAGACCGAGGGCACGGTCGAGCTGATCGTCCGCCGACCGGCCGAGCGTGAGCGCGAGGTGCTCGAGGTCGGCGAGCTGAGCCGGACCGAGGGCCTGGTCGGCGACAGCTGGGTGTCACGTCCGTCGAAGAGCACCCCGGACGGCTCGCCCGACCCGCTTCGCCAGCTGACCATCATGAACTCTCGCGTCCTCGCGACCGTTGCCCGCACCCCCGACCGCTGGCGTCTGGCCGGCGACCAGCTGATCGTCGACCTCGACCTCTCGATCGACAACCTGCCGCCCGGCACCCGGCTCCGGATCGGAACCGCCGAGGTCGAGGTGTCGGAGCCGCCGCACACCGGCTGCGCGAAGTTCTCCGGCCGGTTCGGGGTCGACGCCCTGCGGTTCGTCAGCAACCGCGAGGGCAAGCGGCAGCGACGGCGGGGGCTCAACGCTTCGGTGATCACGGCCGGCACGGTCCGGGCCGGCGATCGGGTCACGGTACGAGTCTAGAAAGCAACATTTGTACGATCTGAGAAATTCGCCAGAGAATATCTAGGTGCTCCCACGGGCGGCTCAGTTTTGCCTAGGATATGCCCGTGGCGGATGGTGCACCGCCTGAACGGCGGGATTGGGACGACGCACTCGGGTTCACTTCGCTGTCCCGGGTACGCCTGGACACCCTCCTGCACGAGTTGCTGGATCGAGTCGGCGACGTTCTGATCAGCCAGGAGCGGCTGCGGTCGCTCCTCGACGCCGTCGTCGACCTCAGCACCGACCTCGATCTGGAGCGGGTGCTTCGCCGGATCACGGTGGCGGCCTGTGATCTGGCCGGGGCCCGATACGGCGCCCTGGGCGTGCTGGGCGACGGTGATCGGCTGGCCGAGTTCATCACCCACGGGATCAACGACGTCGAGCGGGGCCGGATCGGTCCACCGCCGAGTGGCCACGGTGTGCTCGGGCTGCTGATCGCGGAGCCGCTCCCGATCCGCCTGCCGCACATCGGCGACCATCCAGGCTCGTACGGATTCCCGCCCAACCACCCGCCGATGGACTCCTTCCTCGGCGTACCCATCCGGGTCCACGATCGGGTCTACGGCAACCTCTACCTGTCCGAGAAGATCGGGGCCGACGAGTTCACCGCGCAGGACGAGCAGGTCGTCGTGGCCCTGGCGGCCGCCGCGGGCGTCGCGATCGACAACGCGCGTCTCTACGAGCTGACCGATCGCCGCCGGCAGTGGCTGCAGGCGACGATGGAGATCTCGCACGTGCTCCTCGGCCAGGTCGACCGCGAGGAAGCCCTGCAACTCATCGCGCGCAAGACGCGAGAGGTGTCCGCGTGTGACGTCGCGGTCGTCCTGCTCGAGGACGAGGAGTCCGGCGACCTGGTCGTCGAGGTCGTCGAGGGAGTGGAGACCGAGACCGCGGTCGGTTCCCGGATGCCGGTCCGCCCGGACGGTCTGCTCTCGGGTGTCTTGCAGAGCGGCTATCCGGTCGTCGTCGACGACCTGGCCAAGGAGGCCCAGAGCGGCGCGACGGACCTGTCGAGCGAGATCGTCGACGACCTGGCCTACACCGTGCTGGTTCCGCTCAGCTCGCCGGCCGGCCGACGGGGCGTCCTGATGGTGGCGCGGCAGCGCGACACCCGCAAGCCCGAGGGCTTCTCCGACGTCGAGTTGATCGCCACCTTCGCCAACCAGACCGCGCTCGCCCTCGAGCGGGTGCAGTCCCAGCAGGACCGCGAGTTCCTGGCCGTCCTCGAGGACCGAGACCGGATCGCCCGCGACCTGCACGATCTTGTGATCCAGCGGCTCTTCGCGACCGGGCTCCAACTGCAGGGGATGAGCCGGCTCGCCAAGAGCCCGTCACTCCAGGAACGGATCACCCACGTCACCGACGACCTCGACGCGACCATCCGGGAGATCCGCGCCGCGATCTTCCAGCTGCAGCACAACTCCGAAAAGAGCGACCTCAGGGCGGACATCCGGTCGATCGCCAGCGAGTACGCGCCGATGTTCGGCTTCGCTCCGAAGGTCGACGTGCGAGGGCCGATCAACAGTGCGGTGTCCAGCCGGATCCGATCGCAGTTGCTCGCAGTCGTACGAGAGTCGCTGTCGAACGCGGCCCGGCACGCGAAGTCGTCGTCGGTACATCTGGACATCAGCGTGCGCGAAGGCCGGGCCGTGGTCGTCGTGGCCGACAACGGCGTCGGCACCGGGGAGATCACCCGCGAGAGCGGACTGCGCAACATCCGGGAGCGGGCCGAGGACCTCGGCGGCTCGCTGGCGCTTCGGGGGAACGACCCCAGCGGCACGGTCCTCGAGTGGTCGGTTCCGCTCACCCAGGACGAATGAGCGCTCTGCGCCGGATCGCTACCGGGCGCCGCCGTCCGAGCGCTTGAGCAGCTTCGCGGCCAGCACCGCGGCCTGGGTACGACGCTCGAGACCCAGCTTCGACAGCAGGCTCGAGACGTAGTTCTTCACGGTCTTCTCGGCGAGGAACAGCCGGTCGCCGATCTGCTTGTTGGTCAGGCCCTCCGCGATCAGGGCGAGCACCCGGCGCTCCTGCTCGGTGAGCGATCGCAGCTCCTCGGGTTCGTCGCTGCCCTGGCGCAGCCGGTCGAGCACTCGCTGCGTCACCGCAGGGTCGAGCAGCGACTGGCCGGCCGCGACCCGACGGATCGAGTCGACGAGGTCGCCCCCGCTGACCTCCTTGAGGATGTATCCGGCGGCGCCGGCCATGATCGCGGTGAACAACGCCTCGTCGTCGTCGAACGACGTGAGGATCAGCGCCTGGATCGACGGATCGACCGAGCGGGCTTCCCGACAGACGTCGATTCCGCTGCCGTCGGGCAGCCGGGCGTCCAGCACCGCGACCCTGGGCTTGAGGGCCGGGATGCGGCGGATCGCCTCGAGCGCGGAGCCGGTCTCACCGACGACCTTGAAGCCGGTCTCGGCTTCGAGCAGGTCGCGAATGCCTCGGCGGACCACCTCGTGGTCGTCGAGCAGGAAGACACTGATCGTGTCGGCGTCGTTGGTCACCCCCTTGTTATAGCCCTGCATGTGCCCTGGGGCCAGCATTTGTCCTCCCGCTGGTCGCGCCCGACGGACCTCGGACACCGGCGCGTCCGGGTTGACCAGACGGTCGCCCCGCCGTACCGTCTTATGCGGTTGCGGTTTGTACTTCGGCTCGTTTGATCAACGCCCGCAAGTCTTACGGCGGGCGCTTTGTGTTGTTCAGGGACTCTTCCCGACAGCGCGGCGCCACCGCGCGACCCGAGATGCTGAAACCCGGTCTCGAAAACACGTCAAGAAGGAGAGCCCCAGCAATGGCTCAAGGCACCGTCAAATGGTTCAACGCCGACAAGGGCTTTGGATTCATTCAGCAGGACGAAGGACCCGACGTCTTCGTCCACTTCACCGCAATCGACTCCTCGGGCTACCGCACCCTCGACGAGGGCCAGCGGGTCGAGTTCACCACCACGCAGAGTGACAAGGGCTTGCAGGCGGAGAACGTCCGCGCCGTCTGATCAGGGCGATAGATCCACCGAAGGGGTGGCCCGGCTTCGGCCGGGCCACCCCTTCGTTTCGGTCCGGAACTGGCCACATCGATCGCGTAGTTAACATTTCGGTCAGGCGGACAACCTCACTGCCAGTGGCGTGCGTCTAGAGGGCATCTACTGTCTCTCTTCTCGATGGAGCGCCCATGCGTCATCACCGCTCATTGACCCTGCTCGGCGTGACTGCCGCAGCCACGATCGGCGCCATGCTTGCGGTGCCGACGTCGGCTGAGTCGAGCTCGGTCGCGGCCCAGGCCCGACCGGTCTTGGCCATCCACGCTGCGACCAGCCGCGTGACCTTGCCCCGGTCGGACGGCTCGGTCCGACTCGGCAATCTGGGGGCCTACCTGGTCGCCGGCGACGAGCCGTTCGAAGTCGCGGTGACGCGACAGTCGTACTCCGACCCCGTCATCGGCCACTGGCTGCGCTCCGACGGCTCCACCGTCGAGTTCTCCCAGGACATGATCAGCAGCTTCCGAAAGGCCCGCGGGTTCTTCCACATCCGGGTCCGCAACCTCGACGGCAAGCTCATGGCCGACCAGGAGGAAGGCCTCTGCCCGAGCGGGTGGGACGTGTCTCGCGCCCGTCCGGACGCGCCCGACCGCTCACCGTACCCCCAGGGCTGCGGCGGATACATGCCGTGGACGTTGGGTAGCTTCTGGGGTCTCCAGGCCGGCTGGGGCGTCAGTGTGCCAGGCGGGCGGGCTGAGCTCCCCGTCGGCCGCTACGTCGCGACCGTCCGCATCGACGACGACTACCGCAAGCTGCTGGGCATCCCGGCGGACGCGGCCTCCGCACAGATCAAGGTCCGGGTGGTCAAGAACGGCAACGCCTGCCTGCAGCATCGAGGCTGCCGGCTCGGCGACCCGCTGAGCGCCGACCGGGGCCGCCAGCACACGCTCCGCGCCGCTGCGAACCAACCGGCCGGCAACGACAGGCCGCTGGCCGGCGACCCGCTGCCGGATCTGCGCTCCCTGCCGGCGTGGAACATCGGCGTCCACCACGGCAACGTGCTGCATTTCAACGCGAACGTCTGGAACGCTGGTCCGTCGACGCTGGTCGTGGACGGTTTCCGCCGTCAGCACAAGAACGTCATGGACGCCTACCAGTACTTCTACGACGAGAACGGTCAGCCGACCGGCTCGGCGAAGGTCGGCACGATGGAGTGGCACGCGGCGCCGAGCCACCACCACTGGCACTTCCTCGACTTCGCCCGCTACCGGCTACTCGACGCCGACAAGCAGGCGGTCGTCCGAAGCCGGAAGGCCTCGTTCTGCCTCGCTGCCACCGACGCCGTCGACTACACCGTCCCCGGCGCCAACTGGCATCCGTGGAACACCGACCTGAGCACGGCCTGCGGCGGCTTCACCGCGCTGTCGGTCCGTGAGGTGCTCGACGTCGGCTCCGGCGACACGTACTCGCAGTGGCGGGCCGGCCAGGCGTTCAGCCTCAAGGGTCTGCCGAACGGCAAGTACTTCATCGAGATCGCGGCCAACCCGACCGGCAACCTGTACGAGCCGGACGAGTCGAACAACGTGTCGTATCGCAAAGTGTTCATCGGCGGCAAGCCCGACCACCGCACGGTGCGGGTGGCGCCGGTGGGGATGATCGACGTGCCATAGGGGAGGCGGGCGGCGTGGCCTCGGCCGCGCCTGCGTCTGCTCGGTCCAACCAGCCTCGCTCGTTCCTCGCTCGGCGGCCAGGCCCATCCACGGACACTCGCAGACCCAGGCGCGGCCGAGGCCCGCTGTGGCTCGCCTAGGCGTGCACGCTTGCCACGCCGGCGGGACCTCGGCGGGTAGGGCGGTTGCGCCTGGGCGGTCGAGGTGGGGCGGTTGCGCCTGGGCGGTCGTCGGGAGTTGGCGGGAGATGCGGGTTTTTGGGTCGGGGAAACCTGAATCTCACGCCAACTTCCGATGCTCTCGGGCCGGACGACGGGCCTCCTGGGGTGGCTGCCTAGGCTGGTGGGCGTGCCTACTGCCTCGCCCGCGTCCGATGGGCCCGTCGTCGGATTCGACCTGGACATGACGCTGATCGACTCGCGGCCCGGGATCAAGGCGGCCTTCGATGTGCTGGCCGACGAGACCGGAGTCGCGATCGACACCGACCTGGTCGTCTCCCGTCTCGGGCCTCCGGTCGAAGTCGAGATGGCGCACTGGTTCGGCTCCGACCGGGCCGCCGCGATGGCCGACCGCTACCGGGAGCTCTATCCCACGTATGCCATCGCGCCGTCCCCGCCGTTGCCCGGCGTCGCCGATGCGCTCGCGGCGGTCCACGCCCATGGCGGTCGGAGCATCGTCGTGACGGCCAAGGCGGCCTGGCTCGCGCAACTCCACGTCGACCACCTCGGACTCGACGTCGACGCGATCCACGGTGGGGCCTGGCAGGAGGGCAAGACCGAGGCCATGCTGGCCGACGGCATCACGATCTACATCGGCGACCACGTCCATGACATGGTGGCCGCCCGCGGCGCCGGGGCGACCGGCGTCGGTGTGGCCACGGGGACCAGCTCGCCACAGGAGCTGACCGACGCCGGTGCCGAGGTGGTGCTCGACACGCTCGAGGAGTTCCCCGCCTGGCTCGACGAGCACCTGCTCGCGGCGCGGCTCAACGCGCTCGACACCCACCTTCGGGAGCTCGGCTCGGTTCTCGTCGCCTACTCCGGCGGCGCCGACTCGGCGTTCCTGCTGGCCGCGGCAGTGCGGGCGCTGGGCGCCGATCGCGTCGTCGCGGCGACGGCCTACTCCGGTTCGCTGCCGCAGTCCGAGCGGGGTCCGGCCGCCGCGTTCGCCGACAGTCTCGGCGTACGGCAGCTGACGCCGCATACCCACGAGATGGACCGCGACGGCTATCGGGCCAACGACGGGGACCGCTGCTACTTCTGCAAGTCGGAGCTGCTCGACGTCCTGACTCCGCTCGCGGCCGAGCACGGGATCGCCGCCGTCGCGACCGGCACCAACGCCGATGACGCCAGGGCCGGGTTCCGTCCGGGGATCCGCGCGGCATCCGAGCGCGGCGCGGTGACGCCGCTGCGCGATGCCGGTCTGACCAAGGCGCAGGTGCGGGAGGCGTCGCGCCGCTGGGAGCTGCCGACCTGGGACAAGCCGGCCGCGGCCTGCCTCTCGTCGCGGATCGCCTACGGCGTCGAGGTGACTCCGCATCGGCTGGCCCGGGTCGAGCGGGCCGAGGCTGCCGTACGCGCGACGCTCGCCGACCACGCCGTTGACGTCGAGAACCTGCGGGTACGGGACCTCGACGACCGGGCTCGGGTCGAGCTCGATGCCTCGGTCGTCGAGCGGCTCGACCAGACCCCGGACGCCCGCTCCGCCGTGCTCGACGCCGTGCGACAGGCCGGCTTCGAGGCCGCCGAGATCGATCCGCGAGGCTTCCGGTCCGGCGCGATGAACGAACTGCTGCCCGAGGCCGAGCGCCGCCGTCACGGTCCCGGCTCCAGCCCTATCCCGGTGGAGTCGTCGGCAACCGGCACGTAGGCTGGTGCCTCCCAGAGTCGCCTGGCGACAACGCCGGCCAATCCCCTTAGACAACCCCTGATCGAACGAGAGGTCATCGTGCCTACTGGCAAGGTGAAGTGGTACGACGCCGACAAGGGCTTCGGTTTCCTCAACAGCGACGACGGCGGCGACGTCTACGTACGCGCATCGGCCCTTCCGGACGGCGTCACCTCGCTGCGGTCGGGATCTCGCGTCGAGTTCGGCGTCGTCGAGGGGCGTCGGGGCGCCCAGGCACTGCAGGTTCGGCTGCTCGACCCGCCGCCGTCGGTCTCGCGGGCCAAGTCGAAGGCGCAGCGCGACGCCAAGCGCAAGGCGCCGGAGGAGATGACGGTCATCGTCGAGGACACGATCCGGCTGCTCGACGACGTCGAGAACGCCTATCGCGCCGGTCGCCACCCTGACCGAAACACCGCGAAGCGGGCGGCCGTCGTGCTCCGGGCACTCGCCGACCAGCTCGAGCTCTAGCGGCGCTCCTCAGAACCGCTGCGACCCGCCTCGGCGCCGCGGCTTGCCGCCCAGTACGCCCGGCGGCCTCATCCGCTTGGTGGTGTCGTCCGGACCGACCGGCCGGCTCGGTTGCGTCGGATCGTCCGGCTCGCTCTGACCGCCCGATCCGGACGACGGCGGCGGCCCGGCCGGCGGCATCGGGTCGGCCGCACCGAGGCCGGGTCGGCGGAGGACGTACCGGATCGCGATCGCGGACCACACGATCAGCAGACCCGAGGCGGTGCCGAGGCCGAGCTGCGTGGGAGAGAGTGGCAGCACGATGCCGAGGAAGCCGCCGATCACCCAGGAGAGCTGCAGCAGGGTCTCCGACCGGGCGAACACGCTGGTCCGGACGGCCTCGGGGATGTCGCGTTGGATGATCGCGTCCAGGCTGAGCTTGCCCAGGGACTGACAGATGCCGACCGTGAGCCCGAGCGCCATCGCGGTCGCGAGCGAATAGACCGCCGTGGCGAAGGTGACCATCGCGGCGTCCACGATCAGCACGACGAGGGCGGTCAGCTCGGGCTTTCGCGACTTCAGCATCGAGGCGATCAGAGTGCCGACCGTGTTGCCGAGCCCGGCCGCGCCGATGACCAGGGCCAGCAGCCAAGTCGGGTGATCCTCCCAGCCGTGGAACGGGTTCTCCCGTAGGACGAACGCCATGTACATGATCAGGAAGCCGTTCATGAACCGGACGCCGGCGTTGCAGCGGAGGGCTCCGACGACGGTCGGCATGATCCCGACCCGCATGCCGACGGTCTTGCCGCGCATCGCCGACATGGCGACCTGTTCCTCGCCCTCGGCGGAGTCCACCTTGGCCGGCAGCCGGAAGGTCAGCAGGGTTCCGATCACGAACAGCAC
>Ga0209382_10001051_pt1 | contig 44548 bp, 36 predicted proteins | sample SoiMetdeltSBSDD5_FD_187599 | JGI IMG/M metagenome (GOLD analysis project Ga0209382, IMG submission 187599) | Bulk soil microbial communities from a Populus tree surrounding site in Tennessee, USA - Soil MetaG P. deltoides SBSDD5 (SPAdes) (version 2) | ecosystem: Environmental > Terrestrial >...
GGCCGCGGAGGCGGCGGAAGCGCAGGCCGCGGGTGCGGCCGCCGGCCCGGACGAGCCGGGACTGCCGGCCGCCGGGACCGCTTCGCCGGTGGCCGCGAAGGACCAGCAGTGACCTCGTACCAGGTCGGCTCGCGCTGGTTCCTGTCCAGCGGCGGCGACCAACGCTCGCCCGCGCGCATCGTCTGCTTCCCGCACGGCGGCGGCGATCCCCGGACGTACCTGGACTGGCAGCCGCTGCTGGGCGGCGCCGCGGACATCCTGGCCGTCTGCGTTCCCGGGCGGGGGGCTCGCGGCGACGATCGGGCCGCCGCCAGCATCGCCGAGCTGGCCGACCGCGCGGCCGCGGCTGTCGCGCCGGTGGCGGACCGGCCGACCTGCCTGTTCGGGCACAGCCTCGGCGGCCTCGTGGCGTTCGAGGTGGCACGCCGGCTCCGGGACGTGCCGGCGGTAGGCCATCTCGTCGCGTCCGGCTGCGCCGCTCCCTCGCTCCTGCCCACCGAGTACCTGCGCTGGGCGGCGCGGCTCGACACCCGCGCATTCGCCGAGGCGATGGCGACGTTCGAGGGCATGTCCCCGGAGATCGTCGAGGATCAGGAGCTCCAGGAGATGCTCCTGCCCGACCTGCGGGAGGACTGCCGGCTGATCGCGGCGTACCGCTACCAGCCGGCCGCTCCGCTCGCCGTGCGACTCAGCCTGGTCAACGGTCGCGACGACTGGCGGGTCGACAACGGCATGCTCGAGCCCTGGCGGTCCGAGGTCACCACCGCTCCCGAGTACCACTGGCGGCCGGGCGGCCACTTCTACTTCGCGGATCGACCGGCTGCCGTCGTCGACGTCCTGCGGGCCGTCGTGCATGCGGGGTGGGGCGAGCCCGCATCCGCGGACGAGCACGTTGAGCTGATCTAGGAGCCATCATGCGCGGCGACGGGACGAGCCCCTTCCCTGTGTACCTGACCGCGCCCCGGTACGTGCTCGGCGAGATCGAGGAAGATCACACGGCGATCGCGAACCTGGATGAGCGGATCGCGGAGTTCCGCATCCTCCCCAGACCGGACTTCTGGGGCTGGGGGAAGATCCGCCGGACCGGCACGGACATCGCGTCGATGGCGATCGAGAGCGGGTCGGCGACGCTGTGCGCCGCCGGGCACGACCCCACGTCCATCGACGCTCTGGTGCTGTGCTCGACGGCCTTCCCCGACGACAGCGGCGGCCACGCGCGGCTCGTCCGGACCGTCATGTCGGGCCTGGGCCTCGACGACGCCGACGTCATCGGCGTCACCCTCAACAACTGCACGAACCTGCTCGCCGGTCTCCAGGTGGCGGACGCGATGGTGGCCGGTGGCCGGTACACGCGGGTGCTCGTGATCACCTCCGACCGGGTCCGGGACGAGACGGCGCGCATGGAGAGGTTCGCTCTGTTCAGCGACGGCGCGGCGAGCTGCCTGGTCCAGGCCGACCAGGGCGCGTTCGAGGTGGTGTCCTGCGCGGGCGCGCACAACGTCCACCAGCTCGACTGGTCCAACGAGATCAGTCCCGACCTTGCCGGTACCGTCAACGAGCGCCTGCTCAAGACCGCGGGCATCACGCTGGACGAGGTGTCCGCGCTGATGCACGCCAACATCTTCCGGCCCATCCTGGTCCTCAAGGAGATGCAGGCCGGCTTCTCGCGGGACCAGCTCTACACCGACAACATCGCGCGGATCGGGCACTGCTTCGCCGCGGATCCGGTCATCAACCTGGTCGACCGGGCCGCGGCCGGCCAGGTGGCGGACCACCGGCACTACATGCTCGCCTCGAGCGTCCCGGGATCGCGGATCGGCATCCTCCTCCGGAAGGTCCCTGAGCAGCCGTGACGGACGTCGACGCAGCACCTGCGGGATCGCGGCACGGCTTCGAGCTCCCGGATCTGATGACCGCGTCACCGCTGACCACGTTCGAGTTCAGCCCGGGCGCGAAGGAGCAGGCGGCGGCGATCCTCGCCGGCGGCCCCGACGCGATCTTCCACCACCTGGTACGGGACCAGGAGTCCGAGGCGAGCCTGCTGGCCGCCAGGAGGGTGATCCACGCGTTCCTCGGGGACCGGAGCGACGGGCCGGCGGAGGTGGATGCGGAGGTCATCGCCGGGCAGGTCGGCGCCGCCCGGGAGCAGATCGCGCACCAGGCGGAGGCGCTCACCCGGCTCGGGCCCGAGCTGCGCGAGAGCGTGCTGCGCCAGCGGGCGCCGATCGGCCTGGTGGGCGGCTGCTGGCTGGACGTGGTCTCCCAGCCCGCCACCCAGCCGTCGGTGATCGTCAACGACCTGTTCCGGCAGCACGTCCGGCTCAAGGGTTCCGGCAACACCCAACGCTCGCTGTACCACCGGCGCCGGCGGGCTCTCGAGGACGTCGGGGTGTACCTGCCGGAGATCGGCGCGGACGACTTCCTGCGCAAGGCACACGCCCGCCCGCTGACCTCGCTGCACGCCTCCTTCTACGTCGCGTTGTCCCGCCTGCCGGCCAGCTTCTTCCCCGAGGTGGTCGGCGTCCACTACGCGTTCCACGCGCTGGGCGTGGACGACCGTCTGGCCGGTACCCGGCCGCCGCTGGAGGAGTCCGCGCTCAGCGACGTGCTGGCCCGCTACCTCGCGCTGACCCGGCGGTCCGCCGGCGGCCGGGTCGAGCGGCTCCGCCTGTACGCGGCCGTCCGTCTCGTGGTCCAGCTGGAGTACGAGCACGTCGCCATGCTCACCGAGCTCGCCGGCTGGCTCGGCGGGCTGTCGCTGGACGCGCAGGTGGCCGCCATCGTGGCGCGGCACGCTCCGTTCGCCGGACGCCAGCACGGCACCGTCCGGGTCGGCGACCGGCTGCTGACGGAGATCTTCGCGGACCCCGACCTCGACCTGGCCGCGTTCCTGACCCGGCTGCGCCGGTCACCGCATCTGCGGCCGCGGCCGACCGGCGGCTGCCGGTTGCTCGACGCGATCAGGTTCGGCGGGCCGATGTTCGGCATCTTCGACGAGCGCGAGGCCTCGACCCTGAAGCGGTGGATCGAGGCGGTACACGCCGGCAGCCCGGCGGCGACCGAGATCCCGGTCAACCGGGTCGGTGACGAGGCGGCCGACCGGTGGTCCGGCGCGATCGCCGACCGCGAGCCGGACGACGTGGTGTTCGTCGAGCCGTACCCCCTCGACGACCGGGAGCTGTTCTACCGGCTGGTGAACATCGAGCATTTCCCCAACACGCTGGGGCAGGCCCGGGAGCGTGCCGCGCGTACCCTCGCGGACGCGGAGCTCATGTTCAGCCACGGCGCGAGCGGCACGTTCAGCGACGCCAGCTACTTCGACTACCGCGCCGACGCGTTGCTGGCCCGGGTGGACGGCATCTACTGGGGCAAGCTCGTCGGCCCGTACCGACCGCTCGACGAGATACCCGACCGCGACGAGGTCATCTTCGGCCAGACACTGCTCGCGCTGGCCGCGCTGGTCGACGGCGTGTGGGCGTACCGGACCGGCAACCTCGGCCGCTTCCAGCGGCGCAGCGACGCGCTGCTGTTCTCGGTCTACGCCGACGAGATGGGGCTCGGCGACGTGCGGAAGAACCACATCGCGCTGATCCGCCAGGTGTTGAGCAACCTGTCGATCCGGTTGCCGCACATCCGCGACGAGGAGTTCAGGCACCAGGCCGACCTTCCGGACAGCACCTACGGGTACGCGCTGCACCAGATGTGCATCTCGTTCTTCCCCGACACGCTCTACAACGAGATCCTCGGCTTCAACCTCGGCATCGAGCTGTCCGGGCTGGGCCGGCAACGCATGCACGAGATGCAGAAGCTTCGCGCGCACGGTCTGGACACCTCCTACGAGGAGGTACACCTGTCCATCGACAACTTCTCCACCGGTCACGCCAGGCAGGCGGTCGACGCGATCGTCACCTACCTCGACGACGTGGGACGGACCTGTGGCAGCGAGTCGGTCCGCACCGAGTGGCGGCGCATCTGGCGCGGGTACGCCGCCTTCGCCTACTTCGCCGAGTACGACCTGGTGCACAGCCTCACGGACAGCGGCGCGGAAGCCGATGTGGTGATCTGATGAGCCGCGTCGATGAAGGGATCCTCGGACTTCCTCTCTTCGAGCATCGGCACCGCGCGCTGGCGCAGCGGATCGGCGCATGGTGCCAGGCCAACGCCGCGCTCTGCGAGCAGCCGCACCCGGACGGAGCGGAGGGAAAAGGGCTGGCCATCCTGCGGGCCCTCGCGGCGGACGGCTTCCTGGCCTTCCTGGCTCCGGGGGCCGACCGGCAAGCCGCGGCGGACGGGGATCTGCGCTCGCTGTGCCTGCTGCGCCAGGCGCTGGCCTACGCGGACGACCTGGCCGACTACGCCTTCTCCATCCAGGCGCTGTCCGCGACACCGATCCGGCGCTTCGGCACCGAGACCCAGCAGCGCCGGTACCTGCCCGGGCTGGCGGACGGCAGCCTCGTCGGCGCATTCGCTGTCTCCGAGGAGAACGCCGGCTCGGACATCGCGGCGCTCGGGCTGCGTGCCGAGCGGACCGCGGCCGGCTATGTCCTCAATGGACACAAGGCCTGGGTCGCGAACGGCAGCATCGCCGACGTGACCTGCGTGGTGGCGCGCACCGGGGAGGGACCTGGCGCGCTGGGCCTGACCGCGTTCCTGGTTCCCGCGACGACCCCTGGCGTCGGGGTACGCGAACGGATCTCCCTGATGGCGCCCCGGGCGTTCGCCCACCTGACGTTCGAGGACTGTCCCGTGCCCGAGGAGAGCGTGCTGGGCAGACCCGGCGGCGGCTTCGTGGTGGCGATGGACCTGCTCGAACGGTTCCGGATGACCGTGGGCGCGGCGGCGCTCGGGTTCGCCCGCCGGGCGGCCGACGCCGCGTTGACGCGGGCCCGGAACCGGCCGATCTACGACGGCCGGCTCTTCGACCTCCCGACGGTCAAGGCGACGTTCGCGGAGATCGAGGTGAAGCTGAACGCGGCGGCCCTCCTGGTCGCCCGCGCCGCGTGGGAGTCCGACCGCGGCAACCGGCGCGTCTCGAAGCACTCGAGCATCGCGAAGCTGTACGCGACCGAAGCCGCTCAGGAGATCGTGGACGCGTCGCTGCAGATCTTCGGCGCCGCCGGGTTGGTCAGCGACAGCGTCACGGAGCGGTTGTACCGCGGGATCCGGTCGCTGCGCATCTACGAGGGCACCTCGGAGGTCCAGAAAACGATCATCGCCGGAGCACTGTAGACCGCGCCGGGTCGGTCGCGCCGGTGGCGAGCTTGGCCCGGACGACCTCGGCGTCGGCGTGGTGCAGCTCCTCGAAGATGGCCAGGGCGGTGCGCCACGCGTCGTGCGCCGCCTCCGGTTCGCCCGCGACCTCGTACGTGTTCCCGATGTGCAGGTACGCCTCGCCCTGCCCGTACCGGTCGCCGGTGTCCCGGGACAGGTCGTGTGCGTGGCGGTAGCACTCGACCGCCCGGCGGTGGTCGCCACGGTGGTGGTGCGCGAAGCCGAGGGTGTCCCAGGCGTTGGCCTCGCCGTGCCGGTCGCCGGCCTCCCGGAGGATGTCGAGAGCCCGCGAGCCGAACTCCATCGCCTCGTCGAACTCCCCGAGCTGCGCGTGGCCCCAGGCGATGGAGTTGAGGATCCGGCCCTGGCCGGCATGGTTGCCGGTGTTACGGAAGTGGACGAGCGCGTTCTTGGCCTCGCGGAGCGAATCGGCGTGCCGTCCCTGCCGTTCGGCCACCGCGGAGAGGCCGATCCGGGCGTGTCCCAGACCGACCTCGTCGCCCGCGGCCCGGGCCACCCGCAGCGCCCGGCGGAACTCGGCGGCGGCGGCGGCGAACTGGCCGAGCTGGTTGTAGGCGAGGGCGAGGCTGTTGTGCGCGCGGGCCATCTCGAACCGGTCACCGAGCCGCTGGGCGGCGGCGAGCGCGGTCTGCTGGGTGCTCACCTGGTCGTGCCAGTGCCCCCGGCGGTGCAGGAAGGTGGCGACCGCGGCGGCCAGCCGGTTGGCGTGGACATCGAGTCCCGCCTGGACCGCGCGGTCGATGACGGCGATCAGCACGCGGCGCTCGACCGTGAACCAGTCCAGGGCCTGCGGTACATCGCCGACCGCTTCGACGACCACGCCGGCGTCGGCCGGGGTGACCGGGATCGGATCACGGTACGGGTTGAGCCGGCGGTCGGCCGCGCGGGCCGTGTGCAGGTAGTGGTCGACCATGCGGTGCACGGCGGCGCGCCGCGCCCCGTCGGCGTCCACAGTGGACACCAGATCGGCGGCGTACGCGCGCAGCAGGTCGTGGGACGCGAACCGGCCCGGCGTGTGCTCCTCGATCAGGTGTCCCCGAGCCAGCTCGGCGAGGAGCGGCACCACCTCGTCGGGCGGGAGACCGGCGAGGCTGGCCGCGGCGGGCACGGCCAGATCCGGCCCGGGATGCAGCCCCAGCAAGCGGAACAGCCGAGCCGCGTCCGGGCTGAGCGTGTCGTACGACCAGGAGAAGACCGCGCGCAGGTCGGTGGCCGCGTCGTCGCCGCCGAGGAGGTCCAGGCCGCCGCGGGCCTGGCGCAGCTGCCCCGCCACCTGGCCCAGGGTCAGCTCCGGGTGGGCGGAGACCCGGGCACCCACGATGGCCAGCGCCAGCGGAAGGCGGACGCACCTGGCCACGATCTCGCCGGCCGCCGGTCCGTCGGCCGCGACGCGGGTGCGGCCGGCCCGGCGGGCCAGCAGCTCGTGTGCCTCCTCCTCGGTCAGCAGGTCGAGGGTGAGCAGGTGCGCGTCCTCGGTGGCGAGGAGGCCGGTCAGGCGGCTGCGGCTGGTCACCACGACCTGGCAGGTGGCGCTGCCGGGAAGCAGCGGGCGTACCTGCTCGGCGTCGCGCGCGTTGTCCAGCACCACCAGCACCCGCCGTCCGGCGAGCAGGCTGCGGTAGAGCCCGGTCTGGGCGTCCACGGTCGGCGGGATCCGCTGGGCGGGTACGCCGAGCGCGTCGAGGAAGCCACGGACCGCTTCGCCCGCCGTCACCGGCCGTCCGGCCGGGTCGAAGCCGCGCAGGTTCACGTAGAGCTGTCCGTCCGGGAACCGCGGCGCGATCTGGTGCGCCCAGAACACCGCGAGGGCGGTCTTGCCGATGCCGCCGGAACCGTCGATGGCCGAGATGACAACGGTGCCGCGACCCGCGACCAGGTCGTCCACGAGGCCGGTCAGCTCGTGCAGCTCGGCCGCCCGGCCGACGAACTGGCGTACCGGCGCGGGCAGCTGTCGGGGCGGCGCGGCCACGGCCCGCGGTTCGGTGGCGTGGTCGGCGCCGGGCGGGGGCGCGTCGACGAGCAGCCGCCGGTGCAGGTCGCGGAGGTCCTGACTGGGCTCGATGCCGAGCTGGTCGGTCCAGATCCGCCAGAGTCGCTGGTACGCCGCGAGCGCGTCGGGCCGCCGGCCGGCGCCGTTGAGCGCGGACATCAGCAGCGACCACGGCCGTTCCCGGAACGGCTCGGCGCCGGTCAGCTCCTCCAGGCCGGCCACCGCCTCCGCCGGCCGACCGCCCGCGAGCTGCGACGCGGCCAGCGCCTCCTGGGCCTCGACCCGGGTCAGGTCGAGCCGCTGCGCCGCGGCGACCAGCAGCGGTCCCGACCGGACATCCGCCAGTGCCGGGCCACGCCAGAGCCGCAGCGCCGCGGCGAGCCGGTCGACGGCGAGGTCGTGGTCGCCCCGGTCGGCCGCGTCCCGGCCCTCCCGGTGCAACGCGGCGAAGGACTCGTGGTCGAGATCCACCGCGTCCGGCACGAACAGGTAGCCGGTGGGCGCCGTACGGAGCTGGTCCGCGCCGGCGGGCAGCAGGCTGCGCAACCGCCAGACGTAATGCGTCAGGAGCTGGGTCGCCGACGCGGGCGCCCGGCCGTGCCAGAGCACCTCGATCAACCAGTCTCGATCCAGCAGGCGCCCGCCGTGGAGCACCAGGAGCGCGAGCAGCTCGCGTTGCTTCGCGGCCCGTACCGGTACCCAGGTGTCGTGCACCCAGACCTCCAGCGGGCCCAGTATCCGCGCGCGCATGATCGGCTCCTCGCGCCGCTACATCGGCAGTAGATCCAGGTACTTCACCATTCTGACCTGTCGGTGTTGGTCGCTTCGTGGAGGCCGCCATGCGTCCCCGGGACAGGATGAGCACGATCGGACCGGCCGCGGTGAGATGGACCCACTTCGCGGACTTCGTCAGCACGGCCGGGCACCGTCGCCGGTGCCCGGCCGTCACCGCTTAGCCGTCGACCACCTGCCCGATCCGCCGCGTCATCGTCGAGTCACCTCCCCCGCCTACCGTGGACCACGTGACGAGGAGGCGGCAATGACCAGACACGCGCGGCACCGGCTCACGGTGATCGCGGCCGGGATCGCGGCCGCCATCGTGGTACTGCTCCTCTCGGTCGCGGCCCCGTCGCACGCCACCCCGGCGGCCCTCTCCGACGAGGACGACTGCACCGTGACACTGGCCGCCCGGTGTACCAGGGGCTGACCCCGAAGGGCGGAGTCAGCCGATGTCGCGGCGCCGGAAGCCGGCGAACCCGCCGGCGAGGAGGGCCACGACGACGGCCGCGATGGCGAGCAACGGCACGGCCGTGACGCTCTCCAGCGGGGCTTCGGGAGTGTGCGCGAACGGCGAGGCCTTGCCGAACCAGTCGGGCAGGTCGAAGGAGTCGGCGAAGAGCACGACCACCGCACAGTAGCCGACCGCCACCCAGGCCACCGCGGCGGCGGCCCGGGGTACCCACCCGAAGGCGAGCGCGGCGATGCTGACGACCAGCCACACCGCGGGAATGTAGGCCAGCGCGATCGCGGTCAGGCGCGGTATCTGGCCAGGGTCGGAGACGGCCAGGCCGTACGCCAGGCCCACCCCGAAGCCACCCACCGCGAGTACCAGCGCGCTGCCGGCCAGCGCGACGCTGAGGTGGCTGCCGAGCCAGCCGGCCCGGCTGGTCGGCGTCGCCAGCACCGGCTCGGCCCGCCCGGAGGTCTCCTCGCCGCGCGCCCGCAGCGTAGCGGCGACGCCGTACGCCGCCGCGATCAGCGCGCCGAACACGACGCACAGGGCCAGGTACGAGTTGACGATGTCGGCGGCCCCGCCCGGGAAGAAGTTCGCGACCTCCGGGTTGTCGGTGATGTACTGCTCGACGCTCTCGCCGAACGAGCCGAGCGCGAGACCGAAAAGCACGAGCCCGGCGGCCCAACCGATGAGCGAACCCCGTTGCAGCCGCCAGGCCAGGGCCAGCGGCGAGGCCAGGGCCGGGGAGGCGCTGGCCCGGCCCGGTCGGGTCCGGAGCAGGCCGGCGCCGAAGTCGCGCCGGTCGAGCAGGGCGACGGCCACCGCGACGAGCAACGCGGCGGCAGCGAGTGGCAGCAGCAGCGGCCACCACCGGTCGCCGGCGTACGGGAACGTGCGCTGCCCCCAACCGATCGGCGACAGCCAGGACAGCGTGCCGTCCCCGGCGTCGCCCGCGGCACGCAGCATGAAGGCGGTGCCGATGGCGATGCCGACCGTGCCGTACACGGCTCGCGGGTTCTCGAAGACCTGCACGGCCACCGCGGTGAGGGCGGCGAACGCCACGCCGACGGCGGCGGTGGCGGCGCCGAGGAGCATCGAGCCGCCCACCGGCAGGCCGGTGCCCGCGGCGGCGACGAAGACGATCAGCGCCACCAGGAGGTTGGCCAACCCGGCGAGGGCGAGGGCGGCGGCGAGCGGGGCGTGCCGGCCGACCGCCGCGGACCGGATCAGCTCGGCCCGCCCGGTCTCCTCGTCCGAGCGGGTGTGCCGGCCGACCAGGAACATGTTCATGAGCGCGACGACCACCGACAGGTAGGCGAAGATCTCGAAGACGACCTCCCCACCGATCGTCTCCAGCAGTTGCGGCGGCCCGCTGAAGGCGACCATCGCGGCGTTGCCTCCGATCGTCTCCCGGAACCGGGCGAGCCTCTCCGGCGTACCGTAGATGCTCTGGCTGCCCAGGGACTGGTAGAACACCAGGAACCCGGCGCCGACCACCCACCAGGGCAGCCCGCGCCGCTCCCGGCGCAGCATGAAGCGCAGCAGCGCGCCGGTACCGGCGGTGGTCATGCCGCTGCCTCCCGCCCGGCCTCGTCGCCGTAATGCCGGAGGAACATCTCCTCCAGCGTCGGCGGTGTGCTGGTGAGGCTGCGCACGCCGAGACCGGACAGGTGCCGTACCACCTGGTCGAGGTGCTGGGTGTCGACATCGAACCGGGCGTGGGTGCGGTTCAGCACCACATCGTGGACGCCGGGGAGGCCGTCGATACCGGTGATCGGCTGGGTGGTCTCGACCGAGATCGAGGTCCGGGTCAGGTGCCGCAGGTCGCCCAGGGTGCCGGTCTCCACGGTACGGCCGAGGCGGATGATGCTCACCCGATCGCACAGCGCCTCGACCTCGGCGAGGATGTGGCTGGAGAGCAGGATCGTGCGCCCCTCCGTGCGCAGTTCCTGGACGCACTGCTGGAACACCGACTCCATGAGCGGGTCGAGGCCGGAGGTGGGCTCGTCGAGCAGCAGCAGTTCGGCGTCCGAGGCCAGCCCGGCGACCAGGGCCACTTTCTGCCGGTTGCCCTTGGAGTAGGTGCGGGCCTTCTTCCGCGGGTCGAGGTCGAACCGTTCCAGCAGCTGGTCTCGCCGCTGCCGGTTGAGCCCGCCGCGCAGCCGGCCCATCAGGTCGATCACCTCGCCGCCGGTGACGCCCGGCCACAGCGTGACATCGCCCGGTACGTAGGCCAGGCGCCGGTGCAGGGCGACGGCATCGCCCCACGGGTCGCCGCCGAGCAGCCGGACCGTACCGGCGTCGGCGCGGAGCAGGCCGAGCAGGACCCGGATGGTGGTGGTCTTGCCCGAGCCGTTGGGACCGAGGAAGCCGTGCACCTCGCCCTGCGCGACGGTCAGGTCGAGCCCGTCGAGCGCGCGGGTCGCGCCGAAGCTCTTGTGCAGGCCCGCTACAGAGATCGCATTCTCCATGCTTCAGACGCTACACTCGGTTCACAAACTCGTGAAGACTGTGTGACGGGCGAGACGGAAACCGGACGGGAGGGCCGACGGATGGCGACACGACCGCGGCGCGACGAGCCGGCCATGCGGGCCTACGTCGAGCAGATGGCGCGGCTGCTCGCCGACTGGGGGTTCCCGCGGATGGCCGGCCGGGTCGTGTTCGCGATGATGAGCGCCGACGAGCAGGCGCTCACCGCGGCCGAGTTGGGCGAACGGCTGGCCGTCAGCCCGGCCGCGATCTCCGGTGCGGTGCGCTACCTGATGCAGATCAACATGGTGGTCCGGGAACCCGTCCCCGGCTCCCGGCGCGACCGGTACCGGCTGGTGGACGACTCGTGGTACGAGGTCACGATCAGCAAGATGACGCTGCTCAAGACCATCGTGGACGTCACCGAGCAGGGTGTGCTCGCCGCGGGCGGCCCGGACACCCCGGCCGGCGCCCGGCTCGCCGGCATGCGGGACTTCTACATCTTCGTCCTGGACGCGCTGCCCGAGCTCACGAGCCGGTGGGCCGAGCGCCAGTCCGCACCGCCCGAGCCCGGCTAGACCTCGCGGCGTGATCGCTAGGATCGGACGCCATGGCGCGCTACGGCACCCAGTACGGCCCGGACGTCACGTTCCTCGGCGTGGCCCGCTGCGACCATACCGATCCACAGACCTATGTGGACGCTGACGTGGTGATCCTCGGCGCCCCGTTCGACGGCGGCACCACGAACCGCCCGGGCGCCCGGTTCGGCCCGAACGCCATCCGCACCACGGACTACCTCGGCCAGAACGGTTCCCGCCCCAGCCTCGCCCTGCGTACCGACGGACTGCGGGAGCTGAGGGTCTACGACGCGGGAGACGTCGAGATGTTCTCGGGTGACGCGGTGCGGTCGCTGACCGACCTGCGGGCCGCGGTCGCCACGATCGCGGCGACCGGTGCCGTCCCGCTCGTCCTCGGTGGCGACCACGCGGTCACCTACGCCGACGCCTCGGGCGTGGCCGACGTGCTCGGCCACGCCCGGGTGTCGATGGTCCACTTCGACGCCCACGCGGACACCGGCGACGTCGAGTTCGGCTCGCTGTGGGGTCACGGGGCTCCGATGCGCCGCCTGATCGAGTCCGGTGCGCTGCGGGGCGACCGTTTCCTGCAGATCGGGCTGCGCGGCTACTGGCCCGGCCCGGAGACGCTGCGCTGGATGGCCGGACGGAACATGCGGTCGTACGAGATGACCGAGATCGTCGCCCGCGGCCTGACCGGCTGCCTGACGGAGGCGTTCGCGATCGCGACGGACGGGTGCGACGGTGTCTTCCTCTCCGTCGACATCGACGTCTGCGACCCCGGTCACGCGCCGGGCACCGGTACGCCCGAACCCGGCGGTCTCTCCGCCCGGCAGCTCCTCGACGCGGTCCGCCGGGTCTGCCTGGAACTGCCGGTGGCCGGCATCGACGTGGTCGAGGTCAGCCCGCCGTACGACCACGCCGGCATCACCGCCGCGCTGGCCAACCGGGTGGTCCTGGAAGCGCTCTCGGCCATCGCCCGAAAGCGCCGCGACGACCGCGACGGCACCAGGTGGGATCCCGGCCAGCCCCTGCTCGACGGCCGCGAAGATCCCCGGGGCGGCTGACCCGGACCGCCGGCTGCGGCGCCCGGGCGCCGCAGCCGGCGGTGACTCAGTCGTTGTTCCAGTCGCCGGTGATCGGAGTGCGGTTGGCCGGTCCGAAGGAGAACGCGTGGTCGGCCGGGCCGCCGCTGAGGCTGTCCCGTAGCAGGTAGACGGCGTCCGAGGGCCGGTAGAACCCGACCGTCGTCTTGCCGTCGGCGTTCCAGTCCCCGGTGATCGGGGTCAGGCCGTCGCCCCGCCAGACGAACGAGTGATCGGCCGGGCCACCCGAGGCGTGGGTGTCCTTGATGTTCCACGTACCGGTGGACCGGTTGTAGTAGCCCACCGTGGTCTTGCCGTCGTTGTTCCAGTCGCCGACGACCGGCACGATGCCGCTGCCGGCCGGACCGAACTGCACGACGTGGTCGGCCGGCCCCTCGCTGAGCGTGTTCCGCAGGTGGAAGGTTGCCGTACCCGGGTTGTAGTAGCCGACCGTCGTCTTGCCGTCCGCGTCCCAGTCACCGGCGAGGGGCACCATGCCGGGCGGCCCGAACCGGAAGGAGTGGTCGGACGGACCGGCCCCGTTCGCGTTGCGCAGGTTGAACGTACCGGTCGCCGGCACGTAGTACCCCACCGTCGTCTTGCCGTCGTTGTTCCAGTCCCCGGACAGCGGCCGCGCGTTGGCCGGACCGTACTGGAAGGAGATGTCGGCGGCCCCACCGGAGTGGGTGTTCTTCATCTGCCAGGTGCCGGTGGACGCCTGGTAGAAGCCCACCGTCACCTTGCCGGTCACCAGATCCTTGGCCTGGTCGATCAGCGCCAGCGCGGTACCCTGCGCCTGGTCGTACCGGTCCGGGAAGGCGGACCGTTGCACCGCCTGGGCGATCTGCCCCGCGGTCATGCCCGGGTTGTTCGCCGCGATGGGGATGGCGCGGGTGAAGAAGGCGTTGGCCGCGTACGAGACGTTCATGATCTGTTCGGGGGTACCCCAGCCCTGCGAGGGACGCTGCTGGAAGACCCCGAGCGAGTCCCGGTCGCCACAGGGCAGGTTGTTCATGTGCGACTCGACCCAGCCGGCCTCGAAGCCGGCGAGCATCACCCGCTCCGTCACCTTCAGCCCGCGGCCGACCCGGTACACCGTCTCGAGCACGGCCGGGTCCGCTGTGGACGGAATCGACGTGCAGGCCAGCGGTACGACGTCCTCGTCCGGGCGCGGTGCCGCGTACGCGGGCGTCGCCGCCGCGTCGGCCACCAGGGCCGCGGTGGTCATCGTGCCGGTCGCGGCGAGCGCGGCCAGCATGCGCGTTGTGGACATGTTCCTCCTCCGGCCCGGTCAGGCCTTGTCCCAGTCGCCGGCCACCGGTGCCATCGAGGCCGGCCCGAAGTTGAAGACGTGGTCCGCGGGGCCGTCGCTGAGCGCGTTGCGGAGCACGTACGTGCCGTCGGACGGCCGGTAGTAGCCGATGGTGGTCTTGCCGTCGGCGTTCCAGTCCCCGGTGACCGGCCGCATGCCGGGCGGGCCGAACCGGAAGTTGGCCTCGGCGGCGCTGCTGTCGTTCTGGTCGTTGAGGTGCCACGTCCCGTCGGTCGGGTTGTAGTAGCCCACGGTCGTCTTGCCGTCGTTGTTCCAGTCGCCGGTGACCGGGATCATGCCGGGCGGCCCGAACCGGAAGCTGTGGTCGGACGGGCCGGCGTTCAGCGTGTCCCGCAGGTGGAACGATCCGTCCGACGGGCGGTAGAAGCCGACGGTGGTCTTGCCGTCGTTGTTCCAGTCCCCGGCGAGCGGCACCATGCCCGGCGGGCCGAACGCGAACGAGTGGTCCGCCGGCCCGGCGTTGTTGGTGTTGCGGAGGTTGAACGTCGCGTTGGACGGCTGGTAGTAGCCGATGGTGGTCTTGCCGTCGGCGTTCCAGTCCCCGGTGATCGGCCGGGCCCCGGTGGCGCCGAAGGCGAAGGCGAGGTCCGACGGACCGCTGCTGTGGGTGTTCCTGAGATGCCAGGTGCCGTTGCTCGGCTGGTAGAAACCCACCGTCTGCTTACCGAACGAGCCACCGGCCCACCAGCTCGTCTGCTGCAACGCGCCGGGCCAGCCGAAGCTGAAGTGCACGTGGTCCTGGTGGCAGTCGGTCACCCCCGAGCAGGAGTACGGCTGCCAGCCGGCGTCGGGGTTGTAGGCCCGGAAGATCTGCCGGTCCCAGATGATGTACATGATGCCGAAGCGGCGCAGCAGCGCGTGCCGGTTGCCGTACTTGTCGGTCGCGAGCAACCAGTTGAGCAGGTCGTCGGCGGTGGCGTGCTGGGTGAACGCGGAGACCCGCCAGTCCCAGGCACGCCCTTCCTTGTGTTCGCTCTGACCGCCGACGCTGCAGCCGCGCAGGATGCCGGAGTCACCGGTACCCGGGTACGCGGCCAGCACCATGCTGCGGAACGACACCACCCCGGGTTGTTCCGTCGAGTTGCACGACGACTGGCCGACGTATGGTTGATAGCCGTCGATCAGCGGGCCGAGGTTCTTTCCCGGTGGCGCCGCGGCGGCGGGTTCCGCCCCGACGGCCACGCCGGTGAGCATGGCCGCGGCGAGGACACCCGAACGCCGTAACGCCCGGGACGTGGACCGTCGTCTGTGCCGGACGGCCGTTGTACGTTTCATCGTGGCTCCTCTCCACGAGGGGGAGATGTGGCATCACGATGAGCCGCCGTTTCATTCAGACGGCACCCGGCGGGTCACCCAGGCGTCACACGGCCGTGGGCGACGGGTGCCGGGTCGCGTCGGAGCGGTCGAGCGGGGCCAGCGCCGCCGCCGGGGTCACCCTCGCGACCAGCCGGGACGACCCCAGCGCGCGTACCTTCGCCTCGACCTGTTCGGCGTCCGGGTGGCGTAGCGCGTGCAGGATCCGCAGCGCCTCCCGCCATGCCTCGCGGGCGAGCTCCACCTCGCCGGCCGCGCCGTGCGCGTCGCCGAGATGGGTGAGCGCGATCGCCTCGTAGTAGTGGTCGCCGAACTCCCGCAGCATCTGCGCGGACTGCCGGTAGTACCCGGCGGCCCGCCGGTGGTCGCCGAGCAGGTGGTGCGCGTAGCCCAGACTGTCCAGCGTGTGCGCGGCGCCCTGGGCGTCGCCGAGCTCGCGGTGCAGGGCCACCGCCTCCTCGCAGTACGCGAGGGCGTCGCGGCTCTGGCCGAGCTGCGCGTGGTACCACCCGATGGTGTTCAGGACCTGCGCCTGTCCCGCGCGGTGGCCCGCCGCGCGGTAGAGGTCGAGCGCCCGCTCCACCTGGCCCAGCGCCTCCCGGATCTGCCCCTGGCCGGCATCGACCGAGCTCATCCGGTGGTACGCGTACGCCTGGCCGATGGCGTCGTCGAGCTCGCCGAAGAGGTCGAGGGCCCGCCGTAGCTGGGTACGCGCCCGGTCGTAGTCGCGCAGCGCGGTACAGGCCAGCCCGAGTCCGCTGTGGGCGTGCGCCTGCCCGACCGGGTCGCCCAGCCGCTCGGCGACGGCCTGCGCGGTCTGCTGGATGTCGGCCCAGTCGTGCCAGAGTCCGCGCCGGTTCAGGAACGGGGTGATGGTCGAGGCGAGCTGCCACGCGTGCGTACCGAGGTCGGCCGCTGCCGCGCGTTTGACGATCGCGATGAGCACCGGGTGCTCGGCCGTGAACCAGGCCGACGCCCGGGGATGGTCCGCGATCGCCTCGCTCGTCACCGACGGATCGGCGGGCAGCAGGTCGATCTGGTACCGGTGCGGGTACAGGCGCGAGGCCGCGGTGTCCGCGGTGTGCAGGTAGTGGTCGATCATCCGGCGGACCGCTGCCCGCTGCTCCGCCTCGGTGTCGGCGGTACCGCCCAGCTCGACCGCGTACGCCCGGAGCAGGTCGTGGAACGCGAACCGGCCGGGGCTGTGCTCGGCGATGAGGTGGGCGCTGGTCAGCTCGGTGAGCAGCGGGTGGACGTGCGCGGGCGGGCAACCGGCGAGGCTGGCCGCCGCTGCGGCCGAGACGTCCGGCCCGGGATGCAGGCCGAGCAGCCGGAAGAGCCGGGCCGCGTCCGCACCGAGCCGGCGGTACGACCAGGAGAACACGGTCCGCACGTCGCCGCCCGGGTCGTGGCCGGAGAACACGTCCAGTCCGCCGCGGGCGTCGCGCAGCTCCGCCGAGAGCATGGCGAGCGGGAACGACGGGTGTATCGCGGCCCGTGCCGCGACCATGGCCAGGGCCAGCGGCAGCCGGGCGCAGGACCGCACGATGTCGTCGGTCGCCTGCCGCTCGGCCGTGGTACGGGCGGTACCCAGCCGCGCGACCAGCAGGTCCCGTGCCTCGTCCGCGGTGAGCAGGTCCAGCGTGACCGGTTCCGCTCCCGCGCCGCTGACCAGTCCGGCGAGCCGGTTGCGGCTGGTGACCAGGACCAGGCAGCCGGGCTTGCCCGGCAGCAGCGGGCGGACCTGTTCGGTGCTCTCGGCGTTGTCCAGCACGACCAGCATCCGGCGCCCGGCGACCAGGCTGCGGTAGAGCGCCGCCTGGGCGTCCAGGCCGGCCGGGATGCGTGCGGCCGGGATGCCGAGGGCGTCCAGGAAGCCGCGCACTGCCTCCCCCGCGGTCATCGACCCGCCACTCTGGTCGAACCCGCGCAGGTTCACGTAGAGCTGGCCGTCCGGGAACCGGCCGGCGACCCGGTGCGCCCAGTGCACCGCCAGGGCCGTCTTGCCGATGCCGGCGGTACCCATCAGCGCCGAGATCACCACCGTCGAGGGCTGGTGCTCCAGGTCCGACACCAGCGCGTCCAGCCGGGCCAGTTCGACGGTCCGGCCGGCGAAGCCGCGGACGTCCGGCGGCAGCTGGGCCGGCTTCGGCAACGGCGGGTCGACCGGGACGTCCGGTTCGATCGGGGCGGTGCTGCGCGCGACCGGGCTGTCCAGCGACTCGTCGCCCAGCAGGATCAGCCGTTCCAGGTCGCGCAGCGGGGCGCCCGGTTCGAGGGCATACTCGTCGGCCAGGGTCTGCCGCGCCCGCCGGTACACGCCGAGCGCGTCGGTCGGCCGGCCGCTGCGGTACAGCGCGATCATCAGCTGGGCCACCAGGCGTTCCCGCCCCGGGTGCTCGGCCGCCGCGTCGGTGAGCTCGGCGACGATCCCCGCGTGGTTGCCCCGGTCCAGCTCGGCGTTGAAGAGCGCCTCCAGCGCCGACGCGCGCTGCTCCTCCAGGTGGACCCGGGCCGCGTCGGCGAAGGCGGCCCGCACCCCGGCCAGGGCCCGGGTCCCCCGCCACAGCCGCAGCGCCCGGCGCAGCGCCCGCACCACGGCGTCGGGATCCGGCCTGGGGTGGGTAGCGCCGCGGGCCTGCCCGAGCAGCGCGGTGAACCGGGCGAGGTCGAGCTGGCCCTGGATGATCCGCAGCCGGTACCCGGCCGGCTGGCGGTCGACCACGGCCAGCGCCCGGGCGCCGTCGACCAGCGTCGCGCGCAGCGCCGAGACCATGTTCTTGATCTGCGTGCTGGCCGTACGCGGCACCGACTCGCCCCACATCGCGTCGATGATCTGGTCGACGGTCAACACGCGCTCGGCGTGCATGAGCAGCAACGCCAGCAGGTCCAGGTGTTGCCGGCGGGCGAACGCCAGCGGCCCGCGGGACGTCACCACCTGGACGGGGCCGAGAATGCGAAAACAACAGTCATCGCTATCTACGGACATCAAAGTGGATCGTACGCCCGCGGGACGCGCCCGGACAGCTACGGCGTCGGGTCACCGCCGACGGCATCGGGATAGATCGCGCAGAGGTAGCGGTCCCAGTACCGGCCACCGAAGAACTCGTGGTCCCGCATGATCCCCTCGACCTGGAAGATCTTGCCCTCGCCACTGCGCATCTGCGGCCAGTTGAACCCGGGGATCTCCACGTAGAGCTTGCGCATCGGGAAGGCGTGGAACATGTAGCGCACGAACATCGCCACGACCTGTGCCGCCAGGCCGCTGCCGTGGTACTCGGCCCGGAACACGGCACCGATGTACGCGTACCGCTGGCCCATGTCGGCGCCGTACGCCACGACGTGGCCGACCGGTTCCCCGTCGTCGGTACGCCGGGCCACGAACTGCACCAGGACCTGCGACCACAGGTCACTCGCGAAGCGCTCGATCGGCGGCGGTGCGCCGCGGTACCGCCAGCGGAAGCAGGTCTCCGGGTGGATCGAGAGCGCGTAGAGGAACCGGAGGTCGTCGGGCTCCACCGGGGTCAGCCGGATCTCGTTGTTGCTCAGCGTCGGAGCCAGCTCCGAGCCGGCCGGGCGGACGAGCGAGAAGTCGGTCGGTCGCGCCGGCCGCGCCGCGGTGTCGGTGAACCTGACGGACAGTCCCCGGAAGCTCGCCGTATCGAGCAGGGCCAGGACGTCCGCCACGGTCGCCGGCCGGCTTCGGGTCGCGAGCGTCACGCCGCGGGTCTCCAGCCAGGCCAGCAGGCTCATCATCGCCAGGCTGTCCAGGCCGAGGTCGTCGGCGAGCCGGGCGGTGTCGGTCAGCGTCTCCGGATCGCGTTCCACGATCGTGGCCAGCTCGAGGCGGTCGGCCTCGCGCCGGGCGACCTCCGCGCTGGCCTGCGTCTGATCGTCGATGGTTGTCATCGGGCCTCCATGGCTAGTTCTCCGGACAGGTAGCGGCGGCGCGTCTCGGTCCGCCGGAGCTTGCCGGACGAGGTCTTCGGCAGGTGGCCGTACGGGACGACGACGACGTCCTTGGGGGCGAGGCCGACCTCGGCCAGCACCACCGCGGCGACGCCCTGCCGCACGGTCGTGGTGTCCCGGCTGCGCGACTCGACCGCGACGACGAGCCGGTCGCCGTCGCCGCCGGGCAGCCCGAAGGCGGCGGCTCCGCCGGCGCGTACCCCCGGCACCTCCTCGGCCACCGCCTCGACGTCCTGCGGGTAGACGTTGCGCCCGGCGGCGAAGAGGATGTCCTTCTCCCGCCCGCAGACGACCAGCTCGCCGTCGCCGGTGAGGTAGCCGAGGTCACCGGTCCGCAGCCAGGTACCCGGTGCCGGGCGCGGGTCACCCCAGTGGTGGCCGACGACCGATGCCCCGCGCAGCTCGATGTGGCCGACCGTTCGGTCCGGCACGGGATCGCCGCTGCCGCGGTCCACCACGCGGATCGCGGTGCTGCCCACCGCGGGGCCGACCCGGACCAGCTCACGGGCCACGGCACCGGCCCGGGCCGGGGTGGCCAGGCCGTCGGCCTCCAGCGCGACCGGGTCGATCCGGTCCACCGACAGGCCCGCGTGCGCCCGGGTCAGGGTGGCCGCGAGGGTCGCCTCCGCGAGGCCGTACGCCGGCATCAGCGCCGACGGGTCGAGGCCGAACCGGGCGGCCGCGGCCGCGAACCTGGTCATCATCGCCGCGTCCACCGGTTCCCCACCGGTGACCAGGAAGCGCACCGAGGTCAGGTCGAGGTCGGCGCGCGGCCCGCCCGCCAGCAGCCGGGTCATCAACGCGTACGCGAAGTTGGGCGCGCCCGAGATGGTGACCTGGTACCGCGACATCGCCTCCAGCCAGCTCGACGGCTGCCGCGCGAAGTGCCCGGGCGGCTGCAGCACGAGCGAGCATCCGCAGCTCACCGGCAGCGTGAAGAACGCGACCAGCCCCATGTCGTGGTATAGCGGCAACCAGCTGAGCCACCGCCCCGGATGCCAGGAGTGGTGCTCGAGCCGGGCCATCATCGCGTCGAGGTTGGCGGCGAGGTGCCCGTGCGAGACCGGTACGCCCCGCGGCGCGCGGGTCGATCCGCTGGTGTACTGCAACACGGCGAGGTCTGCCGGGTCCGGCCGGTGCGGTACTGCGGGTGCGACGGTAGCCGCCCGCTCGGTCACCGATTCGAGCGTCAGCACTCTCGTCGCCGCCGACAGGGCGTCGCCGGCCGCGCCGCCGGTGCCGTCGACGAGCACGGCGTCCAGCCCGGCGTCGCGCACGATGGCGAGCAGGTGGTCGACCCGGGCGTCTGCGCCGTGACCGGGCGGCAGGACGGTGACCGACCCGCCGGTGAACCAGATCGCCTGGACGGCCGCGGCCAGCGGGAGGCTCGTCGTGCCGAGCAGGCCCACCCGGCTGCCCGGCCCGAGGCCCGCCCGGGAGAGCACGGCGGCCGTCCGCAACGCCCGCCCGGACACCTCGACCCAGGACGCCACCTCCGCCGGCTCGGCACCGGATCCGAGCACGGTCAGCGTGCCGGTGTTGGCCCGGTTGTCCGCGATGGCATCGACCACGGTACGCATGGCAGCGAGCCTGCCGGCCGGTCTCACCCGAACGGCACCCGTCCGGTCATCCGCAGAGCACGCGGGTCCCCGATCGGTCCCGGTCCGGGTCCCGGCCGGCGGGGTGACCGGCGGAGCGGCGCTCCCGCCGGCATGAGGTATTCGCCAGGCTGTCCGACTGCTACCCGAGGCCGGCGGGTCCACTGTGGAGAACCGGATGCGCGAACCTATCGAGGCGTGGCACGACGACCATGGATGATCACGTTCCGGTCCGGACGGTACGCATCGGACGACCTGGCGCGCCCTCCACCGAATCGGTCGAAGTCCTCGAATGGACCGCGCTATGTGTCAGATTGACGTCAGGCTGCGAGCCTCCTATCGTTCTGCATGGCCAGTTAATGTCATTTTGACAATAACTAGGCCCGGCGGGAAGGACATCAGAATGATCGACGCCGATGGCAGCAGCCGCATCCGCAGCACCGTCGACGTGGGCGTGCTCACCGTGCTGCGCGAGGAGACCTATGCGATCGTCGAAGCGCTGCGGGCCACCGCGGGCTACCGCAAGACCGAGATGGCAGCCGGCCAGCGCATCCACGAGGCCGCGCTGGTGCACGGCGACCGCACCATCCGGATCGCTGCCATGCAGACAACCGACCGCGGCCAATCCTCGGCGGCGCTGGCGTTCAACGAGCTCTGCACGCTGGCACGGCCGCGGTACGTCGCACTCGTCGGCACCGCGGGCGGCATCAACCGTACCGTGGAGATCGGTGACGTCGTCATCGCGGACAGCGTCATCTCCTACGACCCCCGCCGCGTCGCCAGGAACGGGGTCTGGCACCGCGGCGCGACGCGGCCGGTTCCGGTGACCGTCAGCCGCGCCGTGCAGGACTTCCTGAGCAGCCGGCCCGAGCCGACGCTGCCGACCAGGGCGCCGTCCGGTCGCAGCCGGCCGTTCCGCGTCCACTATGGACCGGTCGGTTCCGGCGAGGCGGTCATCACCGACGTCCACTCGCACATCCGCGAGTTCCTGTTCCGGTTCAACGAGAAGGTGCTCGCGGTCGAGACCGAGGCGGCCGCCGTGGCGCAGGCGTACCACGAGTCCGCCCGGCACCCGAAGGGCCTGGCCGGCTGGCTGGTCGTGCGGGGAATCTCCGACAAGGCCAACCGGCACAAGGGACACCGGGACCACGCGATGGCGTCCCGCCACGCGGTACAGACACTCGAGGCGCTGCTCCCCTTTCTGTAAAGCGCGCCGGTACAGCGCCGGTGGAGCGCCGGTGGAGCGCAGCCGAGCGGGTGGGCCCGCACCCGCGTGCCCACCCGCTCGACATGCCGGCTACCGGCAGGTGCCCGTGGCGCTGTCCCAGTGGGTGCCGTTCGGGCAGTCGGCGACGATCGTCGCGGACTCGTCCGCGGACGACCCGAGGACACTCCCGGTGGACGACCCGGAACTGGCCAGGAACATCGCGACGATCAGGCTGAACACGGTCCTTCGGATGCGGTCGTGCATGGCCCTTCTCCTTTCGGGGCGGTGGAGCGAGGTAGACAAAGGACAACGGGCACGTCGTCCCGTCCGGATCAAGGACGATCCGAACGCGCGAAGGTGGCCGGCCTTCGCGAGCGACGGCCCAACCCGCGAGCCGAACTCGTGTGTGGTGCCGTGGGCGCTGACTTTGTGTCTTGATGACAGTAACGCGGGCCGGGTATTCATGTCAAGGTGACATTAGATAGTCTGTGCACCATGACGCTGACCACCCGTGCCCGCGCCGTCGTCCAGCTCACCGTCGACCTGGTGATCCTCACCGTTCGCGAGGCCCGCCTTCAGGTGCTGCTCGTCGTCCGCGGCAACGAGCCGTACCGCGACCAGCTGGCGTTGCCCGGCGGGTTCGTCCGCAAGGGTGAGGACATCCTCGATGCCGCACGGCGCGAGCTCGCCGAGGAGACCAGCCTGGACGGGGCCCTGGACGGCACCCCGCTCCACCTCGAACAGCTACGGACCTACGGGGCACCCGAGCGGGATCCGCGCGGCCGCATCGTCAGCGTGGCGCACCTCGCGATAGCGCCCGACCTTCCGGTGCCGGTCGCCGGAACGGACGCGCGGAGCGCCCGCTGGGAGCCGGTCGAGTCGGCGCGGCACCTCGCCTTCGACCACGACCAGATCCTCGCCGACGGTGTCGAGCGCGCCCGGAGCAAGCTGGAGTACACCACCCTCGCCACGGCGTTCTGCCGGGAGACCTTCACCATCGGGGAGCTGCGGCAGGTATACGAGGTCGTGTGGGGACAGACCCTCGATCCGCGCAACTTCAACCGGAAGGTGACGGGTACCGACGGCTTCGTGGTCCCGACCGGCGAGAAGCGGATCCCGGAGACCGGCCGCCCGGCGAGCCTCTACCGGCCCGGTCCCGCGACGACCCTCTCCCCACCGATGCTGCGCGCGACGGTCGACCGACCCGGTTAGGGCGGGAGGAGGTCGAGCTTCTGCCGGACCGCGTCCGCCTCCGGCCGGCCCATCTCGGCGTACCCGTCCAACGCCTCCGACCAGGCCCGGCGTGCCTCGGCGGTCGCGGACCGGTCCGCGTACGTGTCGCCGAGCGCCTCCTGGGCCTGGGCCTTGAGGTACGCCGCGTTGCCACGGTCGAACGAGGTCACCGCGTAGGTCAGCGCCTCGGCCGCCTCGTCCTGGCGGTTCTGCGCGCGGCGCAGCGCGGCCAGCGACATGTGTACCCGGCCTTCGAGCACCGAGTCCTCCACAGTGGACGTCGCGACCACGGTCGTGGCGGCGGTGAGGAAGTGGTCCGCCTCGTCGAGCGCGCCCGAGCGCAGTGCCACCTCGCCGAGCCCGTGCGTGGCGTACACCTTTCCCATCGGATCGGTCTCCCCGATCGTCGCCAGGACGTAGGTGAAGTTCTCCTCGGCCGCCGGCAGATCGCCGGTGGCCAGGTGGGCCTGGCCGATCCAGTACGCCGTCTGGGCGAGGATCCGGGGTTGGCCGGTGGCCTCGGCCACCTCCCGCGTGCGCGCGAGGACCTGTAGCGCCTCACCGGTGTCGCCCAGCTCCAGGTGGCACTGGCCCATGTACCGGAGCGACTGCCAACGCCCGACCCGGTCGTCGCTCTCCTCGTACAGCCGGGCAGCCTCCAGGTAGGTTGTCAGGGCCCGGCCGAGCTGGCCGACCCGGCGCAGGGCGCTGCCGAGGGTGCGCAGCGCGATCGCCCGGCCGTGCTGGTCCTTGAGGCGATCGAACAGTTCGGCGGCCCGGGACAGATCCTCCAGGCTCGGTACGGTCGACGGCCGGCCGGCGACCAGGGCCGGCTGAGCCAGCATCACCAGGGTGGCGGCCTCGCCGCGCACGTTTCCGGCCGCGCGGCAGGCGCGCAGCGCGGCGAGGTGGGTCACCTGCCAGTCGTCGAGGTGGCGGCCGAGCGTGTAGAACTCGTGCGCCGAGATCGCCAGGTTCCAGCAGAGCTCGTCCAGGCCCAGCTCCGCGGCGTGGCGCACGGCGGCCCGGATGTTCAGCCGCTCCGCCTCGAACCATGCGCGCGGGTCGTTGTCGAGTTCTGCGAGGACGCCTGGCGGTGCCGGCCAGTCCGGCAGGCAGCCGTACACGAGGTCGAAGTCGGAGTCGTAGATGCCCCGATGCGCCCGGCGGGTCAACGTGAGCAGCGCGCCGTAGACCCGCTCGATGAACTCCACCCGCTCGTGCGGGTCGTCGTAGACGCCCTCCGCGCGGTGCCGCGCGTACCGGCGGGTGAGGTCGTGGAACCGGTACCGCATTCCGGGGTTCGCCGGCTGGATCATGTGCGATGCCGCGAGCCGCAGCAGGACCTCGGCCGGGTCGGCGGTGGTGCCGCTGTTGTGCAGGATCGCGGCCGCGGTCCAGAGTCCGAAGTCGGCACAGTAGAGCAGGCCGAGGCCGAGGAAGAGCTGCTGGGCGTCGTCGTCGAGCCGGTCGAAGCCGACCCCGATGCTGCGGATCACGCTGCGGTCGCCGTACACGAATCCCGCGAGATCCTGATGTTCCAGGCGGTCGATGATGTCCGGGGTGGTCCGGCCGGGGTCGCGGGCCCGCAGGGCGGCGACGATCGAGACCGCCAGCGGCATCCCGGCGCAGAGTTCGACGACCCGCTGGGTCGCCTCGGGCTCGGCGTCCGGGTCCACACCGGAGCGTCGCAGGACCCGCCGGAACATCTCGACCGCCTCGGGCTGGTCGAGCGGGCCCAGCGTCGGCACGTGGTGGGCGCCGGCCAGCTCGGGCAACCGGCGCCGGGACGTGACCAGGACGCCGCAGCCCGGGTTGCCGGGGATCAGATCGCGGACCTGGGCCTCGTCCCGGGCGTCGTCCAGGACGATCAGGACCCGCCGCTCCCCCACCACGCTGCGGTAGAGGGCAACCCGCTCGGCGTGCAGATCCGGGATCCTGGTGAAGCCGAACGCGCGCAGGACCTGGGCCACCAGCTCGTCGGGGGCGAGGTACTGCGCGGTCGGGTCGGTCAGCTCCAGGAACACCTGCCCGTCCGGGTACTCCGACAGCACGCTGTGCGCGACCTGCAACGCCAGCGCGGTCTTACCCATCCCGGCCGGCCCGGTCACCACCACCACCGGCGTCGCCGTGCGCGGGCTGCGGGTGAGCAGCCAGCGGCCCTCATTCAACGGCTCGTCCCGGCCGACGAAGTCGGCCACCGCCGGCGGCAGCTGCCGGGGCGCGAGGACGAGCTGCGCGGCGCTGCCGGCCGACTCGTACTGGGCGATGACCCGCTCGTCCAGGCTGGCGATCGCGTACATCAGGTTGCGCAGGCCGGGCTCCGGCCGGGCGCCCGCGCCCGCCTCCAGCGCCGCCGCGTGCCGGTCGAACGCCTCCAGCGCGTCGGTCGCGTGACCGCTACGGTACAGCGCGAGCATGAGCTGCTCGCACAGCCGCCGGTCGGTCGGATGCGACTCGACCATGGTGTACAGCTCATCGATGATCTGCATGGCCCGCCCGCGGCCGAGCTCCAGGTCGAACAGGCGTACGCCGGCCCGCTTGCGCCGCTGCATGAGATGGGCGGCCTCGCGCTGGAAGGCGTCGCCCGGGATGCCCGCCAACGGGGTGGGGCCGGTCCACAGTCGCAGCGCCTCCCGCAGCAGGTCCACCTCGTCCTGGACGCGCCGCTCGGTCGAGGCCTGGTCGGCCTCCCGGATCAGCCGTTCGAAGACCAGCTTGTCCAGGTCGTCCTCGGCGACCCGCAGCTCGTAGCCGTAGCCCGCATGGGTGATCAGGTGGGTGCCGCCGAGCGGCTCGAGGATCCGGCGCAGGGACGAGACCGACTTGTGCAACTGGGTGGTCGAGACGTCGGTGCTGTTCCAAGCGGCCCGCAACAGCTCCAGCGTGGACACCCGCTTGTTCGCATTGATCAGCAGCACGGCGAGCACCGTGAGCTGATGTCCCGCCGGGAGCTGAAGGCGTTGACCTCCAGCGAAGATTTCCAGCTCCCCCAGGATGCGGTAAATCACGGCACGTCTCCGTTCCGCCCGCCCCCGCATCGTCCTCCACCTCGGAAGGTACGGATGGCGATTACTCTTCGCCACCGCCTTCTCCGCCTCCGCAGAACGTCGGAAGCCGGCCGGTAGGTCCCGATGGCTGAATGGCTGCTGCAAGTAGCCGGCGAATGGCTGCCAGTAGCCAGCCGAGGAGAAATGGATGGCACAGCAGACGAAGACGATCCGCTACCTGCCCAGTCGACTCCTGGTCGGGGTCGCGTACGGAGGAATGATTCTCACCTGGCTCATCGTCCTGGGCGGTCTCGTCGGGACGGTCGTCATCCTGTCCAGGCTCGGCCCGCTCGCCGTCATCCCGTTCGTGGTCATGTGCGGCGGCGCGGCCCCCGCCCTCTCCGTGACCCGGGGGGTCCTCCAGTTGCACCGGGTCCGGACGAAGGTGCCCGCGCGACTGCTGCGGCAACGCCGCCACGGCGACCTGACCGCGGCCACCGACGACCAGAACCGGCCGCTGCGCCCGGTCGGGTGGAGCGTGGTGGACGTGGTCACCCGCACCGACGCGCTACTGGGCCCGCTCACCACGCTGCCCGGCGTGCAGATCTTCGAAGGGGTACGCCTACCGGGAGCCGCCCGGCTGGCGGCCTCGCACGCGGTCAGCGCCGGGCGGTTGGTCGTCCTGATCGAGTCGGTGGCATGGCCGCCGGGACGGTACCGCATCGACGCCACCGGGCGGATCCGCTGCGACGGGCAGTACATCGGGCAGACCGTCCGGTCGCTCTCCGCGGCGGTACGCGCGTACCGCGGGCTGCTTCCGCGCAGCCACCAGGTACGCGCGCTCGTCGCCGTCTACCGGTTCACCGACGACGAGTACATCCTCCCGTCGGGAACACCGGAGGTGGACTGGGTCCTCGCCGACCACCTGTACCGCGACCTGAAGGAGTTGCTGGCGCCGCACCTGTCCACGATGAGCCGGCACACGATCGCGGCGCTGACCACGGGGTGCCAGGCATGAACCTCTTCATCGACGACTACGCGCCGCTGGGTGCCGACCACGACGGCGCCCGGCGGGACGTCACGCGCCAGATCCGGCACCGGATCTCCGGGCGTACCCCCGGGTCCGCGTCGGGCGACGGCTGGCTCGACCGCGCGCGGTGCGCCCTGGCCGCCGGCGACTACCACGCCGCGGCCTTCGCCGCCCAGCAGGCCAGCTCCTCACCCGCGACGGCCGACGTCCTGGGTATCCTCGCGCGCGCACACGCCGGGCTCGGGCGCTTCGAGGAGGCGGTAACCGAGGCCCGGCGCGCGGTCCAGCTCGCGCCGCGGGACGCCGAGAACCACCTCACGCTCGCCGGGGTCTTCGAGGAGCTCGGCAACTGGAGTGCGGCCCTGCAGTGCTACCAGGTCGCCGAGCGCATCGGCCCCGACCCCACCGCGGCCCGGGCCGGTACCGCCTCGGTCCTGCTCCGGCTCGGCGACGGCGCGAAGGCGCGCCGGATCCTCGAGGCGATCTACGCACGCAGCGCCGACAAGCGGCTGGCCGGGGACCACCTCGGTCTGGCGCTCACCGAGGTCGCCGAGCAGGTGCCGCGGGTCCGGGACAGCCACACGTACTTCATCACCAGTCCGGAGGAGATCGACCAGATGCGGGTACTCCTCGGGCGGGCGGCGGAGGTGACCGGCGACCCGGATCTGCGGGCCGGCATCGCCCGGATCCGCGCGTACGTCGAGGCCTGTGCCCGGCACGTCCTGCTCCCCACCCGCCTGTTCCGCGGCGTTCCCGGGTACGCCTGCCTAGCGCTGGTCGGCGTCCTCCTCGCGGTCGCCTTCGCGGTCCCCTGGTTCGGTGTCGCCCCGTTCGTCGCCGGCCTCTCCGCCGCCGGCGCCGCGGTCTTCGGTCTGGTCCGGTACGCCCGCGTCCCGCGCTGGAAACTGAACCAGTGGGCCATCGAGCTGGGCCGCGGTGGTCGTCCACAGTAGACGGTCTGTCACCGGTCGAACAGTGGCAACAGGTCGGCGCGGCCGACCGCGGCGAGCGCCGTCGGGAGCTCGGGCAGCATGTTGCGGGCCTGGAGCCACTCCCAGACGCCCTGCGGCTCACGCCCGTGGGTGAACCTGGCTCGTTCGTACGGCTGGATCTCGAAGTAGTCGGCGAGGCGCGGCCAGTCGTCGACCAGCCGCTCGCAGACCCGGAGTTTGACCTCGCCGTCATAGGAGAGCCCCGCCCGCGCGGCGGTCCGCGCGGCGAACGGCTCGTGGTGCAGGACGGCCACGGCGAACCGGGCGGCGGCCTCGGCGGCGTACGGCTGCCAGTCGTCGCTCTTGCGGCGGTCGGCATGGTCGCAGACGGCCTTGACGACCAGGAAGCCGGGCCCGCCCCGGTAGGCCGCGGTCGCGACGCCGAGGCTCTCCATCTCCGCCCCGATCGTATTGCGCCAGCTCCTACGCAGGTGCCTGAGAGTCTTTCCGTCGGCGAGCACCTTCTCGCCGGTGAAGACCGTGCCGATGTGGACGGTCGGGGTCCCGTCCGGGTCGCCGGGCCGGGGCGCGGTGATCAGGTCGATCCACTCGTCCGGCCGGACCTCCCGGGCCGCGGTGAGCAGGTCGAAGCTCGGCCGGTACGAGTCGGGATCCGGGAGGAACCCGGCGATCGTCTTCTTGCCGGGCTCGTAGCCGACGACCTTGTCCGGTACGAGGACGTCACCGAGGCGGATCTCCGGGTCGCCGGGATCACCTGCCGCGACGCCCACCAGCATCAGTCGCTGCGGTCGCCACAACTCGATCGCCTGGACCGCGGCCACGCCCGCGGCGGTGTTGCCCGGACCCATCGGCGGCGGCACGACAACCCGGTACGCGCCGATCTCGGCGCGGTAGACGCTGCCGCCCGAGCGCCGGCTCTGGGTTGCTCCGTCGAGCGCGGACGCGACCGCTCGCTGTTCCAGGTCGAGCGCGGTGAGAATGACGACATCGGCGTTTTCACCGCCAGCTGGACCGGCGATGCCATGCATACGCACACAGTGCCACAGGGTGGAAAGCCCGGCCCGCGGCCGTTTTGCATCCGGCGGGGCTGTTGGTACGCCCGCGGAACGTCCACGGAAGCCGCTGTTTGCCACATAGAAGATCGCCATTGGCAGTTTCGGACGGGTTAGAATTCTTTTCTTCTATTGGAGTAGATCAATGCCAAGGCGGGTACGAGGGCGTGCGGCCAGAGTGGGGGACGTCGCTCGTCTTCGCCGCGAGTGGAACCGTTCAAGCGTCGTGGTTCTCTCGCCTGCCCGCGATCCGCGACCAGATCCACGCCGATCTGGCGGGCATCGGCATCGCATTGACCGCTCTCGGAACGGGGACCCTCGTCGCGATGGCTGTCGCCGGCGTGGCATGCCGCCGGTTCGGCCCGCGACGGGTCGTGTCGTGCGCGACCGTGATCGGGTGCGTCTCGCTGGCCGCGGTGGGCGGCGTGCGGTCGTTCGCGCAACTGGTTGGTGTGCTGCTCGTGTTCGGCCTGGCCATTGGCGCCTGGGACGGGGCGATGAACATCCAGGGCGTGGCGGTCGAGCGGGCGAACAAGCTGCACTGGATGAGCCTGTTCCACGGCTGGTGGAGCGTCGGCAGCGTGGTGGGGGCAGGACTGGGCGTCGCGGCCGCCAAACTGGGCGTGCCGATCGCTGTGCACCTCGGCGCGGTCGCGATTCTCACTTTGATCGTCGGCCTCCAAGGCGCCTTCGGTTCGGCCGACGGCCCTCCCGCTGCCGACAAGGTCCCCGGCCGGCACCGGTTGGGAATCGTGGCCGTGCTGATCCTGGTCGGCGCCACGATCGAGGGGGCCGCCGGCGACTGGCTGGCGATCTTCCTTGGCGACCATCATGGGTTCACGCGCGCTGGCGCCTCCGCTGGCTACGCGGTCTTCGTCGTCGCGCTCGCTGTTGGGCGGTTCGCGGCCACGGTCTCGCACCGGGTGATCGGGATAGCCCTGACGGTACGGATCGGTGCGGCCGTCGCGGCGCTGGGTGTGATCTTCGTAGTATTCCCGTCCGCCGTCGAAATGGCGATGGTTGGGGCGGCCTTGTGGGGCCTCGGCATCTGCGGCGTATTTCCCGCGGCACTCAGCGCGAGCGGAAACTCCGGCTCGGACGATTCCGTGGCCGCCATGACCAGCATCGGTTACGGCGCCGGCGTCGTCGGACCGATTATCATCAGTACACTCGCCGGCGCGCGGGACCTCGGCACGGCGCTCCTTGTCCTCCCATGGCTAGCGGTCATTCTCATCGTGTTCGCGCGCCACCTGGGCCGTCAGGAGGCGACCTCTGACGGCGATGGCTGATCGTCGGTCGTCCCCACCGCGAGTGGGCGCTGTGGTGGCTGCTGCTCGCGCGTTGCCACTTGATCAAAGCGCGGTGAAACCTCGGCGAGCCCCGGCTCGGGCCGCCGGGGACCGGTGCGATTCCACCGTACTGTGGAGTCCTGCCTGAGACTCAAATGGCTCAGCGCCGCTTCGACCGCTAGACCGTGAGGCAGCTTCTTGAGAAAACGCCGCCAGGTGATTCGGTCCTCCTGCCACGCCTCCAGATACTCTACGCAGAGGCGAGACTCTATGTGCAGCAGCCGGCCGCGCGCGGCTTTTAGGGCAGCTAGCATTCGCTCCTTCTGCCCGGCTTCGATCGCGCATTGCCGGAGACGGGCGACAATGTTTTCGATCAATGATCGACGAGCCTCAAGGAACTTCTCCCAGTAAACCTCGTCAGCGTCCTGGATCTTCTTTCCGCTGTCCAGCAACGAGAAGATTCCCTCCGCAAGGACGTCGCCGAACTCCTCGCGCCGGGCGCGCTCCGGGTCGGCGAACGGATCGTACGGACGCTGCACCGCCGTCCCGACCATGGTGGCTGGTCGCAATCCTTTATCCCCCAACAGGAAGAACCAATCCTCGTTGTAGATCTCCGGAAAGAAGGAGTCGATCCGAGTGGCTGGTACCGCCAGTGCCCCACCGCCGACGAATGTCGCCTGCAAACCGCCGGCGACACGGTACGCGTGGCATACGACTGAGTTATCCGGGTAGCCGCCATTGGCCAGGCCCACACCATCGTGACGCGGTAACTCCGCGACGGCACGGCGGAGGTCAGCTGGATCCGGCACGGTGATGTCGTCGTCCAGGAACATCACGTTCTTCCAACCGACCATGCGCGCCAAGGCCAAGCCGAGGTTGCGCTTAGCGCTGGTGTCAGTTCTGCGAACGAAGCGTGTGTTCGCGAGCATCACCGAGGTTTTGAGCACCGGCAGGCGTGGCACCTCCTCGGATACGTCCACCACGACCAGGTCGATAACGACTAGGTTGTGTTCGATGTAAGAAACGATCTTTCGCCGCATCGCAAGCTTGCTGCACAACACGACCAGCGTGCAACCGAGCTGCTCGGCCAGTCCGGCCGCTGCCATGAGATATGGCGCCGGGCGCGCGCTCGGCACGATGATGGCATGGACCTTGGCGTTCGTAGCGGCGACCGTCCCACCTCGCCTGAGCAGTGCACGGTGGTCGCCATGGTGGGCCCACGACGCCGCTACGCGTCCGGCCACTCGAACAGCCGGTTCCCCGCGATCGTCCAATCGGGTGTCAACGCCTCTCCACTCGGTGGTACCACAACCCTGAACAGGATGCTGAACGAAGGCTTGTCGGCGAACCGCTCGGCGACATACTCCTCGTTCCGGTCCCGGAACCGGGCATCCGTCAGCGCGCGGACCGCCCCGTAGGTGCCACGGCCGAACATGCCATTGCACAGTGTGAGCGTTCGTTGGGCATTGTAGGGGTTGATTGCCCGAAAGAAGTGCCCCACGTCCTCGCGAAGAACCCGCTGGTCACCCACGGTGTCGACAAGAGCCCGCAGCTTCACGGGCTCGCCGACCTCGCCGACCTCGAACGCGCCGTCATACAGCCGCTCCTCCTGGCTCGACCACACTTGCCGGATCGGTAGATGCAGACGGCGAAGGATATCCCGGGTCACCTGGTTCCAGTCGACTCCACCGAGCAGAACAACGTGGGCTGTGTAGTCGTCCTCTACGAGGGCGTCAGCCAATCGGATGTTGACCTGGGCCGCGGGATTCACCGCCCGGATGTGACCATGCAACTCGATCAGCGCATCCAGATCGGCGTAGGAGTAGGCTCGGACGTAGTCAGGGTCCGTTGGGTCGGCGTATGGGATCTTGTCGCGGAGTGCCTCCGGAAGCCGGGCACAGATGATCGATACATTTGCCTGATCTCTGAAATGCCAACTTCCGGTGGGCGGTGGTGCGGCGGAGGTCGGCGGACGATCGTCCGCCGACGGGCCCAGCCGATCCGGGTAACGGAGCAGCAGAAGTTCCTCGTGTAGCTCGTTGCGCAGCGTCAGTTCTTCATCGGTTAGCTCATGATCCTCCAGCAGCCGCGCCCGCCCGTCGGCGAGTGATCGGCGGGTAGCGAAGAACGTCGCGATTGCCCGAAGGCGCGTAGATGGCGGTAAGACAGGGTTGCGGGTCGACTCCCACGAGGAGATCAACGACTCGCTCAACGTTCGTTCGCCGCCGAGTGCCTCGGCCAGTTGTTGTTGGGTAACCCGCAGATCGGGCCAATGGCGCATCCGAAGATCACGTAGGCGCTTGGCCAACGCGAGATTGGGCCGTTCCGCGAGCTGCATGAATGCCCCTCATTCAAGTTCAGTTCATGACTGAAGTCCGCGAAGCTCTTGGCCAAACCAACCCTCAAGTACGACACACCGATATACCACCAAGCTACCGCCGAAAGGCTAGCAGCGATAGGGTCAGCCCGGCTTGCGACATGCCAACGGTTGATCTAACATTCAAGCACTTGACTAGAGTTCAGGCACCCGTGGCGGAGGTGCAAGATGACCATCATCGTTTCATCCGAGATCAAGGTGGTTTACTGAACCTGAGATATGTCCAGCCTCTCGTAATAGCCTGCTGGGGAACCGGAAGTCGAGGGGACGGTCATGAGTGAGGTGGATCCGCTCGGCTCGGTCAAGCTGGAACTACTCCGTCGCCTCGGACCGGAGTGGCGCGATCTCGCCATCGTCTGCGGCATACCCGCGGAGAGACTGACTCCAGGCTACGAGGCGTACGACATCTTGAGCTGGTTGGAGCGCCGTCGCAGACTCCGCGACCTGCCACGGTTGCTCGCTACCATAGGGCGCCACGATCTGGTTGATCTGCTCGACCACGTGGCGCCCTCCCGTCCCCCGGTGGTTCCGGACCTCACCACGAGGACCTTGCTCGGTCGAGGTGCGCCGCAACGGACACTGTGCTCACTGGTCACGGCGACAGCGGCCGGCTACTCGGATCTCGTCCTCGTCGAAGGCGAACCGGGGATCGGAAAGACCGCCCTGATCCGGCACGCCGCCGCCGAAGCGGCCGACCGGGGGTGCAACGTCTTCTGGGCAGCATGCAACCCGCTCGGCCACCTCGCGCCGCTCCAGCCGCTCACGGACGCGCTCGGCATCCCGCACGCTGACCGATCAACGGACGCTGTGCTGGCCGCGCTGACAGCGTCGCAGCCCACCGTCCTCGTCGTCGACGACCTGCAGTGGGCCGACAAGGCCACGCTCTTCGTCCTCGGGCGCCTCGCGCAGACGATCCGTCAGCACCGCTGGCTGCTCGTCATCGGCGCGATGCGGCCGGTACCGTTCCGGGCCAAGCTCGCCGCGCTCCGCAAGGCCGCCGGGCACACGATCCTCCTCTCCCCGCTGGCCGACCACGACGTCGAAGCGTTCATCGGGCAGAAGCTGAACGCCCGACCGTCACCGGCACTGCTCGCGATGGCCAGCGGAGCCGCCGGAAACCCGTCGTACCTCACGGACCTCACCGTCGCCCTCAGCAAGGACGATCTCCTGACCACCACCGGCGGGTACGTCGATCTGCATGGCGGCCGGCCGCCGGCCTCCCTGGCCGCCGCCATCGAGCAGCGGCTGGACTTCCTGCGGCCGGGCCTCCGCCGGGTCCTGGAGACGGCCGTCCTGCTCGGCGACGAGTTCCCCGCGCCGGACCTGGCCACGGTGACCGGACGCCGGATGGAGGACCTGCGCCCGTACCTCACCGAGGCGATCCGGTCGGGCTTGCTGTACGACCGCGACGGCCTGCTCGCCTTCCGCCACAGGCTGGTCCGGATGGCGCTCTACGAGCACATCCCCCAGGCCGTACGACCGGCCGCGCACCGCGACGCCGCACGAGCTCTCGCCCGGCGCGCCGCACCGATCGACCGGGTCGCGCGCCAGTTGCTCCCGGTCATCGAAGCGTCCACATCGGACAGCTGGACCGGGCGCTGGCTGGCTGACTCGGCACACCAGCTGATCAGCCAGGCACCGAGCGTGGCGATCCCGTTGCTGCGCTGGGAGCTGGCCGGCAAGCAGAAGAACACCGCCCCACACGACGAGCTGGTATGCCGCCTCGCCGACGCGCTCTACCGGGTTGGTGAGGCGGCCACCGCCGAGGAGGTCGCGGAGGCGGCGCTGCACCAGGTGACCCGCGCCGACCTGATCGTCGATCTACTGTGGACGATTGCGCAGTGCCGCGCGGCGAAGGGTCGCTCGCACGAGACTCTCGACCGGCTGCGCGGCGCGCTGAAGACACCGGGCATCGCAACCGGACACCGGGCCCGCCTGCTCGTGCTCATCGCGCGGGTACACCGGAGCATGGGCGACATCGAGCTGGCGTGCCAGGCGGCGGACGAGGGGTTGGGCCTGGCGACCGACGCGGACGACCGGTGGGCCGCGGGATGGGCGTTGGGCGTGCTCGGGCTCGCGCACGGGATGCGGGGTGACGCCGCGGGGGCGTTGCCACTGCTCGACCGGGCGCTGACCTTCGCCGCCGACCAGCCGGCACTCGCCGACCTGCGGATGATGTTGCTGATCAACCGCGCCGCGGCGCTCAGCGACCTCGACCGGTACCCGGAGGCGATCAACGCGGTCCTGGAGGTCCGGTTGCTGGCGGAGCGGGCGGACAACCGGATCCGGCTGGCCCAGGCGGAGAGCGTACTCGCCGAACTCTGGTTCGACATCGGCCGGTGGGACGCGGCGCTGCGCCAGGTCGAGACCCGGACCCGCGACTCCGCCGACCCCGGTGTGCGGTGCAGCGACCACGGTGTCGCGGCGCTGATCGGCCTGCACCGGGGTGACGTGGCCGCCCGGCGGCACCTCACCGACGCGGAGCCGTTCGCACAGCGACTCGGCAGCCGGCTCGTCGGTTCGCACGTCCTCGCCAAGGCGTTGGAGCACGAGCAGGACGGCGCCCGGGAGGAGGCGCTCGGCGTACTCCTGACCGCCATCTGCACCTCGGCGAGCGAGGTCTCCGAGGCGACCGGCCTGCTGCCGGACGCGGTACGCCTCGCCGTCCTGGTGCGCGAACGGTCCCACGCACAGCGGATGGTCGACCGGGCCGAAGTGATCGGCGTCTCCGACGTACCGCACCGGCGCGCGGTCTCGTACCACTGCCGCGGACTCCTCGACCACGATCCCCGTTCGCTGGCCCGGGCGGCCGAACAGTACCGCCGCGCCGGCCGGCTCCTGCCGGCCGCACAGGCGCTGGAGGCGGCGAGTGCCGCCGCCGCCGACCCGGGCGAGGCGCGCCGGTACCGGGCGACCGCGCTGTCGACGTACCGGAACCTCCGGGCCGCGTGGGACATCGCGCGGCTCGCCCAGAACGGACGCCGCGCCGCCTGATGCGCGGGTCGACCTAGGCCGGAGAAGCCGGGTCCGGCACCGCGGCGACCGGTGCCCGGGCCACCACCGGGCTGATCGCCGACCGGGCCCAGAGCCCCAGCGTGAGGATGGTCGCCACCTCCGCCACCGCCAGACCGCGCTCGACCGCGCCGAGCGGGATCGCCCGCCACCACCGCACGCCGGTCACCGGCTCCAGCAGGACCGCGCCCACGATGACGCCGAAGAACATCAGGGCCAGTGCCGCACCGGCGATCGTGCCGCGGGCGTACCCGGTCCAGCGCGGATGGCGCAGCCAGAACCAGCCGAGCGCGATCGCGGCGGCCGGGAGGCTCACGAACGCCACGAGGCTCGCCAGCCGGTGCACGTCGCCGCCGACCGACGGCCCGATCCGCCAGTCGTGCTTCGGAAAGTAGACCACCGCGAACAGCCCGGCGACCCACAGCAGCAGGCCGATCCCGCCGACCGATGCCGGACGGACCAGGCCGGTGAGGGTCAGCGCCAGCAGTACCGCCGCCGAGCCGGCCGCCAGCGCCAGCACACCGAGGTTGAACAGCCAGGCGGACTCGTGCAGGGCGTACTCGCTGATCGTGCGCCGGACCGGGTCGATCTCGCCAGCGGGATGGACCACGTGCAGTGCGGCGACGGTGAGGACCCCGCCGCCGCAGGCGAGCAGACCGCCGAGCGCGGCCGGCCGGGCGAACGCGGAGGTCAGTCGGCAGGCCACCGCACGTCCCTTTCGACCTATCAGGTCAGCGGGCGCTGACCCCGGGCGCTGACCATCAACGGCGGCAGGTAGTACGTCGTCGGCTGCGCGGTGGCGTCGAGGAACTGCTCGATGTCGTCCGCGGTGGCCGGGCCGATCTCGACCAGCCGCCCGGAGAGCTGCTGGACCGTGCCGCGGGTCCAGTTCTCACCGCCTCCGGAGACGACCGGGGCGTGGACGTCGGCGGCCACGTTCACCAGTCCGGCACCGGCCAGCGCCGCCGGAAGCCGGTTGCCGTACGACGGTTCCGCGCCGGTCGCGGCGAACAGCGCCGCCACCGCCTGGAAGATGCGCTCCGCCGCGGCGGAGACGGTCGGCGGGGCGACGTACCGCGCCAGCGCCGCGCCCGTGGGACCGCCGAAGTCCACGTCCTCGATCAGCAGCCACCCGCCCGGCTTCACCGCGGTGACCAACCGCTGGAGCACCTGGTCGCGGGCTGGTATGTGTTCCAGCACCGCTCGCGCGTGCACGAGATCGAATACCGCGTCGTCGAGCGGGTCGGTGACCACGTTGTGGACGAGAACGTCGAGGTTGCCCCGGCCGTGCCCGTCGACGAACCGGGTGTCGAGGTCGGTGGCGAGCACCCGACCGGTGTCGCCGACCTGATCGGCCATCCACCGCGCCAGCCCGCCGGCACCACAGCCCACCTCGAGGCACCGCCATCCCGGGCCCAACCCCAGGTCGGTCAGGAATCGCCGGGAGGAGCCGTCGAACAGCGACTCCAGGGCGGCGAGGCGGTCCCGCTCCTTCTGCCAGGCGACATCGAAGACGTACGTGCTCATGAGCACAGCGTCGGCGACCGGGCGCGACTCAGTCTCGGCCTACCGCGCCAGGCCCTCGACCGCCCGCGCACAGGCGCCGGTACTCGCGCGGGTTCAGACCGTACCGTGCCTTGAAGGCCCGGCCGAAGTGCGTCGCGTCGACGAAGCCCCACCGCGCGCCGACGGCGCTGACCGGCCGGTCCCGCAACGTCGGATCGGTCAGGTCACGCCGGCACCGGTCGAGGCGGCGGGTGCGGATCCACGCCCCGACCGTGGACTCCTGCTCCTGGAAGATCCGGTGCAGGTACCGCAGCGAGATGTGGTGCGCCGCGGCGATCTGGCCGGGCGACAGCTCGGGGTCGCCGAGCCGTTCCTCGATGAACGCCTTGATCCGCCAGGTCAACGCCCGGAGCCTGGTCTCCGGCGGGACCACCTCGGACCGGTCCAGCCGGACCGACAACGCCGCGGTGATCAGGTCGAAGATGGCGCCGCCCACCCGCACCCCGCCCGCTCCGGCGTACTCGTCCAGGCGCGTGACGACCTGGCCCACGAGCGCGGTGACGAGCGCGCTGTTGGCCTCCTGCCCGTCGAACCGGACGCCGGCCAGTTGCCTGGTATCGCGGTACCGGAACGGCAGCAACGACCGCGGGAACATCACCGCGGCCAGGCCGGTCAGCGTGCCGACCAGCTGGCAGGGGCGCGACAGGTCGACGAACCCGAAATCCCCGGCGCCCAGGTCGGTCTGCCGGTCGTCCTGCGCCACGACAGCGCGGCCATGCACCTGGAGGTCTATCTTGCACAACTCCGGATCCGACCGGCGGATCAGGCGCGGGGTGCGGATCACCTCACCCTCGGCCGGAGCACCCGGCCCGTACACCAGGCGCACCATCCCCATGTCGACCGAGCGCACCTCGGCCGGGCAGTCCTGCGACTCGTCGATACGCAGGTCGAACGGCGCGATCGTCTCGCAGATCGACCGCCGGACCTGCGCCACACGAGCCTCCCGGAGCACGTCTCGCGACGCCATTCCTCGATGATCGGCACCGACCGGCCGGGTGTCCAGCGGCGGTCAGGTCGCTGACACCGGGCCGTCCCCGTCCGGCAGGGTCGGATGGTCGGTCGGGTAGAGCCCGACGACGAACCCGTACACGGTCTCCCCGGAGCGGGGCAGCCGGGTGAACTCCTGCACGACCGTCAGCATCTGGTCCCAGAACTCCCCGGCACGCTCGCGCGGGATCCGGGCGTGGCGGAAGACCGTGCGCAGGTCGTCGGCCTCGTGCGCGGGGGCGGCCTCGGCCGCGGCCATGGCCAGGTCGTTGGCGAAGACCACACCCGCGGTCTCCTTCGGGTTGACCCCGCCCACCCGGAACACCCGGGCGGTACGCCCGTAGTACCGCTCGTCGATCGCCCGTACCCGCCGGGTCCGCACCACCTGGAGCATTCCGGCGTCCATCAGGACGTTGACGTGATGGGCCACCGTGCTCTTCGGCCGGCCCACCGCGGCGGCGAGTTCGCTGACCGTGGCGGCCCGTTCGAGCAGCAGGTCGAGCAGCGTCGACCGCAGCGGGTCGACCATCGCGCGCAACTGCGCCGGCGCCGACACCAGCACGTCGTCCGCCAGGTCGTAATCGGGTACCCGATCCATGATCGACATAGTTGGACCGTTCGGCTGTGTTGGATCGATCTGTAGTTCCGGATTGTAAGCTGCCACGGCGCGGGGAACCTCGCGGGGAACGTAGAGCCGCGGACCGACCGGATCGCGGGATGAGTCGGACGCAACCTGGCGCGCGACCCGAGCCGTCGGCAGGGGTGGGACCGTAGGAGGGGCCGAGAAGAATGCGTACGCCGGACGAACGCGAGTACGTCGCCTACGTGACCGCGCGCCTGCCGCACCTGCATCGCGCCGCCTACCTGTTGTGCGGCGACGTCGACCGGGCGCAGGACATCGTGCAGTCGACGGTCACCTCCCTCTACGTGCACTGGAACCGGGCCAGGGCAGCCGACAACATCGACGCGTACGTGCACCGCATGCTCGTCAACCGGTTCGTGGACGAGAGACGGCTCCGCTGGTCCTGGGTGCTGCTGCGCGCGCAGGTCCCGGAACGCGCCGGACCCGCGCCGCCGGACGTCGAGCAGAGCGACGAGGTCCGGCGGGCGCTCATGCGACTGCCGCGCGGCCAGCGCACCGCGCTCGTCCTGCGCTTCCTGTGTGATCTCAGCGTCGAGGAGACCGCGGCGGTCATGGGCTGCTCGGCCGGCAACGTCAAGTCCCAGACCGCGCGGGGGTTGCAGGCGATGCGGCCGCTGCTGACGCAGACACTCGTGAGAGGACCCGGCGATGATGCCTGAGCACGGCAGCGACGCGCTGCGGGCCCTGTTGCGGTCGGTGCCCGTACCGCCGATCCGGACCGATGTCGACAGGGCGGTGTACGACGGACGCCGGGGGGTACGGCTGCGCCGCTACGGCGCGACGGGCGCGGCCGCGCTGGCCGTCGTCCTCGCCGCGGGCGGGACCGTGGTCGCGCTCGGATCGGCCGACCGCCCGCCCTCCGGTGGCGTGGTCACCAGCCCGACCGCTGCACCGCCCGCTCCGCCGGCGACGAGCAGCGCCCCGGCCCCGGAGCGGCCGTCCACCGAGCCCTCGACGGACCCGGCGATGCTGACCTGCACGACCACCGTCCTGCGCGGCACCCGCGCGACCGTCCGGGCCGCCGATCCCAGCGGACGGTACGTGGTCGCGGACAACGGGCGCTCCGTGCGCTACGACAACGGGGTGCCCGCGACGCTGCCGCTGCCGCCCGGCGCGACGACCGTGGAGACCAACGCGGTCAACGCGCAGGGCGAGGTCGTCGGGATGGCGCTGACCGGCTCGGGCGCCCAGTTCGCGTGGGCCTACCGGCGCGGCACCGCGGTCCGGCTGCCGCAGCTGGCCGGGTACCCGTTGTCGGCCGCGTACGGGATCAACGCGCGCGGCGACATCGCCGGCATCGCGTGGAACGACCGCACCCAGGCGGCGGTGGTCTGGCCGGCCGCGAGCCAGGGCAGCGTCCGCCGGCTCACCGCGTCGTCCAGCGCCGCGGCGTACGACATCGCCGACGACGGTACGGTCGTCGGCGGCCTCGGCGACGGCAACGGCCCGTACCTGTGGGACTCCGCCGGCACGGGCCGCCGGCTGCCGGTGCCGGCCGGGACCTCGGGCGGCAAGGCGTTCGCGGTCAGCGGGGACTGGGCGGTCGGCTGGGCCTCACCCGGCGGGGGCGACGCGCAGCTTGCCGTCTGGAACCTCGCCACGGGTACGGTCACCGCCGGTCCCGGGCTGGCCGGGGACGCGATGTCGACCGTCAACGCGGCCGGCGACGTGATCGCCGGAAGCGCCGGATCCGAGCGGTACCTGCTGCGGGACGGCCGCCGGTACACCGTGCCGGTCAGTGCCCCGTACACCAGCGCCGAGCTGCTGAGCATCTCCGCCGACGGGACGGTCTTCGCCGGCAACCTCACCGGGCCGGCCGGTGCCGCGGGCGCGGTGTGGCGCTGCTGACTCAGGGGGCCGGCGGCCGGTCGCCCTCGTCGCGGTCGGCGTCGGCCTTCGTGTGGTGCACCGTGCCCGGCGGGTGGTCCGGCGGCCCGTACACGGTGGCGATCCGCAACGGCTCGGCGCCGCTGTTGACGAAGTTGTGCCGGGTCCCCTCCGGCACCACCACCACGTCGCCCGCGGCGAACGGCCGCTCCTCGCCGTCCAGCACCGACGTACCCGCTCCGGAGACCGCGATCAGGACCTGGTCGATGCCGTCGTGGACCTCGCTGCCGATCTCCCCGCCCGGTGGGATGGTCATGACCACGAACTGGGTGTGCTTGGTCGTGTGGAGCACGCGGCGGAAGTCCTCGTTCTGCCGTGCCGCTTCGAACAGGTTTGCGTGGAAGCCGTTCATGAGGCCGACGCTACGCCACCACCTGTCGCGCCGCCCGGCAGTCACACCAGGCGGCCCGGCCGCCGGGGCGGTCAACGCGTCGGCTGCCAGCCGAGCATCCGGTGGGCCTTCGCGGTGCTCCACAGCCGCGCCGACCGGTCGCCGGAGATGGTGTACACCTGGAAGCCGTCCCGGTGGTCCAGGGCGGCCAGCACCGCGCGGGCCAGGTCGCTCGCCGCGGTCGCCTGGATCGGCGTGCCGTCGCGGGCGAACTGCAGGACCGGTCCGCCGACCCGATGCCACGCCGGCCACGCCGCGTCCGGGGTCGGCCAGGCGAGCCGCAGCACGTTCACCGACGGCCCGCCCTCGGCCACGGCGGCCCGGCACACCTCCTCGCCGAGCCGTTTCGTCAGGCCGTACACGTCCGTCGCGTCGGGCGGGACCGACTCGTCGAGCACCCGCCCGGTGAGGTCGCGGTAGACCGACAGGCTGCTGACGTAGACCGCATGCGGGACGCCCGCCGCCCGCGCGGCCGACAGCGTCAGGTGCACGGACTTGACGCTCACGTCGAAGGCGTCGGCCACCCCGGCGGGAGTGGCCGGGTCGTGCCGGCCCATCGCGCAGTGCACGACCGCGTCCATGCCCTCGGTGGCCGCCCGCAGCGCGCCGTAGTCGGTGGCGCTGGCTCGCACGTGGTCCACCCCGTCCGGTGCCGGCCGGGGATCCAGGACGCGGACCGCGTACCGCTGCCTGAGCGACGGCAGCACGAGACCCGCGACGTAGCCCGACCCACCCACCAGGAGGACCCGCATGGGATCGATCATCCCATCGCCGGGCGCCCGCTCCCCGCCCTCGTCACGCAGCCACACGTACGGGCGCGGCTGCACCGCGTTCCACTCGGCCTGCAGGTCCGGCGCCACGTCCACGAAGCCCGCCCCGCGGACCGCCCGGCCGACCCCTCGGCCACCGGGAACGGCGCCAGGGCGTACCTGCGTACCCCGTCATGCGGTGCGGAGCACGCTTGCGCCGCTGAGCAGATCGACCAGCTTCGGCAGGTCGATCATCCCGCCGGAGACCACGCAGACCACCGGTCCCGCGGGCAGCGCCGGATCGTCCGCCAGCGCGCAGGCGACCGGCGTGGCCCCGGCGCCCTCGGCGACGACCCGGGCGCGCTCGACCAGCAACCGGACCGCGGCGGCGACCTGGTCGATGGTCGCGACCCGGGAGCCGACACCAAGCTCGGCCGCGCGCGCGAACATGCCGGGGAAGACCGCCGGGCCACCGATACCGTCCACAAAGGATGGTGTGACGGCGACCGAGGTCGGGGCGCCGGCGGCCAGCGACGCGGCGAACGGCGCGGCGCTGGCGACCTCGGCCGCGTACACCCGGGCCTTCGGCGCCGCCTCCCGCAACGCGGTGGCGATCCCGCAGGTCAGCCCGCCGCCACCCCACGGGACGAGCACCGCGGCCACGTCCGGCAGGTCCTCGGCGACCTCCAGCCCGATCGTGCCGTTGCCGGCCATCACCATCGGGTCGTCGAAGGCGTGCACGAACAACCCGGGCACCCCGTCCATGCCCCGATCCTGGAACGCCTGCCACCACTGCTCCGGCGTGACCCGCCGGACCGTCGCGCCGTGCGCCTCGATCGCGGCGACCTTCGCCGCAGGAGCCGTCGACGGGACGAGGACGGTGCACCCGACGCCGAGCCGCGCCGCCATCCACGCGGCGCCCTGGCCCATGTTGCCGGCCGACGCGGTCACCACGCCGTCCGCCAGATCGGCCGGGTCCACCGAGGTCAGCAGCGCGGCCGCTCCGCGGATCTTGAACGATCCGATCGGTTGCAGGTTCTCCAGCTTCAGGTGGATCTCCCGGTCGGCCGGCCCGGCGAGGCGGACCAGCGGGGTGCGGATCGCCAGACCCGCGATCGCCTTCCGGGCGGCCTTGATCTGCTGGAGCGTCGGAAGCATGCCGCCATCCTGCCGTCTCACCCACCCGTCTGCCAGGATGGGCCGGTGCTTGTGCTGAACCGGGCGCGGATCGAGGAGCTGCTCGACCTGGACGCGCTCATCGATGCCCTGGCCGCGGCGATGGCCGACCTGAGCGCCGGGCGCGCCTCGGTGCCGCCACGGATCGCGGCGTTCGTGCCCGAGCACGACGGGCTGCTCGGCGCGATGCCCGGGTACGTACCGTCGCTCGGCGTGCTGATGAGCAAGCTGGTCACGCTGTTCCCGGGCAACGCCGGTACGCGGCTGCCGACCCACCAGGCGGTCATCGCCACGTTCGACCCGGCGACCGGCGAGCCGACCGCGCTGCTGGACGGCACGGCGATCACCGCGGTCCGGACCGGTGCCGGGTCCGCCCTGTCCGCCCGGCTACTGGCCCGGGAGGACTCGACCGTGCTCGCCGTCCTCGGTACCGGCGTGCAGGCCCGCTCGCACGTGAACGCGGTCTGCCGGGTCCGGCCGATCCGCGAGGTCCGCATCGCCGGCCGGGACCCCTCCCGGGCCGCCGCGCTCGCGGCCGAGCTGGCCGCGACCACGGAGGCGGAGGTACGGGCGGTGCCGTCGTACCGGGACGCGCTCGACGGCGCGGACATCGCGTGCGCGACCACGCACACGGCCGAGCCGGTGGTCCGGCGCGACTGGCTGGCGCCGGGCGTGCACGTCACGTCGGTGGGGTTCCACCCGACCGGGCGCGAGGTGGACGCCGCGACGGTCGCGGACGCGCTCGTCGTCGTGGAGTCCCGCGCCGCCGCTCTGGCGCCGCTCCCCGCCGGCAGCAACGACCTGCTGCTGCCGATCCGCGACGGCGTCATCACCGCCGAGCACGTACACGCCGAGATCGGCGAGCTCGTCGCCGGTACCCGGCCGGGCCGTCGGTCCACTGAGGACATCACGCTCTACAAGTCGGTCGGGGTCGCGGTGCAGGACGCGGCCGCGGCGGCACTCGTCGTCACCGCGGCCCGGGCCCGGGGCGTCGGCGAGCACATCACGCTGGACTAGCCGCAATGCCGGGTAGTTAAGGTTCCGGGCCGGTTGTCAAGGCCGGCCCGGTGAGGACGTTCATGCTGATGGTTGCCTGGTAGGTGCGTCGGTCGATGTTCGGGCCGCGGGCGTTGTATTTGGAGATGGC
>Ga0209382_10001054_pt1 | contig 44521 bp, 39 predicted proteins | sample SoiMetdeltSBSDD5_FD_187599 | JGI IMG/M metagenome (GOLD analysis project Ga0209382, IMG submission 187599) | Bulk soil microbial communities from a Populus tree surrounding site in Tennessee, USA - Soil MetaG P. deltoides SBSDD5 (SPAdes) (version 2) | ecosystem: Environmental > Terrestrial >...
GGAAGCCATGGCCCTGCACGCCGTGACGCAGATGGCCTCCAACGGATGGCGCAGCCTGCTATGGCTGCGCTACGTGCGCTGGCGCGCCGCCGCCACGTTCCTGGCCGGGTGCGCGCTGGCGTTCGTCGTCTGGACGCAGTGGCGGTACGTCCCCTCCAAGCCCGTAGCCTTCATTTTGCTTGGGCTGTCGCCGTTCCTGGTGAGGCTGGTGCCGGCCGATCTCAAGCCGGACCCGGAACGGCTCGCCAACGGCTTGCTGTTCGGCTCGGCCTCGATGACGCTGATGCTGTTCGCCGGGGTCTCGGGCCCCCTGATCGACGCCTATTTCCTCGGGCGGACGCTCGACCGTCGCGAGATCGTCGCCACCAAGGCGGCCTGCCAGCTGGCGGGCCACGGTGCCAAGCTCGCCTACTTCGGCGGGCTCGTCGATCAGGCGGCGGGCCTCGATCTGTCTATGGCGGCGGCCGCGATCGCCGCCTCGATGATCGGCACCTCGCTGGCACGTCCGGTCCTGGAGCGGCTCACCGAGGCGCAATACCGCCTCTGGGCCTCGCGCATCATCACCGCCATCGCCGCCGTCTACCTCGCGCAGGGCGGCTACCTGCTGCTGTGGGCGGGACGCTGACTCGGTCAGAGATGACGTAAGGCGCGCCAACCACCGTGGAGTTCGCGAAGGGCGGCTCGGCACAAGCACGAGATGCAATACTACCTGGGGCCAACTCTCTTGCGCTTCTCGGCGACATTCGATCTAGCGCGCCGCGCGCGCCTGCTGCCTCAGAGCACTTTCGTCACCTCGAGGAAACCCTGCCGGCCGGCATTGGCAGCGGCGACCGCCTCGGGCGAGCCGACCACCACCACCCGGTCGGTCGCTGACATCGCGTCCAACACCGCGCCGAAGGCGCGGAAATCCTCGACCTTGGCGGACAGCACCTCGTCGCGATAGCGCTGCAGGCTCTCCTCCGTCTCGCCGATCAGATAGCGCAGCGTCGAGGTGAAACCCTTGGCGTCGGGCAGCCGGTAGTGGTCGATCTGGCCGATCACGCCGATGATGCTCTTGGTCAGCTCCGCCCGGTGGATCTCGGCCTCGCGCAGGAACGCGCCGGTCGCATCGTACACGTCGAGCGTCTCGATCAGGTTCGGATCGCGGTAGGACGAAAATGCGAAGAGGCCGGCGTGCCGGTCCACCGAGCAGGAACCGCCATAGGCCCCGCCCTGCACGCGCACCTTGTTCCACAACCAGGTGGTGTTGAGATAATGCTGGATCACCGCTGTAGCCCCGCCGGGCTCCGCACCGGCCCGGCGCAGATCGCCGCCCTTGACGACGTAGTTGACCTGGGTCGGGATCGTCAGCGCCTGCGAGCGGCCGCCCGTGCGCGCCGGCCAGGCCGCCGCCTGGGCCTGCCCGTCCGGCAGCTGCCGCAGGAAATCGACGAGCCTCGGTTCGAAGCGCTGCCAGTTCGCGGCATCCGTGGTGACGTTGCAGATCATGGCCCCGCGGCGCACGAGCGTAGCACGCACCCGCTCCAGCGCCGCCTGCACGCCGGCCCAATCCCCGGCGATCCTGTTGGCCAAGCCGCGCAAGAACATGAGGTAGGAGATGCCGCTCATCTGCTCGGACGCCCAGGAGCCCTCGCTGAGACCCGCGCGCAGGTGCAGAGCGGCGAAGCGGCTGCCTGCGAAGGGAATCGCCGATTCGACCTGGGACTTCTCCTCCAGCACCAACTGCTGGATGCGCTCGCGGTTGTCGAGGCGCGCCCGCTTCAGCACGTCGAGCAGGATCGACACTAGGTCGTCGAGCCGGTCGGGCATCGCCTTGGTGCGCAGGAACAGGCGCGCGGCGGCCGTCGGCGAGCCGGTCACGCTCGATGTCCAGGGATGCGCCGAGATGCCGCCGGTGGACCGGCCGATGCGCTGGGACAGCTGCACGAAGTCCAGGTCGGCGGCGCCCGTCTCCAGGAGCGCGCGGCCGAACAGCTCCACATACGGAAGGAGGTCGGCCGGCAGGGTGTGCAGGTCCAGCCCCAAGTCCAGGTAGACGATGCCATTGGTCGGCTGCTCGTGGAACAGCACGCGGGTGCCGGTGCGCTCGGTCACCACGCGCGGGATCGGCTTGTTCCGGCGCGGCAGGTCGTCCAGCGTAAGGCTCGGAATGGTGGCCAGTGCCTCGGGCGAATCGGCCCTCTCCTGCGCCAGCTTGAGGGTGCGTGTGGTCTCCACCGCGGCCTCGACCTCGGCGCCGTTCATGCGAGCGCGGGCGGCCGCGAGCCGCGCCTGCTCCTCGGCCGCGTCTTGCTGCGCCAGCTGCGCATCCGGCGTGACGAGCGTGGTGGTGCGATGGGGGTTGGCGAGCAGGTGCTGTCCGATCAGGCGCTCGAAATAGCGCTCGCGCCCGGCTACGCGGGCCTTGATGCGTGCCAGCGGCGCCTCGAAGGCCAGTGGCGCCAGCGGGTCGCGGCCGTGCAGCCAGTAGGTCAGCGCGTCCAGCATCAGGGCGAGCCCGCGCGGGAACGAGCCGGTGTTGCGCTCGCGCAGCCTGAACTCGAAGGTGTTGAGCGAGGCCTCCACCGTGCCCTGATCGACGCCTTCCTCAGCCAAGCGCGTCAATGTCGCCAGGATCAGGTCCTCGATCTGCTGGGTGTTGGCGGCATCGATGCCGCGCATGCCGACAGTCATGATGGACTGGCGCAGGCCCTCGTCGAAGCTGCCGCCCGCCTCCTCGCCGAGGCCGGAATCCATCAGCGCCTTGCGCAGTGGCGAGGCCGGCGTGCCACTCAGGATGTGATTGAGCATGGCGAGCCCGAGGTCGCGCTCCACGTCGCCGATCTCGGTGAGCATCCAGTTCACCGACATCACCGCCTTGGAGTCGCCATCGCTGGCCGGGAAGGAGCGCGCCAGCCGCTTGGGCGCCCCGAAGCGGGCCTGCAACACGACGGGCGCGTCGATCTCGGCGCCATCGAAGCCGCTCAGATAGCTGTCGAGCAGACGCAGCCGCTCGGTCGGATCGTCGTCGCCGTAGAAGTAGAAACGGGCGTTGGAGGGGTGGTAGTACCGCTCGTGAAAGGCCTTGAACGCGGCGTAGGTGAGGTCCGGGATGTGCCTCGGGTCGCCGCCCGAATCGAGGCCGTACTCGTTGTCCGGGAAAAGCGACTCCTGCGAGAGCTTCGACAGCAGCGCGTCGGGCGACGAATAGGCGCCCTTCATCTCGTTGAAGACGACGCCCTTGTAGGTCATGGGCGCATCGGGAGCGTCGAGCTCGTAGTGCCAGCCCTCCTGCATCAGCACCTCGGGGCCGATGCGCGGGTGGAACACCGCGTCAAGGTAGACATCGACGAGGTTGTAGAAGTCCTGCAGGTTCTGGCTGGCGGTCGGATAGACGGTCTTGTCCGGGTAGGTCATGGCGTTGAGGAAGGTGTTGAGCGACCCCTTGGCTAGTTGGATGAAGGGGTCCTTCACCGGGTACTTCCTCGACCCACACAGCACCGAGTGCTCCAGGATGTGCGGCAGCCCGGTGGAATCGGGCGGCGGCGTGCGGAAGGCCACCCCGAACACCTTGTTCTCGTCGTCATTCACCAGCGACAGCAGGTCGGCGCCGGTCTTGACGTGACGGTAGCGCCGGGCCGTGGAGTTGGCCTCCGCCAGCGCCTGCTCGCCGATCAGCTCGAAGCCGTGCACAACTGTCATTGCTACTCGCTTTCCTGTCCTTCGCACGCGCCCAAGGCGCTGCGCCTTCAGGTATCGCGCGCCTTCCGCAGCCGGACGTAGAGGGCGCCGTCGCCGCCGTGCCGGGTCCCCGCCGAGGCGTAGCCGAGCACGATGGCCCGGAATTCCGGCTCCTCCAGCCAGAGCGGAACACTGCGCCGCAGGACGCCACGTGAAGTGGGGTCAGCCCCCTCGCGACGACGCTCGCGACTCGCACCCACGTCCGGTGCGAGGGGTCTGACCCCACCTGCGCCACCCTTGCCGGTAATGACCAATACCATCCTAAGCGCCTTCGCCTGGGAACTCACCAGGAAAGCCCGCAGCCGCGCGTGCGCAGCGGCCTGATGCAGGCCGTGCAGATCGAGAACGTCGTCGATGGCAACCTTGCCTGCGGCAACCTGGCGCAGGCTGCGCCGGTCGAGCTCAACAGGCGGCGGGGGCTGCTGCACCCGTCGCGGCGAGGGTGGCGCAACGAGAGCCGGAAGGGGCGCTGCATGGCGCCTCTGCCCCGGCTTGGCCCCTGACGGGCCAACAGGGGCGGGCGCGTTCGCCAGCCCCTCGTCATGGGTGGCGACGCGGGGCTTGGCCTTTACCTTATCGACGGAATGCGTCAGGTGGCGCCAAAGCTCGGCTTCGTCCTCGGTGACATGGCGGCCGCCCTTGCCGGGCCGGCCGCCGCCGCCATGTTTCATTCCTGCGCCTTCTGCGGTGCCGGGACGGCCGCAGTCGCGGGCGGGGGACTGTTGGGCACCAGCACGAAGAAGCGCCCTGGATACCTGGTGCTACCCGCCAGCTTACCGGCCTCGTCACCGGAGCCAAAGTAGATGTCGCCACGCTCGGCTCCCCGGATGGCCGAGCCCACGTCCTGCCCGACCATGAGGCGATTGAACGGCGATGCGTTTGGCACGTGCTTCATGGTTGGAACGTTGAGATAGATGGGAGTTCCCAGTGCGTGAAACGAGGGGTCGATGGCCAGGCTGCGCTCCGGCGTCAGGGGCACGCGCATGGCGCCGAGCGGCGCGCCCACGTCGTCCTTGATCTCACGGAAGAACACATAGGAGGAGTTCTGCCACATGATCTTGCGACCGCGATCCGGGTCGGCCCGCAGCCATTGCGCCAGCGCCGCCATCGACATGCGATCGGCGGCCAGGATGGCCTTCTCGATCAGGTAGCGACCGATGGAGCTGTAGGGGTGGCCGTTCTTGCCGTCGTAATGCACCCGGACGGTGCTGCCGTCGGTGAGCTTGACCCGGCCGGACCCCTGGATCTGCATGAAGAACACCTCGACCGGATCGGTAAAGTAGAGGAGCTCCAGGCCCTTGCCCTTGAGCGCCCCACCTTCGATCTCCGCGCGCGTGAAGTAGGGCTCCGCGCCGGTCGCCGTTTTGCGTACGTGGGTCGGCTCCCCCGGCTTGAGAGTACTGCGCCGGGTGTCATCAACAACGTTCACCAAATCCGGCGGTCGCTTGTAGATGGGCGTCTGATAGTCACCGTCAGGTGTGCGCGAGCCCTGCAGTACCGGCTCATAGTAGCCGGTGAGCAGGCCGGGTTGGCCTTTCTTCGCCACCGCGTTGGGCGTGAAGTTCTCCTCGAAGAAGGCGCGCGCCGCCTCCTTAGTCGCAATCTCCCCGGCTTGCGCGGTGGCGCGGGTGCAGACAGCCGCCAGGGCGGCGGGCGGCACCTGGGGACGCCTGCTGTCGACCTCTGCGGCGCTGTCGCGGCTGCGGGCGATAACCCGCCCACACGACTTGAGGAACGTCTGAAACGCGACCAGGTGATCGTCTTTCTCCCAGCCGGGCAGATCTGCGAACCTCACCGGGCGATACCAGGGAACGCTTCCCTTGGAGGCGGTGGCCTTGGCGGCCCCCACCTTTTCCTTCAGGGTCGCCCCCTTGGAAACTTCCTTGAGGGCCGCCTCCTTGGAAACTGGCTCCTTGGAAGCTGGCACCTTAGAAACTGGTTCCTTTGACGCCCCAGCTTTTGCAACATTTTCCTTCGAAACACTCGCTTTGGAAGGGGCCGCCGTCTTGTCCTTCACAATCCTGACCTTCCAGGAGGCTTCCGGTTCGGTGGCATCGGACTGCGCCTCGCTGCCGGCGGCAATCCCGGTGGCCGCACACGCCACCAGCACGGCAACAGCCGTGCGTCGAATCGCAACGCTCAAGACCACCGCGCGTGTCCCCCGTTTGGACGCCCGAACCTATTTCGGCCCCAAGACATTGGCTGTCTAGTGGCAGTCCATGCCGGCGATGACACAAATTCGCGCGCGAGGCGTACATGTCACTTCGCCTCCCGTTGCATGGGAGGTATCCGCGCTCCGACGATCAGCGCCGAAGAATGCCCAAGAATGCCTTGTTGGCCAAAGGTTAAGCAGGTGCCGCCGGCCGCGCCGGTGCCACCTTGCGACCTAATCCTTCCCTCCCCGCACCGCCGGCACGTACATGCGCTCGGCCGAGCACAGCCGGCGCTGGTCCTCGTTGCGGCCGCAGGCGCGGAAGTCGCCGGACTTGGTGAAGCAGAAGCGCACCTCCTTGAGGCGGTGGCCGGCGCCGCCGCACTGCACCGACATCATATCCGGCTTGAGGCCGGGGTTGGCCTTCAGGAATTCGTCGATCAGTTCGCCCACGCCCACCGTCGTGCGCTCGTCGACGAGGTTATCGTAGCGGGGCGGGATCTTCACCCTCTCATAGAGCTGCCGCGACAACTGGAAGTAGCCGTCCACGCCCAGCCCCGAGCAGGTGCCGTGCTTGCGGTACTGGTAGAACGCCAGCCGCTTGCTCGGCATGATGTCGAGCATGCGGTCGGCCACCGGCCCCGGCACCCAGCCGCGGTCGGAGCTGCGGCACTCCTGCGGCCAGCCGCGCTCGTACTGCGGCCACAGACCGTGCAGCACGAACGCATAGGGGCGGCCCTTTCTCCGGCGCTCGCATTGCGGGTCGTTGCGGTCGTCGCCGCCCTCGATGCAATAGGTGGGGCTCCAGGACAGCGCCAGCACGTAGTAGTCGAACACGCCGGCCTCGTTGCGCTGCGCCAGCGCCGCCCCGCCGATGCCTGCGGCGAGCGCAACCGTGGCGAACGCGATCTTCACCATCCGAGCGAGCTGCATCACCCAACCCTCCTTGGACGCATTGTGCGCCCTCGTCGCATGCCGCTCTGGCGACGTCAACTGTCGCCATCCGAGCAGGGGTCAGACCCCTCGCCTAACGTCGCGTTCAACACAAACTGTCGCGACGAGGGATCTGACCCCTTTTTCGCCGCCTAAGCCGCCAGCTTAGCCATGATGCGTGCCCAGCTGCGGGCACCTTTGCGGAAGGACGACAGGTTGTACTTCTCATTCGGGGAGTGGATGCGGTCGTCGTCGAGGCCAAAGCCCACGAGCAGGCTGTCCATGCCCAGGGCGTCCTTGAAGGCCGTGACGATGGGGATTGAGCCGCCCACGCCTACCAGCGCCGCCGGCCGGCCCCATTCCTCCTCCAGCGCCTCGGCCGCCCGGGCAACGAACGGCGCGCTCGGGTCGAAGGCGATCGCGGCCGAGCCACGCCCGCCCATGAACTCCGCCTTGCAGTCGGCAGGCAACCGCTCGCGTACGAACGCGGCCAGCGCCTCCTGCACCTTGTCGGGGTCCTGCCCCGGCACCAGGCGGCAGGTGATCTTCACCGAGGCCTTGGAGGGGATGACCGTCTTGGTGCCGACGCCCTGGTAGCCGCCGGTGATGCCGTTGAACTCCACCGTCGGCCGCGCCCATAGCTGCTCCAGCACGCTGTAGCGCGCCTCGCCGGCAGGCGTCTTCAGGCCCACGCCGCCGAGGAACGCCTCGATATCGAAGCCCAGGCTCTCCCACTGCTTGAGCTGCCTGGCCGAGGGCTTTCTGATGCCGTCGTAGAAGCCGGGAATGCGCACCTTCCCGTTGTCGTCGTGGATCTCGCCCAGGACCTTGACCAGGGCGCGGATCGGGTTCATGGCCGCGCCGCCGTAGTTGCCCGAATGCAGGTCGCGGCTTGGCCCTGTCACGGTCAGCTCGGTGCCCATGAGGCCGCGCAGCTGGGTGGAGATGGCGGGCGTGTCCTTGTCCCACTGGGCGGTGTCGCACACCAGGGCCAGGTCGGCCTTCACCTCCTTGCCGTGCTTGGCGAGGAAGCCCGGCAGGGAGGGCGAGCCGCACTCCTCCTCGCCCTCGATCAGCACGGTGATGGCGATGGGCGGCGCGCCGGTGACACTCCGCCAGGCCCGCACGGCCTCGACAAAGGTCATGAGCTGGCCTTTGTTGTCCTCGGCCCCGCGCGCCACGATCACCTTGCCGTTGGCCTTCTCGGTGGCGAGGCGCGGCTCGAACGGGGGCGTCTTCCACAGCTCGATCGGATCGGGCGGCTGCACATCGTAATGGCCGTAGAACAGTACGTGCGGGCCGCCGTTCGGCCGGGCACCCTGGCTGTGCCCCACCACCATGGGGTGCCCCGTGGTGGGGACCACCTTGGTGTCGAATCCCACCTCGCGCAGCTGGCGGGCGCACCACTCCGCCGCCTGGCGGCATTGCGGTGCAAAGGCCGGATCGGTCGATACGCTCGGGATGCGGAGCAGCTCGAACAGCCGGTCGAGCGCCTGGCTGTGGGATTGATCGAGCGCCTTCAAGACTTTGGGGAGCTGGGCGAGCATTGGTCACCGTGCGGCTGCGGCAGAACTGGCGGCGACAATTGCCGTCACGCCGCAGCGCGTGTCAACCGGCTGCCGCCTTGGCGCCACGGGCGCGCCGCCTTCTGGTGCTAATCAAGGTTGTTTGCCTCGATCGTTTGCTGCGATTTTGGGGGATGCCAGAGTGGATGCGTTAGACGGGCTCGCAACGGTGCGGGCACAGGCGCTCGTCGAGCACTATCAGAAAACGCGCGAGCAGCTCACCCGCGACTGGGTGGAGCGCAATCGCCGCTACAGCCTGCTGGTCGCCATGCTCGCCGTGGCCGCCATGCTGTCATTCGTGCAGGGGCCTATCGTGCAGGCTCTGGGGAGGCTGTCGACCGGCGAGCTGTCCGCCCTCCTGGGAAAGATGACCACGCTCGGCAACCCCGACCTATCGAGCATCGTGGCGAGCCTTCTCGTCTACAACGCGTCCGTCATCTACGACCTGCTCATGATCGCCTTTCTGGTGCTGGCGTTCTATCTGACGACGGACCTATTTCATCGCTCCAGCATGCTAGGCTCAGGATACGTGTATCTGGCGCTGATGGAGCACGAGATCCGCGGCGCGCTACTGTTCGGCGAGGAGCACGCCGCCTTCACCAGGGAAGGCGCGTTCTACCGCGCCACCGGCCGCCGCATGAGCAAGCTGATCGGGTGGGTGACCAAGGGCATGCTTGCGACCTTGTTGGTGCTGTTCTTCGCTGCCCGCCTGCTAACCGACTTTCCACAGGCTTGGTCCCCCTTGCGCCTGCCCGACCCCGGCAACCTTGCCACATGGCTGCAATGGGCTGCCAGGAACTTCCTGTTCCTGCTTGACGTTATTACAGCGCTGCTGACGGCCCGCATGCTCTGGGGCTACCTCGTGCTCAGGCCTCCGTCCGAGGCGAAGGTGCGCGCGGCGATCGCGCAATCCGTGCAGTCCTAGTTGCCCCGGATGCTGAACCCGGCAACCCCGAGGCCAGACTTCGGGCGTCCGAGCGTCGCAGCCTCCACCCGCTTTCCCGGCACAACCTAGGCTGGTATGGCCACAACGCGGGGGGTACCGTCTGTTGCGGGCAGAATCGCCCCATCATCGGAGTGACAAGCATGCAGAAGCCCACCAAGTCCGAGCCGAGCACCTCGAGCAGGCGCGTCTACCTGTTCGGCGCCGGCAAGGCCGACGGGTCGGCAGACTTGCGGGCGCTGCTGGGCGGCAAGGGCGCCAACCTCGCCGAGATGGCAAACCTGGGCCTGCCCGTGCCTCCGGGCTTCACCATCACCACCGAGGTCTGCGCCGCCTACAATGCAGGGGGGCGCGTGCTGCCGGGAGACCTGAAGGCCGAGGTGGAAGCGGCGCTCGCCGAGGTGGGCCGCAGCGTCGGCACGCGCTTCGGCGACGCCTCCCGGCCGCTCCTGGTGTCGGTGCGCTCCGGCGCGCGCGCGTCCATGCCCGGCATGCTCGACACCATCCTCAATCTCGGCCTCAACGAGGAGACGGTGGGGGGGCTGGCCGCAAAGTCCGGCAACCCGCGCTTCGCCTATGACAGCTATCGGCGCTTTATCCAGATGTACGGCAACGTCGTGCTGGGCGTAGAGCACGGCGTGTTCGAGACCATCCTCGACGACCACAAGAGCCTCAACGGGCACTCCCTCGACACCGACCTCGGCGCCGAGGACTGGCAGGAAGTCGTGCGCCGCTACCTGCTTGCCGTCGAGGAGCAGACGAACGCGCCGTTCCCCCAGAATACCTGGGAGCAGCTGTGGGGGGCCATCGCGGCTGTGTTCGGCTCGTGGGACAACGACCGCGCCAAGACCTACCGGCGCCTGCATAGCATTCCCGACAGCTGGGGAACGGCGGTCAACGTGCAAGCCATGGTGTTCGGCAACCTCGGCTCTACCTCGGCCACAGGCGTCGGCTTCACGCGCAACCCCTCCACCGGCGAGCGCGAGATCTACGGCGAGTTCCTCATCAACGCGCAGGGCGAGGACGTGGTAGCCGGCATCCGCACTCCGCAATCCTTGACGGAGGCGGCAGCCGCCCGCACGGGCGAGTCGTTCGAGGCGCTGATGCCCGAGGCCTTCGCCGAGCTCACGCGCGTGTTCGCGACGCTGGAGAGCCGCTACCGCGACATGCAGGACGTGGAGTTCACAGTCCAGGAGGGCAAGCTGTGGATGCTGCAGACGCGGTCGGGCAAGCGCACGGCCAAGTCGTCGCTGAAGATTGCCGCCGACCTGGTGGCCGAGGGCTTGATCGACGAGGAGGAGGCGGTCGCCCGCATCGACACCGCCCGTCTCGACCAGCTCCTGCACCCCACGATCGATCCGGATGCCGAGCGGCGCGTGCTTGCCACCGGCCTGCCGGCCTCCCCCGGCGCAGCGTCCGGCGAGATCGTGTTCGACGCCGACGAGGCCCAGGCGCTCAAGGCCCAGGGCAAGGAGGTGATCCTGGTCCGCACCGAGACCAGCCCGGAGGACATCCACGGCATGCACGCCGCTGCCGGCATCCTCACCGCCCGTGGCGGCATGACCAGCCACGCCGCGGTGGTGGCGCGCGGCATGGGCCGGCCGTGCGTGTGCGGCGCCGGCGCGCTCCGCATCGACATGAAGGCCGGCACCATGACGGTGGCGGGGAGGACCTTCGCCAAGCGCGCCGTCATCACCATCGATGGCACCAAGGGCGAGGTGCTGGAGGGCCGCGTCAAGACGCGCCAGCCGGAGCTGTCGGGCGACTTCGGCACCATCATGGGCTGGGCCGACAAGGCGCGCCGGCTCGGCGTGCGCGCCAACGCCGACACCCCGCGCGAGGCAAGCCAGGCCCGCAAGTTCGGGGCCGAGGGCATCGGGCTGTGCCGCACCGAGCACATGTTCTTCGAGGAGAGCCGCATCCTCGCCATGCGCGAGATGATCTGTGCCGACGATGAGGCCGGCCGCCGCAAGGCCTTGGCCAAGATGCTGCCGATGCAGCGCTCCGACTTCGAGGCCCTGTTCGAGATCATGGCCGGGCTGCCGGTGACCATCCGCCTGCTCGATCCGCCGCTGCACGAGTTCCTGCCGCACGAGGAGAAGGAGGCGCAGGTGGTGGCCAAATCGCTCGGCGTGCCGTTGGCCAAGCTGCAGGGGCGCGTTGCAGAGCTGGCCGAGTTCAATCCCATGCTGGGCTTCCGCGGCTGCCGTCTCGCCGTGCGCTATCCAGAGATTGCCGAGATGCAGGCCCGCGCCATCTTCGAGGCGGCCGTCAACGCCGCGCGCAAGACGGGCAGGCCGGTGATCCCGGAGGTGATGATCCCGCTGGTGGCCTACCGGGCCGAGTACGACATCGTCCGCGACACCATCGTCGGAACGGCCGGCGCCGTGGAGGCGGAGACGGGAGCCAAGCTCGACTACCAGATCGGCACCATGATCGAGCTGCCGCGCGCGTGCCTCAAGGCCGACGAGATCGCCGGCGGCGAGTCGGGCGCCGAGTTCTTCTCGTTCGGCACCAACGACCTCACGCAGACCTGCCTCGGCCTGTCGCGCGACGACGCCGCCCCGATCCTGACCAACTACGCGGAACAGGCGATCCTTTCCACCGACCCGTTCGTCTCCATCGACCAGGATGGCGTGGGCGAGCTCGTCCGCATCGGCACCGAGCGCGGCCGCAAGGTGAAGCCCGACCTCAAGGTCGGTATCTGCGGCGAGCACGGCGGCGACCCAGCCTCCATCGCCTTCTGCCACGCCACCGGCCTCGACTACATCTCCTGCTCCGCCTTCCGCGTGCCGGTGGCGCGCCTGGCCGCGGCGCAGGCGGCGATCAGGGCGAAGCGGGGTGGAGAGGACAGCGGGACGGATTGAAAGGGGGTCAGACCCCTCGCCTCTAACGTATCGGGTTTGCGCAGCGGTGTTCGCGAGGGGTCTGACCCCGTCGCTATTGACTCAGTCAGTGCCGCCATCCGTGTGGGGGAGAAGGACGGGGTCGGCCTCACGGATCAGCCGGCGGAGCAGCACAGGATCGTGGAAGGCCGCGTGCAGCGTCGCTCCCAGACGCTCCAGGGCGCTGCGATCTCCGCTCATGGCGGCGAACATCCCGGCCTCCGAGTCGAACCTCAGCCCGGTTGCGATCTCCGGCATCTGAGACCGTGCCAGCGACTCGGCCAACCCGCCCCAGCCGTGACCGTTGCCCTCGGCGCCGTGGGCCTCGAACACGGCCTCCACCTTCTCCATGTCCCCATCGGACAGCATCAGGCAGAAGGTGCCGGGTTGGTGCTCGTACTCGAAGAGGGTGAATGGAGCAAGGCTGGCCTGTTCGGTCATGCAATCAGCTTCCCATGATGGGGTCAGACCCCTCGCGACAACGTTGGCGATTCTCCGCAGCGGCATGCGCGAGGGGTCTGACCCCGTTCGCGTCACATCCCCGAGTAGCCCGGCCCGCCCCCGCCTTCGGGGACCACCCAGTTGATGTTCTGGTTGGGGTCCTTGATGTCGCAGGTCTTGCAGTGCACGCAGTTCTGGGCATTGATCACGAAGCGGGGCAATTTCCCCTCCTCCTCGACCCACTCGTAGACGCCGGCCGGGCAGTAGCGGGCGGACGGGCCACCGAACACGTCGTGCTCGGAATCCAGCTGCAGCTCCATGTCGGCCACCTTCAGGTGCACCGGCTGGTCCTCCTCGTGGTTGGTGCTCGAGAAGGCCACGTTGGTGAGCCGGTCGAAGGTCAGCACGTTGTCGGGCTTGGGGTAGTCGATAGCCACGGCGCGGCGCGCTTTCGCGAGCGTGGCATGGTCGGGCTTGCGGTGTCGCAGGGTGTAGCCGAGGCCGATGCCCGGGATGAGCGTGTTGGCCCACATGTCGGCGCCTGAGAACGCGGTGCCGAGCACCGTGCCGAGCTTGGACAGGAACGGTTTGGCATTGCGCACGCGGCGCAGGTCGCGGGCGATGGGGCCTTCGCGGACCGCACGCGCATAGTCGTCCAGGCTGTCGTGGCTGCGGTCGGCGGCGACGGCGGCAAAGGCGGCCTCGGCAGCGTGGATGCCGGACAGCATGGCGTTGTGCGAGCCCTTGATGCGCGGCACGTTCATGAAGCCGGCCGCGCAGCCCACCAGCACCCCGCCCGGAAACGCCAGGTGCGGGATCGACTGCCACCCCCCCTCGCTGATGGCGCGGGCACCATAGGCAATGCGCCGGCCGCCCTCGAAGGTGTCGCGGATGATGGGGTGCGTCTTGAAGCGCTGGAACTCGCCGTAGGGATAGAGGTGCGGGTTCTCGTAGTTCAGGTGCACCACGAAGCCCACCGACACCAGATTCGCACCGTAGTGGTAGAGGAACGAGCCGCCGCCGGTGCGATTGTCGAGCGGCCACCCCAGCGTGTGCTGCACCAGGCCCGGCCGGTGCTTCTCGGGTTGCACCTCCCACAACTCCTTGAGGCCGAGGCCGTACTTCTGCGGGTCGCGGCCCTTGTCCAGGCCGAAGCGGGCGATGAGCGACTTGGCCAGCGAGCCACGCGCGCCCTCGGCGATCACGGTGTAGCGGGCCCTGAGCTCGATGCCGCGCTGGAAGCGGTCGGTGGGCTTGCCGTCCCGGCCTAGCCCCTTGTCGCCCGTGGCCACGCCGACCACGGCGCCGTTCTCGTACAGGACCTCCGAGGCGGCAAACTCGGGGTAGATGTCCACGCCCAGCCCGGTGGCCTGCTCGCCCAGCCAGCGCACCAGGTCACCCAGGCTGACGATGTAGTTGCCGTGATTGCTCATCAGGGGCGGCATGACGAGGTTGGGAATGCGGAGCGCACCCGACGGCCCCAGGTAATAGAACCGGTCCTCGGTGACGGGCGTCCTCACGGGGGCGCCCTTCTCCTTCCAGTCGGGGATCAGGCGGTTGAGGCCGATGGGGTCGATCACCGCACCCGAAAGGATGTGGGCACCCACCTCGGAGCCCTTCTCCAGCACGATCACGGATAGCTCCCGCCCGGTCTCGGCGGCGAGCTGCTTCAGGCGGATGGCGGTGGCGAGCCCGGCGGGGCCGGCGCCGACAATCACCACGTCGCACTCCATCGCTTCGCGCGGCTCTAGCTCGGGTCCGTCGACTGCCATCGGCTGTTCCTTTGGGCGGATTGGGGCGGCTCTTGCTTTGCCGGGTTCGATAGGTCGGCGGGTTGCCGAGCGTCAAGAGCGGAGCGGGCAACTCCGATGTGGCCCAGGCCATTGATTGGTGCCCGCTGCAGGTCGCGCCGAGCCACAATTCGGTTCCAGGCCGATACTACCTGTCGGGCACTGAAGGCCGCGCCGCGTCACGACCAGCAATGGCTGGCGACCAGAACGGGGGAGCATGGCTGGAAGGCTGTCGATCATCGACGTGGCCGTTACCGGCCTGGCCCGTGCCCTGCGGTCGTTGCCGGGGCTCCTCGCCATCTACTGGTTGCCGTGGATGCTGGGCACAATCGTGCTGTTGATCGTGCAGGTGATGCTGCTGGCCCTCGAAGCCATGACGCAGGACCCCGCTGGGGTGCGGTGGGCGACCGCGTGGGCATCGGAGCTCGTGTGGGCGCCGTTTGCGGCCATGACATACCTGATGCTGCTGCGCTGGATGCTCAACAGCGAGCCCCCCGGTCGCCCGATCAACCTCGATGTCGGACGACAGACTTGGATCGCTACCCCCGTCGTCGCGCTGCTCCTGGTCGCCGATGCCACCGCGAGCGATGCGCCCATGGCAATGCTGCGCTGGCTGCCGTCCAACACGCTCGCCGGCCGATGGGAGGATGCCATGCCCTATGTCCTGGCATTCCGAGCCCTCGCCTGGCTGGCTAACGGTGCCCTCTTCGCGTGCCTCTTCAGCATGATCGTCGTCGTGGCCCAAGTCGGCTGGCCGGATCTTGGCGCGTACCAACACCTGTTGCGCCTGCAGCCGCTGCGTCTGCTCTGCATCTTTCTTCTGGCCACGGCGGCGATCGGGGGCCTGCGCCATCTGGGCTGGGAGGCCCTGGCATGGCTTGGCGCGGGCCAGCTTCAGCCGAGCACGATGCTGCCGTGGCGGGCCTACATGCGCCAGGCGTTTGTCGCCCAGCTTCCCTATTTCCCCCTCCACTTCCTCGAGTTCGCGATCGAGGGCTCGATCCTCGCGGAAGCCTACCGCCGGCTCCTGGCGCAACCGCAGGCGCCGCAACGCGAAGCGGTGCAGACTTGAAAGCGCACAGGCCAATGTTGAGCCGGCGTTGGCCGCACGCAAAGACTTGCATAGACTGGGGCCATGCTCGACAGCACCAAATCGGCTCTGGCGGGGCTGCTGGCCTGGCATCGCGACCTGGGCGTCGAGGATGCCGTGGGCGATGCGCCGGTGGACTGGCTGGCGCGCGGTGATTCCGCGCCGCCCGGCCATGGCTTCCGCCTGGCCGGCACGGCGGCCTCTCCGACGGCCCCGGGCGCCCCTCCCGCACGTGCGCCGGCGGCACCGCCACCCGCTCCTTTCCGCACGACCCAACCGAGACCGGCCTTCCCGCCGGCCTCGGCGCCGCCCCCAGCGCCCGTGGCGCCGCGGCAGATGGCAACGGCCTCGCCCGACGCCGCGTTAATGACGGCGCGCTCGGCAGCGCGGCAGGCCGGCAGCCTGGAGGAGTTGCGGGCGACGCTGGCGGGCTTCGACGGCTGCGGGCTCAAGGCCACGGCCAAGAATCTCTGCTTCTACCGCGGCGCGCCCCACTCCCGCCTAATGCTGATCGGCGAGGCACCCGGCCGCGACGAGGACTTGGCTGGCAAGCCGTTCGTCGGCCGCGCCGGGCAGCTGCTTGACAAGATGCTGGCGGCCATCGGCCTCACCGAAGCCGATGTGCACATCACCAACATCGTCTACTGGCGCCCGCCGGGGAATCGCACGCCGACGCCACAGGAGGCGCAGGTGTGCCGCCCGTTCATGGAGCGCCAGGTGGAGCTGGTGGCGCCGGACTTCCTGCTGCTCCTGGGCGGCGCCGCGGCCAAGGGCATCCTCGACGTGACGGACGGCATCATGCGCGTGCGCGGCAAGTGGCGCGAAGTGACGCTCGGTGAGCGCAAGGTGCGCGTCCTGGCCACGCTCCATCCCGCGTACCTGCTACGTACGCCCGGCGCGAAGCGGCTCGCCTGGCGCGATCTGCTCGCGGTGAAGGCGGCCCTTCAAGCGTAGGGTGCAATCGTGCGTCAGCGCGATTGCACCGAGCCGCCCATCCGGGCTTGACGTTCGGTGTGATTAGGGTGCATCGGTGCAATGCCGCTACGCAGCATTGCACCCTACATCATGACATGCCCAAGCTTGACCCCAACCGCCCGTTCATGCCCGTCCGCATAGCCGTGCTGACGGTGTCTGATACGCGCACGCCGAAGGACGACAAGTCCGGCGACACGCTAGCGGACATGATCCGGACCGCCGGCCACGAGGTGGCCGCCCGCGCCGTCGTCAAGGACGACGTGGAGGGTATCCGCGCCCAGGTGCGGGCGTGGATCGCGGACAAGAGCATCGACGCGGTCATCACGACAGGTGGCACCGGGTTCACCGGGCGCGACGTGACGCCCGAGGCCGTGAGGCCGCTGTTCGAGAAAGAGGTGGATGGGTTCTCCACCGTTTTTCACATGATCTCGTTCGACAAGGTGGGCACCTCCACCATCCAGTCGCGGGCTTGCGCCGGCCTCGCCCACGGCACCTACATCTTCTGCCTGCCGGGCTCGCCCGGCGCCTGCCGCGACGCCTGGAACGGCATCCTGGTGCACCAGCTCGACAACCGCCACCGGCCCTGCAACTTCGTCGAGATCATGCCGCGGCTGGAGGAGCACCGGGGGAAGTGAGGCCGGGGTCAGACCCCTTTCGTCCAACGCTGCAGATCTAGCCGCAACCGCGGTTGAAAGGGGTCTGACCCCGTCATGCAAGCCGCAACCGACGCCGGAAGGGGTCTGACCCCGGTCAATGCCGCTCTTCAAGCTGCGTGTCGAGGTGCCCGATCTGGAATTGGGCCGGGCCGCCTCGGACATCATCGAGAACCTGACCGAGCCGGCACCGCTGGCCGTGACGCTGTTCGAGCTGCATCCGCCCACCTTCGTGGCGGAGGCCTACTTCGACGAGCCGCCCGACCTGGACGAGGTAAAGCGGCGCCTGGCGGGGCGCGACGGGCGGCTGGCGGAAGCGTCGATCGAGGAGGTCCCGGAGCAGAACTGGGTGGCCCTGTCGCAGGCCGCGCTGCCGCCGATCGCCGCGGGCCGCTTCGTCGTGCACGGCAGTCACGACCGCGCGCGCTTCGCCCTGCGCCGCCTGGCCCTTGAGATCGAGGCCGGAGAAGCGTTCGGCAGTGGGCACAACGCCACCACCGCCCTGTGCCTTGAGGCGCTCGATGCACTGGCCCGACGGCGATCTTTCCGGCGCGTGCTCGACCTCGGCTGCGGCAGCGGCGTGCTCGCCATTGCCGCGGCGCGCGTGGCGCCGGCCGCCCGCGTCCTCGCCACCGACAGCGACCCCGTCGCAGTGGCCACCGCCCTGGATAACGCCCGGCTCAACCGCGTGGCCGGGCGCCTGCAGGTGCTTGACGCCACCGGCTTCCGTCACCCGGTGCTACGCCGCACCCAGCCCTTCGATCTCGTGCTGGCCAACGTCCTGCCGGGGCCGCTGATCGACCTGGCACCGGCGCTGCGCGGAGCGACGCGGAGCGGAAGCGCCGTGGTGCTTTCGGGCCTGCTGAACCACCAGGCCGGCGAGGTTGCCGCCGCCTATTGCGCCACCGGATTTCGCCTGCTGCGGCGCTTGCAACGGTCCGGTTGGACAGCTCTCGTGGTCGTGCGCCGCTGATTGCAACGCCTGCTCAGTGCGAGACGGAGCCAGGGGAAGTGCCCATTGGTTCCCGCTCACGGCGGCAATGCACCGTTGACTTACCAGTTGCCGTTGCGCCAGACTGAGCCCGGTTTTGTCCAGTTTACTGTCTGTTCTTCGAGTAGAGCACGCGTCATGAGTGTTGTTGGTGACATCGTCGATTTTCTTGCGAAGCCGGAGATCAGAGCCGTTGCAACGCTCTTCTCGCTTATCTCCGTGGGCGTGAGCGTGTGGGCATTGAGGAAAACCTACGCGGTACTCCACACGCACGAGCAGGACATATTCGTGCGGCAGAGCCAGGTGCTGGACGGCCAATGGCTCGCGATGAACTGGGCCATGGTTCAGAACGAGAGCGCGCTGCAGGCCGCTGCTGACATCCTCGGCACGAACGACACCAAGACACTCAGGCGGCATTCATTCTTTCAGCTGCTCGTCAACATGCTGGCATTCGCGTTCGAGTCCATGAGCCGTGGCATTCTGAGCGAAACGCATTACGTCAATCACTTCTCCAGCGCCGCACTGTATTTCAAGAACAACCTGAGTGATTTCTTGTTCTATGCCCGAGACGGCGAGTACTCACAGGAGTTCCTGCAAGACTGCAAGGAACGGTTCTCGAAGCTTGACCCCATGTCGGCTCAGGAGCTGCACGATCGTTTTTTTCCTCCGAACGGGCTTCCGGGGGATGCCTGAGGCGGGCGGCACACACGTAGGTTGGGTCAAGCGAAGCGCAGACCCAACACAGCGCTTTCCGGTTCCGTGTCGCGAGGACGCTTGCTCTCCAAATCGTCTCGACCTCGGCTGCCGGCGTTGGGTCTGCGCATTCGGCTTGACCCAACCTACGGCCGCCAGGGCTCGCGTTCAGCGACCTCACCCTGGTCGGTCCCGGCATGCTCGGCACGCCTGCTCTTCTCGATCTCACGCGCGAGCGTGGTCAGCGCCTCCTTCATGCCACGTCCCGCCACAGCGGAGAGGACGAGCGGCTTCTTGCGCGCGGCGGCCTTGAGCTGCTCCGCCTTGGTGGCAATCGCCGTCTCGTCGAGGGCGTCGCACTTGGACAGCGCGACGATCTCCTTCTTCTTGGCGAGCCCGCCCCCGTAGGCCTTGAGCTCGGCGCGCACGGTGCGGTAGGCGTCGGCCACGTCGTCGGCGGTGGCGTCGACGAGATGCAGCAGAACACGGCAGCGCTCCACGTGGCCCAGGAAGCGGTCACCGAGACCGGCGCCCTCGTGTGCACCCTCGATCAAGCCGGGGATGTCGGCCAGCACGAAGTCCAGCTCGCCCACACGCACCACGCCGAGGTTGGGATGCAGCGTGGTGAAGGGATAGTCGGCGATCTTGGGCTTGGCGGCGCTCACCGTGGCCAGGAATGTCGACTTTCCGGCGTTCGGCAGGCCCACCAGCCCGGCATCGGCAATCAGCTTGAGCCGCAGCCAGATCGTCAGCTCCTCGCCGGGCTGGCCGGGGTTGGCGTGGCGCGGAGCGCGGTTCGTGGAAGATTTGAAATGCGCATTGCCGAACCCGCCGTTGCCGCCCTTGGCGAGCCGCACGCGTTCGCCGGGCTGCATCACCTCGGCCAGGAGGGTCTCCTGGTCCTCGGCCAGCACCTCGGTGCCGGGTGGCACGGCGATGACCACGTCATTCCCTGCCGCGCCCGCCCGGTTCTTGCCCATACCCCCTTGGCCGGACTGCGCCTTGAAGTGCTGGCGGTAGCGGTAGTCGATGAGCGTGTTGAGGTTGGCCACACACGCCACCCACACGTCGCCGCCGCGACCGCCGTCGCCGCCGTCGGGCCCGCCAAACTCGATGAACTTCTCGCGCCGGAACGACACGCAGCCGGCCCCGCCGGCGCCGGAGGCAATGTAGATCTTGGCCTGGTCGAGGAACTTCATGAGGATTTTGCCAGGAACTGCAACCTGGCCAACCTGGTGTTGACGTGCACGCGCTTCTCGCCGTGCGGCCGGCAATAGCGCATGTCCTCGCCGCTGCGCTCGAAGCCCAGCTTGTTCTGGACCCGCAGCGACGCGGCGTTGTCAGCAAACGCACCCGAAAAGATGGCGTCTTCCGCGGTAGAGGCAAAAAGATGCCCGACAAAGGCTCTGGCCGCTTCGGTCATGTAGCCGCGTCCCCAGAAAGGTTGGCCCAGCCAGTAGCCCAGAACCCGAGACCGAGAGGCCGCCTCGGCGGCCCTGGTGCTGCGGCAGTCAATGCCTCCGATCAGCGCCCCCTCGAGGGTGATCGCGAGATAGTCCGTCTCGGTCGCCTCCAGGGCCAGCTGTCCGGCAATGAAGCTGCGGGCATCGTCTAGCGTGTAGGGCCATGGCGGCGTGCTGAGCCAGCGGATGACCTCCCAATCCCCAAACAAGGTGTAGAGAGCCTCTGCATCGGTTGGGCGCAGGGGCCGCAGCAGCAATCGCTCGGTGCAAATGGTATCGCTCATTGGGCGTTCCTCCGGCCGTCGCCACGTCGGCGCAGAAAATTCAGTTTACTCGTCGAAAACGAATGTCTCAGGCCGGCCGCCCGGCGAGTCGCGCGAGCCAGGAGCGCCAGCGCCCGGCCGCCTGCGTGCCCGTCGCCACGGGTTGCGTGCGGACGGCGGGCTTCGCGGGCAGCCAGTAGGTGACCGCCTCAACCTCATGGCCGCGCGCCGTGCAGATGATAAGCCCGCGCCCCATCGGCTCGAAGGCTAGTTTGCGCAGGACACCCGCGGAGGCGTAGTTGTCCACGAAATGGGAGGAGGTGAACCCCGGCACCCGCCGCACCTCGAAGCCGTACCGCAGCACCTCGGTGGTGGCCTCGGTGGCGTAACCCCGGCCCCACCACTCGCGTCCCAGCCAGAAGCCGAGCTCCGCCGTCCCCGAGTTGCGCTGGTAATAGCCGGCGCCGCCGATCAGCCGGCTGTCCAGCTCAATGGCGAATCGTGCCTCCCGCCGCCCTGGCTTGAGCCAGGCGCGCGCCTGGTGCTCCGACAGGGGGTGCGGGATGTCGCTTGTCATGGAGGCGACGGCCCAGTCACCGGCGAGACGCGTGAACTCCTTGACGTCGCCGCGCCGGAACGGGCGCAGCACCAAGCGCTCGGTTGTCAGGGTGACCATGTGGGAGCGCGGGCGAGGTTTGTCGATCCTGGAGCAACGAGCAGCGGTCGGGGCGACGGCGCTACCCCGATATCATCTCGCAGACCTTGACCGTCGCGCAAGCGCCTCCGGCTGGTGGCCTTACTGCACCGTTTCCTTGGGCCCGGGCTTGACGGAGACGAAGATGCGCCCGCCGCGCTTGGTGGCGAACTCCACGCTGCCCTCGGTGAGGGCGAACAGCGTGTGATCGGTGCCCATGCCGACATTGGCGCCAGGGTGCATCTTGGTGCCGCGCTGGCGCACCAAGATATTGCCCGCCAGAACCTGCTCGCCGCCGTAGCGCTTGACGCCTAGACGGCGCCCGGCCGTGTCGCGGCCGTTACGCGAGGAGCCGCCTGCCTTTTTGTGTGCCATTGCTCTCTAGCCCCTTTGCGGCCGCCGTCAGGCGCCAACGATCTCTTTGATCCGCACCACCGTGTGATGCTGGCGATGACCACGCTTGCGGCGCGAGTTCTTGCGCCGGCGCTTCTTGAAGGCGATGACCTTGGCGGCACGGCCCTGCTCGACCACTTCGGCGACGACCTTGGCCCCGGCCACGGCCGGGGCGCCGACCTTGGCCGCAGTGCCCTCGCCGCCAAGCATCAGCACGTCGGTGAAGACCACCTCGGCGCCGGCCTCGCCAGCGATCTTCTCAATGGCCAGCTTCTCGTCCGCGGCGACGCGGTACTGCTTGCCGCCAGTCTTGATGACAGCGTACATCGTTATTATTCCTACGAATTCGCAGGTTGAGCCGGCACTGGCAGCGCCTAGCTCAACACGAAGAAGGGGTCAGGCCCCTCGCCTCCAACCTTCCAGCTCCTATCCCCAGCGTCCGTGCAGGGTCTGAGCCCTACGCCTGTTGGGCTGTCGCCCTTCGGGCGTGAGACCCAACCTGCAGCAAAGGCGAGCCAGCGGCCGGTCTGCCGAGATTGCGGCGCACTATTATCAAGACACCCCGCAAAGTCAACGTCGTGCGACGGCCAAATGTCGTAGCGTGGTGCATCGGCAGCATTAGCTGCCGGCGACGGCGTGCTCGGAGGCGAGGGACCGCCGGTCAGCTCGTCAGCCACGCCCGCAGCGCGCGATTCACGGCCTCGGGCCGTTCCAGGGTGGAGAGGTGGCCGCAGTCGGGGATGATCTCGAGCCTGGCGCCGGGAATGCCGTCGGCGATCTCGCGCGCCAGCTCCGGCGGCGTAAGCGCGTCCTCCCGACCGACCACGACCAGTGTGGGGCAGCGGATGCTGGCCAGCAACGGGCGGTTGTCCGGCCGGCCGATGATCGCCTCCTGCTGGCGCTTGAAGGCCTCCAAGCCGGTATCGGCCCCCATCTGCAAGACAGTGTCCACCAGCGGCCTGTCGCGCAGCCGCGCCGGATGGATGAGGACCGGCATGAGCAGCTCCTGGGCGCGGCGCACGCCTTCGCGCTCGGCGGTGGCGACGAGGTCGCGCCGCGCCGCGGCGCGCTCGGGGGGGTCGGCGCGTGAGCCGGTGTCGAGAAGCGCCAGCCGCTCCACCCGCTCCGGCGCCTGGCGTACGATCTCGTAGGCGATGTAGCCGCCCATGGAGAGGCCCGCTAACGCGAAGCGCTCCGGCGCCGCCTCGAGGATCGAGCGGGCGATGCGAACCAGGCTGTCGTGGCGCGTATGATCGGCAACGACGCAATCGGCAATATCGCAGAGGGCGGCGACCTGCGGCGCCCACAGCGCCCCGGTGCACAAGAGGCCCGGCACCAGCACGACCGTCGTCCTCGCCGTCATTTTGCATCTCCTGCGTTCAGGTGGCTGCTCCATGGAGGCATCCTATGGCAGACTTGGCCGAGCCTCACGTGGCCAGGACGCGCGCCCCAGCCTCCCAGGAGGCTTTTTCTCATGCCATGTCACGGTCTCGCGACATTTTGCACGCTTGCCTGCGGCCTTCCTTGCAATTCCCCCCGAACGGTGCCATGTAGCGGGTGTAACGGGCGCAGGGGACCAGCTTCCATATCGCGTTTCCCCAGTATCATCCGGTTTTCCCGTTAGGCCCTTTGCCAAGTTCCCCCTGCGCTCTCCCGATGCCGACTTGACGCGCACCACTGCGATGCGATGCGGCGTGGATGTCGGCGATCCTGACGAGAGACGGAGCGTTCTTCTTTTGCAAACTTCAACCTTTGCTGAGCTCGGGCTCAGCGCGAAAGTGCAGGCGGCCATCGAGGCTGCCGGCTACACTAATCCTACGCCCATCCAGTCCCAGGCCATCCCCGTTGCCGTAACGGGGCGTGACGTGCTGGGTATCGCCCAAACCGGCACGGGCAAGACGGCAGGCTTCGTGCTGCCTATGCTGGCGCGGCTGGAGGTCGGACGGGCAAGGGCGCGCATGCCGCGCTCGCTAATCCTGGCACCCACGCGCGAGCTGGCCGCCCAGGTGGCCCAGAGCTTCGAGAAGTACGGCGTCAACCACCGGCTCACGGTGGCGCTGCTGATCGGCGGTGTCTCGTTCGACGACCAGCTCAAGAAGCTGGACCGAGGTGCCGACGTGCTGATCGCGACCCCGGGCCGGATGCTCGACCACTTCCAGCGCGGCAAGCTCTTGCTCACCGGCGTCGAGATTCTGGTGATCGACGAGGCCGACCGCATGCTCGACATGGGCTTCATCCCCGACATCGAGAAGATCTGCAAGCTGCTGCCGGCTAACCGCCAGACCTTGTTCTTCTCCGCCACCATGCCGCCCGAGATCACGCGCCTGGTGAATACCTTCCTGAAAGACCCGGCGCGGGTGGAAGTGGCTCCGCCCGCCACCACTGCCAAGACCATCACGCAGCTGTTCCGCTACTGCCCCTCCACCGAGGACTGGGAGAAGCGCGAGGTGCTGCGCGATCTGATCCGCGCCGAGCAGGTCAAGAACGCCATCATCTTCTGCAACCGCAAGCGCGATGTGGCGATCCTTCTGAAATCGCTGCAGAAGCACGGGTTCAACGCCGGCGCGCTGCACGGCGACATGGACCAGATGAGCCGCATGGCCACGCTCGATGCATTCCGCGAGGGGCGCATCACGCTGCTGGCGGCGAGCGACGTGGCCGCGCGCGGCCTCGACATCCCGGACGTGAGCCACATCTTCAACTTCGACGTGCCCTGGCAGGCTGACGACTACGTGCACCGCATCGGCCGCACCGGCCGCGCTGGCAAGGAAGGCCGCTCGCTCACGATTGTCACGGTCGAGGACATCAAGCAGCTCAAGGACATCGAGAAGATGCTGGGCGCGCCCGTCACCTGGATCGGCGACCCGCCGACCGAGGAGGACATCGCCGAAGGCAGCCGCAAGCGGCGCGGCCGCGGCGGCGCCAAGCGGGCTGCAGACGGCCGGCGCCCCGCGCCGGGACGCGACGGCAGGCGGGAGCGTGGCCACGACGCAGCCGCGCCGCGTGCCGCACGAGGCCGCAGCCGCCGGCCGGAGCGTGCCGACCGCGCGCCGCAGCCCAACGGCAATGGCGCACACGAGCCTGCCACCAACGGCGTGCATCCGCACAGCGAGGAGCGGCAGCCCGCGTTAGCGGTCCGCGCCGAGCGGCCGTCGCGACAGCCGCCGGCACCGGCCCGCGAGCCTGCAGCCGCCAAGCCGCAGCGCCAGCGGCGGGAGCGCAAGCCCCCGCGCCAACCCTGGGAGCCGCGTGAGCCCCGGCCGCGCGACCGCGACGACCGGGTGCCGACCCCGGTCGGCCTGGGCGACCACGTGCCCGCGTTCCTGCGCAAGCCCGTCCGTTCCGGGCACTAGCGCAGCCCTCCAAGCTTCTCCAATCCCGGAAGCCACCCCGCAGGGGGAGGCTATCCGGGACGTGCAGCCCCTACGGCGAGGTCGTGGAGCCGGCGGGAATTCCAGGCAGCCCTCACGCGAGCAGGGCGTACAACGTCGTCTCCTGCCTGGCCGGATCGGCTGCAGTCGGGCCGTAAACCTGCCAGAAGGTGCCTTCGCGCTTGAACCCCTGGCTGGTGCACCAGGAGAAGAGCGCCGGCCACGCCTGCGCCAGCTGATCGAACGGGCCCACGAGCACCGTTTTGACCGCGCGGCCGCCCGGCAATTGCGAGCAAACGACGCTGCCCTCAGAGTCGAAGGCGCGCGCGACGATCATGCCTGGCTCAATGGCCATCTTGCCGTCCTTCGGCGTGCGACACAGCGTAAAGCTGCTGCCCACCTGTCCGGTCGTCAGCACTGGGAGCGCATTCGCGAGCTCGGCGCGTGCAGCGCGCTCTGCAGTCTGCAGTTCGGCGAATGCCGCGATGACCCTGACAACGGCGGTGTGCTGCCGCTCGACGGTGACGACGCTGTATCCGCTCATGGGCGACCACCTGCGTCAGGCATGTGCGCACCTTCTCCCGCAATCTGCGTCTCGAGCCTGACATAGCTCGCCTCCATGCCGTGCTCCATGCCGGTTGCCAGCATCGCGGCGCGCGTCTGCGCATCGGGCAGCGTCATGCGCATCGTCATCAGTGTGCCCTTGCCATCGGCCTCGAAGCGCGTCTCGACGTGATTGTCGGGCGTCGGATCGGGCATATGCATGCGCTCGACGTGCACGATCCTGCTGAAGGGCACCAGTTCGACGAACTCACCCGTCAGATAGAACCCGTTGCCCTTGCCGTCCGACCACTCGTAGCGGATCCTGCCGCCGGGACGCGCCTCGCAGATGCAGACCGGCATCGTCCACCCGTCGGGACCGAGCATCCATCTCTGCACCAGCTCCGGCTCCGTATGCGCGCGGAAGACTGCCTCCGGCGGCGCCGCGAAGCGCCGGGTGACCACGACGTGGCGGTCGCCTTCCGTGCTCAATGTCATCTTGCTCATCGCTTTCCCTTTCGCTTTCCTCGTTGCAGTCCGGTCAGGACGTCGTCGAGCCGGTCGTAGTTCTGCTCCAGCGCCTGGCGCAGCATGCCGAGCCATCGATCGATCTCATCGAGGGCTGCGGGCGCCAGCCGGCATGGCCGCTTGGTGCCTTCGATCCGGCGCATGATCAGCCCCGCGCCTTCGAGAACCTTCAGGTGCCGCGAGATCGCCGGCTGCGTCATCTCGAAAGGAGCGGCGAGATCCATCACCGTCGCCTCGCCTGACGCCAGCCGCGCAAGTATGGCCCTGCGGGTGGGATCGGCGAGCGCCGAGAAGGCTGCATCCAGGTTCGTCATCGACAACGCTTCCTTTATATAAGTGTTTTGTTATATAATGGAGCTGGCATGGTCAAGCAGAAAATCTGCGGCTGTCATCTCCGCAAGCGTCAGCTGCACCTGCCGTGTCGCTGCCTGTGCCGCCCTGGCCCACAGGGCATGCATGCGATAGGTTCCCCGCAACAGCACGAGCGGACGGGGCGCAGCTCCGCGGGAATCGGAGGAAGGTCATGGCAATGGCAGTGAGCAGCACGGATGTGACCGCCGCAGACCGAGGCGGCATGGCGCGCACGCAGATGCTGATCGACGGCGCCTGGGTGGAGGCGACATCAGGCGGGAGCATCGCCATCGAAGCCCCCGGCACGCGGCGCACGATAGCGAGCGTGCCCCGCGGGACCGCCGAGGACATCGATCGCGCGGTGAAGGCCGCTGCGGCTGCCTTCCCCGCCTGGAGCAAGGTGCCGCCGCGCGAGCGTGGGCGCATCCTGCAGAGAATCGCCGATGCGGTGGAGGCCCGCGTCGAGGAGCTCGCGCGCATCATCGCCGAGGAGACCGGCAACGCCATCCGCACCCAGGCGCGGCCCGAAGCCAGGAACTCCGCCGACATCCTGCGCTACTTCGGCGGATTGGGCAGCGAGCTCAAGGGCGAGACCATCCCCTTCGGCGAGCACGTCCTCTCCTACACCCGGCGCGAGCCGATCGGCGTGGTGGGCGCCATCATCCCGTGGAACGCGCCGGTGCTGCTGGGCTGCCTCAAGATCGCGCCGGCGCTGGTTGCCGGCAACACGCTGGTACTCAAGGCCGCCGAGGATGCGCCGCTGGGCGTGCTGTGGGTGGCGGCCATCGCCAACGAGTTCCTGCCCAAGGGCGTGCTCAACGTCGTCACAGGGTACGGCGAGGAGGCGGGCGCGGCGCTCTCCGTGCACCCGGGTGTCGCCAAGCTCTCCTTCACCGGCTCAACGCAAGTCGGCAAGCTCATCATGCGCGCGGCCGCCGACCGCATCGTGCCGGTGTCGCTGGAGCTGGGCGGCAAGAGCCCGTCCATCGTCTATCCCGACGCCAACGAGGACTGGGTGGTGGACGGCATCATCGCTGCCATGCGCTTCACGCGCCAGAGCCAGTCGTGCACCGCCGGCTCGCGCCTGTTCCTGCACGCCGACATCTTCGATGCGTTCCTGGCCAAGCTCGCCGACAAGGTGCAGAAGCTCAAGATCGGCGGTCCCACCGACGAAACCTCCGACATCGGCGCCATCATCAATGCCAAGCAGTTCACCAAGGTGTGCGGCTACGTCAAGGAAGGGATGAAGCAGCCGGGCGCGAAGATGCTGTTCGGCGGACTGCCACCCAAGGACGGGCCGCTTTCCCAGGGCTACTATGCCATCCCCACGGTATTCGCCAATGCCGCCAACGACTGGCGGCTGGCCCGCGAGGAGATCTTCGGCCCCGTGCTGGTGGCGATCCGCTGGACCGACGAGGCGGAGGCCTTGCGGATGGCCAACGATACGCACTACGGGCTGGCCGCGTACGTGTGGACCCGCGACATCGGCCGCGCCTTGCGTGCGGCCCACAGCATCGAGGCCGGCTGGGTGCAGGTGAACCAGGGCCTGGGCCAGTCGCCGGGCCACTCCTACGGCGGCGTCAAGCAGTCCGGCATCGGCCGCGAGTTCTCGCTGGAAGGCATGCTCGACAGCTTCACGCAGCGGAAAAACGTGACGGTGAATTTGGGGGTGTAAGGGCGCCGTCGCGGCGGCGCCAGGTTCGCCCCCAAAAATTCGGAGGACGCCGGCGAACCGATCGCCTCGGGCTATCATGTCAGCATGGCGCGCCGCGAATGGGACCTGAAGGAAGCGATCGCATCATTTCGCCCGGAGGATGGTTGCCGCTCGGCGCGTCTTGACCCGCACCAGCTGCGAGCGGGAGCCGCCACAGGCCATGTCCTGCTCCGTCTAGGCCTTGCTTTCGGCAAGCGCCTTCCTCAGTTTCTTCAGCTCCTCGAAGCGCTGTGTCACGTCGCGCACGATGGCCCCGATGCCGGTCATGCGACCCGTGGCGTCGCGAAATGGAACGATGGAGAACTCGATGGAGATGCGTGCGGCGTCCTTGCGCAACGCCGGCACGGCGAGCAGGTCGCCTGCCGCGTAGTGTGTCTGACCCGTACGGATGCTCTCGGCATAGCCGCGCCAGTGGCGGGCTCGCAGTGCGGCCGGGATGATGATGTCAAGGGACTGCCCCACCGCCTCCTGCGACGTGAAGCCAAAGATCCGCGCGGCGCCCGGGTTCCAGAAGCGGATGATTCCATCCACGTCCGCGATCAGGATGCCATCGGCAGCCTCGTCCACCAGCTTGCTGCGGCAGTCATCGATATCCATGGACCACTTCCACCGGGTTGTCGTGCCCACTGCCTGCGACGGCGTCCTCCGCCCATCTCAGGCCCTTGTAGTTGAAGCCTTCCTGGATCGCCGGTTTGACAACCGTGAAGTAGGGCGAGACGTCGAAATCGGCGGGCGTGTAAAGGCTGTGATGCCGAATGTGCAAGATCTCCTGGCGTTGAAGCTGCGTCGCGGTTGGGTCGGCCGCGAGGCGCTCCACTCGTGGAAGGATCGGATAGCGCACATGCTGGAAAGCTTCGGCGATCAGCGTCGAGCAGATGGAGCGCGTGGGCTCGCCGGAGCCCAGCGCGATCATACGCCGCCGCCAGCGCGTCGGTACCGGCGGCGTCGGCAACAGATAGCGTATGAGATCGACGATATTGCGCATGTCGTATTGCGTATTGAGGCGCGACACGAGGAAGGCGATGACCGCCGTGCGGTCAGCGTCAGTGAGCCCAACCGGCCGGCATATGCGGGTATGATAGCAGTCATACTTGGCAAGCGGCACAGCCACGCACCCCTCGCCGAGATTGACCTCGATCAGCATGTGCGCGTCTGGCGAATTGTCGGGAGCAACGATCGCATGCCCCACGTAGAGCGCCGCATGCGACCAGGTCGACTGCGTCAGGTACTTGATGGCTGTCGACAGCCTGTTGCCGCCGGCGACGAGTAGCACGTCCGCCGGGCGCAGTGCGCGCCTCAGGGCTGCCGGGTCTGACGATATGAACGGCTCGTGTCCGGGGATCTGCTGTCTCAGCCACGCGCCGAGCTTGCGACCAAGCCAGTCCAAAGAGGTGTCGACTGCTGTTGCCATGTCAGCACCCCGCTGTCCTTTCAAATGTGTGGTGACGTCGAAAGCTGCAGCCGCTCCAACACGCTATCGGTCGTCCGCTGGCAGCGCTTGCCGTCGAACGGGAAGGCTCCGGTGAGGGTCGACGCCAACTCCTCATCGAGAGCGCGCCGCAACTGGCGCCGTGCCCGGTGCAACCGGGTCTTCACCGTCGCCGGCGCCAGACCGAGGAAATCGGCTGTCTCCTCGATGCTCATGTCCTCGACGTCGCGCATCACGAACACCACCCGGAAGCTCTCCGGCAGGTCGTCGATCGCCCGCTCAATGAGATGTCGGATTTGGCTCTGCGCAGCGGCGCGCTCGGGATCGATGGACTCGGACATCAGCGGAAACGGGATGACTTGGGATGTGCCGGTGGTGGAGTCCGCATCAAGCACCTCCAGGTCGACCATCGGCCGCTGTCGTCGCAATCGTGCCAATGCCTCGTTGAGCGTGATGCGGGTGAGCCAGGTGGGCAGGCTCGAGTCACCTCGGAAGCTGCCGAGGCTGCCGAAGGCGTTGACATATGCCTGCTGAACCACGTCTTCAGCCTCGCTGTCGTCCTGGACCACCGAGCGGGCGACGCGATAGAGCCGCTGGTTATTGCGTTGCATGATGATGCGGAAGGCGTCGGCGTTGCGCTGTCGGGCAAGCTGAACAAGCGCCACATCATCAAGCGTACCCAAAGCGGGTGAGTGTGCTGCATTTTTGGCCTGCATCGGTTTGAACTTTCGACAACTGCTTGCGTTGCGCATCTATGCCGTGAAGCTTCCTGACTTGGAGGCGCCGCGAATGTTGATGGCAGCCCAAAACTCCTGACGAGTCTCGGGACGGTCTCGAAACGCGCCGAGCATCCGGCTGGTCACCATGGTCGCCGCAGACTGGCCGACGCCGCGGCTGGTCATGCATCCATGCGCGCCTTCAATGACGACGGCGACGCCCTGTGGTGCGAGGACCCGATCGAGGGTGTTGGCAATCTCCGCCGTCATCGCCTCCTGGACTTGCAGCCGCCGCGCATATACCTGGACCAGGCGCGCCAGCTTCGAGATGCCTACGACCTTGTTGCGCGGCAGGTAGGCAACGTGGGCATGCCCGACGATCGGCGCCATGTGATGCTCACAATGCGACACGAACCGAATGTCGCGCAAGACGACCATTTCATCGTAGCCGGAGACCTCTTCGAACGTGCGCGCCAAGTGCTCTCCGGCATCTTCTACGTAGCCCGCGAACCATTGTTCATAGGCGCGCACGACCCGGGCGGGCGTGTCGAGCAGCCCTTCCCGGTTTGGGTCGTCGCCTGCCCAGCGGATGAGGGTCCTGACAGCCTGCTCCGCCTCGGCGCGGGAAGGCCGTTCGATAGACCTTTCGGAGCTCCGGTTGATAGCGAGACTGTGGTTTCGCTTGTCGAGCCTTACGAGCGTATCCATTGCGAACCTTTTTCTGGACGCTGCTTCTGCGCTGATGCGCACCCCATTGGATGCCAGCCGATGAAAAAGGTTCCCGGTACGAGGCAGCCCAATCACCAGGCGGGAACCTTCCTGTGGCTGGCGCATCTATCGACTGTGCGTCGATTGATTGCAGGCTTGTGGTCGGCTTCAGCCGGCCGTGATCGAGAGGAGGTGCCCCATGGCTACGTCGCAATCGACACCGGTTGGTCCCGACCTGATGCAGGGCATTCCGGCCAGCGAGCTGCTCGAGGGACGCACGCTCACGGGCCACGTCGGCGAGGAGGCCGTTCTGCTGGCGCGCACGGGCGGCGAGGTCTTCGCGATCGGCGCCAAGTGCACGCACTACGGTGGCCCACTGGCGGAAGGTCTGATGGTCGGCGATACCGTGCGCTGCCCCTGGCATCACGCCTGTTTCAGCCTGCGCACCGGCGAAGCGCTGCACGCGCCGGCATTCTCCCCGGTGTCTTGCTGGGCAATCGAGCAACGCGACGGCCGGATTTTCGTGCGATCCAAGGTGGAGTCGCCAGCTCCAGACAGGAAGCTGCGTTTGGGTGCGGGTAACCACGCCCCGAGGCGGATCGTCATCGTGGGCGGCGGGGCCGCCGGCTTTGCCGCAGCGGAAAACCTGCGCCGGCAGGGCTATGGCGGCAGCATTGTCATGGTGAGCAGCGACGATGCGGCGCCCGTGGACCGGCCGAACCTCTCCAAGGACTATCTGGCTGGCAATGCGCCGGAGGATTGGGTGCCCCTCCAGCCGGACAGCTTCTACAGGGAGAAGGGTATCGACCTGCGACTCGGCACGACCGCGGCAAGCATCGATGTTGCCAACGGCAAGGTCATCCTCTCGGACTCCAGCACGCTCAGCTATGACCGGTTGTTGCTGGCGACCGGTGCCGAGCCTGTACGCCTCTCGATTCCGGGGGCCGACCAGCCCCATGTACTGACATTGCGGTCGCTGGCCGATTGCCGCGCCATCATTGCCGCCGCCCAGACCGCCTCGCGCGTCGTCGTGCTTGGCGCCAGCTTTATCGGGTTGGAGGTCTCGGCAGCCTTGCGGGCGCGCGGGATCGACGTACATGTGGTAGCGCCCGAAAGCCGCCCCATGGAACGCGTGCTCGGGTCGCAACTGGGTGACATGGTACGGGCGCTACATGAGGAGCATGGCGTTACCTTTCACCTGGGCAGTACGGCAGGTGCGATCGAAGGCCGGCGGGTGCTGCTGAAGAGCGGAGGGTTGATCGAAGCAGATCTGGTGGTAGCTGGCATCGGCGTACGCCCCCGCATCGGGCTTGCAGAAAGGGCCGGGCTTGCCATGGATCGCGGCGTGCTCGTTGACGCCTACCTGGAAACGAGCACGGAAGGAATTTTTGCCGCCGGCGATATCGCGCGCTGGCCGGATCGTCGCAGCGCAAGCCCCATTCGCGTCGAGCACTGGGTGGTGGCGGAGCGCCAAGGCCAGACGGCGGCGCGCAATATGCTCGGAGCTCGCGAGAAGTTCACGGCCGTGCCGTTCTTCTGGAGCCAGCATTACGATGTTGCAATCAACTACGTCGGCCATGCGGAGAGCTGGGACGACGTATCAATTGAGGGTAACCCCGCCGCCAGGGATTGCCTCGTACGCTACAGGCACCTCGGCCGGGTCTTGGCGGTCGCTGCGATCCAACGCGACATCGCGAGTCTGGAAGCCGAATTGCAAATGGAGTCAGAGGCTGCTGCCTAGGCATTTCCGAAGCTGGCAAAAACGGATCACCCGACGGCTTGTGCATGCTGGGAGATTGGGTTCCCGCCAGGGCCGCCCAAGACCCCCATTGCCGCGCGGCCCAGGATCGTTGCCTTGTCGGCCTCAGAGATGCCGAGGGCCCGCACCTGGCGTGCGCAGTCGAGCGTGCCCATGTCGAAGGGATAGTCGCTGCCAAGGAGCACGCGCGAGGGCCCGCAGGAGGAGACGAGATATTCCAGCGCCGGCTGCCCATGCAGAAGGGTATCGAACAGGAGGCGCTGGAGCGAGGCGTCCGGCGGCGTTTTCAGCCTGGCCTGCGGCTCTGGCCGCACGTGCCACCCGTGCTTGAAGCGGCCGATCTGGTAAGGCACGAAGCCGCCGCCGTGCACCATCAGAAACTTGATGTTTGGATGGCGCTCGATCACGCCACCGAACACGAGGGCGGCCGCTGCGATCGTCGTATCGAGCGGGTTGCCGATGAGGTTGACCAGATAGTAGGCCTTGAGCCGCTCTGCCCCGGCTACCTGGGTCGGATGCACCATGATGAAGGCACCGAGTTCGTTGGCAGACGCCCATAGAGGCTCGAGCTCCGGATCGTCGAGGTTGCGGCCGTTGACGTTGGACCCGATCTGGGCGCCCTTGAGCCCCAGCTTGCGCATGGCGCGGCGCAGCTCGTCGGCGGCGAGCCCCGGCGCCTGCATCGGCACCGTCGCAATCCCGAGAAGCCGGTCCGGATGGGCCGCCACGGCCTTCGCGATCTGGTCGTTCTGCAGGGCGGCAAGCGCCGCAGTGAGCGCAGCGTCCTGATTGTAGAGGAAGGTCTGCGGCGTGTTGGACAGCACCTGCATGTCGATGCCGGCGGCGTCCATGTCGGCTAGCCGCTTCGCCATGTCCCAGGCGCCGCGGGGAAACGGCCGGTAGGTGCTGCCACCCACGCCAAGCACGGCGAAGTCATCGTCGATGGGCTTAAGGCGCGGACCAACGGCGGGTGCCTCCTTGCGCATGAGGTCCATCGTCTCCTGCGACAGGATGTGGGCGTGGACATCGATAACGCAATCGTTCGTCATGCGAGGTTCCTTGGTGTGCGAGGGGGTGCCGGCATTGCGGGGCGTGCATCCATGGCTCAGGTGCCGCTCTCCCTGAACACGCGCTCGCGTCCGGAGCGGATCATGGGCGCCGCGAGAAAGACCACGAGAACGGCCGTCAGGATCAGCAAGGTGCAGCTGATCGGGCGCTCGATGAATACGGACGGGTTGCCGTGCGAGATGACGAGGGCGCGGCGCAGGTTCTCCTCGATCAGCGGCCCCAGGATGAAGCCCAAAAGGAGCGGCGCCGGCTCGCAATGCAGGCGGTAGAGAAGGTAGCCGACGAAGCCGAAGATGCTCGCTACGAGCACGTCGAGAGCGCTGTTGTTGATGCTGTAGACGCCGATAGCGCAGATCAGGAGGATGGCGGGATACAGCAGCCGGTAGGGCATGGTGAGCAGCTTGGCCCAGAAGCCTACCAGCGGCAGATTGAGGACGACGAGCATGAGATTGCCGAGCCACATGCTGGCCACCAACCCCCAAAACAACTCGGGCTTGTCGCGCATGAGCTGCGGGCCTGGATGCAGGCCGTGCATCATGAGTGCGCCGATCATCAGGGCCATCACGGCGTTGGACGGCAGGCCGAGTGTCAACAGAGGGATGAAGGAGGCTTGGGCGGCGCCATTGTTGGCAGCTTCCGGGCCCGCCACGCCCTCGATCGCGCCTTGGCCGAATCGCTCCGGCTTCTTGGCGACTTTCTTCTCCAGGGCGTAGGCCGAGAAGGATGCCAGCACGGGTCCGCCGCCGGGCAGAATGCCGAGCGCCGACCCGAGCAGCGTGCCGCGCCAAGCAGGCGCCAGCATGGCGCGCAGCTCTTGCGGCGCGGGCCACAGGTTCTTCACGGCCTGCACGTAGGAGCGCGCGGCGCCGCTACGCTCGAGATTCGCGACGGTTTCGCCGATGCCGAAGATGCCCATGGCGATCACGGCAAAGTCGATGCCGTCGCCGAGTTGAGGAATGCCGAAGGTGAAACGCGGCACGCTGGTGTTGACGTCGATGCCGATGGTGCCGAGCAGCATGCCGACCAGGATCATGCCGATCGCGTTCACCACGGAGCCGTGGGCCAGGATAACCGCGGCGACGAGCCCGAACACCATCAGCGAGAAATAGTCGGCGGGGCCGAACTGCAGCGCCACCTCCGCAAGCGACGGTGCCGCTGCGGCGAGGACCAGCGTGGCGAAGGTGCCGGCCAGGAAGGAGGACAGTGCCGCCGTCGCCAGCGCCAGCCCGGCCTTGCCGCGACGCGCCATCTGGTGCCCGTCGATGGCGGTAACGACGGAGGAGGATTCGCCCGGCAGATTGACGAGGATGGCGGTGGTCGAGCCGCCGTACTGCGCACCGTAGTAGATGCCAGCGAGCATGATCAGAGCCGTCTGCGGCTGCAGTCCAAAGGTGAAGGGCAACAGGATCGAGATGGTCGCGACCGGCCCAAGCCCGGGCAGCACGCCGATGATGGTGCCGAGCAGCACGCCGAGGAAGCAGTAGAGCAGGTTGGCCTGGGCCAGAGCGACCGAGAAGCCAAGCCCGAGATTGCCGAGGACCTCCATGGACCGTCCGCTAGAGCCGAAGCAACTTGATGGGCAGGCCGAGGCCGTAGATGAAGATGGCCGCGGCGGCGAGGCTCAGGCCCACCGCGAGCAGTGCGGTCTCGAACAGACCGAACCCCCGGTCGGCGGCCCGTGCGGCCAGGACCAGCAGGACGCCGGCGGCGAGCAGGCCTAGGCGATCTATGAGAAGGCCGAAAGCAAGCACGCCGGCCAACACAAGAATGAGCGGACGCCAGCCGATGGCACCGAGCGCTTCGCCGCCACCGAGCAACGCCCGCGCGACGAGGAAGGCGCCGATGAGCAGCAGGCCGCAGCTGATGAGGAGAGGGAAATACCCCGCGCCCATGCGCGACGCCGTGCCGAGCGCATACCGCGACCCATAGATGATGGCGAAGGCGCCGAGCGCCACGAACAGCACGCCCGTCAACAGGTCGGTTGTGATACGGACCTTCATGCCGTCTCCGCCCGATGTCCCCTCGGTCTACACGGGATGACGCGACGACCCGTTACTCGGGCTTGGCTCCGGTCAGCTTGATCACGTCGCTCCACTTCTTGGCGTCTTCCGCCAGATAGGCCTTGAACTCCTCCGGCGTCTTGCTCGTGGTTGCGATGACACCGGCCTCCGCCATTTTTGCCCTGACGTTCTCGTCCCCGATGGCCCGGACCAGCGCAGCATGGATCTTCTCGACGATCGGTCGCGGCGTGCCTGCAGGAACCAGCACGCCCTGCCATGAGCTGCTGACGTTGCCCGGAAAGCCCTGCTCCAGCATGGTCGGCACATCGGGCAGCGCCGGCACGCGCTCCTTGGTGGTGACGCCCAGCGCCTTCAGCCGGCCGCCCTTCACGTGCTGGATGCCCGACGAGATGGTGGTGAACATCAGCTCGACGTGGCCGCCCATGACGTCGGTCACGGCCGGACCGGCGCCGCCCTTGTAGGGCACGTGGTTCATCTGCAGGCCGGCGTTGAGGCGGAAGACCTCCATCTCCAGGCGATTGAGGCTGCCGCTGCCGGGCGAGGCGAAGTTGATCTTGCCCTGGTTCGCCTTGGCATGCTCGACGAGCTCCTTGGCATTGTTGGGCGGGAACTTGGGGTTGGCGATCAGGATCCCCGGCGTGTCGGCAACGATCGATACCGGGATGAAATCCTTCTCGGGTTTCACGGTGATGTCCGGGAAGAGGCTCGGATTGATCGAGATGGTGCCGACGTTGCCCAGAAAGATGGTGTAGCCGTCCGGCGCCGCGCGAGCGGCGACATCCATGCCGACGTTACCGGCGGCGCCGGCGCGATTCTCGATCACGACCTGCTGGCCCAGGAACTGCGACATGCCAGGTTGGATCAGGCGCGCGACAAAGTCCGAGGCGCCGCCGGGCGCGAACGGCACCACGACGCGGACCGGCTGGTTTGGATAGACGCCCTGCGCCCGCACCGCGGTTCCCGAGAGGACCACGGCGAGCAGGGTTGCGACCATGGCACCCAATGTTCTGGCTGTTATTGGCATCGCGTCCTCCCTGTGTGATACCGGTCCTCGTCCTTGTTGTGTTTATTGAAGGCCCCTTGGTTTTCACCCTGTCTTGCGGGCCTCGAGGGCAAGCTCCTGCGGGTCGAGCGGCAGCGCCACCGGCGCCTTGCGCTTGGCCGACAGATCAAGCGCCTTGGTGAGCATCAGATTGCGATGCGCCTCGCGCGCCGTCGCTGCCGGCGTCGGCAATCCGAGGGATACGCGGTTGAGCCAGCTCACGGTCTCGTCCGCCATCGGTCCGCGTAGCTCGCCCAGCGCCATGTCGCCGGGCGGATAGGACCCCAGGAAATCGACGAGCCTGCTCTTGTCGGGCGCGTAGCCTTCCTCTTGCGGCTGGGAGACGGCCAGCACCATGTCGCGATGGGTGTCGTCGATGGTGAGAACACCGTGCGTGCCGTTGATGGCGACATCGAGCGAGTAGACCGCGCCGGGCCAGGTCACCGGCAGTGCCCACGAGATGTTCAGGTGATAGACGCTGCCGTCGGAGAACATGATCATGCCGGCGGTGGCATCGATGCCCTGGTATTGGGGGCCCAGCACCCTGTCGATCGAGCGCGCGTAGCACTCGACCGGCGTTTTAGCCTCCATGTACCACATGACGATATCGAGCGCGTGGGTGCCGGAGATCACCATCGGCGAGATCTTCGCTGGATCGTCCGTGCGCTTATAATTATCGATGGCGACCAGGCGGTTCATGAAGGCACGGCTGGTGGCAAGAGTCACGTCGCCAAGCGCCCCGGTGCGCACCTTCTCCTTGCCCGCCAGCCACTTGCGGCGGAAGCGCTGCGTGTAGCCCACGACAGCGTCGATCCCCGCCTCCTCGATGGCCCCCAGTACGTGCGCCGACTGGGCAAGGTCCGTTGCCAGCGGCTTCTCGATCAGCAGCGGCAGCCCGCGCTCGACCGCCGCCAGGATCGGCGCAACGTGCAGGTGCTCATCGGTGGCGACGATGGCCGCAGTCACCTCGGGCCGGCGGAGCAGCTCGCAGTGGTCCTGCGTAACGAAGTCGGCACCGATCCTGGCGGCCACCTCGCCGGCCCGATTGGCGCTCTTCTCAGCAAGCCCGATCCACCCCACCGATGGGTGGCGCGCCGCAACCTCTCCGCGGAAGAGACCGACGCGCCCGCCACCAACGATTGCGAGCCCCACGCGTCTCGATTCGCGGCTTCTCATTCCTCCCTCGCGACCCGTCATTGGCAAGCTTGCGTGCCGTCCCTCTCTATTCCTAGCACCTCGGACGATCGGCGACCAGCTGAGTCCGAGTACATTCAGATACGCATTGACGACGGCGGGATCGGCGCAAGGCATGCCGCAATGCGTCACGTCCTCGCGCGCGTCCTCGGCAGCGCGATCGGCGCGTTCGCGAACACTGAGAACTCGTCGAACAGGCTGATCACCGGCGAACCGATGCGACTGTGTCGTCGCGGGCCGACGAAGTGCGCCACTTTTCCACCAGATTGAGGGCTTGTCCCGATGCTGGGCATGGGCGGTCGCACGTAAGCTCGCGTACGTTCGTGAACCCAGGAGGAGTACATGCGCAAGCTCCTGTTTCCGCTCGCTGGGGTGGCGCTCATAACCGGCGCGGTGTTGCCGATGTCTGAGCTATGACGGCGAATGGTAACGATGACCGGCCACCGGGACGGCTCGGCGCCACAACCGTTGACCTTGCGATCCGGCTCGGGTTTGTCGGTCTGCTCGGCTATTGGTCGTTCCGGGTCATCGCTCCGTTCCTGACCATAGGGTTGTGGAGCGCGATACTCGTGGTGGCGCTTTATCCGCTATTTGAGCGGCTCGCGCTACGGCTCAACCCTCGAGCGGCCGCGGCATTCGTTACTTTCTTCTGCCTGATGATCGTCATTGGTCCGGTGACGTGGCTGGGCCTTGGCATGATCAGCGGCATCCGCTCCTTGGTCGTGAGCTTGGAAGATGGGCAGCTGCCAATTCCACCGCCACCTGAAGTCGTGCGGGCCTGGCCGATCGTCGGCGAGCGGTTGCATCAGCTCTGGAGCCTCGCCACCACCAATATGAAAATGGCGCTGACTGAAACGCTGCCGATGTTGAAGCCGCTGGGCGGCACGCTGCTGGGCATCGCCCAAAGTGCCCTCTATGGCCTGCTCGAGCTCCTTGTCGCCATCGCCATCGCGGGTTTTTTGTTCACCCGCGGGCCACAGCTGGTCGACACGCTCAGTGCCTTCCTCGATCGCGTGCTGAGCCACCGCGGCAGGGAGCTCGTGCAGCTGGCAGGCGCAACCATACGCAATGTCTCGCGGGGCGTGGTGGGCATTGCGTTCCTGCAGGCGACTCTCGCTGGGGCAGGCTTCGTTGCCGCAGGAATTCCTGCTCCGGGTGTGCTCGCCTTCGTCGCTCTCCTGCTGGGCATCGTCCAGATCGGACCCACAATCCTTTTCGTGCCGATCGTCGCCTGGAGCTGGACGACACTGGGGGTGACGCAGGCTGTCGTCTTCACCGGCTACATGGCCCTGGTCGGCCTGATGGACAATGTTCTCAGGCCCTTGGTGATGGCGAGGGGGCTGGCCACACCCATGCCGGTCATCATCGTCGGTGTCGTTGGCGGCGCGATCGCCTACGGACTTGTCGGACTGTTTTTCGGCCCCATCGTTCTCTCTGTTGCGTGGGCAGTGTTAGCGGCTTGGGTGCAGGGAGGCCGCGATTCTGTCGTTGGCGACAAGCGCTAGGCTAGCCGATAGCGAGCCCGCACCGCACGGGTCGCGCCTGCTGTCACCGCCCGATCGACCATAGGACCTGCAGGTCCTGCGGCTCTCGCTGGATCGGTACGATCAGCGGCCGCCGATGGATGCTTGAACCGAAAGAGGAGACGCCGGCGGCCCTCAGGATGTTCCCTGCTGATCGCTCGGGTTTTTCCGCATATCGGGCGCGGCATTCCCCCGCGAATATTCGGCAGAACCGGGATGGGACCATAGCGGCGGGCAACTCCGGCATAGCGTTGAGGCAAGCGACTGCAGGTTTCTCGGCTCCGCTCCGGCCCAAGTTCCGGGAGGCGGAGAGGGCCACGACTAGACGTCAAGCAGAGAGGCGTCATGAAGCAACGTCAATCTCGCCTCGCTCTGGTGATCGGGCTGCCGGCGCTGCTGCTTCTCTCGGGGTGCGACGACACCAAGCAGCAAGCCAAGGCCGAGCTGCCTCCAGCGGCCGTGACGGTCGTTCCTGTGGCAGAGGAAAAGATTACGCCGACCGTCACGTTCACCGGCCGTGTGCAGGCGCAGGACAAGGTTGACCTGCGAGCACGGATTGACGGCTTTCTGGAGAAGCGACTCTTCAACGAAGGGCAGGACGTAAAGAAGGGCGACCTGCTGTTCGTCATCGAGCAGGCTCCCTACAAGTCCGCGATCGCTGAGATCAAGGCGGATATCCAGAAGGCTCAAGCCACGCTGACGCTCGCCGATATCGAGGTCAAGAGGGCTGCCGAGCTCGTTGCCAAGGAGGTAGGCACCCAGAAGCGGCTCGATGATGTCACGACCCAGCAGGCCCGTGCGCGCGCCGAGATCGCGCGTTTGAAGGCATCCCTTGAGAAGGCCGAGCTCAATCTCAGCTACGCCGAGATCCGCGCTCCGCTTGCCGGACGTATCGGACGCGCCACGGTCTCCGTAGGGAACTACGTCGGACCGTCGAGTGAACCCCTGGCCACCATCGTCCGGCAGGACCCGATCTATGTGAGCTTTCCGGTCACGCAGCGCGAGATGCTCCAAATCAAGAAGGACCGGAAGTCTGGCGAACCCGAGCCCACCATCTACGTCCGATTGGCTGACGGCAGCCGCTATGCGCAAGCAGGCAAGGCTGACTTTGTCGATGTGACGGTGAGCCAGGGCACCGACACAGTGCAGGTGCGTGCCACCTTTCCCAACCCGAACCGCGTGCTCGTTGATGGCCAGCTGGTCAACGTGGTGGCCGAGGTCGGCAAGCCGCAGCCCGCGCTGTTAGTCCCGCAGCAGGCGCTTCAGATGGATCAGGCGGGCCCCTTCGTGCTCGTGGTGGATGGCGACGACAAGGTGGAGGTTCGCCGTATCGAAGTGGGTCCGGCGCCAGGCGCACAGGTGTCCGTGACCAGGGGCCTGAAGGCGGGCGAGAGGGTCATCACCGAGGGGGTGCAGAAAGTGCGGCCTGGCGATGCCGTACGGACGACCGAGGCCAAAGCGTAGCCGCCCATGCTGTCCGGCATCTTCATCGATCGGCCTCGACTTGCCATCGTCATTTCCGTCGTCATCACGCTCGCTGGCCTGATCGCTCTACGCGCGATTCCGGTCGCCCAGTTTCCGAATATCGTCCCACCGCAGGTTCAAGTCTCGACCAGCTATCCCGGCGCCAGCGCGGAGGTCGTCGAGGCGGTTGTGGCGCAGCCTATCGAGTCGCGCGTCGTCGGCGTCGACAAGTCGATCTACATGAAATCCATGAGCGGCAACGACGGCAGCTACACGCTGTACGTTACCTTTGCCGTCGGCAGTGACCCGGACATCAACACGGTGCTGGTCCAGAACCGGGTCAACCTGGCCGAGGCGCAGCTGCCCGCGGAGGTGCGCGCCCAGGGGGTCAGCATCAAGAAGCAGTCGTCGGCGATCCTGCAGGTCATCTCCATGATCTCGCCCGATGGGCGCTACGACCAGCTGTTCCTCAGCAACTACGCGACCATCAACATCCTCGATGCCTTGAAGCGGATTCCGGGCATCGGCGACGTGGCCCTCCTCACGCCGGCCGACTACAGCATGCGGGTCTGGCTCAACAGCGACCGCATGACCAACCTCGGCATCACCCCCACCGACGTGGTCAACGCCGTCAAGGCCCAGAACATCCAGGCTGCCGTCGGCCGCATCGGCGCGCAGCCGGCCCTGCCGGACCAGCAATTCCAGCTCAGCATCCAGACCAAGGGTCGCCTCTCCACGGCCGAGGAATTCCAGAACATCGTGATCCGCGCCAACCCGGACGGCTCGTTCGTGCGCGTCAAGGACGTGGCGCGCGTCGAGCTTGCCAGCCGCTCCTCGGAGCAAATCGGACGCCAGGACGGCCAGCCGGCGGCGGTGGTGGCCACCTACCAGTCTCCCGGCGGCAACGCCATCGCCAGCGCAGAGGCCACCCGCAAGACCCTGGAGAGGCTGAAGGCATCTTTCCCGGAGGGGGTCGACTACAAAGTCACCTACGACACGACCGTGTTCGTGAAGGAGAGCATCGAGGGCGTCGTGCACACGCTGTTCGAGGCGTTCGTGCTGGTGGTCATCGTCGTCTTTCTGTTTCTGGGCAGCGTGCGCGCCACGCTCATTCCATTGATCGCGGTGCCGGTGTCGCTCATCGGCACCTTCGCCGTCATGCTGGCGCTCGGCTATTCGGCAAACACGGTATCGCTGCTGGCGCTCGTCCTCGCCATCGGCATTGTCGTCGATGACGCGATCGTGGTCGTCGAGGCCGTCGAGCATGAGCTGGAGCAAGACCCGCAACTGACGCCGGCCGAAGCCACGCGTCGCGCCATGGGCCACATCACCGCACCGATCATCGCCATCACCCTCGTCCTGTTGTCGGTGTTCGTCCCGGTGGCCTTCATCCCAGGCATCGCGGGGGAGCTCTTCCGGCAGTTCGCAGTGGCAGTCTCGGTGTCGATGGTGATCTCCGCGATCAACGCGCTGACCTTGTCGCCGGCGCTGTGCGCCGTCTTTCTGCGGGCCCGCCAGGAACCGAGACGCGGCCCGATGCGATATGTGCTGACTGGAATCGACCGGGTGCGCGACGGGTACGCTGCAATCGTCAAGCGGCTGGTCCGCGTTGCGGTCCTGGGGCTCGTGGCGCTTGTGGGTGTTGCAGTGGGTACCGGCTGGCTGTTCAGGGTTACGCCGAGCGGCTTCCTTCCTGCCGAGGACCAGGGCGCCATCTTCGGCGAGGTGCAGTTGCCGGAGGGTGCATCGGTCAACCGCACTGATGCCGTCGCCAAGCAGGTCGAGGAGATCATCCGCCGCACGCACGGCATTGCCGGCGCCACCTCGGTGGTCGGCTACAGCATGCTCGACGGCCAAGTGAAATCCAACAGTGCGCTGCTGATCATGACCCTGGAGCCGTTTCACCATCGAAAGGACCCGGCTCTTTCAGCCAACGCCCTGATCGCCGAGCTCAAGGGCGAGTTCCGAGGCATCCGTGAAGCGAACGTCATTGCCTACAACCTACCCCCCATCATCGGCCTGGGGACCGGCAGCGGCTTCGAGTATCAGCTGGAGAACCTGAGCGGCGGAAGTGCCGCCGACATTGCCGCCGTCGCCCGCGGCCTGGTCTTCACTGCCAATCAGGACCCGGCGCTGAGCGGCGTGTTCACGACCTACGCGGCCAACACGCCGCAGCTCTACCTCGATATCGACCGAGAGAAGGTGCAGACCCTGGGGGTCGACGTTGCCACCGTCTTCAATACTCTGCAGTCCGTTCTCGGCAGCTATTACGTCAACGATCTCAATCTGTTCGGCCGCACGTGGCAGGTGAACGTCCAGGGCGAGGCCGTCGACCGCAGCCGCATCGACGACGTGTTCCGCATCAATGTGCGCAACGCAAAGGGCGAGATGGTGCCGCTGCGCGCCTTCGCGTCGGCGCGCGTCGTGCTCGGGCCGCAGTCAGTCATCCGCTACAACAACTTCCGCAGCGTCACGATCAACGGCAGTCCCGCGCCGGGCCGCAGCTCCGGCGAGGCCATCGCAGCCATGGAGAAGATCTCCGCCACCGCACTTCCGCGAGGGTACAGCTACGAATGGACGGGAACCGCCCTGCAGGAGAAGGAGGCTTCCGGCAAGACGGCGGTCGTGCTGGGTCTCGCCGTGTTGTTCGCCTATCTGTTCCTCGTGGCGCTCTACGAGAGCTGGACCATCCCGATTCCCGTGCTGCTGTCCGTCACGGTGGGCGTCGCCGGCGCCATGCTCGCGCTTCGGGCCTTCGGACTGGACAACAACCTCTACGCCCAGATCGGCCTGGTCGTGCTGATCGCCCTCGCCGCCAAGAACGGCATCCTGATCGTGGAGTTCGCCAAGGCGCGGCGTGAGCAGGGGCTGTCCATATCGGAGGCGGCGACGGAAGGCGCGCGAGAAAGATTCCGCGCCGTCATGATGACCAGCTTCGCCTTCATTGCCGGCCTGGTGCCGCTCGTCATCGCCACAGGCGCCGGCATGCTGAGCCGGCGCGGCGTCGGTACCGCGGTGTTCGGTGGCATGCTGGCGGCGTCGCTGGTGGGAATCTTCATGATTCCGCTCCTCTACGTCGTGTTCCAGTGGCTGCGCGAACAGGTGAAGGGCCGCATTTTCTCCTCCCCCGAAACCGATCGCGCGCCACAGGCCGACGATGTCACCAGTTTCGAGCCGGAGGTGGTTGGACGAGGCGGCGAGCCGACCTATACCGGGGCTGTGAAGAAGCGGACAGGCTGATGCCGACCCTTGGGCTGCCCGGCATTCGCTACTTGGGCTGCTGCATGAGAGATTTGGTAAGGAACTTGGTGCGATCGAGGGAAAGTCGCCGACACGTGCGCTCCCAATCCTTCGTCGTCATATGAGTCCCGGTGAACTTGCTCCCTTGTCGCGAGTCGAAGTGAGCGCACGCTGCTCTGTGTCGCGGCTGAAGCGTCGCTATGGGGCTT
>Ga0209382_10001056_pt1 | contig 44489 bp, 53 predicted proteins | sample SoiMetdeltSBSDD5_FD_187599 | JGI IMG/M metagenome (GOLD analysis project Ga0209382, IMG submission 187599) | Bulk soil microbial communities from a Populus tree surrounding site in Tennessee, USA - Soil MetaG P. deltoides SBSDD5 (SPAdes) (version 2) | ecosystem: Environmental > Terrestrial >...
AAGTAATTCAATAGATAATTTGCTAAATGGAGGTCTGGCCGTGAACCTAGATTTGAACGGCCTTTCCTCAAACATTGAAATGAAGAACGCAATAGAATCCTTTAATTTGTAGTATCGTTTGTTTCGTGTAGCTATGCTCTTTCGTAACATTTGGCTAGTTATTTCGCTGGGCCCGTAGACAGCTTTTCACCCCAGGTTTACGCCCTGGAAGTATTATTATTGATACGATAACCCTTTTAAGCTAAATACATTCTTCATAGTGGCGGGATGGCTAAAAAGGTGATTGTTAAGACGTGAACAAGATAAGCAAACAGTCGCTGAGCCGGGTCTATCTTGGCGGATTCCCCGACTACAGCGGCCATAACGTAACACTTCATGATCCCCATTTGAAGGGAAGTCGATGAATTGAAGATTAATACAAGTAGCCGGCACATAAATATTGTTCCGATCTTGTCGCTAGCGATACCCGTCGCAGGAGTTCAGTTTCTGAAATGACTTCCGAGATGGATATTGAAAAGAACATACTCCTAGGTATCAAAGCACTCAGGGTCATAGAAAAATGCAAACACTGTAAGAAAGAATTGTTGAAAGCCGTCAAAGCCGGTCTGCAAAACCCACTAGGAGCAGAAGATAAGAGACATTCAGGAGTCGGTCTAAATGTCTGATCCTAATGTCATTACACCGGGACTGGCTTTAGAGAGCGAAGCTGGAGAGAGACCTAGCGACAATGATGACGAGAAAAATCGAAGACTAGCAGAACAAGATGAAGACTTAGACTTTTCATTGCAGTATTGGCGTGTAAGACCGTTTGAAGATCCACCCCCGCCAGAAGGAAATACTAGCAATTATAATAATAATGATAACAGGAGGCGTAAAAAAGAAGAGGTCCTAAATAGCTATTATGAAAAATTAATGGAGAGATTCACGTTCAAGACATTTGCAGATTCCCGAGAAATATTATGGTTTGATCCAATATGCGGAGTATATCAATTCAACGGAGAAGTTAAGATCAGATCAGAGCTGGAAAAAATCTTCAAAGAAGAATTAGAATCTGGAGAAATTACTATAGCTAATTTACTAACTGAACATGATAGAAAAGAGATCATTTATCGAATAAAATGGAATACCATAACGGAACGAGAGAAATTTGATGATAATGACATTATAATAAATGTACAAAATGGTTTGTTAGACACTAGAACGAAAAGGCTAAAGTTACATACTCCTGAATTCCTGAGCACAATGCAATTCCCGATTACATATGATGAAAAGGCAAGATGGACCGAGGTTCTCAAGTTCTTCAAACAGATTCAGAATAAAGAGGGAGTTATCACGCTACTAAAGATGTTTGGATACGTACTGATGACCAATTCTAACAAATATCAAAAAGCGTTCTTTTTTGTTGGTCGTGGCGACAACGGTAAGAGCGTATTAATAGATTTGATAGAGACATTTGTAGGAAAAAATGCTTGTAGTAGTGTTAAACTCCACGATTTAAGAAATGATAGATTTATGGCGGCACAAATGTACGGTAAGGTTGTTAACACTTATGCAGATCTGCCTGGTACGAACCTTTCAGACGTAGGGTTGTTTAAAGCATTGGTATCAGGTGATATGATTACAGCGCAGCACAAATACGGGAAACCTTTTAGGTTTAGGAATCGAGCAAAGATGATCTTTAGCGGTAATCAAATTCCACTATCGGACGGTCAGGATGACTTAGCATATTTCAAAAGATGGGTGATACTCCAATTTAATGCACTCTTTAAGGAAGAGCTACAGGATAAGGAACTTATAAAGAAATTAACTACACCAGAGAATCTCTCTGGATTGCTCAATCTTGCGCTAGTTGGGATCTCATTGTTGCAACGTGACGGGTTTGAAAATGTGCCAATCGAGGTAATACGAGAGGAATACGATCGTAGCTCGGAGTCACTTAGGTCATTCATTGAAAAGGAATGCACAATTAGTCTAACGAAAAAGAAAGAATACTATACTGTAAAAGAAGAGTTCAATAATTCGTACCTAAGACACCATAAAGAGCTAAGAGATTCAGGACTAGATTATGAGGATCCATTGAGCTCAACACAAATAGAAATTGAATTGTCAAAACTTAACGTATTTGAGAAGAGAATAAGGGCGAATGGAGAAAAAAGGCGCTGCTACATGGGCATAATAACGAAGGATGAATCAAATAAGAGAAACCAAGCAATTCTCGAACGACAAAAGCAAGGAACCCTTAAAGTTTAATTTTTTCTTTTTCAATTTAATTTTGCACAGCATAAATAAATGCTAATTGCAACAGTAATAGTAATTGCTGCTTGCTATCGTGACCGACGAGGATCGAAAACTATTTTGTCGCACCCAATTTAATAAATTGGGCCGCTGCATGCCCATACAGTAATTCATTATGTTATGAATAAGGTAGTTTTATGGATATTACAGTCCTTTGAGCGTGGGCTGTGGTCATTAGAGCTGTCAGCAATAACCATTGCATTTAATGATAGGTATTTTCCACATGTGCTAGGTTCTCGATATATCACTCGATTTTCTTTCTCTTTAAATACTATCTCATGAGGAAAAGTGTCATAAAATGTCGGGTGAAAAATAAAAATGAAATCCATCCAAAAGAGTAAAGGTAAACCGCATTAAAAATGCAAATAACAAAAGTGATTTATCCGCAGTATTTCATAAATAAAAATTGTACTATATCCAGAACACATGAAGGGAACTTGACTCAAAAAGACTTTCCCCTTTTTTTTCTCTATGAAGAAGCGACGGTAATTGTCATTACAAATCGAATCATCAGTATCATCGTAGCCCAAGATACGAAATGGCGCAAACGTTACAGCAATTGTTCAGGTGACAGACTTTCAATTGGTTCCTACGCAAACCTCAATAATAAGTGCAAAACAAGATTCATCTATTGTATGGAAGATTAGAATTAATATTGCTAGTCTCTACGTCGATCTTACTTTCCGTGTTCTCTGCCATCGGACATACATCACTGATAGAGTCTCGTGCTACAGTTCCTACTGCAGTCATCCTTACAATTCCTCAAGGTGCATCAATCCAAGGAAATCCCTCCTACGAGCCTAATCCTCTTACCATTAATCCAGGAGATTCAATAACCATAGAAAATGAGGATTCGTCCCCGCACACCGTAACAAGCGGAAAGGATGCTACAGATCCCGATATGGGGAAGCTATTTGACACAAGCATAATTAATGCAGGGAATTCGAGCGAAATTGTAACTTCTAACTTGAAGCCGGGTAAATATCCCTTTTCCTGTTCAGTGCACCCTTACATGATGGGGACATTGGTTGTTCAAGGTGGAATTCCAGAACAATCATTTGGCCAAAATCTGCTAGATCAATCGACTAAGAGTCAACAGAATGCTGTAAAGGCTGATCCTAATTTAATCAGAGAATTATTAAGCGACACCGTAGATAATTTGCAAAATAACAACACTGAACGAGCTCTTGCCTACATGGGAATAGTTAAACAGCAATTATTACCCCAAAGTAACCTTTCGTCAACATTCAGATTGGTGTTTTCTTTGGTCGATGATGCTGCTGAGGCAATACAAAAGGGAGATTCTAACACGGCGTTAAGTGATCTGGATATTGCAGATGAACGCTTAATACTATTAACCAACAATACCCAGACTACCCTTGCTGACAATCAAACAACCACTGTTGGAAGAGCGGATGGAGAAGATAGAGCGGATATTTCGCAAGACAATATGACATTGACAACACGAGGCGCCGATAACATTACTATTCCCAAACAAACTCAAAAAGACAAAGATCAACTAGCCAATAATACAAGAGAGTCAGAAATAGAACAAACCTTAGAAGAGGCTAAGCATGAAATAGGCTTACGACAACAGGAAAACGGTGAGACCGAATACGCAATTCCCGGTTTAATAGGACCCAACCAGACTAACTTTGCTTCTCCATACTTTGATTATAGAGAACAACAAGCAATTACCGAAGGAAACCTTTTAGAATTTGCCAATAATGGAACCTCTTTTGACGGATATTTTAAACAGCATATAAATTCCCTTAATGAGATGGGAAAACTCGCTTTGGAAACAGCCATGCAAAAAATCTCGTCCAATCAATCTGATTTAACAAAGGGTGTCAATGTTTGCATATCACCACTAGGTCAAATGTTTGGCGCATTTATTTGTGACTATGGTTTATCACTTGTGTATGAATTCTGTCAAACTGTTCCTAACCCTAATCAACTTATTGTATGTGCCTCCCCAACAATAGCCAACTACTTATCTGAAAGAAATATTCCTGATGGGCAAACGGACAGGCTGGCCTGGTTATTTTTTACTTTAGATTTGAATGAACTAACTGCGAATCCCTTTGAGGACACAAGTTAGATATGGCTTATACGTTTTCCCTATACGTCCTTCATAAAGTACTTTCCGAATACATAATGTCATGATAATCATCTCTAAACATTGTAAAAAGGACTATGATAAATGCCATCCTGTAATCAAAGATTCAGATTGTAATTGTCAAACAGGATATGAATTATTTTCAAACAAACAGGGAGATAGTTCAAAATTTTATCTTGTGAGGCATTAGCTAACTGAAGACGTTTATCTCAATATAGTACGGGTGGCCCGAAACTCACGAAGGAAGGGTGGCCGAAAGTGTCTGATAAGATGAAATTCACGAGAAAAAGTGAGGGAAAGTGATAGAAAAAATAGCCATGGATACACATAGAGAATGAGAAGATCGGGGAATTAATAGCTAAAAGGTATTCTAATCAGGACATTCGCAATACGCTAGGACTACCACAGAGTACCTACGAAAGAAGATTATCAGAGATGAGGATGGGAGACCTTAAAGCTATCGCTGACGCAGATGATGGTACCAGAGCTGTCATAGTATGACATGCTTCTGGTTTGCACCAACAACCTAATGTTTTATTTTTTAGCTCAATAGGGATTAATTTCAGTAGCTCAGGTTTATTCGTGATATATTCTCTGTACATCTTGATCACTTTTTTTCTTCCGTATTTCTTCAAATATTTAGCATAAGGATTACCCCATTTTGTCTGAGGATATTTGTCCGGGTGAAACCTTAATCTGTTACCAATATAGACGTCGACTGGTTGTTTACTTTTTATATTAATAACACTTGTGGACATTATTTTCATTAGGATTTTTAGAATTCTGCATTTCTTTATTTTGACTTGATTCCAGACTTTCAATTAACTTACTTATCATTTTCTGCTGCTGGAATATCAGAGCCATAAATAATGGTTCCGGTGAAAACTGAGATCCCTTGGTCTTAAATGCTTCTGCGTACTCTTCATTTTCGAGACATTCATTTAGCATCTGTTTAAATAAACTTGAATTGGGTTTACGTAAAGCATACTCAAATCCATTCCAGGCTTTGACCTCCTTTGTAACTAGGTCATTGTCTTTTTCTGTGTCCACTGAATAGAAAAACCATGATGTTAGAAGATAATAAAGATTGATTATAGAAATACCTTAGTAGTAAGACATTAACTATCTTACTACCAAGGCCTAGGAAAATTTAACCTATTTCGGAGCTGAGTGCGAATCTAAGGAAGTGTATTGCATTGATCTCGGGAATAATGTCCTGAAGACAGATTAAGAGTTACACATAAACGGCTAGAATATTGTACTTTTCTTGTTGACAAAGACTACCAAGGACGGCTTAACACAGTATCTTACTCAATTCTACATAAGTACACTAGCTTCTCAGCCGAGTCATGTCAATTTCGAGGTAAAAGTTTCATACAGAGGCACAGAACTATTTAGATTCGAAGAGATGCATAAGCACTTTCTACTTTCACCTCAGGGAGACCGGAAATACGACCTTAGGGAGCTTATGGACAGATCAGGGATGTACGACTTGGAAATAGAGTTTAACCCTGCATCAGAGACCCACATTGAGATCAATAACAGATGGATAGAGCTTTACGGTCAGGGTAAAACTAATATGCCTTCTAAAATCAGATCTTCTGATCCTAGCTTTAAGCGCTGGTTCCATAATGTATGTTCGATGCTGGGAACCAAGGTACATCTTATCCCTGACACGAACATTATCAGAAGGCTGTATTACACAAATTATCTTAAGCACATGGTGATTAAAGACCCTACCCACTTGACTGTTGCAATACCGAGATTGGTGGTACTTGAAGTAGAAAGTAAGTATAATAACAATAAACAAAGTGAAAAAAAACCTCCGACTGCTCAGAATAAAAAGGCTCCTTTTTTAGAAAATGAGAAAAGAAAGGCAAGGGAGAGAATAATCGCCTTTCAGTCCATGGGAGAGATTTTATCAATGAAAAATGACGATTCTACCTGTCTCTGACATGGATTTAATTCGGTCCTTTCCATCAGAAGCCGGTAAGGGTAATGCAGACGCTTTGATTCGAAGGGAAGTTTCCAGCTCTAAACCTGACTTGATCAAAATGCAGGTAAGATCGGACAAGATCGAAATTTCCAGCAATATTGTATTTCTCACATGCGACCTAATGAACAGTCTGGCTGCTGTCGCTGAGGATTTGAATACAATTTACTTCTACAGGCTTGACAACTCCGTACCAGCAAGCCGCACTATTGGCCACGATAAATTCTCTGGCATCATCTTCAATACTGCAATTCACTTTGGAGAATGTGACGTCACGATTCGATGGAAGGAAAAAGAACGACGACTAAAATGTAAAGGCACATGGCTAGGAAAGAGTGCATACGAATGGCAATACGATTTCATAGAAGTGGAGAGCGCTGTGTGAACAAGCGGTGACCATGGTCGGTACCTTTCTTTTTCTGCCATGGTTATTCCTCAGATTTAAATGCAGTTATTTGTATGAATGATTTTCCGTTTGGGTCTCTAGTCACTATTAAGTCCACTATTCAGCATTTGATTCTTCTATTACATTTTCTGCTTTGGACTTGTCTTTGGAACTATTTCATTGTTAATAAAGTCTTCAAACGCAGGATCAAACCATTTCTCCAATTCAAGCCCGCCTTCCCAATATTCCCTTATCTTACCCTGTTCAAAGCAACTTCTCATCCTACGTAGCCATCCAGTCCATTCATTGTCACTTACTACTTTTCTTTGGTACATGTGATATGCGTGTGCAAAGGTCTGCAAGAGATGATATGTAAATGCCATTTCATCTGTCTGATCTGAATCAACATTACTGACTATCGTCATTAGCTGTGGCTTTTCAATTGTCAGCCGAGTAAGGTCGGTGACTTTTTCATCCAAATCACTTAGAACTTTTGTTTCTATATCAGTTGAAAGTTTTTGCATTTGCTTTCTTGAATAATAAAAAGCCGCAACAAACGTGGCAACTATTCCAACTGCTTCTCCCATAATAAAATAGTCAACTAGGGCAAGTTCAACCATTATTGGAACAAATCGAAAGTTTGTATTAAGTTACACGGTTAGTAGCTTTATCTTTTCTGTTTGTATTAGTAGAAGAATTACAGGCTAGGCTGGAAAGGTGTCCGGGCACTTGACTTTCAAGGGTATACAGGACCCTGTAGGGGGGCAATATTGGTAACCAGGACAGCAGAAATGGGCCTGATCGAACATCGACAAGGTACCCATAATGACCTGGAGAGAGGGATATGGTGGGATGTCATTCCAAAGACCATACCAGCTTAAAAAGACCTGAGGCATTTCGACAATAAAAAGCTGCCAAGAAGTGGGTACGTTGAAGACGCAAGATTCCGTCTCTGTGACCATTGCCGCCCATGGACCGTACTTCACTGAGCACCACCAAGGGTCACGTAATCTTCTCCCATTCAACTTAGAAAGCTTGTAGTACCGCACTTTCTTTGAAATACTTTCGAGATTAGATTCAGGTAATTGTGATTCATTTTTATTTTCTCCCTCTTCCTCTTCCTCTTCGAATAAACTCGTCGTATTAACGTCCTCATTAAATGGAGGTTGACAGATAACTCTTGGATATGTGACCCAGACAAAATATTTGCGAATAGAATACTGGCTCTTATTAGGAATCAGAGTAGCAGACTGCCTTTTAGGCTTCTTAGGCGCACGAAATTTGCGTGGTTTAATCGTTATGCCTGGCATCTTCTCAGAAAAGCCTAGCTTTCCAGCGACTTCGAACGCCTCAACTGGAAGTTCAGGCAAGTGCATAATCTTCTCTCTCACAGCACCCATGGTCCGATGTTACATTAAGGATACTAATATGCATTCTTACGGTTTTCTGAGAGCAGAGTGTGGATCTAGAGATACAATCACATTAAAGAAGAGTAGAACATGCCTGAAGAACATTGAAGCTATAAAGCTAATCTTCAAGTAAAAAGCAAGCTGTCTAAATAGAAAAAGAGCCAGTAGTTGGCTCCCTTGGAAGACATAAAACTTTGAACGACCAAATAAGTCTGAAGATAACTACAAAGCGGCGCGTCAAATTACATAGATAGCAAAACTTAAACACACTAGCTACCATATTATAGTAACACTATGGTTAACTATGAAAAGACAGAAGAATGCTACAAAAGAGAGAACTATCAATACGATAAGCCGCCTGACTGCATTGGAAAACAAAACTGGTTGCAGAAGGTAACAAATCCAAGTACAGGAACATTTTATAGAATCTCAGACCTGCCTATCGAGTGGAGATGGAATAAGGAAGATAAACCTTATCCTATCAAACAAGCTAAGCAGATAATAAGAATAAAAAAAGCTGATGAAAGAGAGTGGCTCAAGTCAAAACAACAATGGTATGCAATAGATAGCCAAGGAAATGAAATAATGGAATCATTTAGTGATCTAGAGCAATGGGATAAACCTGAGTTTCAGTATGGGATGAGACCTGTAGATAAAAAGGATCCTAACGGTCCTAAAGAACAGGGGGTTATTGGAGTAAAAGACTTCAAGAAGCAATTCGATCTACCATTCAGTCAGGAAAACCTAAAGGCGTTATACAATATGCGACCAGCAGAGGAACCAGCTTCGGTAACTCTGATAATACTAAAGTTGGGATATGATGGTAACCCTTTAGGACATCCTTATCATATAGAGAAATATGAGGACTTTGCGAATAGACCTTTTGATGAGCTGTATGACGTTATGTCAACTCCAAAATACAAATTAGACAGGAGTGCCCGAGATAATCTAGAAGGAAGTCATATCGGATAGGACAGAATAGGTAATCAAACAATAACTTCGTATTGCTAAATAGGATATTCATAGTAGCTAGCTCACGGGCCACCATTCCATCAAACTACGAGTAAACGCTGCAGGGGAGGCCCTAGGCTCGGCAACCATTCTATCCCAATCAAGCCGAGTCTCCTGTAGCGTTATTAATAATTTCAATTAACAAGGTTAATCATCTCTTTACCAATGTTAAACATGTCTTTAATACGAGCTTAAAGAAGATAATACATCCTCCCTTTGTATGCATAATGAGCGCAGGAGATTCAATCCGATCTGCTTGACCTGTATTTCATGTTGAGTCTCCTGTGTTTCTTATGATTAGCAATTCATGTTATTGCTAAATACGATATTTCACAATAGCTTGCTTGAAGGCCTACGGACCAAACTGTCTGTAATCATCAGACACCCTGCAGGAAGGCCCCAGACTCAGCGACTCCACTATGGGCAGTGCAACACGCCGAGTCTCCTGCAGCTTCAATTGGATCTAATGTTGTCTAACGGTTATTGACTCGGAGAATAATGCATCCCTCTAACCGGGATAGTCATATTGGATAGCATAATCCATTCGCAGCAGCAGATGACTAGTCACATCCAGGCGGATTTGGACATGCGCTGTTACTTTGAGTTACTGATGCACTATTACTAGCTATGCCACCACTACTAGTTGCGCTTTGAGTTACTGATGCACTATTACTTTGTCTTACCCTTGCTTCTGCCTCCTCAGTCATACTGATTGCTGCTACGACCACCACTGCTAAAAGAGAGGTTGTTATAACAGCAATGACAGATAGTCTAGTTATTTGACTATTATTCATCAGTACGATGGTTATATAAGATGAATATAAAGATGTTGAGCTAGTATCTCTTCCATGCAAATTCTAGTTTTAACTGAAGTTAGATTCCTTCGCCATCAACGCTACTGCTGAACTGTGTGATTTTAACGCCTGTTCGTTTTAGCATTTCAAGCGATTTGGGGAATACAGACTTCTTCGGTCTTACATTGACAGTGGAATCATCGACCATTGCGACCAGGGGCATTTTATCTCCAGTTATATTTCCGTGTTTGTCTGTCTCTGGGCCTGGGGTATTGAACTTGTTTGCACGCTTTACTTTCTCTCCCCTATTTGGATAATAACTAATAGAACATCTATTACAATACCACTCTTCTTTTGCTGGATCTAATAATACAAGATTACAAGAACAGCGATTACAGAATAGCTTTGAGCTTGGTGGATATGAAACGCTAGAGTCCTTAAGATTGATTGCAACGTAGTCTTTGTTGTTACTTGAAGACACTATTCTTTACTCCTCTTGTAAAACTGTAATGATAATCTAAACGCATCAAGCACATCATTAAATGAAGTCTCTGTCTTATCTAGTTTGTATTCATTTGCCACTGCTGTACGTAATGATGTTAATAGTTTATCAAATGATGGATGTATTCCTACCAGTGAAGAACCGTCTTCATCCTTTTCCTCCAATAACCATTTAGTGTGTTGAAGCATCTTAGCACCTTCCACACTAGAGGAAACTGGTACTATGAACATCCTATCTTCAACATGTAGATTATACTTACGACATTCTGCTATCCGGTCCTTAACCCACTTATCATCATATGGTTCATCAAACTCTCTCTTTAGTGCCTGCCATACTTCTGGATTAGCAGCATCTACATAGATGTTAGAGACATGGCCGTATTCCTGTTTTAGTTCCCATATCTTTGATATCATATCAGTGAAGTTAGGACGTTGATACTCCTCGGCAGCTATGACTTGTATCTTACCATCAACTAACTGAGTTGCACATATTGCAAAGTTACTTGAGCCATAGGAAGGATCAATACCTATACTTTTCTTAACGTTCTGGTGGATATTCTGGGGATTATATGATATCTTTTGACAGTTCTCTATAGAAACTTGTGAGAAAACATTGCCAACTAGACCTAGATACTGCAATTCAAACTCCCTTCCAAACTCAGGTGATAGTCTAGCCCTTGCTATCAACTCTCCTGAATATATTGGATAAGGCCCTTCAAGTCCATAATGATAGTCAAAGAATAGTTTGTGATATAACGAATCTGGTTCTAGTTCTATTTGTTGCATTAAACCACCTGGCGCCTTTGGTGTTGAAACTAAAACTATTGTAGGATTGCTATTTGGCTTACCGATGTACCCCTCCATAACTGCCCTTACTTCTTTCTGTCGGAATATTGGATAGTAATCTGATTCATCTGATATTATGAACTTGACATTATCAAGACCTCGCATAGTATCAACATGATGCGATGGGAATGCTTCCACTTTCACACCGTTAAGATATGCTACAGTGCTTTGAGTTCTATCATAACTTCCACTTTGTGGAACATACAGGCCTTTGAACCTAGCTATCAAGTCCTCGGCTAAATCAAGTCTGGGCCCTGTGACAATGCAGACTCTAGGGTTCTGGAATATTTTTCCAATACATTGCCAAGCTAGATACCTTAGAAGGAACTCGGTAACTCCAAGACCTCGAGATTTCTTAACCCAAATATGTCGGTGGGCTTGAAGTGCATCATATAGAATCTTCTGGTATGGTAGGACAGGCATGTCATGACCGTCTTTCTGTGGCGGCTTTATGATATGCCAGAAGCAGCACTGTCCCTGAGTACGAATATCTTCCTGGCGATGTTGTTCCTTATCAAATATCCAGAATGGCTTACCTTGCAGCCTTGCCTGTAAATCGCTTGAAGTTATTTGTCCGTTTGATTGTACTAGCTTCTGAAGATCTTTGAATGTCACTACCTGATGTAAGTGGCGAGAAAGCTTTTAGTTTTTGCTGATTTGATAACTATATTTTCTTTGACCATAGCCATGTGGTGCTCATCATTTGGTTCCCGAATATTCTTTTTATCGTATCATTCTTTAATCCAGTTCCACCCTCGTATCTTCTATTATTGATACGAAAAGAATTATTATTCACCATCGATATGATCTCATTGTAGGTAAAATGATGTGGGTGTGGAGCATCAAGCCTATTAAGAGTTTTTTGTAATGGTCTATATTTCTCTCGAAGAGTATAAATCCATAGTAAAAAGTCCCCATCATGTCGCAGCACCCGATGTGTTTCTTTTATGACATCGTCAGGATTGATCGCGTGATCCAATGCATTAAAACTTATAACTATATCAAATGAACTGTCCTCGAAAGGAAGTATTTCACCAACTCCCTTCGTAACGATTGATTTCTTCCAATCTTCTTCTATAAGGTCACTGAGATCCATAGGCTCTATACCTATTCTATATTTTGCCATATCACTTAGGAAGATTATACCGGCCGGGCCACAACCTATTTCTAATACGTCTTTATTTATAAAAAAGCTAAAATCTAGATTAAACCCTCGATTAAGTTTCTCCTGCCAATATAGCCTTCCATCATCTTTAAGCCAAATATCTTTGGTAGATTGCCAGGACTTTTTCTCTGCCTCTTGCGCCTTATCCCATCTTCTGTTACCCACTATGAGATTGATCATATTATTGGTGAATATTTATACACATAACGCAACTCGGACAAGATTCTATAGATTGCGCTCCTTCTAATGGGGCAACTTCGGATTGTAGTGACCCGAAATAATCGGGTTGCGATTCTAGCAAGTGCTGGGCTTCTTTAAATGTCACTATGTTTTTATTATGAGGGATAAAGCTTTTAGTATTTACTGAGTCCTAAAATGTAGACACTTTGTATATATCCGTTTGATATGTCCGATAGTCTAGATATAGTACTCTAGATATCTCTACTACGAAAAAGTAGCCATATCCTTCTTAGCTCAAATATACGCATACTTTCATACCTTCTTTCAATGAATAACATAACTGTCTTAATATCAGCAGTATTGGCCGTAACAACGATCCTCACAGCTGGATTAACAGTGCTTCCTAGCACAGTACAAGACGCACAAGCAAATCCCTGTTCTGCTGAATCAGCAGCGACATTGGTAAGCAGCGATAACGAGGGAGCAGGAGCAGGTACACAAACCGTTACTACATCCCCTATTCAAGTTGATGACCAGAACTGTAAGTTTATCGGCAATATTGACATAGATGAAGATGCAGACACCAATATTGACTTAGACTAGCTATGAAGACAACAATCTTGGCGGCAGCTGTATTAGCACTGGTTACAGTTTTACCAGCTGTATTAGCAGTACATCCACCTCTACTTCCAACCTCAGTACAAGACGCACAAGAGAATCGATGTGCTACTGAAAATGATGAAGATTTCCCTGAGGGTGCCATTGTTGATGAAAACGGTGAATGTAAATACATAGGCAATCTTGACATAGAGTAGCCAAACTAAATCCAAACACAACCATCCAATTTCTCTTTTTTTGAACCATTAAAAGCTTTAGAGTTTGAAGGCTTTGAAACTAAACTGTGGATTTTGATTTTGAGTTAGCTTGCTCTTTCTCTATCCCCTCTAGTATTGATGTTAAGCTAGGGGTCTTTGGTCTAGGCCCGTACTCGGCTGGCCATTCAATAGGTTCATGCCATATTCTAGTCTCAAAATATCCTTGTCTGTCTGGAATAGGTTCAGACGTTCTTCTCTCAGCCTTCAAATATTTTAGCGTGTAGAGAATATCTAGCATTTTGTGTGTATCTTGCAGGTTCTTTCTATCATGTTCATCTTGCTCGTCGTTTCCCTTCTTCGTTGTTTTATGTAATACTTCTAACTTTTGTATAAGTTGATTTTCTTCCTCTTTGTGCGCTTTTCTTAGTTGGTCGAGTTTATCCCTAACCATTACTTGCCAGTCATAATCAAACCGCTGGTCTCTTATTCTCTTTTCACGATCAAACTCTTCTAGCGTAAGAATATGATGGGGTTGGGATTCAGAATCGGAATCAGATTTAAAATCAAAAGACTTCATTTGTTGTTCCCTCCTCAGTCGTTGTTGGTTCTATATCCGATGTATGAATGCTAACATTGTTATGATTATTAATGTGATTGATATGTTCAATCTTTGATTGAATAAATCTAAGTGCATCATTTACAATGACGCCGTTTGTACTTAGGGTCATAATCTTGTCATAAATATCACTAGCTATTCTTCTAGCTTCTAGCTTTACTCTAGGATCTGCTGTGGTCTCTGCAATCTCTAGGACATGCTTTAGATTCTGTCGTAATCCTATCATCCCTCTCTGATATTCCATAGGAATAGTCTCATGAAAGTGATGTTGAAGGTTCGCTTGTGCTTGCCGTCTAATATAGGCTAAATCAGAACTTACTGTACCTTTTGCTATCTGTAACTTGGAAACTATTTCACGGTGGCTATATCCTTGACTGTCCAGTTCCTGAATCCTTGAGCGACGCCAGGCTATGGTCTCCTTGCTATAGGTCAACTTCTCGCTTGAATGCTCAACATTTCCTTCATGATTTTCCTCGGTGGTCAACTTTCACACTTACTGTCTAGATATCAACGACTTTTTTAATAGGTTTAACTGGATACATTTTACTTTTAGTGTTGCGTTTGTGTCGCGTATATCAGCAGCATTTTTGATAGATAATGGTTGGAGCTGACAAGTTCCTATATGGAAATGACTGTATATCAACACTATGGGGTCAACAAAGGCTAGAAAAATGCTTATTCTTCTTGGCGCTCTGTTCTCAGGAGGGTTAGGAATCACTGTGTTAGGTGCACTTCCGTTTACGACAGAAGCCAGTGCAAAGATTGCTGCCAACTAGCTGAAGATTAGAATAAAAGGTAGTCAGTTGTTGGACTACCATACCATTTTCTTTAGTAACATTGATTTATCTGTAGACGATTTAGATTTCAACTACTTTTTTAATTAGTTTAGCTCTATATTGAAATAAGATATTCAAAATGAACACTGAATACGATTATTCCGTAGTCCGGCCAGTCCTTGGTAAGAGCAAACTAAGAGAATTAGCATATATGATAAAGGGAAGGCCTGCGCCTATTATTCGCAAACCTACTCTATACCTCAGAAACGTCAGCGCAAATAGCAACACTGGAAATATTCAAAATGTTTATGGCAACAATGTTGCAGCTTGGAAAGCTCAGGCTCAGACTCTAGGAGCCTCTTCTATGTCAAGACCAAGCCCAGGTCAAATAGCAATGCGAAGGCGTCATGAAAGAGAGACCAAGACCGCTCTAAGAGAACTTGGTAAACTGGTTAGAGGTCAGATTCATTATTATGATTAATCCTACAAGCGGCGATGCATGGTATAGTAGTGCATGGAGTAACGGTGAATCAAGAAGTTTCCTCAAGAATAATCTAGACCCATTTGATAATAGGTTTGGGGTAGATCATGGTGGTTCGGATATGGAGATAGACGGTAAAGGTGTTGCTATTCTACACGATAAGACTAGATTATTCGTTCAAGGTTCATGGCTCAATACGGATATGCAGGCGTACTTTTATGTTCCTACAGGTGTTGGTGGTGTAATATCTTTACGCGGTAGATCGAACCATAAGGGTGCATTTTTCCATCAGAACTGCGGATTTGGTGATTATCTCACAAGATGGGATTTGGATGGCAAGAATGAAGTAAGGACCGGAAAAGAACCAGTCCATCCGATTTATACCGGTTATTCCGGCATAAAGGGTTTGGTATTTCCCAAAGATAGATGGGTAGAACTCAGACTTGTAATAAGAAACATAGAGAACGATACCAAAGTAGCCGTAGATGCATTCACTAATGGCGAGTGGGTATCTGGCGGTATTGATAATAATGATTGGCCAGGCGCACCGACACAAGGAAGTGAGCTATGGAATAAAGCAAAGGATTGCGTTGGAAAAGGTGACAAGATACTAGAGAATATAAGTAAAGCCTTCTTCGGTCGTGGCGTTCATTGCTGGCTTAGATGTGATGTCGATGGTCCTATCAAGATAAGCAACTTTAGTGTCAGAGAGATAGCACCAGGATAACCAATTATCATACCTTTCAGAAAAATAAATTGGGATGCAGCTAGTCTGCTGCTTCTACGATATAGCTTGTGTCTTTACCGCTTCCTACTCTTGTGATTCTCAGTAGAGTCCTACCCTGGCTCAGAAGAGAGTCAATCTTCTTTGAAGTCAACTTACTTGCTTCAAATCTCTTTTCTCCCTTGTCTGAATAGTTGGGGTCAATAACTGTGTATGAGATTCGAAGGCCGAACTTTCCTTCGACGTGCTTTATCTTCTCTGCGTTGAACTGTAAGACGATTGACTCGTCTGGTTCTAATTTGATGTACTTGCTTTCTGCTTTCCAAAGTTCCGTGTTTGAACTTAGATTTCTTCTTGCGGTCTCTGATAACTCTTGATTTTCTTCCAGTTTAATGTTGTTACATCGTTCATAGAATAAAACTTGTTAATAGCCGCAACATAAGCAGAAACGCAAGCGGCACTATGATTCACTTTAAGATGGGTAATAAAATCACATATATCCAACTGGATTAACTTGGCGTCTTTATCCAGCAACTTGTCGTAGTCTTTGGGAGTGGTTGGTAATCCAAGATACCTCATGAAATAATGTAAGGCCTTAACATAGGTCTGTCTTGTGGCCGGACTCTTGCAGGTGTCAACAAACTGTCTAAAGGATAGGGGTAAAGGTAAAGGTGAGGGTGAGGCTGAAGCTGAAGCTGAAGTTATCTCCCGTTGCAACTTACTCCTGTATATAATCCAATCCTATTAATGCTTCTTAATCGCTGCATTAAATTTAATTTACGTTTGTAACACAAAAAACTGCATACATTTTCGTTTTAGGATAAGGGAATATGTTGTTACACGGCGTAGCATGTCAATAATATTGGTTTTATTCTGGAGAGGAAACCAAGACCTACGCTAGAAACCAAGGAAGACCTTGCGAAAAACATTCTTTAGTCATATCTTCAGTCTCCCTTGGTTTTTCTAATTTCAGCCGGTGAAGGTGAGATTAACTATTAGTCATCAATTCTCTCAACGTGAATCTAGACTCTTTTGATGTGTGATATAATATTTTGTTGCATTTCAGGAGTCATTATTTCGTCCTCTTTGTAACCATGATCGTTAACAGCATGTTTGGCCGCTTTATTCAAAAGTTCTTCTTCTGTTTCTCCTGAAAGAACACAATCACACGGCTGACCCACATCTCTACATGCAATAGTTAGCATAATTTAGTAATACTCATACAGGTTAATTAGGATTAGCGATTTGTCAGTCAAATCTAACCTTAGCTAGAGAAATTAGGCAGTTGGATAAACCGGCCGATTCTTTATATAGCAGTATTTTTTTATGAAATTGAGATGTCTTCACGAACTCTTCTCACCAAAGATATCGATGTATCTCCTAAAATCGCGGTGGGCATTCTTTTAGGAATATTATTAATGGGAATTTTTGTAGTAGGATACGACCAGGGACATCTTTTCAGTTTTGTTCAGGGACAAGAGGCATTCGATACAATGTGGATGCATGAATTTTACCATGATATGAGACATGCGGCTGGGTTCCCTTGTCACTAGATCAAGGGAATGCAAGATAATTTTATTCTCCCCTGGTGTAAAAGAATAATTTGAAGGCCTTTACTTTTGTCATAATCACGCTGCTCTCAGGTACTATTGCGGGTACCATCCTTGGAATTATTAATCTGGCGTTGGTTGAACCGTACATAGATAGAGCCATTTCCATAGAGACTCAAACTGCAATCAAAGAAGGTGAAGTCATCGAGCCTATGGAATTACAGAACTATCGTTTATGGCAGAAAGGCGGAGAAATAATGGCCGGAGCAATACTAGGCATGTCATTAGGAGCATTATTTGGGATAGTATTCTTGTATAGCAGAAATTCATTGTTGCGACACTCAAATAGTAACATAAGGAAAGCCCTGATTCTTGCTGGCATAATGTGGTTTGTATTATTTTTGGTTCCAGCACTAAAGTATCCTGCAAATCCACCGGCTGTTGGAGATCCTGGAACAATATATTATAGAGAGAGTTTGTACATTGGTTTTCTTGCGATTTCTGGATTTACCACGTTAGGATTGGTATTTCTATATCGAAAACTTGGAAGTTTATCATCATCAAACTACAGCAAGAGTAGAATTATTGTAGTTCCACTTATTTATGCAGCAGCAATGTGTGGAGCCTATCTTATTATGCCACCAAACCCTGACGAAGTATCTGCCCCAATGGATTTAGTTCAAGGATTTAGAATTGCGAGTGTATTCACTATGAGTATATTTTGGGGACTACTTGGATTAATTTTAGGTGTAATGTGGGACAGAGTAAAGCCCCATGAAACTGCGGAAGTTACTACGCACTAGTACAGGTTTTCGGCTATGAAAACCAATTAGCTCCTAATCATATTATAGAATCCCTTCAATCATAAATCCACACATCCAATCTCCTTTAGAAGTCCTATGAGCATAATTATCGGCGTGAAATAGAACCGATTACCGCCTGCTACTACTTCCAATGACATTCTCTGGGTACAAATTTTCCACCCTCTTCTTTCTCACCTTTATATGTATAGAGTAATGAGAAGAATACTAGCCGCCCCTGTTCCTTCAATGGGTAATATCACGACGGCAATTCCTGCCGTAATACTCATAGTAATTTTCTTCCTCTTATTCATCTTGATTTCAGGAACGTATGATAGTCTATAAGATGATTCCTACGTACATTATCTTCGTAAGATTTGCAAACTTTACCACTTTAAGTTCTTCATTTTCTAGTAACATTGTATTTGTTTCACATTTCTTACGATTGGCACCAAAGTCAGATTATTCCAAAGAGCATGGAGAGAAAATAGTTTAGTTCACCATGTTGCTAACACGGATTATGACTATCAATGGAATATTCATTACACTTTAAAGGCTTTATCGCTAGTGATATACACGTAGATACACAATCAATAGGACATAACATGATGAGTTCTGATGTTCCTGGTACCCGTATTATTCATATACTGTGATGGCGTATAGTGTAGTGTAATAGAGGATAGAATTATGTGATAAGTTTCCAAAGGGAAACAAAAGCATATCGCCATCATAAGTCACTTCGTGGCTGCGGTTGATTCCTCTATTACAAAAATTAATGCTTCTAAATGTTATACTTTCCGTTACTACCATAACGTCACAGGAAATATAGGCATGATGAAGCTTGCTGGAGACTCGACAATCTTCATCCCGACTCGTGTTCATACAGCCGAGTCTCCTGCAGCTAAAGCTTCCTTATTTTTTAGTTTTGTTAACAGACAGTCAGAAAAAAAACGTAGAAATATAGGTAGGCAAGCTCACTCGACCTGCTTACACTTTTCTCCTTCACTGCTCAGTTCTCACTCATCTCTATTTGCCGGATTAATATTCTCTTCAAAGCCATCCTTGATAAGCTTGTTGCATTTGAAGTCATCCCCTTTATCTTCGCCACAGGCAACTACGGTTCTGGTATCGCCATCTTCGCCTTGATACTCTCTACAATAAAACTTGTCATTTTTATTTGCTTCTTCGAGTTCTTTACATGTAGGTGTTCCTTGTGAATATGCTGACGGCATATTCATTGGTATTATAGTTGTACCTGTTGATACCATTACGGCCAGAGCAGTCACCGCTAATGTACCTATCGTCCTTATAGTATTATTTCTGGTCGACATTATTATCGAAGGTTCACAGTTGTAATTATTTAGATTTCAAGAACATATGTAGGATATATCTTACAGAACCCATGACTAACTTTGGTAAAGACATGATTAACCTTGTTAATCGGAATTATCAATGACGCCGCAGGAGACTCAACATAATGGCTCAGAACCGCTGAATCTCCTGCGGAGAATGTTTTTGCCTATACTGAGTATTATCCTGTCTAGAGTCGTATTAAAGACATGATTAACTTTGTTAGGTTATTAATAAGTAGCCGCAGGAGACTCAACGCTGGATACATGGGCCTTGGTAGGTGTCGGTGTGTCTAGGGCTTCTGCGGCTTAGGAAATGTTGCGTTAGCCCCTGCTAGCTAGTGTGAAATATCGTATTTAGCGCGTATACAACTGTAATAGGGGCGATACGAGAAGTAGTTTTATACACAGATAATCTAAAGCTAGCCTCAGATAAGGATGATATTCTGAGAGGCATACTTGAAAGGTTGATAGATGATAATATAAAAGCCGAATCTAGAAGTATCTTTTCTACACTTATGGCAAAGGAGGCGGGCTTAGACATTAAGAATGAACTAGATTATGGATTGGGTCATGCTCATGGGGTGATTAGGGCTAGTTTTATTACGGCTTTTATTGAGATGAATCGTAGCCTACCTGACGATATTGAGATGTTAGAAATGAATGAAATAATTTTTAATCGAAACGCTGAGCTCAAGGATGCCATATTAAAGAGCGGTGGTAAACTTAACGCGTAACTGCAGGAGGATCTTGAAAATTGTATGAACCTTTCTGGTGCTCGGTGAAGTGCGGTCCATGGCTGGCGATTGTCATTGAAGAGGAATCCTGCATCTCCGTACAAAATTCCTGGCTTCTTTTTATTATCGAAATACCTGAGGTCTTTTTGAGATGGTATAGTCATTGGAATGAAATACCATCCTATCCTTCCCTCCACGTCATTATGGGTACCTTGGCGATGTTTGCTCAAGCCCATTTGTGTTGTCCTGGTTACCAATATTGCCCGCCTACGGAATCTTGTATACCCTTACAAGTTGAATGCCAGGACCAAGTTCCAGTTTAATCCCCAGTACCGTGGAAAATAGACTCCGAAGCGACTCAACAAATCAATGGAGAAAGAGAAGATGGTTACTCTTTTGTATCCTATAGCCAGGCAGCTGTTCGAACTTTTTTTCTATACCATACTGTTGATATTGCTGAAAAGTTTTTTCGTAATCCATTTTACAAATAAGCTTCCTTATGGGACGCGTACGTAAAAGCTTTTCGAGGGTATCTATCATGTCTTAAGATTTATCAAATGGTTTGCGGACAAATTGTCACTTAGATGTAAATAATCCGCATCAATCCGGCCGCTATGAGATACAAGACTATCAATTCAAGCAATATTATTATGAAGCCGCTAAACATAGCCCATTTTGCTACACCAAATACTCGTCTGTGTCCGTTCGACAATATTGCAGTTGAGGCTGAAATAACAAAAGGACTTACCATAAAGATCGTAGCAGATAGTATTAAGGTCCGATTTCCTAATTCACCGAGATTAGGCACCAAGACAATATTCGTTATTGTGAAAAAGATCAGTAATCCTGCAACTATGGTAGCGTCGATTTGAAGAATAGCGTGGTCGTCAAGCGTCAATCGATGTTATTGCTACGTGGGAGAAGCAATTCTTAAGATTTATGAAAACCCCTATAAGCAAGATTTGTCTAACTATTGAACCATAACATATATCGAGACCCCCCAAGTAGAAACCTGCACGATTGGTTGGGGTTGCTATTCCGGTTGTCCGGTAGCCAAAACCTACTTTTACTGACTTATGGCTTAAAATAGCCCAAGTATGCTTATTCGGGGCTATTAGCAATAAGTTATAAAGAGATTTTTCTCAAAAGAATCTATAGCTTTACTATCTTATGAAAACTATAGACTCTCAACCGACAGGGAAAAACTCCTCAGCCATATTGGTATCACCAATAATTTATTTTCTAATATCTATAGGAGTCTCTTTGCAGATCAGTGGTTCAAATTGGGATATTGTATGGCATGGTGTTCGCAATGTTGAGACCTTCTTCACCCCTCCTCATTCAGTTATTTATTCAGGTGTAGCATTAGCGATTGGGAGTGTAATAGCAGGGATTTTGCAAGCTGGATTCAGAATACGTCACCAGAACAATGGTGCCACATGGTTTGAGGTATTAGCACCATCATCGTTACCAATATCCCTAAAACTAGCAGCAATCGGATGCACATTGCAGCTAACCGCCGGACCATTTGATTTCTTGTGGCACTCATTATTTGGATTTGATGGGTTGTTAAGCCCTCCTCATTCTGTACTAGCTGTTGGCATGTTAATGACATCCTTAGGTGCGTTATTTGGGATTTATGGCCACCATAGTGATCCTCAGAGCAGAGTTAATGATGCACGATTACTATCCTCAATATTTTCAAAACTATCTTTTATTATTGGATTTGCGGTATTTTTAATGGTTGCAGTTGGAGTGGTCTTGATGTTTACGCTACCTTTCTCCAAAGGACAATATTTTGACTTCAATCCTAATCCACTTGCTGCTTTGGTCGCTACATCAGTTTCTATCCCATTTATACTTGGTATCTGTTTATACATTGCAGTGAGCATTTCCGCATCTGCTACCAGTAACAGGGTCCCCTTTATCCTTACTTTCATAGTAGCTGTAATCATGACCATACAATTAACTACTACCATAACCTCCAATTCATATTTCTCATGGCTTCTTCCCGTCTATCTATTGAACATAATTCCAGCTCTGATTGCAGACGTTTTGATATTTCGATATTCACAGAGAAAGAAACCTGACTCTTCGTTATCACCTAAGATGGACGGCATCGTAAACAGTAAAGCAAAGAAATGGTATCTGATTGCAACTATTCTAGTTTCAATTTGTTACATAACACTCTTCTTTCCGTGGACAGTTGATGTCTTTGGAGGATATTTTGAACCACCGAGCTCGTTAAGGACAGAACAATTTCTTGTTCAACTTTTGATTCCTACAATACTGCCTTCAGTGATACCGGTATCTATATTATCTTCATTTCTAGGGTCACTAGTAGCACAGCGACTGCTAAAATCAAGGAAATCAGTTCTATGGTTCTATCCTGAAAGTGTAGCCACCAGAGACATATGAATATACACACTCACTCTAATGATTCCGGTCGATCCCAGGCTGCGTAAAGTTTGGGAGGCTTAAGCATCGATATGGATGATTTAAAGAAAGGACTGAATTTATGGACCTTGAGACTAATTCAATCTAACGTCCCCATCAAGGTTTTTGTTGCAAGCTGCATTGCTGTCTTTGCAGTTTAAGGAAGGACAGCAGTATTTTTGGTACATTATTAAATTTTCTTTAATACTTCCATTCTTCGGTTATGTTATTCCACCAAGAGCGATATGGTTTCGCGTCTTTTCCAATTTCTTCTTTTACTCTAAACTCGATTGGAAAAAAATTATTGTCCATAGCGTCAACTCCTCTATCTGTGTACAGCTCCTTGTCAATTTCTTCTATCCTTTGCTTCTTTGCTTCAAAGTCCGAAACATTAGGATTTTGTATGCAGTAAGTAATAGGATCATAGAGCTTTTCTACTTAAGCATCCAATTTCCTTGATCTTCTCTCTTCCTCGTTATTGTTATTGTTATCCTGCCCTCTTTATTATATGATAACCAAATTCCGTCCTGACTGGTTCAGACGTTATTTCTCCTTTCTTGAGCTTAAATGCTGCTTCTTCAAATGGTTTTACCATCATACCTCTACCAAATAAGCCTAGGTCTCCGCCACGTTTTGCACTACCCTTATCTACAGACAAATCTCTGGCCAAGTTCGTAAAACTTTCACCTTTTTTTAATCTTTCTAATATTGCAAGTGCTTCACTTTGTTTTTTTACAAGGATATGGAAACATTTGATTTTGTCAGTCAACTAGTTATTTTCACCTTGTACTAAATACCCCCCTCATCGGATAAATATTGGTATCTGGACAAGGCTTTTAACTCAATGTTTACTACGCCCGCCGATCACCCACATCTATGGATCTACCGTTAGCTTTAATGCGAGCGAGTCAATAAAAAAATGTGTGACTGTCCGTGACCCCTAATACCGTAATTGGCGTTTTCATCGCACTCTTACGCAGCTGCTTGTTGATCTAACTCTACTTGAGTCCACTGGCGGCGAAGTATGTTCTGATTATATCGAAAAGTTTTTAGTTTTTGCTAACAGTTAGACTATTGCAACAAAAAATATTGGGTCGGATTGAAGATTCCTTATCTCATTTCTTAGGCCCAATAGCTCCTTGTTCTAATGCTTCTTGACCTGAAGCAAAATCCTTAGCACACCCAATACAGTGCGGACCTTCCTTCAATTGTCCTGGAGCGTCTTCTTCGGCAAGGCCGGGATCCCAACCAGGGATTTTAGGCTCTTCTCTGGGAGCATTACCGGAGGCGCCTGGGTCTTTCTCTAGTTCTGTTGCATACGCTGACTCAGTGATTGATCCTGTTACGATCGTTGCTGCTAACATTACAATCGCTAACGTTGTAGTTAGAATCGTAACAAGTGTTTTGTACATTACTGGATTGGAATAGAAGGATATAGATAGGTTTTAGTCACTGGCGACTATGATTTATACACAAGTATTATGATCTAACTGCGGACATTGAATATCACTGGGGTCTTGTTGTGTTGGAAAGCTTTTAGCTTTTGCTATTCAGGGCTAGTCTTAGGACCATAATGAACTATAGAATAAGCGATTTCCTCACCGACTGTAGATATAGCTGCTGCGAAGTTAATGTTTCTGATTTGCATTCCACCCCCCTCCAGTTCTTTTTCAAATTGGTTTATTACGTCGGCTAACGTTGCTAGATCTTTTTCTTTCTTGCGGCCTATTTGTTCACGAAATATTCTAACCGGCATATATCGATACTAAAAAAAATCGAATAAATAGTCTTCTGCTGATCCGACACGATATGGTATCTGAATGACTACTTGAAGTTGAATTGTAAAGCGATAATAGATCTGGTGGAAGGAAATATATTATTAAGCTATACCTATATTTTCTTTCTGACTATCTGTTAACCAAACTAAAAATAATAGGGGAGGTTAGTCTGCCGCTCCCACGTTATAGCTTGTATCTCGAGAGGATATGCGGTTTTTGTTTATTCTTACTGTCCTTGACCGAACAAGGGATTTGGCTGTAGGGCACCCATAATGCAGACAGAACATACAATGATACCCTCATCTTCTTGTCCACAAGCCTGCTCGCCTACCCCAGCCTTGATCAGATTCTGGCCACAATTGAAGTTGAGTGAGTCGCCACTTCCAGTGTTCTTTTGTTTCACTGATTGGTCTGTACTGGTTTCAGTTTCGTCAGCGTAAATCGTCAATGGGGCTGTTGATAAGATTCCTATCAACGCGGCTGCAGCCATAATAGCTGCAACCGGTAACATCGATTGATTCATGTTCAAGGTATTTAACGTGTCAGATTATATCTCGGTTGAGAAGCTAATAGCTGTAGCAAGTAGGGTGATTCATTGCATAGTTTCACCTTCGCTTATATTATTGCAAAATAACTGGGACTAGATTACAGCTAGAATACATTAACTAGAAATGGTACTAGTATTAGTTTTCACAGACGAACATGCGACTGAAACTGATCAATCATATTATTGAATCCCTTCTATCAATTAAGTCGTTGATCTATCGGTTCCTATCCTTTTTACTTTCAGCGCTCTAAACCCTTTTCTTATTTGCTCGAGCTCCGAGCGGATTTTTGAGCTCAGTTTCGATAGATTCGCTCCGATTGCTCGAGAGTGAGTTGTATTGTCACGCAAAAAATCTATCATTCTGCTTGCCTCATTACGGAATTCATGGTATGGACTTGACAGGGGAACGTTACTAGGAATGGAAATCCTGGCTACGCTTATTGGCGGCTATAATGAGGAAACTGATTTTCTGTATGGTCCTCTTGTTCTTTTCCGAGCCTTCTTCTCTTGAGCTGCTTTCCTAACAAAAACAGATTCCATGTTGTTATCTACATCTTGTTCAACTGACTGACCCATGGTGCTGCTACTACTCTCACCAATATCGTATCCAGCGGATATGGCAGTGGTATTTTGTGATGTGTCATGTATTTCCGCCAAATGATTTTCAAACTTATACTTGGTATCAAATATCTTGTTACATGATTGGCACTGATATATCCTATCACCATGAAGAACAATTTTGTGCTTCAAAAGTTCCTTAGGGTTTACAAACACTAACCCACATATATTACATTTATATGGTTTTACTTGGGGTTGAGGTTTCATTGGTTTCTTTCATGGATTTCTTAATAGAGCATTATGAGATTTATGAACTGTTATTTTTATAGGTGAGCGGTTATTAGGTTAGTTAGTTTTTCAAAGCATACTTACTAGGAAATGGATTCTGTTTAACTTAAATAATATAATGTATTGTTATAATTATGAACTCTTGTGCTCACCTTGAGCAGGTAAATCTTGATACAAAAGGGAAGACACAGGGATGCGAAGAGTGTGAAAAGATAGGATCTGATTGGGTACATTTACGATTATGTCTTTCATGCGGTCATGTTGGCTGCTGCGATTCTTCCCCAAACAAGCATGGAACAAAACACTTCAAGTCTACTAGTCATCCAGTCATAAAGTCGTATGAACCAGGCGAAAACTGGAAGTGGTGCTATGTTGATGAATTATTTATGAAATAGACATTTAATGATAGGGCAACTAGAGGTTTAGCTGAAAATAAGAAAAGTAACGATTATGGAGAAGTATGTCGATGGAGAAAGTTAATGTGGATCTCCTAGGTCAAACAAAAGTAAAACCAAAAATCTCACCTCTTCCGAACGGACCATATTATCTTCTAAATGATTTGGAACTCAAAGTAGTCGAGAATCTCCAAAACTCCAAAGGTGGACCTCTCTCAACTGTTCTTGGTGTTGCATTATGTAGATGCGGAGCATCGAAAAACAAACCTTTCTGTGATGGGACACATGCAACAGTTGGGTTTTCAAGTGAAAATAAGATTCCTGTCAATGACAATAATGGCAGTGCGGATATGGTTAGAGATAGAAGAAAAAGCTATGTTGGTAGAGAAATAACTATTTATGATAATAGAAGGATATGTTCTCATGCTGCAGAATGTGTAAATAATCTATCATCCGTATTCAAGTTAAATTCAAGGCCATGGATTAATCCCGATTCGGCAGGAACTGACAAAATAATTAATACTATAAGGAAATGTCCTTCTGGTGCTCTTAGCTACTCTATCAACGGTATCGAGCATAGGGATCCAATTGAGAGAGAACCTATGGTAACTGTGTCCAAGAACGGACCATATCTTATTACAGGGGGTATAGATCTAATTGGAGAGAACATAAAATGGGGAGAAGGAGCATCAAGAGAACATTATACTTTGTGTAGATGTGGTGCTTCCAACAACAAACCTTTCTGTGATGGTACTCATAAAACAATTAATTTTGAGGATGACAAAAACTGAATACATTAGAATACGATTGAATTCAGGGGATGTTATTATAAAATCTCTAGGATGTTATGTGACTCATTCTGAGTCTAGTACCTGTTGACTGGTATTACTTTACTGTCGTAGATTGAAGTCTAGGAGATTTCCAACGTTGGGTCCATTCCCCTAAATCTTTTAGTATTACTCCTAGTTCCCTTGCCCTGCTAGTCAACCGATATTCTACTTTGGGGGGTATTTCTGGATAGATTTTCTTTGAAATGAGGCCTTCACGTTCCATCTCCAGTAATCTACTTGCTAACACCGTACTGCTGATACCAGGTAATATCCTTTTTAGTTCATTAAAGCGTATTGCTTCCTTTGTGTGAAGATTCCTTAATATTGATAATGCCCATCTTCTTCCCAGTAGCTCCCACATACTTTCAATTGTTCTGCACTTGTGCTCTTCCTCTCCAATCTCTTCTTGTTCCAAGATGGTTTTAATTTATGACTAAGTACTATTTAAGTACCAAAAACTCACGCCTAACTTAAACGCGGCTTATTCTAATTTCTTACGATTTGTATGTATATTCTAGTTGGATCAATAGCTTGTGAGCTAACCTTGGAAATATTTTTAGGTCCGTTTTCTAGGGTTTAGAGCTGTCCGGTATGAAATGAAAGAGCGGATACTGATTTAGTAAGAAAACTAAGCAGCTGCTTTTGATATTCTTTGCAAGGCATCCTCAGTCCCTTCAGAGATATGCTTCTTGATCATTCTTGTGAACAATCCGAAGAATCCCTTTATCTTGATATCCCAATGAACATCTACTCTAGTCTTGTTATCAGTAATGGCAATTATCGTGATATTTTTTGTACCCTTCATTGGTCCATCTGTAATTTTTATATTAACTGACTTTCTAGGATCTAGCGTAACAACTTCTCTGCAAACTGAATTCCTAAAAGCTATTACCACCTCTCGTTCGACTACATTACCATCCTTTTTGATATTTTTGATAGTTTTGGTACCGTGCCAGAATTCAGGTTCTCTGTCAACATCAGATACAATATCCCATACCTTCTCCTGCGAAGCTTCTATATCCTTGCTAATATGAATATCAACCATATTTCTATTCTTCCTCTTTCATCCTTATTACACATCCATTGTAAATATCTTGTTAGAATTTAGTGGTTTATGAACCCAGAATAACTAGATTTTGGTAGTTATTCTGGACACTCAATTGGCAATGTAGCATGATAATAATTCATCAACCATAAAGCGGTAATACACTTGCTGCGTACCATTGGATTTAGGGAGAGATGGAACGATCTTCAAGCTTATATTTTGGACTGCCGAAGATTTTTGATACTGTCAATATCTTGGCCCATTCTTCAAGCGCTTCAACTACTGCACGTGCCTGATGGATATCCCTCCCAACAGTAACAACCCCATGGTTTCTAATTATTATTGCCCGAACATTTTCCTCACTTTCAAATATCCTGGAAACCATATTCGCTAATGCTATTGATCCTGACGGCCTGTTTGCAATCACAATGGGGTCACCCACTACGATCTTGGCTTCTTCGATTATATGTAGAAACTTTTCCGCAGATATGGCAATGGCTAGTGTGTAAGGACTATGTGTATGTATGATTGCATTTATGGTGGATATTCTTTTGTAGATTAAAGCATGCATATGCCACTCAATGCTTGGCTTTCTGAGACCCACTATTTTTTGTGTGTGTAAATTAACCTTTACTAGATCCTTATCATTCATTTCATAACGAGGGATTCCAGATGGGGTTATTAACATCCAGCTCCTATTCTTTAGCCTGATACTATGATTGCCAGATACTGATGAAGTATAACCCATACTATACAAATCTTTGACACAATTCACAAGATCCCGTTTGGTTGTCAACTACGATTGCCTATTAATTGACATATATTAACAAAACCCCCATCAGCTTCTTACACCTACTTTCTTAGTAACTTCGTCTACTGGCATCTCTTGTTCGACTCGGTCTGCTATAGGATTGAAAGAGGAGACAGCTATTGCAGAACTGGAATACCAGAAGGTTCGCCTATTCAGACGATATTGAAGAATTATACGCTTCTATAAGATCTATACTAATGTGTTTATATTAAGCGTAGAGAGTCAACAAGGTAATGAGGATACTAAACGACAAACTTATGAAAATGCGATATCCTGATTCGCCTGAATCACTAGGGCTATGTCTAAACTTTTCTGTGTGGATTAATACTGGACAAGGTAATTGCTATACTTGATAAGTACGACAGGTTATTTTTCGAGCCAAACTAGTTCGAACGTTCAGTTGGAAAGAGCTATTCTGGTCCGCTCAAAATGAAATGAAACCTGCTATTTTGAAATATTGACAATGAGAGACGGGCTAAGCGATTCCGATGATCTTTCTCCAATGAGGAGAGGAGGGGTAGGTAGTGTGGTTGTACTGCTCTCGGCTATGGCATCTATTGTTGCAGGGATAATACTTCCAACAATTGGCATGTCTCTTGAACCTTATTTATTAGTCTGGCTCGGTGGTCTGTTGTATGTAAATCTAATCAATCTGCATCCCAGACATTTAGTTAGTACTATTCGCAAGCCAAAAGCACTTACAGTTTTCACAGTAGGTAAACTGATCCTACTACCATGTCTAGTCTATATCATAACATCGCTAGCATATCCGAAACTAGCTTTATCTGCAACCCTATTAAGTGGCATTTCAACTGGGCTTGGTGCACCATTTGCTATCAATTTCATAGGAGCTGGTAGAATAAGTATAATAGCTGTTTTGGTAACCATCTCTTCTCTTGTAGTACCCATAACACTACCATTCATGCTTTATGTATTCTTTGAAGATACCAAAGATTTTGTAATACCGATATACGATATTGGATTTCTTCTCGTTACAGCATTGTTCATTCCCTTATCACTTGGATGGAGTACGAGAAGGTATGTTCCCAGAGTTTCTAAATTCGTTGGGGCCAATTCACTGCTTCTATCTATAATTTTTATCATATTAATTAACTTCTCAATGTTTGCAAGATTTTCCCAATACTTCTTTGTTGATCAGTCATTAGTTCTGGTTTCTCTGATTTCCGCATCATTACTCTTTGTCATCTACTTAATGGTCGGGTATTTGTTAGCTCTATTTGTTAATGATAAGTCAGTAGCAACAAGAATTAACGGAATAGTTGCTATGACATACATAAACAACATCCTTGTTTTTGTTGTAGCCGAACGGTTTTTTGGTATTGAAACAGCAGCGCTTGCTGCGTTCTACAACATTCCTTACTATGTGGGTTTACTAGTACTCAGAATAAAATATTCAAGGTATAGAGGCCAGGAATCTAAATTGCAATGAGGCCTGGTACGTTTTTAGCAACTATTAAATTAATATCTGCTAATTAGTTTTTTTGCAAAAAGTAGGCCGCTGTACAGCCAGGAAGGGTTAGAGGGATCCGTTCTTCAATGGCTGCTAGTATTCTAAAAAGATACCTTAAGATTCTATTTGGTTTACTTGTATCTAGAATTGGGCTAGGAATAAGATTGGTTATGGAATGTATTGACCATCTTTTTATAATTCCTAAATCAAGAGCTAAAAATTCCTGTTTCAAATTGCTATCAATAAAAAGTTTTATTTTAGTATTTGTTGGATTATCATGTTCTCCATAAGGATAGTTAATTGAAATATTCTGTTTAATCGAAGAGAAAGGTTGGATAGCCTCTTTGAAAGATGACCAATATCCTATCTTGTTTTTTAATAAAACATCCACTAGCGTCCAAAACCGATCCATGTTCCACTTGTTTTCAAACTCAATAAACAGTGTACCGCCAGGTTTTAAGACCCTTGTCAACTCTTCCAATGCAGAATGGCTATGCTCAACTAGACTAAGTACACTGCCACAGCTATTAATATGACAAAAGCTACCGTCTGGAAACGGTAGTTGACAGATGTCCGAAATAATAAAGGAAGGTGTTGAGTATATTCTGTGACTAAGATTTTGCCTAATGATAGAATTAATTAGATTATTATATCTAGTAACAAAGTCAAAACGTTCAGGGAAAAAAGAAATGCTATTAATGTTTGAGAATGACTTACATTTGTTCATGGCCAATTTTATCATTCGTTCTGAAATGTCTATTCCGACCACAGATGATCCGCCATGAGCATACAAAAACGATTGAAAACCTGTCCCACAACCAATGTCCAGAACTTTTTTTGGATGATATGTATATATTATATATTTAGTGATAAAGAAATGTAAACGAGAATACAACCACGAATAAAATAGATCTACGATATTGTCATAATCAATTGCTAATTCCTCGTTGAATACATTATATTGCAAAATTGGAGCGCTCTTATGACATCATAATAGAAACAGCCTTTTTTAAAGTTAAAGCGTGTCATAGCCATGAGACATATGAGCGCCGTAGTGAAAGGATTTATACTTATGATTATAACCATCAAATAACTATCCAATAAATGCAGAATAGTAGTACAGTCAGATCAAAAATTTTGAACGCTACGTCATACGAGTTCAAATTATTATTACGCGGTATTTTATTACCCGCTTGTATAATCTCTTTTTTTACATATGTCACAATAGCTCTTATTGACACTGAAAGATCAGGATATTATAACAGTATACCATCTGCAGTTATACTTTCTTTTGGTACAATAATCTTATTGAAATTATTATTCCAAACAAAATTGGAAAGAACAGAAATTCGTAGATTCAGGTTTATCTTCTTATCGTTGATCTGTTGGCTAATTGGAGAGCTGATATACGTTTATCATCAGGCTTTCTTGGGCATAGCGGTTCCTTATCCATCAGTAGCTGATATATTTTACCTGTCTGCAACCGTATTTCTTTCTTTTCATCTATATAATATACTTTTTTTCAAGAAAAATATTAGGAAAACTAAATCCTTTCTTTACCTCGGCTTATTAGCTTCGGCCTTTCCCATATATTTCCTAGTTGACTCCCTTTACCACTATGAGGAATACTATCCCAATTCTGTTGTTGAATTTGTGGTAAATATTTCATATTATATTAGTGATGCTGTAGTTATCTTCCCGTGTATACCCATTATTTTATACTCTCCAAAAAACGATCCATTTATTTTTCATTGGCTGTCAGTAGCATTATCTGTTTTCATATTAGTTGCAGCTGATGTAGGTTATACTTTTATGGCATCAATAAATGAAGAATTACTTCAAAACACTGAATGGTTGTGGTCTTTTGTTTATTCTGTTGGATATATACTTCTGAGTGTGGCGATACTTTGGTTTAGCAAGCTAAAACAAATCCTTGAATACAAGAAGTTTTCTGAAACTTTGAGAATTGAACAAGATGACTTAGATAGAAACGATTGGGAGGATGACTTTATAGAGAAATTAGAGGGCTCAACTCAAATTATAAGTACCATGAGAGTCATAGCACAAAAAGCAGAAAAGGACATTGATATCTTATTTACTCAGTATATTATCCAAAAAAATGAGATAACCAAACTTATTAATATGTTGGCGGATATGACAGGGAAAAATAGATTATTGAATATACGTATGCTACTACCTTCTCATAATTTCCACGAGGAGGATATTCAGTCAAGTATTAGTTCTAAAATCACGATCAAATATTTCGACAGTCCACTGAGCGCAAATGGGATTGCATCAATTATAGACAGCAACTCCATGTATGTCCTAAGTTCTGTATCAGCAAATACAAATGGCCGCAGTCAATATATTATTCAACAAGTTAGGAATGATTCTAAAGTGCAGGTTTATGTAGTGTTATTCGAAAGAATGTGGCTATTGGAAAAGTCAGTTGATTTTGGATAATTTAGAGCCAACGATCCCTGCGAGTAACAATACAACAGTATGAGATAACTGCACTTAATGACAAGTGCACATCACGGATATTCTGTACTTGTTGTATGTAATTCTTCTCATACGTTTATTTCAATTACTACAGGACAATGATCAGAAGCTTTTGGTGCGCTATTTCCTACCCCTTCAAATCGAGGACCTGTATATGAGTTAGCATTCTTTGGAAGACCCTTGCGGATAATTACAGGGATAGATGAGTTAACATCAGCTAACGTTCTTGATAACAAGATATAGTCAAGTTGTCTGTATGTCTTTGGAAATCCACATTTGGAGCTTCCTTTGTAATAATGGGTCCATTGTTCCTCAGCCGGCAGTCTATCGATTACGTTTTCAACTTTATCCCAATTAACTAATTTACCAATCGCAGTTGCACCTTGTGAATCTGATTTCAAATAATCATTAAAATCTCCTAATATGGCATAGTTTCCTTCTCCATCGGGAAATTCATCTAATACTATCTCTTTCACTCGTTTAGCCTGGATTAATCTTTTTTTCCGGGAATTTTTTCTACCATTGCATGGATCAGCTTTTTCAAACATTGATTTGAAGTGATTAATAAAAAGCCTTAATCTTTTATTTTTAGGGAATACTATATCACATTCCAGACAATCTCGCGAAAATGTGTACCAATTTATTTTCTTATTCCATTCTTGCATGTGTGTGTCGACATTTTCTATAGGATATTTGCTCATGACGGCTACGTCGATGAACCTGGGATCATTTCCATCTAACACTATAATATGGTCATAGCCCTTCCCCTTCAGATAGAGATTCCTAAATCGACGTAATGCTCCTAGACTCTCTATCTCCTGCAAGGCTATAACATCTGCCTTAGTTTCTGCTATTGCTTTCGCGGTCAATTTCTTCGATTCTTCATCATTTATTGTAAAATATGTCTTGTCTGCAAGCCAACCGTCTATAAGAGCTTTATTAGGGTCAACGCCCTTATTGAATTTAAAACGTGCAAACAGATTTTCGCAATTAAAGGTAGCAAGTCGTACAGAGGTCACAGTTACATATATCCTCCATGAAAATACCTGAAATCTTTTATTAACATATAATTTGCTGAAGTAATCAAATTATCATTTCATTCTCAATCTTTTAATTTTCTTTTGATCTCTTTTGGTGGTTTGTCCTTTCAATGCCCATAACTCTTGCTTTGCCAATCTAATATTTGATTTCTCCCCAATATAGCGTTGATACCTTATTGCTCTTCTTGCACCTTCAGCCTTCTTTTTTATTTTCATACGTCTCTCAGCCACCTTATCACCGCGAATGGTAAACGTATCCATCTCCTGGATTTTGGGATCATAAAACCCTACATAACCTCCAGGATTGATGCCAAATGATCTCAAAGTATGACCTTTCTTCCCCCTTCCTAGAAAATCATTACGGCCTTCAAATTCGTCGCCCCCTGTGAAGTAGAGAGGCAGAACAAAATTGGATACTTGTACTCCATCAATTTCGTACGATTCTGCTTGGACGGCATCACTCATTTCATACCAGTGGAATACCTGTCTCTCTCTTTCATTTGGATTAGGATGAGGACCCATTACTAGAAGATTTACCTCTGGGTCTGCTATTAACTCCAACGCTTCATGTGATAACGTTACTGACCAATCCTCGCCTATTTCTCTTGAAAGTTGGGTGAAGACAAACCCAAAGGGAATACCGCTAAAGTTTCTATCATGGTAACCAAGGGCTCCTGGGACGTCAGTCTTATTCCACATATAGATTACAGCATCCCCACGCATATCTTTTGAATTTTCTACGTTGGGCTGCTTACCGCTTTTTCCCTCTAACCTTAACGTAGCTCCTAAACTCCAGTAAGGTTCAAAATCTTCCTTGATTTGACGATTAATTGCCCTTATTGCAAATTGTAACTTTTCATCTGTTACTTCTCCGTTTGTGTGATTGATAACAGAAATAATCATCTTTGTATTCATTCTCTTCGTACGATAAAAGAGTTTCTAATTGGGGCAATTTTTCGTAGTAAGTGCCCAGAGATTGGGATTACTTTATCAGTTATAGCAAAATTCCCACAAAGGATAGGTCTTTGAGGTTTTATATGACCTCTTTCGATGGATGAATCGAGTTTCTCAAGGAAAGGAGATCAGTATGGCGCGGCTACAAATTTACGTTGTTAAAAGGCAAAGCGATACTTTTCTCCAATTCTGACAAAAACTCAACATATGTTATTTGTAACGACGTTTGGTTTGAATGGACGTTATATCTTGCAATAATAATAAATCTTTTTACACTAGAATTGACTCACCATTTTTGGTAAATGTCCTCAGAAGGTAAACGAATCTTAATTTTGGGTGCAGGATTTGGAGGATTAACAACTGCCAATATTTTGCAGAAAAATCTTTCTTTATACTCAAATGAGCACCAAATCAGTATTGTTGATTCTAAAGACTATTTCATAATGGGGCTTGTAAATTTGTGGATCTTGAGTGGAACAAGAACACTGGAAGATTCTAAAGTAGCATTAAGCAGGCTGGAAAATAAAGGAATAAGCTATCTAAATGGTAAGATATTAGCAATTGATCCCGTCTCAAGAACTGTTACAATCAAAGGAACATCGACTCTCCGATTAGAATATGATTATTTGGTAATAGCCTTAGGAGCAGAGTTCGCACTTGAAAATGTCAAGGGATTTTTAGAAAACGGAGGCTTTAATCTGTATGACGCAGAACAAGTTCCAAAATTAAGAGAGGAGATACTTTCATTAAAAAAGGGGAGAATAGCAGTATGCATAACCTCTCTTCCATACAAATGCCCACCGGCACCATTTGAGGCATCCTTATTAATCAATAATATTTTGGTTAAAAATGGTACAAGAGACTCGATTAAGATTGATATTTACGCACCAACGCCAACTGCATTACCAGTAGCTGGCTCAAAAGTGAGTCAAGATGTTATTAGCTTGCTAAATGACAGCCATATCAATTTTCATCCGTTACATAAAATAAAGACAGTATTAGATAAAAAAATTATTGAATTTGAAAACGGAAACAAGGTAGAATACGATCTGCTTGTAGCAATTCCTCCACACAGAGTATCTGAAGTAATAAGGAATTCGAATTTAATAAAGGAAGGGCAAAATTGGATTAAGGTCGACAGGTTTAGTCTTAAGACAGACTATCAGAATGTTTTTGCAATAGGGGACGTGAATGAGATCAAAGTAAATGAAAATGTGGCTATTCCAAAAGCTGGAGTATTTGCAGAAGCTCAGGCAAAGGTAGTTAGCCAACAAATTATTGATGATATTCTAAATAACAGGGATAAACTATCATCATCAAAATTTGATGGAAAAGGCTTTTGTTTTATGGAAGTTGGAGATATGAAGGCTGGTTATGTTTCTGCAGACTTTTATAATAAAGCTGGTCCTGTCACTCTACTTGAGCCACCATCTGAGGAATCATATAAAAAGAAATTAGATTTTGAAAAAAGTAAGATAAGTGAGTGGTTATTATCGTAGTTCGTTACTTGTTTGTCTACTGACTTTTTACTTTGAGGCCACTAAGGGTTGTTCTTCTACTTTCTCCAGCTCTGGTTGCTGTTCCTCTTCCTCCTCAGCTAACTTGCTCATTCTTCTCTTGAAGAGTTTGCTATATTCGTAGTCTGATATGAACTCACACATACTATCATATTCTGTAGTATGCATAGTTATTATACTTATTAGCCTGTAAACCACTCTTCAAGCATGATGTTATCCCAGGTTTCAGCTTCAACCTCAACCAAACAAGCAGCCAACGCATTATTGAAAAGAAGGATTGATGAGACTGCAGCAGGACAAAGAGGACTATCAATCTAGTGTGACTGAGGAAATAGAAACAGAGGAAGAAAGTACAAACTAGTCTTCCAGCGATTCATAAAAAAATAGTGGGTGTTCATGTTCTTATTCAAACTCTGGATCTACTTCTTCTGACTCTATTACTGTTATCTCATTGATTATTAAGCGACCTGTTACATCACAGCTAATTTTGCTACTCCTGAATCGTCTTGTTTTCCATCTCTTTGTCCATTTTCTCCCATGGATGAGGCGACTGCAATAGAAGTCATCATTACTTTGACCGGCGTACACATCTTGTACTGAGTTCGGGAGTATTGCAATCCCAGCTGCTAGGACTGTTGCTAACACGACTGCCATTAAGATTGTTGGTTTTTAGGTAGTCATTAAAACAGATGAGAAAGTATTCGTATTTTTGAACTAGGAAGAATATTGCTACATTCTAGAAGTAGGTATATCTGAAGTACTAAATAAACCCCTTTACTTTTGACTCGCCCAAGATATGAAGCGGGTGAACATCAAGAAACTCGGTCAATCTAAATGGCTAATAAGATATTTCATATATTTTTCTTAAGTTTTTCACATATTATCTGTTATTTGGACACAGACCTTTCACTTTAAAGAGCAGAATCACTTATAACCGGAGGAGCAGACGAGAAAGATACTTTCATCGGTTACCCAGCGGGACATAATATGAATTTAGTTAGAAACCAAAACAAAATCTTGTTAGTTGATGACGAGCCAGATATTATGATGGCATTCAAACTAACCTTAGAAAAAGCTGGCTTCGTAGTTGATACATACCAGGATCCTATAGTAGCATTATCAGAATTCAAACCAAACTCTTATGATCTGGTTATTCTGGATATAAAAATGCCAAAAATGAATGGATTTGAGCTTCATACAGAAATGAGAAAGGTGGACCGACAGGTAAAGGTTTGTTTTATTACTGCAGGTGAAATGTATTATGATGAGCTCAGAAATGAAGAACGAAGAGACAGAGAAAAAGAGGAGCAATACTGTAAGTTAGATAGTGAACGGTTTTTGCAGAAGCCGATATCAAACATGAATCTTGTAAAAAGGATAGAGAAAATAGTAACGTTAAGAGAAAATATAGGTATAGCTTAATAATAAATTTCCTTCCACCAGACCTACCATCGCATTACCAGCCAACTTCAAGTAGTCATTCAGATCATACTTGTTCATCACAAAATCGAGATATAATCGATTGGTACATTCCGGTACATCGAAAAACCTTTACGATTGTGTACCAGCATGTCAAAAATCAGAGGATGCACCTGCACTATAAGGAGAAGCCTTTATAGAAACAACGTAATCAATATCATTTATCCTTTTTAATAAATCCAGACTAAGCTTATGAGTTACAACGACCTTAGTTCCACTAAGGTAGAAACCTGGTGCCATTCCTGTCTCTCTAATTATAAGTTCTCTAATAGCATCAGTATTCTGACCTGGATTCAGAACTGTCTCAAGCGTATAGAGCGGATTCTTATCTTTCCTCTGTCGCATAATTAGACCAACCACTGTTCTTGGATCAACTTTCGGAAATACCAATTTTAAGGCTTGCTCCAAATCATCAAATCTAGATACCACATCCGATATACCTACGCTCATCCTACTAGATGATGGTACATGAAAGTAAATACTAAAAGCTTTCCCGGCGCTTACTTCAAGTAGTGATATTCAGAGACCTTCAAAAATTACTGCAATCACAACCAGATTACTATACTTCACAACAATCTAATATATTACAAAGGATTAGAGGAAAACCATTCCATATTTGGGACTCTGCTTTACATAAACAGAAAGGTACAGCTCACAAAGGCGATCGCTAACGATTCAAAAAAAGGAAGGTTTGTGTTGGCTTCTCTGACCTTTTAGTTTTCTCAATCTGATTCATCAGACACATTTGCTAATCGAACAAGGGATCGTTGATTATATTATTACCCGCTGTAACTTCTGCGCCTTCAGCCTCTGTGGCTTCTGCGTCATCAGTCTCTGTAGCTGCTAGCTCGCTATCTGATGTTTCGTCTTCATCAAATTCGAAGTAGCCGGTGAATTTACATTTGCGTTCGTCATCGCCCTGGGGGTTAAAAGCGTTATCAGCGCTGCCGCCACGGTTAATTTCATTAGCACATGGATTTGCTTGTGCATCTTGTACCGAGTTTGGAAGTACTGTTAAGCCAGCCGCTAGTAATGTCGTTATGGCCAATACGGATGCCATTAAGACAGTTATTTTCTTCATTGTAAAATGAGAATACTAAAGTATACGTATATTTGAGCTAAGAAGAATAGGGCTACTTTTTAGAAGTAGATATATCTAGAGTAAAATATCTAGACTATCAGACGTATCAAACATATATATAGATTCTCTTCAAGAGATTAATGCATTATACTATTACCATATTTGATATCATTAGAGCTGATCAAGCTTTGACTTGATAGCAAAAACTAAAAGCTTTTCAGTGTCTACATCAAATAGTGACATTTAAAAAAGTTCAGCACTTGCTAGAATCACAACCCGGTTACTTCGATTCACAACAATCTGAAATGCTGCGACGAGTAAGAGGAAAGCCATTCTGGATATGGGATAAGGCCATCCATAGGGAGAAAGACAGTTTCACATGGACAAGTTACGATGAAATTTAATAACAAATAGTTCAGACAAATTTGTAGGCTCGGTAATGAAACAGTAATTAATGCTAGTACTTTTTCTAGTCTATGTATTACGACTCCAATCTAGCTAAAGTCTATTCTGTAAAAGATAAGAGAAGGGCAAACTATCCAATGAATCACCCTACTTGCTACAGCAGTTAGCTTCTCAACCGAGATATAATCTGGCACGTTAATTACGTTAAACATGAATCAATCGATGTTAACGATTGCAGCTATCATGGCTGCAGCTGTGTTGACAGGAATCTTAGTAACAGCTCCAGTGTTAGTGTATGCTGACGATACTGAAACTAGCACAGATCAAGATGTGAGACAAAAGAACGTGGGAAGTGGGGATTCGGTCAACTTCAACTGTGCGCAGAACCTGATCAAAGCGGATGTGGGCGAACAAGCGTGTGGGAACGGCGAAGAGATAATAATTTGTCCAGTCGGTGTAACCGAACAATTTTGTTGAAACAGCCAGGAGATACTAGAGCTTCCATGATAATAAGCGAAAACCTCGCTTTCTTTTTTTTATAATTAATGATGCCGCATGAGAAGCCTGATCATAACATAACAAAGAGGTTTCCTTTACCACATTCAAGAAACAAAAGCTACCAGCGGCGTTAAGCGTTAGAGAGAGCAGGATTCAAGTTTACCAGCTACGAAGAAAAATAGGAAAAACAGATAAGATGACTCGGAGAGTAATCAAGCGATGTTGAAGGATAAGACATTCATATCGCCCGGGTTTAGAGAATGCATTACTCTTCCGAGTCATCGCCAAGTGTACAACAGCTAATATAAGTGGAATGGAGCCGCAGGAGACTCAACGCATGGGTCGAAACCGTTGAATCTCCTGCAGATGCAGTATATGTTTGAGGTTGTGTTATTCTATCTCGACTGATATTAAATACATGATTAACTTTGTTAGGTTGATAATAAGTAGCCGCAGGAAACTAAACGCTGGATATATGGGCCTTGGTAGGTGTAGCTGAGTATAGGGGCCCCTGCGGCTTAGGAAATGTTCGCATTAGCCCCGGCTAGCTAGTGTGAAATATCATATTTAGCAATAACAGAAAGTTATCAATAGAGCTGCAGGAGACTCAACGATGTATGAGCCTAAACCTAAGCCAAGCCATTGAGTCTAGGGCCCTTCCTACAGCAAATGACATACAAAGACCCATATAGCTACTGCAATTAGATGTAGTATTTTAGTAATACTGAAACATTGTATAGTACGTTTGTTGTAGATATTTCAACAAGCCGCGAGGAACGATAGGCTTTTTCATATCTCAAAAAGAACGCAATTGGGAATTTTTCCATTTACTGTCTTTTTCATCTTGTTTGTAGATGAGGGGATGCAGAACTGCAGAAGTTTTTCTCTTCTCTAACTAACCATATTGCTTATATTGCAGTTGATCCTTTACACTCCCATCCAAGCTGAACGTTGGAGTAATAGCCCATTCCCATAACTCGTCAAATGGTTTCTTAAAGTCTTAATATCTTTCAATCCCTCTTGGCCGGCTATCTCCTGCGCTCTCAGTCTTGATACTGCCACATATCCTAGGTCTACACAGCGTCCATAACTGTTCCAAGTTTTCAAGTGTAAAAGGCAGAGTGTATTCTTTGGTGTAGACAACTGATGTTGCCATTCTTTCAAATTTTGGAAATGGATTATTTGGGTCATTATCGTAGGTGTTTTCACTTTAACTCCTATTTTTAATAGGCTGATAAGAAAAGTTAGGCTTATCATAGACCTCTGGATAGACAAAACTCTTGTTAATCTCGTTACCATATCTGTCTCGACCTATCCAAGTTTGTGTGCTTGCAAGCCACTCTACCACCAGTCTTTTTTATTCTAATGATAGTATCCACTTCTCTCACAGGAAAATTCTTTGGTTTTTCACCATTTTTAAAGTCGGCAGGCACGATGCCAAGTGCCTTCAGGTTTTCTAGCTGGAAGAACTCTCTGTATTAGGATTTTTTACTTGTGAAAACCATCTTCCTTCTGCCATTTCCTGGCCGAAAAAAAGAGCAGGAAAAGTATTCTTATATTTGAGGTCAGGGGATTTTTTGGGTTCCTTGTTGAATAGCTCTTGTGTCTTTGAATAGTTAGTCATAATGTTACTATAATATGGTACCTAGTACATTTAATTCTTGCCTTTCTGACAACCTCTGTTCAGATTTTGTATTTGGGTACCTATCCTTCCTTGACCAGCATCATCTATTTTTCCTTTAATCTAATTGAAATTGTGGTATCATCATATTCTGTTACAATATCTACTTGGTTCTGCAGCTGTTCAAAAAAGTGTGTAAACATTTGATTCCAAAAATATGAGAAATTCTTGCCCAGGTTATGTCTGATTACAATCCAAGTGTCCTTTTGTTCGGTGGTGATAATCCTCGCATCTGTTCCCATCAGGTATTTGCTGACCCTAGACAAAGAATTTAATGCTGATTCTAAAGTAAACTTGCCGCCAAGAAGACGAAGAGCATTCTTTGGCTCATCTTCCCACACTTTTACCAAGTCGTCTAAACTGTCTCTGCTAGCATAGGAAAAAAGTTGATACAGGGCCTTCTTCGGAATTGCAATCCTTTCATTGGAAGCCAAAGGGATATTACCACTCAGAATATGAATCTAATACAGAAGTTATGTATGCGCTTACACTTAACCCCTTACCTTTAGCATAATCTTCGATTATCTTAAATGAATCTTGATCCATCCTTAAGGTTACTACTTTTTCTTTTTTCTTGGCCAGCTAGCAGTATTACCATCACTTGTATACATTGTCATCATCTTTAACTTTTAGTTTCATTCTATTTTATTAATAACTGACCACCTAGTCAATATTAATGTCAGATATTACAAACGATTTCATTTATGGCTTCTATCTGTCGCAGTTGTGCTGGTTACAATTGTACAGGCTACGACAGCATACGAGCAACAACATGGAACATGTGCGAAATTCAATTAAGGTCCCACTATTGGAGAGGTTAAGGTTTAGTTTTGTTTAGGTTAGCTGTTAAACCAAATGTAGTAGGGAAGAGAATCAAGCTCATACGTACGGTCGACCCGTATCTAAATCCGGGGGATAGAGGTACTGTCGTGGATGTATCTGAGCTGCCCTATGAAGATATGCCTTTCAAGGTTTTGGTTCAGTGGGAAAGTGGCTCAAAACTTCCAATCTTGGAAGGACGCGACGATTATAGGATAGTATACGACGATGACGATGATTAGGAATATTTTGATCGTAAGTTTGATTGCGGTAGAATTAGTGACGATTGAAGTCCCCTTTGGTTGAACAAAATCATGGCTAAATGCATCGCTTTTCATTCTTATAAAGGTGGCACAGGAAAGACAACAGTAGCTGCCAATCTAGCAGATCTGTTAGCCAGAAAAGGATATCACGTGTGTCTAATAGAGTTGGATGTCTATGCTCCTAGTCTCCATGCATATTTTGAAAAGGAGCCTACAAAATGGCTAAATGACTTTCTCTGGAGCAGCGCTGAAGCCGATGAAGTAGTGATGGATCTAACGTCTACCATCATCGCGAATACTACTGATAATAATAGTTCGGTTAAGGGTAAATTGTATGTTGTTTTTTGCAATCCAAAAAAGGAAGAGATCTATAAATTAGAAGGGGGTAAAATACAACTACTTCGCAGATTTGTTCTATTGCGGGAACAAATAATTTCAAATTATGATGCAGATTATATCATAATCGATACTAGTCCAGGTATAAGATACTGGTCAATAAACGCATTAGCTCTAGCTGACACTCTCTTCCTAACACTTAAAATGGATAGCTTAGATATAGACGGAACAAAGAAAATGGCTAGTGATATTTATAGCTCATTTAGAAATTTTGGTGCCAAATCATATCTTATAATAAATAAAGTAGCAGAATATTGTACTCTACCTTTTGGAGCAACAACCATAGATTTTGATGCTACCCTGTCGTCTTCATTAGGATCTTCCTCCTCTTCCTCTTACAACAAACTTCTTGCAGTAAAGCGACCAGAGGCGAGCAATTATGAAATTTGCGACATGTTCTCTAAACAAGTTGGCATGAATACCATTTGTACAATTCCATGCTATTGTGATATTCAATTTAGCAGAAGAGAATTTCTGTCAGTACTGAAATATCCTGACCATCCGTTTGCAAAGCGAATAGAAAACCTAGCTGAAGATATACAGATTAAAGTAAAGCAAAGAAGAGAAGAGCATGACTAAATATTGTAAACGTGGCTTCGAAGGAGAGGTAGTTCTGCCACGAGAATGAGAAAAAACCTAGAGACTATCTCGATTGAAATGCCTTTATTAATTCTATTTCTCACGTTGCTGACATACCATTCAAACAATCGTAATCGCACAGGAGAGCAAGGTCTTGCTTAAAAACAGAATCCTAGTCGTTGATGATGAGCCTGATATTGCTCAGGTTTTGAAAATGGGTCTTGAAGATAATGGATTTGCAGTTGACACATATAATGACCCATTAGATGCAATATCAAATTTTGAGGTTGGTGCATACGATCTATTACTTATAGATATAAAGATGCCAAAGATGAATGGCTTTGAATTATATAATAAATTGCACCAAATAGATGAGAAAGCCAAAATCTGTTTCATTACTGCGTATGAACTTTATTATGATGAATTTAAGAGAGTATTTCCTAAAATAAAGGTGGATTGCTTTATTCGTAAGCCAGTCTCAATAAACAATTTGGCCCGTGTGATAAAGGATGAGCTACAACAGCAAGATGGTACCAAAGACTAGGATGCAAGGGTAATAGAGTTAATGAT